>Ga0209624_10000024_pt1 | contig 154285 bp, 135 predicted proteins | sample JacPinW_OM2H0_O1_FD_188565 | JGI IMG/M metagenome (GOLD analysis project Ga0209624, IMG submission 188565) | Forest soil microbial communities from Algoma, Ontario, Canada - Jack Pine, Ontario site 1_JW_OM2H0_O1 (SPAdes) (version 2) | ecosystem: Environmental > Terrestrial > Soil > Boreal... | reverse complement strand
TGCTCGATCGACGCACAGCTCTCGCCCTCGTCGAGCGCAAACGCGGCAATGTAGACAAGCGCAGCAACTTTTGGATGATTGCCGGCCTCGGTGATGACGGACCCACCGTAGCTGTGTCCGACGATGACCACCGGCCCCTCCATAGCGTCGAGAGCCGCCTTGGCGTACCTTTGGTCCTCGGCGTAAGATGTCTCCGGTTCCTGCAACACCGATACCGTGTATCCATCCTTCTCGAGGAGCTTCGCGACGGCTTCCCAGCCGGATCCATCAGCAAATGCTCCATGCACCAGGAGGACGTTGTGTATGCCAGTCGGCGCCGCGACAACCTGCTGGGGGCTTCCAAGCAGCACACTCGTGGCGATCAGCGCCGCTGAGATCGTGGCAACACCGAAACGTTTTTTCATGTCGATTCCCCTTTGTAGTTACAGCCCAAACGGCGGATCTTCATAATTCGATCCCACTCAAATCGGGCACAGGCGAAAGGTACCGCCGCCGCGATGAGCCCGCGTCACGACATGAGGGGATATGGAATTAACTCGTTTGGGTATTCGTTAGCGACAAGAAGTGCCGCGGGTGCTGCTTAGATAGACGAGCGCGTGGGCTCCAATTGCCGAGCTGTTCCGAAGCGCTGCGTTCATGAGCCATTCCCGTTCACTTCGATTTCACGACGCCCGTACAGGCGCGCGTCTAGTGACAAGGCGCCCGGACCCAGGGAAATCAACGCTGCCGAAATCGCAATGAACTCGAGGCGCGCCAGGCCTGATGCAAACAGCAGCAGATGTCCGGGAAGGCTCGAGGCTACCGTCAGAAGTAGGCCGCCTGCACTGAGCAGTACGCCGGCGATCGGCGTCATGAAGCCGATGATGAGCGCGAGGCCAGTCACGAAGGCCACTGAGGCGACGACAATAACGCCAGTACTCACCGCTCCATGGTTGCCGGTGATAAGCAACCAAGCCTGAGAGCTCGCGGCACCGCCAACGACGAGGCGGAGGAGCAGTAGCGCAAGGCCGGGGTGACCTGTGGGAAAACCCGAAAACGTCCGTTGCAGGGCCATGCCGCCTCCCCGCCTAAATGGACGGAGTGTGGCGGCGCAATTGCTCCGAAGCGTCCTGCCAAGCAGGTACTGCAGACTACTACTATTGAGTTACGACCCCGCCTAAAGGGAGATGACGCCGCGACGAATTCCTATCGCCACGGCCTGGGTCCGGTCCTTGGCTCCAAGTTTGTCCATGATGCGTTTGACGTGCACCTTGACGGTGTCCTCCGAGATTCCCAGCTGCTCACCGATATCGCGGTTGCGGTCCCCTTCGGCAATTCGCCTCAGTACCTCGACCTCGCGCTCCGTGAGCGGGTCTCCCCCGACGTAGACAGCCAGATTTTCGGCCACGACAGGAGGAAGATGTTTGCGTCCGGCATGCACCTTGCGGATAACTCCGACCAGCTCGTCGAGAGGGGCGCTCTTTAACAGATAGCCAAAGGCTCCCGCCGTGAGTGCGCGTTGGATCTCGTAGTCCCCCTCAAACGTCGTCACTACGATGACTCTTGCCTCCGGAAACTCAGCACGGATGGAGGCGATGGCGCTGATTCCGTTCATATCAGGGAGTCTCAGGTCCATGAGCGTAATATCAGGCCGGTGCTTCCTGAATTGCTCAAGAGCCGACTCAGCCGTGCCTGCTGTCCCGACCAATTCCAGATCGTCTGCATTCGCAACTACCGTCGCGATCCCTTCGCGGAAAAGAGGGTGATCGTCGACACAGAGAATGCGGATTCGTAGAGTGGGATTCACGGCCTGACACCCCGGGGATAGAACTTCGAGATCCAATACATCGGCCCGCGGGGAGCGGGTTGCTCAAAGGCTGAGGCAGCCGGCACAAGCAAGTCAATTTCAGTCCCCGCTCCTGCGGCGGTTCTGACTTTAAGCCGAGCCCCGATCTTCGCCGCGCGCTCACGCAGTCCCGACAAACCGAAATGTCCTTCCCGCCCGGTCTTTAAAAGCTCTGGGTCGATTCCCCGGCCGTCATCACGGACCAGGAGGCGGAAGTGATCTCGCCCGTACTCCAGCACAGTCTCCACCGCCGAAGCGCCCGCGTGCCGGAACGCATTCGCGAGTGCTTCCCCGCCGATGCGATAAATTTCGTCCCGCACAATCGGCCGGAGCGGGCGCGGCGTGCCCTCTACGACTAACCGATGTTTGACCTTCCGGGGAGCCGCCAGGTCGTTTGAGATTTGCGTCAACGCGCGTTCCAGATTCTCCTCTTCGGAGCGCCGCAAGCGAAGGCCGCGGACCGTATGGCGGCTTTCATCGATCAGCTGCCGCAGCAATTGCGAAACGCGCTGTACCAGCGGTTTCGCAGTCGCATCTGCCGCAATTTGACGGTCTGCGACTTCCAATTGAAGCGACGCGCTGGCCAGGCCCTGCAGGACCGTATCGTGCAGTTCGCGCCCGATTCGCGTCCTTTCGCCCAACCGTTCCTCCATGCGAATCGTGAGCTGTCGCGAGACCTGACGAATCTGGAGGCGATAGAAGAGCCAAGCCGCCAGCATTATTAGCAGGCCGACTGCAGTTCGAAACCACCACATCTCCCACCACGGCGGGAGGATCTCAATTGCCAGTTTGGCACCGACCTCGTTCCACGCCCCACGGCTCCTGGCTGCCTGCACTTGTAGGGTGTATCGCCCCGCGGGAAGGGTCGTGTAAGTTGCGTGCCGTTGATCACTGCCGACTTCGTTCCATTGGTGCTCGAGCCCCTCCAGCCGATAGCGGTAGCGGGTCGTTTGTGGACTCAAGTAGTCCAGGCCAGCAAAAGTGACCGAGAACATATTCTGGGTGTGAGAAAGTGTCAGCCGATCGGTATACGTGATCGATCGAGTGAGTGGCGAATCCGGATTTATCGGAACACTGACCCCCGATAGTTTGAAGTCCGTCAACACAACGGCGGGAGAGCCTGGGCGATCGCCCAATCTTTCGGGGAAAAACGCGACAGCGCCAGGAAATCCCCCAAAGAACATTTCGCCGCGGGGACTTTCGTAGCAAGTGTTCCAGCCAGAGAGATCATTCCCGGGAAGCCCGTCCAGTTCGGAGTAGTTGATAAATGTCCGCGCGGACGGATCGAACCGAGACAAGCCCTGGTTCGTGCTGATCCAGAGCATGCCGACCCTATCCTCCAGAATGCAGGCGATGGCGTTTCCAGCGAGGCCATCTAGCGCATCATAGGATGCGAATCGTCCCGTCGCGGGGTCCAACCTGGCCAGGCCGCTCTCCGTACCGGCCCAGACCACACCAGTGCGACTGACGAGCACGGTTGCGACCGAGTTGTCGGGCAATGTACTTGTGTCGCCGGGTTTGGACTTATAGACCGTGAACTGACCCGTTGAGGGGTCGAAGCGATGCAGGCCCGAATGGTGGGTACCGAGCCATATCTTCCCGTCCGTATCTTCGGCCATTGACAGGTACATCTGGGCATCAGTGCTGTTCCAGTTCTCTTTGTAGACCGTGAAACTGTCAGTCTGCGCATCGAAGCGGTCTAGGCCGTCCTCCGTGCCCACCCAGAGGACGCCGGAACGATCGACCAGTACCCGATACACGGCATCGTTGCTCAGACTTTTCGGATCCGATGAAACGTGTCGATAGAATCTGGAATGACCCGTCTTCGGATCAAAGGCAACTAGCCCGTGTCCGTAAGTGCCGAACCATACGAGCCCGGAACGATCCTGCGTGATCGTAATCACCGAAGGCTTCGGGCCCAGTCCCATAGTCCAGGAGTCGCGGCTCCCGGTGGCGCGATCGATTCTATTCAGACCTTCATCATTGCCAATCCACAACGATCCGCTGGGGTCCTCGTAAATCGCATTCACGAAATCGGTGCTAAGGCTGTTCGGATTGCCAACCTCGTGTTTGAACGTCTCGAACATACTCGGGCTGCGAGCGAAGACATTCGGACCCTTGGAATGAAGTCCAGTCCAGATGTCGCCTTCCCGATCCTCGAACAATGCGATGACTTTGTCTTCGGCGATGCTTTGCGGGTCTCCAGGGCGATTTCCGTAGTGGACGAACACGCGGCGCTGCCGATCGAATCGCAGTAACCCGATACCTAGCGACCCCAGCCACACGTTCCCGTCGCGGTCTTCCAGAATCGACATCACGCCCGTGGCGGCGGCGGCCGGCGGTTCTCTCTCATAGAACGAATATCGGGTGAGCGTGTTTGACTGACGATCGAGTAGCGCCAGTCCGTCACCATAATCGTAGGTAATCCAAAATTGCCCCTGCCGATCCTCAAAGAACGAGACTGTCATGCCTTGTCTAAAGGGCACGCCGTCTCCAATAGGAACGTGATAGGTCACGCGTCCCGTAGCCTGGTCGAATTTCTCCAATCCCGCGCTTGTACCGACCCAGAATCCGCCGCTACGGTCGTATCCAGTCCATGTGACAACTGCGCTCGGCAGTCCAGCGGGATCATTCGGACTGCGACTGAAACGGGTGATCTTTCGTGTCACGGGGTCAAGGCTGTATAGACCGCCCTCGGTCGCGAGCCACAGGGTATCGTTGCGATCCTGCGAAATATGCACGACAGCCCCGCCAAAGCTGCCAAAAGGTGTAAACGTCTCGGTGCGAGGATCGAATCGGTCGAGAAACTCGTTGCATCCGACCCAGAGCGCACCCGAGCGGTCCTTGAAGAGTGCTGAGACGAAGGCGCCCGATAGGCTGTTCGCGCGCCGCGGATCGTGCACGAATACCTTGAATTCGTAGCCGTCAAATCGGTTCAGGCCGTACTGGGTCCCAAGCCAGATGAACGCGCGATCGTCCTGCACGATTTGAGCGACGCGTGTCTGAGACAAGCCATCCGCGGTTGAAAGGCGTCTGAATCTTAGGCCGCTGCCCTCGACCACCGGAATGTGGATGACATCCGGTTCAACGCGCGGTTGCGGGATGGCGCTACCCGCCGACACCTGGACGGCGGACGCCGCGGGTGCCGCGCTAACGACCGCCCAAACTACAAGGCACAGCAAGCCTCGACTCTTTGGCGCATCGATCACCACGAACAGAATTATAGTCCCGGGCGCATCAAAACCCCCTTAGGACGCGTCATACCCAAAAGTCGTCGATACACGTCGAAAGCTCCTGCAATCGTACAGCCCCCAATCAGTCAGACACCGTCGTTCGTGGAAGCTGCCTGATGCGCTGCCAACGCGGGTTATCGCTCCGAGTGACAGGCTTACGGAGCGCGACTAGTCGCTATGGTGCTTCGCAGTATCCGACGTCACGGGTCTGAAGTTCCGTGCGTCGTTCGGGTCGCCTGTCCCCTTGTATCGGGCAAACGCCGGGTACGGATAAAGCGGTCGGGTGAAGGTCACCGGAATTTCCGGGTCCAGCGGGTAGGTGAGTTTGAAAGCTGCCCACCAGATTCGCTCATCGGCGCTCGCTCCATCCTCGCTATGTTCGAGCAGATAGCTGCTATCCACGTGCGCGCCGATCATCTCATCGGGTGCCCGGCCGCGTTCCACCCAGTCCTCCAGGTAGGTCAGGTAGTCCACCGCGAACGCACCATCACCGGCGCTGCAGTGTTTCATCGCGGGCACCATGAAGAGCCGGAAGAAATCCATGGTGGCCGCGCGGCCGCCCATGGTGCGCTGGACCGTCTCGTAATAGTCGAAGATCGCCCCGGGGATTTCCAGAGTATCGTTGCCGCCCTGCGCCACCAGCAGCTTGCCGCCCGACGCCTTGAATTTACGCAGGTCCGGGTTGTCGTCGGCGTAGGGCGCGCCGAGCCCAAGCCGCTTGTAGTCGCTGTCAAAGTCAAAGTCGGTGACCTTCCAGGCGGCTCCCGGTGCGGGCCTGAACAGCACGTACTTGAAGAATTCTGCGACCTCCGCGCTCGAGTGCTCATCGACCCCCCAGTCGAGCTCCGACCCGGGGAATACGCCACGGGTGGAAATCGGCACACCCTGGGAGGTATGTGGGCCCGCGTAGACGTTCCGCGCTGCCAGCACTTGGCGCTCACTCAGGCACCCGGTGGTCTCTCCCGTCCGGCACGCGAGCGCCGACGGATCGAACCTGCAGCCGATCGGGTCGCCGATGATGCCGTCCTTGACGCCATCGGTCAGATCACAGGCCTCGAGCGCTGCCTTGTGCAGCAACGCGAGGTCGGGTGGCGCAAGGATCGGCTTGCCGTCGGCACCCAGCAGATTCCGGTATTTCCACACCTGCCGCATGCTGATGTCTGCCTCCCCGCCCGCATCGGGCGCAATCGCCACGATGCCGTCGAAGTCCCACGGAAATCGCTGCGACTCGACCAGGCCCTGATAGCCCCCAGTCGAGCAGCCGTACATGTAGGCCCTCGATGGCGCCTTCGAGTAGTACGCCTGAACGAGCACCCGGCCCGCGAGCGCCGTGACGTGCGTGGCACGGAAGCCCCAGTCGAGCTGGGCTTGCAGATTGTCCTGGGCCCATAGACCCAAGTGCGTGGCGCCTTTGTGCCCCATGTCGGACGCGATGCATGCGTACCCGCGCCGCACGGGCCCTTCGCACAGGAATAGATACATCGCCCCGCCCCAACCACCATCGCCCACTTCGATGAGCTTGCCGTTCCAGTTTGCCAGCGGCAGCCGCAGCTCGATACCGACCTGAGGAAACACGTAACCCTGTACGCGGCAGTACGCCGGAGTCTTGCCGCTCGCCTCAACGATACGGGCATCCACGAGCTGCAGCGGTGCGTCCTGGACGCGCGTGAAATCCATCGCCATAAGCGCCTGGCATGATGCCGGGGCCCGCGCGGCAGCGCTCGGCGGCGCGCTCTGCTGAGCCCATGCCGCAATGCTCCAGGCAACTCCCGCCAGTACGAGAAGGCCGGTCGGTGCCAGTCGATGCGTGCAGCTTTTCATGGCGCAGCCACCACGTGTTGGCGCTGCCGTCCGAGGTTGCGGCTTCTGACCCATACCGACCCCCGGGGGCGTACCCGTGCTGATGATGTCGCGAGGCATGAGCGTGATGCAGCGACTGACGTGCCTGACGAGATAAGCGCGAAGCAGTTTCACCGGACCTCTCCCCTGGGCGCCGAATCAGTTCGACCATCCGCCGTCGATGATGTGAATCGTCCCGGTGACGAAAGCGGACTCATCGGAGGCGAGATAGAGTGCGAGTGCGGCGATCTCCTCCGGGTTTCCGAGCCGCCCCATGGGTTGCCGCGCGATGAAGCTCTTCCACCCCGCGTCCGGATCGCCGCCCTGGGCTGCGACGCGCGCTGCGAGCGAGGGCGTCTTGACCGTGCCCGGGCAGATGGCGTTGCAGCGGATTCCGCGTGTCACGTAGTCGGACGCGATCGACTTGGTGAGACCGATGACCGCGGCCTTGGTCGCGCCATACGCGCAACGGTTCGGCACCCCTTTGACGCTCGATGCGACCGAGGACATGTTGATAATGCTGCCGCGTCCGCGGGCCAACATGCCAGGCACGACCGCCCGGCACAGATGGAACATCGAGTCCACGTTGAGTGTGAAAGAGCGCTGCCAGGCCTCGAGCGTGGTTTCCAGGAGACTGCCCGCGTGCACGTAGCCGGCACAGTTGAATAGCACCTCGGCTTCCGGCTCGGCTGCGGCGAGGCTGGTGATCTGCGTCGCATCGGTCAGATCCGTAACCCGTGTGCGGATAGAGGGTTCCTCCTGCACGAGCGAAGAGAGCGCCGCGCCGTCGATATCGGCGGCGAGCACCCGCGCACCCTCGCGCGCGAAAGCGAGCGCGGTGGCACGCCCAATGCCGGCGCCCGCGGCGGTAATGAGGCAGCGCTTGTTGGCGAGGCGGGATGGTCGTGTCATGCGTGCTCCTTGCGGCCAGAGATCATTGCAGCGCGAGCCGATAGAGCCGGCGAGCGGCTCCGGCGAACACCTGTTCTGCGCATCCGGGCGCGAAGCGCTCGATGAGCCCGCGCGAGGTCTCGAGCCAGGCGGCGTACTGGGAGACGCTATTCAGCACCGGCCAGTCGCTGCCCCACAGAACACGCTCCGCGCCGAAGCACCCGACGATGTGCGCCACCCAGGGCGCAATATCGCTCTGCGATGCTCCCTCCCCCGCCTCGCTGAGAAGCCCAGAGAGCTTGCAGCAAACCGGGGTATCGCGCGCGAGCCGCTCAAGCTCACGCGCCCAGCTATCCAGGGCGCCGCCCGCGATGTCGGGCTTGCCGGCGTGATCGAGCACCGCGCGAAGCTTGGTGTGCCGCAGTAATCGCTCGCGCAGCGCGCCTAAGTGCGCGGGCCTGACCAGCGCGTCGAACACCAGCTCGTGCGCCGTCATGGCCTCGAATACGGCATCGAGCGCCGGCCGCGTGACCCACGCGGAATCTGTGATGTCCTGAATCATCGGCCGCAGGCCCTTGAGCTTGCCACGGCCTGCGGTCACGAGTGCCTCGATGCGTTGAGGCGCATCGGCAGCCTCAAAATCCGCCCACCCGACGATCCCCGCGATGAAGGAATGGGCCTGCGCGAGCTCGAAGAGGAAGTGTGTCTCGGCCTCGGTGGGCGCAGCCTGGACCAGCACGGTGGTGCTGACTGCGTTCTTCTGGAGGATCGGCTCCAGATCTTTGGGCAGGTAGTCGCGATAGAGGACGCCGGCTGCGGGTGTGAGCCAGCCGTAGTCGCCGCGTGACAGCTTCCAGAAGTGCTGATGGGCGTCGATGATCATGCCGACCTCACACAGCGCCCGGCACGAGGGCGTCCGCGGAGAGGAGCCCGGTGCGCTTGAGGCGCTCCCAGAGCCGCCCGGGGATCGGCGCCTTCATACGAGCCACCGAGCTTAAGACCTCTTCGCGGGTTCTCTGGCCTGCGACCACACCGGCGACTGACGGATGGGCCAGCGGGAACTGCAGGGCCGCAGCTCCCACGTCCACCCCCTCAAGCGCACACTGCGCGTAGAGGTTGCGCGCCCGCTCGAGTGTCACGGCATCCACAGGGGTGTAGTTGTAGGTCGCGCCCGGCGCGCGGGCCGGCCCCAGCAGACCCGAGTTGTAGGCGCCGGCAACCAGCACCGGCACGCCGCGCGCCTGCGCGTCCGCCATGAGTTCGGCGGAGTTGCGCTGTTCGAGGAGTGTATAGCGCCCAGCCAGCATGATGCAGTCGAGGTCGAACCGCGGCATCACCTCGAGACACACCTCCTGCTCGTTGACGCCGATTCCAAGCGCGCCGACTGCTCCCGTGGCGCGCAGCTGCGCCATTGCCGGCAGCGCCTCCTCCAGCGCGAGCCGCAAAACCTCGGCGTGGCGTTCGCCGTGCGTCAGACGGCCGATATCGTGCAGGAAAAGTATGTCAATCCGCGTCACACCGAGACGCTTGAGACTCGCCTCGAAGGAGCGCTGCACCCCCTCGCGGCTGTAGTCGAACACCGCGCAGCTGCCCTCGACCGCGAACACATCGCCCCGTGCGCGCGTATCGCGCCGCGACGGCTCGCGGCTGACCAGGCGGCCGACCTTGGTCGAGACCACAAAACGATCCCGCGGCCGGCCGGCGAAGACGCGCCCCATGCGCTCCTCGCTGAGGCCGTGGCCATAGAAGGGTGCGGTGTCGAAGTAACGGATGCCCTGCTCGAACGCGGCCTCGAGCGCCCCCAGCGCATCGTCTTCGCTCACTTGCGTGTAGAGGTTGCCGATCGCCGCGCCACCGAAACCGAGCGGTGAGACGCGCACGTTGCTACCGATCGTGTGTCGCTCGAGGACCACTGATCTCCTTCAGCGCTGCAGGACGACGATGTGGTCGATGGTGCCGGCCGGTGCGGGCGGCACCGCCAGCAGCGTCGCATCCTTGAGCGGAGTGAGCTCGACCTTGTGGTGGGTATCGAAGTCCCACGCGGCCTTGATGCCATTGAGTGGCGGCAGCACCAGATAGGGCTCTCGCCAGGCGAGGATGTGTACGTACACCCGATCCCCCTGCGCCGTTGTGACGCCCCAGCTGCGGGGAGAGATCGGACCTGCCCGGGTGCCATAGATGGTTGCGCCATGGGTGCCCAGCCACTCGCCCATGGCCTGAAGACGCTCGACGAACTCCGGCTGCACACCGCCTTCGGCTGTCGGACCGATGTTGAGGAGGAAGTTGGCATTGGCGCCCGCGGCCCGCACCAGCAGGTGGATCAGCTGCGAGACGCTCTTAAAGTCCTTGTCGTCGCGGGTGTAGCCCCAGGAGTGATTGATGGTCTCACAGGTCTCGAGCGGCAGATCCGAGACCGCCGCCTTGTTGAAGCCGGCCGAGTTCTCGCCCGGCAGGTCCTGCTCGAACATCTGGAAGTCCTCGCCGGGAAATGGCGCGCGATGGTGATTGTTGCCGATGAGCGCGGCCGGCTGCAGGTGGTGGATGAGCGCGTAAGTGCGCTCCAGTTTCCAGTCAGCGTCGGGCTTGTCCCAGAAACCGTCAAACCAGATCCCGCCGATCGGGCCGTACCCGGTCAGCAGCTCGGACAGCTGTGCATCCATGTAGTCGAGGTAGCGATTGAAATCACCGCCTGTGGGGCGGCCGGTGAAATGGCCGGTGCGGCCGAGCGGGGCGTAATCGGTGCTGTGCCAGTCCAGCATCGAATGGTAGAAGAACAGCGTGATACCCTGACGCTGTGCTTCGGCGGCGAGCGCTTTGAGCGGGTCCTGCTTATAAGGCGTCGCATCAACGATGTTCCAGTGGCTTTGGCGGGTCGCCCACATGGCAAAGCCGTCGTGATGCTTGCTGGTGATGGTGATGTACTTCATTCCCGCGCGCTTCGCGAGCGCCACGATCTGCTGCGCGCTGAAGTGCGTGGGGTCGAATTGCGGAGCGAACTTCTCATATTCGGTCACCGGGATGTGCTCGTGCTCCATCACCCACTCTCCGCGCGCGGGCACACTGTAGACGCCCCAGTGGATGAACATCCCGAACTTTGCATCCTGGAACCAGGCCCGTGCCGCCTGGTTTGCGGGGCTTGCCAGGTAGGTCTGCGCGGGTGAGTTCACGCCTGTGGGCCCCTTGGCCACCGCCGCCGCAGCTGCGCTCGGCGCGGCGAGAGCACAGACGGTGGCAAGGCCAGCGACCGCGAGGAGGCTGCGAGGACATTCGCGTCTCATTTGACCTGCTCCTTCTGCGCTTCCATGAGCGAGAAGATCCGCTTCATCGGCACCCACTTTTCCCCCTTCTGCGCGAAGGGCAGAGGTTGCTGGAATCGCCACATCAGTTCCTCCCAATCCGGTGAGCTCCCGCCCGCGAGCGCCGGCTGATCCGCCGCCGAGAACTCGTCCGGCACTTCCATCACCATGATCAGCCGGGTGCCGCAGCGGAGGATTTCGAGCTCTCTGACTCCGGCGGCGCGCAGCTGCGCCACGACCTCCGGCCAGATCTGCCCGGGCCGGTGCCAACGCTCGTATTCGGCGATCAGTGCCGGGTCATCCTTCAGATCGAGTGCAAAGTACAGTCGACGCATGGGACATGCCTCATACGAGCGTGCGCTGCGTACGCGTGTAGCGTGCGAACCCCAGCACCACGGCGAAGCACAGCATCGGCACGATCATCGCGCGATGGATCCCGGCTGCATCCGAGATCGCCCCCATCAATAGCGTCAGCGTCGCTCCACCGATGATCGCCATGACGAGGAACGAGGCGGCGCTCTTGCGCGACTCGTCGCCGAGGCCGCGCAGGCCGAGTGCGAATATGGTCGGAAACATGATCGACATGAAGAAGCCGGTCGCAATGAGCGCAGCGACGCCGATGTGGCCTGGAAACAGTAGCGTCACGGTCACGAGCGCCAGTGCGACGGAGGCGAAGGTGGCAAGCAGCCCGGCGGGAGAGAGGTAGCGCATGAGCGCGGTGCCGGCAAAACGGCCGCACATGAAGAGCACGAGCGCGAGGGTGAGGAAATCAGCGGCCCGGCGTTCGGGAAGGCCCGGCAGTGCCTGCTGCGCGTAGCGGATCAGATAGCTCCAGATCCCGACCTGCGCACCGACATAGAAGAACTGCGCCGCTACCGCGAACAGGAAGTTCCTGTTACCGACGAGATCAGAGATCTGCGACCGGGCCTTTCCGCGTTCGCTCTCGACCGCAGCGGCCGGCAGAGGCGTGGTGGCGATGAGGAGTGCCCACAACAGCACGATCGCGCCGATCGCAAGGTACGGCCCCTGCACCGCCTGGGACTGCGCGGCGTAGTACGAAGCGCGTGCGTCGCCGCTGAGGCCTGCGAGGTTCGCGGGCGTGAGCTCGATACCCGAAAAGATGAAGTGCTGGCCGATCAGGACGCCGGCGATCGAGCCCAGAGGATTGAAGGACTGCGCGAAGTTGAGGCGCCGCGCGGCCCCACCCTCGGGCCCGAGCACGGTGACCAGCGGATTCGCGGCGGTCTCAAGAAAAGCGAGCCCGCAAGCGATGACGAAAAGCGCGCTGAGAAGCAGTGAGTAGGTCCGCAGCGCCGCCGCCGGATAGAAGGCAAAGGCACCCGCGGCATAAAGACCGAGGCCTGCGAGCAGCGCCGCCTTGTAGCCGTAGCGTCGCGTCACGAGGCTTGCGGGGATCGCCAGCAAGAAGTATCCGGCGTAGAAGGCGCTCTGCACCAGACCGGCGCGGAAATCCGAGAGCTCGAACGCCTTCTTGAACTGCTTGATGAGGATGTCGTTCAGGTTATTGGCGACCCCCCACAGAAAAAACAGGCTGACGATGAGCGCGAAGGCGTAAGCGGCCGCCGCGCTCGTCGTCGTCCGGTTCTGAGGGGCGTTCGCGTCGGGAGAGATCACCAGTGGTACATCACCGTGGCTCCGATCGTGAGCGGCTGCAGCGTGAAGGTCGCCCCGTAGAACGTGAACGGATTGAGTGCGCTGTTGTACAGCAGCGGGTGGCTGTTCAGCACGTTGAGCGCGTACACCGAGGCGTCCCAGCCGCTCCAGGTCATGCCGACGTGCAGGTTGAGCTGGTTGTAGCCGGGATTGGGAATGAAGAAGGCATTGTACGTCGGGCTCGACGTGTTGGTCGTCGGGTTGTAGGGACCGGGGTTCTTGCTGTGATAGTTGTCATCGAGGCGCAGGTAACCGTCGTGCCCGGTGGCGATCGGGAAGGTGTACTGCACTGTCGGCACGACGATCCAGGGGGCCGCGTAGGGATTGATCTGCTGGCCGTCGGCGACCACGTTGTTGCCGCCGGAGACGATCGTGGTCGCATTGCGCGCGTCGGTGTAGCCCACGCTCAGGCCTACCTTCAGTGAGTTGGTAATCAGCGCGTCGATCTGCAGATCGAATCCGTTGCTGGTTGCCTGGCCCAGGTTTGAGGTAAAACCTTCGGTGCAGGCCGGTACCTGCACGATCTGCTGAATGTCAGACCACTTGATGTGGAAGGCGCTCAGCTGCATCTGTAGGCGCCCGTTGAAGAGCCGGTCTTTCGCGCCGATCTCGTAGCTCCAGAGCGAGTCGCCGGTGTAGTTGCTCGGCACACCGTTCGGATAGCCGAGCGCTGCGAGAGCCGCGTCGCAGGCCGGGGTGTTGTAAAACGGCGGATTGACGCCACCGATGCGGTCACCCTTGGCAGCACTCGCGTAGAGCAAGTTGTTGTCATCCAGCTGCACGTTGATGCCGTACTTGGGGTCGACGACGGTCTTCCGTGCCGTGCCGGAGAACTGGGTCGCGGTCGGCCCATTCAGCGGCCCATTGATGTAGATGCTGTATTTATCGGTCTCGCGCGCGACGCGGGCGCCGGCGACGAGTGCGACGTGATTGACGACGTTCCAGGTGATCTGGCCATAGGTCGCGAGCTGCTGGTCGCTGAGCGGCTCCTTCTCGTAGATCGACAAGCCACCCGGCAGCAGCGGCTGGCCGAAGACCTGCTCGATGGTCTGTCCGTAGGCCTGCTGAATCTGATTGGGCCAATACGGCGAGACCACCCACTGATAGCCGACCTGCCGCGACTCGTTGTAGAAGAGGCCCAAGGTCCACTGCAGGCGGGCATTGGGATCTGATGAGGCGGCACGGAGTTCCTGGGCGAAGACGTTCAGGGTGGCGGGCGTGTAGCTGTCCGCCACCGCATTGGCACTCAGCGGCCAGGGCTGGCCGATGATGGTCGGCATAACGGTCGTGAAATCCTGCTGCGCGGTGTAGGTGCGGTACAGGTACGAGGTGCTGGATGTGAGGGTCACGCCCGGCACCTCATCCTCGATCTTGAGCGCCGGCAGAAAGATCGAGTCACTGCTCGGCTGCATGAGCAGCCCCTGGAACGCCAGCCGTCCCGAATCGAGGTTGGTCAGCGTCGGATTCAGCGAGCTCCAGTTCATCGTCATCGGGTCGGGAAACGTGCTGCCGCCGGGGTCGAAGGTAGGCACGTCGTTCCAGTAGATGTGCTGATAGAACATCGACGGCGTAATCTTGAGTGAGGCGACCGGAGCCAGCGTCAGGGCGGCCCGCAGCGCGTCGCTGTCGCGCCAGCCGGCGTCGGGGTAGTTAGCACCGCCCGCTATAGCACTGTCGTGCTCGATATAGCCCCCCTGCCGCTCGTGCCAGGCGCTCACCCGGAATCCCAGTTCGTCCTGAATGATCGGGCCGCCAAACGCCGCCCCGGCTTCGTAGCTCGGGCCGCCGCCGTCGGTGGTGGCGACTCCGGCCCGGGCATAGCCGCTGAATTCAGTCAGGCTCGGCTGGGCCTGGATGAAGCGAATAGTGCCACCCTCCGCACCCGCGCCGAAGAGCGTCCCCTGCGGCCCCTTCAGCACCTCGACGCGATCGAGATCGAACACCAGGGGCGTGGTGTTGGTCCCGGGGATGATGCCGTTGTCCAGTCTGATCTGCACTGGCACGTCATCGATGTAGATACCCGTGGTGGAGTAGCCGGAAATGCCCGAGGAGATGCCCCGGATCGAGAGCGCGATCGTCGAGCCGGTGTTCTGAAAGTCGACTCCGGGCGTTACCGCGGCCACATCGGCCATGTCGGTGATGTTCCGCTGCAGCATCTCGTCGCGGGTCAGCACCGAGACGCTGATTGGCACTTTGTTGAGATTTTCTTCGCGCTTTTCCGCCGTCACGACCACTTCCTGCAGCTGATCGGAACCCGTAGCCGTGTTCGACGCGTCCGCCGCCGCTGCAGGCTCGGTGGGGACGCAACTGAGGAGCAGCAGCAGGCCGCAGGGAGCCATTACGCCAACGAGTGAGCGCTTCGCGAGGCGCCGTCCGCCGCACAGTGGAGTCATGTTCTCGTCCCCTGCCCTTCGGAATTTAAGACGGAAAGACCCGACATCCCCGATTCACCCTCCGCTTAAGGCCGGAAGTCGGTGAGTATTTTATATATGGTATCTCGCTCACCAATAAAATCAACGTCTATTGGAGCAATAAATGCCGACCGCGGCTGGCAGCGTGACCCGGGGCCTCTCGCTTACACGTCCGCCGGAGTACCTCCGCCGAGGTGGCTCGAGATCTCGAATGCGGCCTCGACCAGAGGCCCCACGGTCTCGGGTACGGAAAGCGAGCGCGCGGTCTTGACGTAGGGGACGGTGAGCGCGGCCGCTACGCCCCCCGACTGCGTCACGGGAGCGGACAGGTCCATGACGCCCTCGACCGCATGACTCTCGGCGGTGACATAGCCGGCCTTGCGCGCGGCATGACCGCGACGCTCAAAGCCAGCCCATTCGCGGCGATTGAGTGAGCGCGAAAGTCGCTTCTTCCACTCACCGCGCACGAGCTCAGACTGGAAGGCGTACAGCACAAGACCCGACGTGGAATCCACCAGCGAGCGGCGGTAGCCGATACGCACCGAGAATCCGAGGTCACCCGGCGCCTCAACGCGCGCAACGATCACCATCTGATCCGCCGAGACGACGGCCAGATGACAGGATTGCCCGATGCGCTCGACCAGCCGGTGCATGACGGGAAGTGCCGCATCGTGCAGGTCGCGCGCCGGCGCGCGCGTCATGCCGAGCGCGAACAGCTTGTTGCTGAGGACGTAGCCTTCGCCCGAGCTCGACAGCTCCAGGTAACCGTGAAACTCGAGCACCTGGATCATGCGGAAGAGTTCGCTCACCGAGCGGTTGAGACCGCGGGAGATCGCGTTCAGCGACATCGGGCCGTTGGCGCGCGCCAGGAGTTCGAGCACTGCAAGACCCTTCTCCAGCGCGGGGGCACGATATTTCGGTTCGGGGCTGTCGCTCATGATGCTGGCGGACGGTCGTGGCGCGGCTACCGCTGGGCGCCCGTGCGCGTGTCTATTACATGCCCCGCCAGACGGCCCCATCGGGAAAGAGATAGTGGGTAAGCGTCTCGGGCAGCATCTCAGCGGAAAAGCCCGGCGCCGTGGGTACCAGATAGCGGCCGGCGCGGACACGCACCGGATCGACGAAGTGCTCGTGGAGGTTATCGACATACTCGATGGCCCGGTCCTCGATCTTGCCGCTGATAGCGACGAAGTCCGCCATCGCGAGGTGTTGTACCAGCTCACAGAGCCCCACGCCGCCGGCGTGAGGAAATACGCGCACGCCGAACTTGTGGGCAAGCAGCAGTATGGCGAGATTCTCGTTCACGCCGCCAACCCGGCAGGCATCGATCTGGATCAGGTCCACCGCCTCGGCCTGCAGGAACTGCTTGAAGAGGATCCGGTTGTGCGTGTGCTCGCCTGTCGAGATGGGGATCGGGGCAACCCCACGGCGGATTGCCTGGTGAGCGAGCACGTCGTCAGGACTGGTCGGCTCTTCCACCCAGGCAATGCCGTACGGCGCGAGCTGCCGGATCCACCGGATCGCATCGTCAACATCCCAGCGCTGGTTGGCATCTGCCGCCATAGCGATCTGCGGTCCCAGCGCTTCGCGCGCAAGCCGGCAGCGCCGCATATCATCCTCTAAGCTAAGGCCTACCTTGATCTTGACGCTGCGGAACCCATCCGCCACCGCCTGCCGCGCGAGGTGCACCAGCCTGTCATCCGAGTAGCCGAGCCATCCCGGGCTCGTGGTGTAGGCCGGGTAGCCGCGGTGCAGGAGATACTCGATGCGCTCCTGCCTGCCTCTCTCGGCGGCCTTGAGAATCGTGAGTGCATCGTCCGGAGTGAGCGCATCGCGCAGATAACGGAAATCGACACAGCGCACGATCTGCTCGGGCGTCATGTCGGCTATGAAGCGCCAGAGCGGTTTGCCGGCGCGCCGAGCCGCGAGGTCCCACGCGGCGTTCACGACGGCACCGACCGCCATGTGCATGACGCCCTTCTCGGGACCCAGCCAGCGCAGCTGGGAATCGTTGGTCAGGCTGCGGGCGAAGCCGCCAAGGTCGGCCAGGATATCGTGCACATCACGGCCGACCACGAGATGCCGCAGAGCGGCACAGGCCACGGTCTGCACGTCGTTTCCGCGCCCGATCGTAAAGGCGAATCCGTGACCGCTGAGACCACTCACATCGTCGGTGCGCAGCACGACGTACGCCGCAGAATAGTCTGGGTCGGGATTCATAGCGTCGGAGCCATGAAATTCCCGAGATGTCGGAAAACGTATATCGTGGGTTTCCAGTGCTGAGATTCGCGACACTCGAATTTGCCTTTGAGCGCTGCGTGGCTCGCCGCCCCACACGCCGATGCTTCCGCCGACCTGAGCCTGCCACTATTTGAGTATACTATCACCTGTATACTTTCATTCCATTAGTAAAACTGTCAAGATGGATGACTGAACGAAGCGCGCAGGGATCGCTCAAGAACCGCGACATGCGACGGAGGGTGGATGATCACTTCTGGATGGCTCGCCATCCAACTGACACGCGCCACGCACACACTGACTCGGCATGCCCTGCGTACCGATGAACAAGCCAAGTACCTTCTGGGAGTGACCCCGGCCGTGCTGAGCGGTCCCTTCGCCACGTGCGGCCACGCTGGGAAGACCGCCCGGCCGTATGGCGACAGCTTCTCCTGAATTCCCAGACACCAGATATGCGACGAGCGCGAGAATGTAGTCTTCGAGGGCTTCAGCTGCTCGTAGGCTATCTACTCTAGCAGTTGGTCGATTGCCTTCTCAAAGTCAGCAAACGACATCGACACCACGAGCGTTCGTGTACTTACGGAGTCCCTGCTCTCCGCGCGCGGCGCACTGGCAGCACGGCGCATATACCGCTCGAGGTCGCTTTGTATTGGTCTTACCCCGCGAGATGGGTGGGGGTCGCATGCAGAGCCCGCAAAGTGACCATGCGCGGATCGTCGAGCGTCTGCTCGGGTGTGAGCCCAGGGATGACCGCGCGGATCTGGGGGGGCGACGTCCAGCCGGCCCAATAGGGAGTTGAACCGGGAGCGTCTTAAAGGAAGGTGCCTCGCACTACTCAGCACGACCGCGCAGGTTTACGACGTCGTGCGGTACTGTGCCAGGCGTGTGGCAGCTGGGGAGCTTTTGACGATAAATGCTTGATTTTAAATGGGGCGTGACGGAGTCGAACCGTCGACCGGCGGATTAAAAGTCCGATGCTCTACCGACTGAGCTAACGCCCCAGCGAGGTTGGACCCGAGGCTCATCGAGCTTACGCGAGAGGCCCGAAGTGAGCGGGGGCGCGATGATACTACACGGTCCGGTAGCGGGTCGGATCGGGCAGGCCCGCGCTCGCAAAGCCCGCGCGCCGCAGCCGGCACGCGTCGCAGCGCCCGCAAGCGCCTCCTTCCGAGTCCGCCTGGTAGCACGACACCGTCTGCGCGTAGTCCACTCCGAGACGTGTCCCCGCGCGGATAATGTCGGCCTTGTTCCAGCGGATGAGCGGAGTGTGCACGCGGCACGGATTGCCCTCCACGCCCGCCTTGGTGGCAAGGGCGCCGAGCGCGCCAAACGCTGCGATGAACTCGGGGCGACAGTCCGGATAGCCGCTCGAGTCCAGTACGTTGACGCCGATGAAGATGTCGCGTGCAGTCAGGACCTCGGCCCACGCGAGCGCAAGCGACAACATGATGGTATTGCGGGCCGGCACGTAAGTGATCGGTATGCCCTCGCCCGGCTCTTCTGGGACCGCGAGGCCCGGGTCCGTCAGCGCGGAGCCGCCGATGCCGGCAAGATCAACGCCCATGATCCGGTGTTCGCGCACCCCGCTGGCGGTTGCGATGCGTCGTGCCGCCTCGAGCTCGGCGCTGTGACGCTGGCCATAGTCCACCGACAGTGCGTAACAGTTAAATCCCTGCTCGCGCGCAATCGCGAGCGCGGTGGCCGAATCAAGGCCCCCGGACAGCAACACCACGGCGCGAGCTTCGCTCACATTCACTTTCCCGGCACGTTGCCCCATAGGTACTTGTGCAGCTGGATCTGAAAGCGCACCGGCAGGCGGTCCTCAAGGATCCAGTCGGCCAGCTCGCGCGCCTCCAGCTGCTCGTGACTGGGAGAAAACAGTACCGTGCAGCCCTGCGGCAACCCAAGCTCGCGCAGGCGGTCGCGACTCCACTCGTAATCGCTGCGACTGCAGATCACGAACTTGACCAGGTCCTGCGCGTGAAGGCCCGGCAGCTCCCCGTAGCGATTACGCCGATCCTCGCCCGAACCCGGCGTCTTCACATCCACGACCTTGATGACCCGGGGATCGACCTCGGCGAGTTCCATCGCGCCGCTCGTTTCGAGCGATACCCGAAGTCCCGCCTCACACAGCTCGGTGAGCAGCGCAAGGCAACCCTTCTGCGCCAGCGGCTCCCCGCCCGTCACGCACACGTACGGCGTCGCGAACTCGCGCACCCGCGCCACGATCGCCGGCATCTCCCACCACTGCCCGCCATAGAAGGCGTACGCGGTATCACAGTACTGGCAGCGCAGCGGACAGCCGGTGAGGCGCACGAACACGGTAGGCACGCCAACGGTGTCCGCCTCCCCCTGCAGGGAGTGGAAGATCTCGGTTATTTTCAGGCGTGCCACGCTCTGCGCACTCCGCGACAGCACGCTCAGCGCGTCACGTCTGCTACTGGGACGTGGACGGCTGTTGGGCGGCCGGGCCGCTCTGGGCCGGAATGCGCTTGAGCCGCTCGGCGGCCAAGCGGGCGCTGTCGGTTCCGGGGTACTTTCGGGTCACGTCGGTGAGGGTCGCGCGCGCTGCCGGGTACTGTTTCTGCTCAAACTGCGCGTAACCGAGTTTCAGCAGCGCATCGGGGGCCTTGCGCGAGTCCGGCCATTTCCTGAGCACCGTGCGAAAGGCGCCCGCGGCGGAATCGTAGTCGTGGTTCACGTAGTACGCTTCGCCCAGCCAGTACTGCGCGTTGTCGGCCAGCGGGCTTGCTGGGTAGGTACTGAGAAAGTCCTTGAATCCGGCAATCGCGATCGAATAGCTGCCGGCCTTCAGCGCATCGAAGGCCTGGCTGTAAACGGCCTGCTCGGTCGATGAGGGCGCCCCCGCCGGCGCGGCCATTCCCTTGTCCGCATTGGCCGCGGCAGCGCTGCTCGCATCAGGACCGGCAACGGCCGCCCCGGAAGCGGCAGTGCCGGCGCCGGCCGCCCCGGCCGCGGCGGGCCCGCCGGCGGCGGTGATGCGCCGGTCCAGATCGGCATACAGATCGCGCTGCTGCTTGGCGAGGGCCTCGTTGTTGTGCTGCAGCTCCTCGATCTGTCCACGCAGCTCGCGCAGGTTGTTCTGTATTTCGTCCTGGCGCTGCGCGGCCTCGGCCTGGTTGGCGACGATGCGCTCCATGCGCGCAACACGCGTATCCAGCTCGTTCAGCTTAATCTGCACCGGGTCCTGATCGGGCGGCGTGCTGGCGCACCCGGCCGCGAGCAGCGTCAACAGCAAGACGGGGGGCTTCACGATGTCGGTCCTCTGCCCCTACTGCTTCGCTGGTGCCGCTGCAGGCGCCGCCGGGCCCGCAGCCAGGTACACGATCTCGACCCGGCGGTTCTTCGCCCAGGCCGCCTCGTCATGCCCCGGCACCGCGGGACGCTCCTCACCGTAACTCACCGTCGAGATCTGCGTGTCGACCGCGCCCTGCAGCAGCAGCGCGCGGCGCACCGACTGGGCGCGCCGTTCACCCAGACCAATGTTGTACTCGCGTGAGCCGCGCTCGTCGGTATGCCCCTCGAGCCGCACGCGCGTTCCGGTGTGGGCGGCGAGGTACTTGGCGTGTGCGGCAACCACGTCGGTGCCTTCGCCCTTGATCTCGCTGCTGTCGAAGTCGAAGTACACGACCCGCTTGGCGAGCAGGCCCGCCTGAGGGCCGGCGGCCTCATCGTCAGCCCCGGCGCCGGCATTGGGGTTCATGGCGCCGGAGCCCTGGGCTCCGCTGTCCGCCGCGCTCGGTGCGGTTGACATGTCCTTGGGCTTCTTGCTCGCACAGGCGGCAAGCCCCAGGGACATGGCAACCAGCAGGACGATGATCGCTCGACGCATAGATGGCTTCTCCGTCATTCTGATTTCCCCTTTAGGGGCCGAAAGGCCCCCATGCCGGCTCGCGCACCTCACCCTGTGACGCCTTGAGCCGAAGTCCCGTGAGCCCGTCGGTGGACACCGTCGCCAGTGACCCATGATCGGCCTCACGCTCCGAATAGATAAGTGTAGCGCCATTGGGCGCGAAACTCGGCGATTCGTCCAGGTGCCCGTGCGAGAGCACGCGCACCGCCCCACTCGACAGATCCTGCACCGCGATACGGTAGTTGCCGTTGTCGAGCGTCACCATGGCCAGTTGCGATCCATCGGCCGACACGCGTGGCCGCGCATTGTAGTTGCCGCCGAAGGTGATGCGCTTGGGGCGCGCGCCGGCCTGCACGCCGATCAGGTAGATCTGCGGCGAACCGGCACGGTCGGAGGTGAAGTACAGCGAGCGCCCGTCGGGAGTCCACTCCGGTTCGGTGTCGATGGCCGGGTCATCGGTGATGCGGGTGAGCGCCTGGCTGGCAAGATCCAGCACGTAGATGTCGGGGTTGCCCCCGCTCCCCCCCAGTGTGAGCGCAAGCTTGCGCCCGTCCGGGGACCATTCCGGCGCCCCATTCACGCCGGCGCGCGCGGAAACCTGGCGCCGCTCGCCGCTTCGCACCAACTGCACGTAGACCGCCGAGTGCTTGGTCTCGAAAGACACGTAGGCGAGCCACTGGCCGTCCGGCGACCAGGCGGGCGACATGAGTGGAAAGCGCGACTCGAGAATCAGATGCGGGTTGGCGCCATCGGCGTCGGCGACGATCAGCTGGTAGTGCTGCGCGGGTGGGGTGCCGTCGACGGCCACGTAGGCGATGCGGGTCGCAAAGGCGCCGCGTACGCCCAGGATCTTCTGATAGACGACGTCGCTTACCCGGTGCGCGGCGTTGCGCAGCGCGCTCGGCGCCCCGACAAAGCGCTGGCTGGCAAGTTTCGCCCCGGTCAGCGCGTTGACCAGATCGAAATCCACCGCGAGGTTGCCGTCATCGAGCGAGGACAGCCGTCCGACCACGACGTAGTCGCTGCCCACGGCTTTCCAGCTGCCGGCGGCCACCTGATCCGCCTGCGTCGGGTTGGCCGGCATGCGCTCGCGCGGCAGCCCCTTGAAGCGCCCGCTGCCCTCCAGGTCGTGCTGCACCACCTGCGCCACATCGAGGCCGCCATCGCCCGGTACCGCGCGCGCGAATGGAACGATCGCCACGGGCACCGGGTCGCGCACCCCGGAAGTGACCTCGATCTGCAGCTCCGCGTGCGCGGCAGGAACTGACAAGAGGAGCGGCAGGATCAGGGCACCCGTGCAGCGCCTGAGCGTGGCGGTCAAGCCGCCTGATGGGGTCGTGCGCATCAGTCCGGCCTGAAGTTGATCTTGAGATTGCGATCGAACAGCGCCGGATCCGGCGGCGGCGGCAACGGCGAGGCGCGGTACACCGCCGCCTCGATCGACTCGCGCACCGCCTGGTCGCCGTTACATTCCCCGATGGTCACCTGCGTCACCTCGCCTCCCGGCACCTGAGTCACATTCAACACGCATTCTATTCCAGGCCGCGCCGTCGGCGGGCGCAGCCACGCCCGGTTGATCCTGGCGGCGATCTGCGACTGCCAGTTGGCCAGGGCCGGTCCCGAGCGTGCCGCTCTCGCCTGATCCTCCGCCGCGAGACTGCGCTTAAGATCCGCCTCGCGCTCACTCGCATCGCGCGCATCCGCCTGGCGCTGCTGCTCGGCGGCCCGTTTCTGAGCCTCCGCCGCGGCGCGCGCCTGGCGCTGCGCCTCGGCCTGCTTGCGTTCCTCCTGCGCCTGCTTGGCGGCCTCCTCGTCGGCCGCCTTCTGTTCGGCGACCCGACGCTGCTCGTCCGCCGCGGCCTGCTCCTGTTTGCGCTGCTGCTCGCGCGCCGCCAGCTCTTCCGGCGTCGGCTCGGGCGGTCCGACCGGCTCGGCCGGCGGCTCGACCGCAGGCGGCGGCGCGGGCGGGGCCGGCTGCGGCGGCGGCACCAGCGCACCGCGCGCGGCATGCGAGTCCACTACCGTGGCCTCGATCGCCAGCGTCGGCGCGGGCCGCGGTGGCTGGCGGTACAGCAACCAGCCGTACACGAGAGCGGCCAAGATCGCCCCGTGCAGCACCACCGACAGCGCAATCGACACCCAACGGTCACTCGCCTGTTGCATCCGCAACCGCCGCGTCAGCTCCCGGGGTGCGCAGGCGGAGGTGGCGGCAACGGATCGGTGATGAAGCCCAGCTTGCGCGCCCCTGCCTGTTGCAACACGACCATCGCCTGCACCACGCGTCCGTAGGCCACTGCGGTGTCGGCCTTGACCAGCACCTGTGTCTCAGGATTGCGACTCAACACCGAAGCAGCGCGCGCACCAACAGTCTGTTCATCGAGACTCGCTTGCGGGCGCTCGCCGATGTTCAGATACAGCCGCCCCTCACGGTCGATCGACAATACCAGCGGTTTGACCTTTTGCGGTTCAATAGGTTCCGCGCCGGCCTTGGGCAGATCCACCTTCACACCCTGTGTCAGAAGTGGCGCCGTGATCATGAAGATGATGAGTAACACGAGCATCACGTCGATGTACGGCACGACGTTGATCTCACCCATCAGGCGCCGCCCGCGCGAAGTCTGTGCCATAACCTAACGTCCCCCGCTCGCCACAGTGGTGCTGCCGCGCGTCGCGTGCCGCTGCAGGATGGTGGAGAACTCCTCCATGAACGCATCGAAGCGCATCTCCAGGCGCGTCACCTGGTCGGCGAAACGGTTGTAGGCCACCACTGCCGGGATGGCGGCGAACAGGCCAATGGCGGTCGCCACCAGCGCCTCGGAGATCCCGGGCGCGACCATGGCGAGTGTCGCCTGTTGCACGTTACCGAGCGAGGAGAAGGCACTCATGATCCCCCACACCGTCCCGAACAGTCCGACGTACGGGCTGGTGCTGCCGACGGTTGCGAGGGTTGCAAGATTGTGCTCGAGCCGGTCGATCTCCTTCAGCTGCGCCACGCGCATGGCACGCCGCGAACCCTCCAGCAACTGGTCCGCTCCGGTGACGCTCTGACGCAGGCGCGCAAATTCTCTGAACCCGAATTCGAAGATGCCCGCCATGCCGGTCGCCCCGCCGTGCGATTCGATCGCCCGATACAGCTGCGAGAGGTCATCCCCCGACCAGAAGCGGGTCTCAAAACGGTCGGCCTCGCGGCGCGCGCGGTTGATGACCCGGCGTTTCTTGAAAATGATGGCCCATGAGGTGAGCGATGCCAAAAGCAGAATGCCGATCACGATCTGTACCGGCACGCTCGCCTGAACGATCAGCCGCAGGATCGACAGCTGCTCACCCACGGTTTACGCCCTCGCTCGCCACGGCATCCAGCAGGAACTGCGGCAGGCGCTTGGGTTTCATGCTGCGCGCATCCACGCAGGCGACCCGCAGGTCCGCCTCGAGCAGCAGGTCCGTGCCTAAGGCCGCATCGCCTGAGCGATAGATGCGCTGTGCAAAGCGCAGCGAGGCTAAGCCCTCCGCGCGCGGCTCGCAGGTGATCTGAAGCTCATCGTCGAGACGCGCGGGAGCCTTGTAATCCACCTGAAGGCTCACGACGGTGAAGAGGATCCCGGGCTCGCGGGCGAGCTTCTGCTGCGAGTAGCCGCGCGCGCGCAGCCACTCGGTGCGCGAGCGCTCAAGAAAGCGCAGATAGTTGGCGTAGTAAACGATCGCCCCGCCGTCGGTATCCTCCCAGTAGACGCGCGCCGGCCAGGAGAAGGCGCTCAACGCGGATCCTCGAACAGCGGCAGCGATGCGGCGCGCTCGGGGGGCTTCAGGCCCAAGTGCAGGTAGGAAGCGCGCGTCGCCATGCGGCCGCGCGCGGTGCGTACCATGAACCCCTGTTGAATCAGGAACGGTTCGGTCACGTCCTCGAGCGTTCCGCGCTCCTCGCCGAGCGCGGCCGCGAGACTGTCGATCCCGACCGGGCCGCCGTCAAACCGCTCGATGATCGCACTCAGGAGCTTGCGATCGAGGGTGTCGAAGCCTTGCCGATCGACCTCGAGCAGATCCAGCGCCGCCTCGGCGACGGCCTCGTTGATGTCGCCGTCGGCGCGCACCTGGGCGTAGTCACGCACCCGGCGCAGCAGCCGGTTGGCGATGCGCGGCGTGCCGCGCGAGCGCTGCGCGATGCGCCGTGCGCCCCCCTCCTCGATGCGTACGTTGAGGATGGTGGCCGAGCGGCGCACGATTCGCTCCAGATCCTCGACCGTGTAGAACTCGAGCCGCTGCACGATACCGAACCGGTCGCGCAACGGAGAGGTGAGAAGCCCGGCGCGCGTGGTGGCACCGATGAGCGTAAAGGGCGGCAGGTTCAGCTTGATCGAGCGCGCCCCGGGGCCCTCGCCGATCATGATGTCCAGCTGGTAATCCTCCATCGCCGGGTACAGCACTTCCTCCACCACCGGCGCCAGGCGGTGAATCTCATCGACGAAGAGGACGTCGCGTGCCTGCAGGTTGGTCAGGAGCGCCGCAAGGTCACCGGGACGCTCGAGCACGGGACCGGAGGTCTGGCGCAGATTCACGCCCAGCTCGGCGGCGATGATGTGGGCCAGCGTCGTCTTGCCCAGACCCGGGGGACCAAAAATCAGCACGTGATCGAGCGCCTCACCGCGGGCCCGGGCGGCGCTGATGAAGATCTCAAGCTGTGTCTTGACCGGAGTCTGGCCGACGTAGTCCGCCAGGCGGCGCGGCCGGATGGCCTGCTCGACCGCCTCCTCCTCGGCGCCCGCGGTCTCACTGATGATGCGTTCGGCGGTCACGATAGCCAGATCTACTCCCTCGCCGCGCCCTGCAGGGCCCGGCGGATCAGTTCCTCGGTCGAATGTGTACCGGGACCGACCGATTTGAGCAAGCGCGCGGCCTCAGCGGGGCGGTAGCCCAGGGCCACCAGTGCCCCGTAGGCCTCGCTCTCGGAGCTCACGGCCGGGGCCAGCACGGTCCCGCCCTCGCTCGGCTGCGGCGCTGCCAGGCGGTCGCGCATCTCCACGATCAGCCGGTCCGCGGTCTTGCGGCCGATGCCTGGCACCCGGGTGAGAGCTGCGGCGTCCTCACGCTTAACGCACTCGGCGAAGGCCGTCACGCTGATGCCGGACAGCAGTGCGAGGGCGATCTTGGGCCCGACTCCGGACACCTTGATAAGGGCGCGGAACAAGCGCCGCTCATCCTCGCTGCCGAATCCGTACAGCACGTGCGCGTCCTCGCGCACCACCAGGTGCGTGAGCAGGCGTACCTCCTCCCCCACCGCCGGCAGGTGAAAGAACGTCGACATGGGGACTTCGAGTTCATAGCCGAGGCCGCCGACTTCGACAGTCAGTTGCGGTGGGGTCTTGGAGGTGATTCTGCCGCGCAGCGAGCCAATCATCGCGTCAGGCCCGGAAGGTGCCTGAAGTGGCGCTCTGCGCCAGCACCCGCACGCGGCGCGCATGCGCGTGGCACAGGGCGACCGCCAGCGCATCACACGCATCAGCCCCGGGACGCTCCTCGAGGGCGAGGAGGCTGCGAATCATGTGTGCCACCTGAAACTTCTCCGCCGCCCCTGAACCCACCACGGCGAGCTTGATCGCGCGCGGCGCATATTCGAACACCGGCACCCCGCAAGGGATGGCCGACAGTGCCGCGCCGCGAGCCTGCCCGAGCTTCAATGCGCTATCGACGTTGCGGCTGACGAACACCCGCTCGATGGCGACTTCCGCGGGGGCATGCTCGGACAGCACGGCCCGCAGGCCCTCGAAAATCAGGCGCAGCCGCTCGAGGGGAGCGGCCGCGGCGACATTGAGACAGCCGTGCGCGACCGGCAGCAATTCGCTGCCCCGGCACTCGATTACTCCGAACCCGGTGCGCCGCGAGCCCGGATCGAGGCCGAGCACGCGCACGTTGACGGCCAGCGTGACGGATGCGCCGGCGAGCGGATCAAATGAGCGCCAGGACCTCGTCCGATATCTCGACATTCGAGTACACGTCCCGTACGTCGTCCAGTCCTTCGAGCGCCTCGAGCAGGTGCACCATCGCCTCGGCGGTCGCGCCCGAGAGCTCAAGGGAGGTTGCCGCCCGCTGAGTCACTTCCGCGGTCGCAGGCGCGAAACCGCGATGTGTGAGCACGGCACGTACGGTTGCGAATTCCAGGGGATCGGCCAGCACCTCCACCGAGGTGTCGGAATTGGGTACCACATCCTCGGCGCCGGCCTCCAGGGCCGCCTTCATGAGCTGTTCCTCGTCCGTTCCGGGCGGATAGGTCATCAGGCCCACGATATTGAACAGGTAGCTGACCGAGCCGTGCGCGCCGAGCTGACCGCCGTGCTGCACGAAGGTCCGGCGCACTTCCGCGCCCACGCGGCCGCGATCAGCGGTCACGCACTCGACCATCACCGCCGCCCCGCCCGGGCCGTAGCCCTCGTAGCGTACGTTCTCCAGCCCGTCCCGCGGTCGGCCCGCCAGCCGCTCGCTGCGCTTGGCCGCCCTAGCCCCCCCGCGACGCCGGATGGTAGCCCACTTACTGTGTCCTGCCATGCGTCATATCGGGCGCTGCGCGCCCGAACCCCCCGAAAAAACAGGCAGGTATGATAGCGGTAAAGGCCTTGAGGCGACACGCTCACCGAAGTGGAAACCAGCCAACTGTGCCCGCCCCGGGTGCGCGACGCCATCACGGGCGCCCGTGCCGCCTTCGAGCGCGCAGGGGCGCAGGTCCCGGCTGATCTGGAGTTCGCCACCGAGGCGGCCGTGATCATGGGGGGCCTCACCGAGAGCACCGAGCTCGCCCATGCGCTCCTGGCGCGCCCGATCATCGCCCGTGCCAGCCTCACCCCCGAGCAGACCGCGGGAATCGTCGGCCAGGGCGCGACCGACATCGCCGTTGCACTGCAGCGGCTGGGGAGCCTGGGACTCGCGCGTGACTGGTCGCCCGCCCAGGGGCTCGACACGCGTCAGACCGAGACGGTGCGCAAGATGCTGCTCGCGGTGGTGAGCGATCCGCGCCTGGTGTTGGCGCGGCTGGCCGAGGAACTGGTGGCACTGCGCCATGCCCGCTCGCTCCCCGCCGCCGAGCGCGAGCGCCGCGCACTGGAGGCGCGCGCCATCTATGCCCCGCTCGCCAGCCGTCTGGGAGTGTGGCAGCTGAAATGGGAGCTCGAGGATCTGGCCTTCCGCTACCTCGAGCCCGAGGAGTACCGGCGGGTGGCGGCGGCCTTGAACGAGCGGCGTGCCGATCGCGAGCACTACATCGAGGCGCTGTGCGTTGAGCTGCACGAGCAGTTGCGTGGCGCGGCGATCGAGGCGCAGGTGTACGGGCGCCCGAAGCATATCTACAGCATCTACCGCAAGATGCAGCGCAAGCAGCTGCCGTTCGAGCAGCTGTTCGATGTTCGTGCGGTGCGCGTGGTGGTGGCGTCGGTGCCCGAGTGCTACGCGGCGCTCGGCATCGTGCACGGTCGCTGGCCGTACGTACCCGGGGAGTTCGATGACTACATCGCCACCCCCAAGGGCAATGATTACCGATCGATCCACACCGCCGTGATCGGTCCGCAGGGGCTCGCCGTCGAGGTGCAGATCCGCACCCGCGAGATGCACGAGCATGCGGAGCTTGGCGTCGCGGCGCACTGGACCTACAAGGAGGGCGGCGCCGGGGATGTCAGCTACCAGCGCAAGATCGAGTGGGTGCGGCGTCTGCTCGAACCCCAGGACCCAAGCGCCGACGCCGACCGCGACCTCATCGAGGGCATGCGCAGCGAGCTGTTTGAGGACCGCGTGTACGTGCTCACGCCCAAGGGGGAAGTGATCGACCTGCCGCGTGGCGCCACCGCGCTCGACTTCGCCTACCACGTGCATACCTCGCTCGGCCACCGCTGCCGCGGCGCCAAGGCCAATGGGCGCATCGTGCCGCTCACCCGCGTGCTCGCCCATGGCGAGGTGGTGGAGATCATCACCGGAAGGCACGACGCTCCGAGTCGCGACTGGCTGGCGCCCGAGCAGGGTTACCTGGCCTCGGCACGCAACCGAGCCAAGGTGCGCGCCTGGTTCCGCAAGCAGGACGTCGGCGACAACCGCAGCGCCGGGCGCGGCATCGCCGAGCGCGAGCTGGCGCGTATCGGCGCGCGGCCCGAGCAGCTCGCCGCCCTCGCCCAGGAGCTCAAGGCGCGTGACGTCGATCACCTGCACCAGCTGCTCGGCGAAGGCGAGATCACCGTGACGCAGCTGATGCACGCTGCCACCCGGCTGTTCGAGCCTGAAACCCCGCCGCCGCCGCGCCTCAACCGCGCCGCGCGGCCCGCCGCGACGCGCCGGCGCGCATCCCCGGTGCAGATCGAGGGGGTGGGCGACCTGCCGACCACGCTGGCGCGCTGCTGCGCGCCGCTGCGGCCGCAGCCGATCAGCGGCTACATCGCGCTCGGCCGTGGCGTCACCGTCCATCGCAGTGACTGCGCGAGTCTTATGCGCATGAGCGCTGTGAAGCCCGAGCGGGTGCTGAAGGTCGAATGGCGCGGCGCGGACGGCGGCGCGCTCAACGTGACGCTGAGCGTAAGTGCCTATGACCGGCGCGGCTTGCTGCGGGACCTGACGGACGTGCTGGCGCTCGAGCGCCTGAGCATCGACGCGGTCAGCTCGAGGACCGACCACGATACGGACCTTGCGTATTTTGCGCTGGTGGTGGCGGTCGATGACCTCGAGCAGCTGGCACGGGTACTGCGCCGCCTCGCCGCCGTGCCGAACGTGATCGAGGCGCGGCGGCGCCAGTAGTACAGATCAGCGGTTGATCGAGTCGATCGAGCGCTTGTCGGCCGCGAGCGCCGCCTCGTGCAGGGCTTCCGCAAGCGTCGGGTGGGCGTGGATGGTGCGCTGCAGATCCTCGCTGCTGGCCGAATACTCCATCGCGAGCACCGCTTCGGCGATCAGTTCCCCTGCGAGCGGACCGATGAGATGCACGCCGAGGATCTCATCGTCATCGCGCGCCGCCACGATCTTGGCAAAACCGGCCGCCTGTTCCATCGCCCGCGCGCGGCCGCTGGCGAGAAACGGAAACGTGCCGACCTTGTAGTCCCGACCGCTGGCCTTGACCTGCTCCTCCGTCAGGCCCACCCAGGCGATCTCCGGTGCGGTGTAGATCACCGAAGGGATGATCTTGTAGTTCATCTCCCCGAAGCGCCCGGCGATGAGATCTGCCACCATGACGCCCTCCTCCTTGCCCTTGTGCGCCAGCATCGGGCCGCGCACGCAATCGCCGATCGCCCACACGTTCTCGACACCGGTGCGACAGGACTCATCGACCTTGATGAAGCCGCGCTCATCCAGCTGCACGCCGCTGTCGGGGGCGAGGAGGTCCCTCGTGTAGGGCCGCCGCCCGATGGCGATCACCAGCCGATCCACGCTCAGGTGCTGCTCGCCCTTCGCGTCCGTATAGGTGACGTCCACGGCCGTGCCGTTGACGGCAGCGCCGCTCACCTTGGCGCCTAGGCGGATGTCGAGGCCCTGCTTCCTGAACTGGCGCAGCGCCTCCTTAGCAAGTTGCTGGTCGGCGAACGGCAGGAAATCCGGCAGCGCTTCCAGCACCACCACTTCCGCGCCGACCCTGCGCCACACGCTCCCGAGCTCAAGCCCGATGACGCCGGCGCCGATGACACCCAGGCGCTTGGGCACCGCATCCAGCTCGAGCGCGCCCCAGGAATCGACGATGTAGGGCGCCTTGAGCGGCGCCGAGCGCAGCTCGATCGGGGTGGATCCGGAGGCGAGCACCACGTGGCGTGCGCTGAGTAGCCGGCGCGTACCGTCGCCGGCGGTGTACTCGACCTTGCGTCCAGGCAGCAGGCGTGCGTGCCCCTGAAGTCCGGTCACGCCTGCTGACTTGAACAGCGCCACGATTCCCTGCGTCATGGTGCGCACGATGCCGCTCTTGCGTTTTTGCATCTGCGCCAGATCCAGCTGCGCACCGGACACTGTGATGCCGTGCTGCGCGAACTCCTCCTTCAGGCGGTGGTAGAGCTCGGTCGACTCGAGCAGTGCCTTGGAGGGGATGCAGCCGGCGTTCAGACAGGTGCCGCCGAAGGCGAACGTCCCGTCGCGGTTCTTCCACTCATCTATACAGGCCACGGTGAGCTTGTTCTGCGCGGCGCGGATGGCGGCCGGGTAGCCGGCAGGTCCGGCACCGATCACGACCACATCAAAGGAATCGGTCGCAGCTGGGGGGTCGTTCGTCATGGGGCTCTCGGGGATAGGTCGGGCTGGTTCTTGGGAAGGTCTTGAAAAGTAACACAAAGATGGGGACGGTGGCGGCCGTCTCAAGGCTGTCACAAATCTGGAACATCAGCGTCATACACTGCCGGCCTTTCACCGTCTTGAGTAATGAAGCCATGAGCAGCGTCGCCGCCGACACCGTCCTCGCCACCCCTGCCTCATCGCGCCCGATGCTCGATCGCAAGCCGAGCCGCACCACGATCATCGCGTTCCTGGTGCTGCTCTTGATCGGTGTGGGGTATACCGGCTTCAGCCTCGTCAACGACATCGGCGGCGCCATGCCGCAGCGCCTGACGATGCTGTCCTTTCTGCTGCTGGGTATCGCGCTGCTCATCGCCCTCGGCTTTGAATTCGTCAACGGCTTCCACGATACCGCCAACGCCGTCGCGACGGTGATCTACACCCACTCGCTCCCGCCGCATGTGGCGGTGGTCTACTCGGGCGCGCTCAATTTCTTCGGCGTGCTGGTGTCAAGCGGCGCGGTGGCGTTCGGCATCATCACGCTGCTGCCGGTCGAGCTGATCCTGCAGGTCGGCTCGAGTGCCGGCTTCGCCATGGTATTTGCCCTGCTGATTGCGGCCATCATCTGGAATCTGGGCACCTGGTGGCTCGGGCTGCCGGCCTCCTCCTCCCATACCCTGATCGGCTCGATCATCGGCGTCGGGGTTGCCAACGCCCTGATGCACGGGCGCAACGGCACCAGCGGCGTCGACTGGGGCCAGGCGGCCAAGGTCGGCTGGTCACTACTGCTCTCACCCGTGGTCGGCTTCGTCTGCGCGGCGCTGTTGCTGCTGGTACTCAAGGCGCTGGTAAAAAATCGCGCCCTCTACCAGGAGCCCAAGGCCAACGCCGCCCCGCCCTGGTGGATCCGCGGCGTGCTGATCCTGACCTGCGGCGGGGTGTCCTTTGCGCACGGCTCGAACGATGGCCAGAAGGGCATGGGCCTGATCATGCTGATCCTGATCGGCACGGTGCCGTTGGCCTACGCGCTCAATCGCGCCATGCCCGCCTCGCAGATGGTACCGTTCGTGGCGATGGCGACGACCACGCAGCAGTCGCTGGAGAAGTACGCCACCGGCGCCACTCCCAGTGATGCGCGCAATACGCTCTCGACCTACATCCGCACTCATGACTGGAACAATGACGTGGTGCCGGCGCTGGCCTCGCTCACCGGCAGCATCGCCGAGCAGGTCAAGAGCAGTGGCACCTTTGCCAAGGTGCCCCCGGGTAACGTCACCAACGTGCGCAACGACATGTACCTGACCTCCGAAGCGGTGCGCGTGTTCGACAAGGACCCGCACAGCGCCCCCCTCGATGCGCAGACCCGCGGCAACCTCGATGCCTTCAAGAAGGACATCGACGCGGCGACCAAATTCATTCCGTTGTGGGTGAAGGTCGCGGTCGCCATCGCGCTGGGACTTGGCACCATGGTCGGCTGGAAGCGCATCGTCGTCACGATCGGGGAGAAGATCGGCAAGACTCATCTGACCTATGCGCAGGGAGCCTGCGCGGAGCTCGTGGCAATGAGCACGATCGCGGCGGCCGACATGTTCGGGCTGCCGGTCTCCACCACGCACGTGTTGTCCTCGGGAGTTGCCGGCACCATGGCCGCCAACCGCTCGGGGCTGCAGATGAATACCCTGCGCAATCTGCTGATGGCGTGGGTGCTGACGCTGCCGGCCGCCATCGTGCTGTCGGGCACTCTGTACTGGATCTTCCGCCACATCTTCTGAAGGCCGCGCGCGGCCGGCGGGAACGGGCGCGACACGCGCCCGCGGAGCATCAGATGCCGAGCAGCATGCGGCCCGGATCCTCCAGCGCCTCCTTGATCGCCACCAGGAACTGCACGGCCTCGCGGCCGTCGATGATGCGGTGATCGTAGGTCACCGCCAGATACATCATCGGGCGCGCCGCGATCGCCCCATTCACCACCATCGGTCGCTCCTGGATCTTGTGCATGCCGAGGATCGCACTCTGCGGGGCATTGACGATCGGGGTCGACATCAGCGAGCCAAACACCCCACCGTTGGTGATGGTGAAGGTACCGCCGGTCAGATCCTCGATGGCGAGTGTACCGTCGCGTGCCTTGCGCGCGTAGTCGGCCACTTCCTTCTCGAGCGCTGCAAAGCTCTTGCCGTCCGCATCGCGCACGATCGGCACGATCAGGCCGCGATCGGTGGAGACGGCGACCCCGATGTCGTAGTACTCGTGGTAGATGATGTCGTTGCCGTCGACCGAGGCGTTGATGACCGGAAATCTCTTCAGCGCCTCGATCGAGGCCTTGACGAAGAAGGACATGAAGCCGAGCTTCACGCCGTGCTCCTTCTCGAAGCGCTCCTTGTAGCGGGCGCGCAGTTCCTGCGTGGCCGTCAGGTCCACCTCGTTGAAGGTCGTCAGCAGCGCCTGGCTCGACTGCGCCTCGATCAGTCGCTGCGCAATGCGCGCCCGCAGCCGCGTCATGGGCACGCGCTGCTCGGCGCGCGCGCCGGCGGGGACGGCCGGTTTTGGGCCCGGGGCCCGCCCGATCAGACCCGGCGCCGGAGCCACCGTCGGCGCCACGCCTGCGTTGGCGGCCGCGCCGTCTGCAGGCTTTTTGCCCAGGTAATCCACCACATCTGATTTGGTCAGCCGGCCGTCGCGTCCGGAGGCGGGAATCGAGGCCGGGTCGAGCTGGTTCTCCTCGACCAGGCGGCGCACCGAGGGGCTGAGCGCGCTGACCGGCGGCGCCCGGGAGGCGGGCGCGGGGTTGGCTGGCGCGGCGGGCGGCGCGGCGGCCACCACGGCGGGCTTGGCAGCGGGCGCCACGCCGGGCTGCACTTCCTCGATGACCGCGAGCACCTGGCCGCTCTTCACCACGGTGCCGCTTTGCACCCGAAGTTCGCGCACCACCCCGTTGGCGGGTGCGGGCACCTCCAGAACCACCTTGTCGGTCTCAAGATCAGCGAGGTTCTCGTCGCGGCGGATCGCATCGCCCGGGTTCTTGTGCCAGGTCACGAGCGTGGCGTCGGCGACCGACTCGGGAAGCTGCGGAACGCGGATCTCGGTGCTCATGAGCGCTTTCTCAGAGGAGTCGGCGGAGGGGCCGCGGTGGGGGCCGCGGGCGGCGCGGCGGGAGGCGCGGCCGGCACCAGGGCAGTCAGGCGCATAGTGTCGCGCCCGGACTCTTCGGTAGTGTTCGAATGTAATGCGGCGGCGACCAGCGTCTGCTGCTCGATCTCGTGGATCTTGCCGATGCCGGTGGCGGGAGCTGCCGCCGGCGCACGCCCGGCGTACAGCACCGGGCGCCGTCCCATCACAAGCTCCTGCAGGCGGTGACGGATCTGGTACCAGGCGCCCTGATTCTGCGGCTCTTCCTGACACCACACGACCTCGCGCGCGTTCGGGTAGCGATTGAGCATCGCCTGGTACTCTTCGCTCGGAAACGGATAGAGCTGCTCGATGCGCACCAGCACGACATCGCGCAGCGCTTCCTTGCGGCGCGCCCTGAGCAGATCGAAATACACCTTGCCACTGCAGAACACGACGCGTCGCACTTCCTCAACTGCCAGCTCGTCGATCTCGCCGATCACGCGTGCGAAGCTGCCGCGTGCGAGATCCTCGAGCGCCGACACGGACATCTCGTGTCGCAGCAGGCTCTTGGGCATCATGACGATGAGTGGCTTGCGGAAGGACTGGCGCATCTGCCGGCGCAGCATGTGGAACATCTGGGCCGGAGTTGACGGCACGCACACCTGCATGTTGTTTTCCGCGCAAAGCTGCAGGAAACGTTCCAGCCGCGCCGAGGAGTGCTCCGGACCCGCGCCCTCGTAACCGTGCGGCAACAGCAGCGCGAGTCCACAGAAGCGCTCCCACTTGGCTTCGCCGGAGCTTATGAACTGGTCGATGATCACCTGCGCGCCGTTGGCGAAGTCGCCGTACTGCGCCTCCCATACCACCAGCGAGTTCGGATCGGTGGTCGAGTAACCGTACTCGAAACCCATGACCGCTTCTTCCGAGAGCACCGAGTCGATCACCTGTGCTCGCGGCTGGGGCTCGGCGATGTGCTGCAGCGGAATCCAGCTGGCATCGGTGTTCTGGTCGTGCAGTACCGCGTGACGGTGGAAGAAGGTACCGCGCCCGCTGTCCTGTCCGGTGATGCGCACGCCGAAGCCATCCGCCAGCAGCGATGCGTAGGCGAGCGTCTCGGCGCAGCCCCAGTCGAGCGGCAGCTCCCCCTGCACCATCTTCCTGCGGTTGGCCATGAGTTGCGCGACGCGCGGATGCAGGGTGAAGCCTTGCGGGAGAGTCGTGATGCGCTCACCGAGGGCGCGCAGCCGCGCCAGCTCCACGCCGGTGCGCGCGCGCTCGGTCCAGTCCACCTGCGAGTAGGCACTCCAGTCCACGGTGTACTTGTTGCCGATCATGCCGAGCGATGCGCGCGCCTGCGGCCGCCCCTCGTCGAGTCCGGCGCGATACTGCTCGAACATGGCCTGCGCGTCCGCCTCGCTCAGCACTGCCTCAGCAATGAGCTGATCGGCGTACAGGCGCCGCGCGGTCGGGTGCTCGCGGATGATGCGGTACATCTGCGGCTGCGTGGCGGCCGGCTCATCGGCCTCGTTGTGGCCGTGCCGCCGGTAGCACACCAGATCGATCACCACGTCCTTGCGGAAGCGCATGCGGTAGGTAAGCGCCAGGCGCGTGACGAACACCACCGCCTCGGCATCATCGGCGTTGACGTGGAAGATCGGCACTTCCAGCATCTTGGCGACATCGCTGCAGTACATGGTCGAGCGCGCATCCATCGGTACCGAGGTGGTGAAGCCGATCTGGTTGTTGATGATGACGTGCACGGTGCCGCCGGTGAAAAAGCCGCGCGCCTGCGACAGCTGCAGCGTCTCCATCACCACGCCCTGGCCGGCGAAGGAGGCATCGCCGTGTATCAGCAGCGGCAGCACGCGCTGCGCGCGCTCATCGCCGCGACGCTCCTGGCGCGCGCGCACCGAGCCCTCCACCACCGGATCCACCACCTCGAGGTGCGAGGGATTGAAGGCCAGCACGGCGTGCAGGTTGCCGCTGGCGGTGCGCAGGTCCGCGGAGAAGCCCTTGTGATACTTCACGTCCCCGGAGCCCTTGAGCCGGCTCGGGTCGTAGGCCCCCTCAAACTCCGAGAACAGCTCCGCCGGGGACTTGCCGAGCAGATTCACCAGCACGTTCAGACGGCCACGGTGCGCCATGCCGATGACCACTTCCTCGATGCCAACTCCGCCGGCGCGCTGGATGAGATCATCGAGCAGCGGAATGAGGGCATCGCCGCCCTCGAGCGAGAAGCGTTTCTGGCCGACGTACCTGGTGTGCAGGTAGCGCTCGAGACCCTCGGCGGCGGTCAGCTGCCAGAGGATATTGCGCCGCTCTTCGGCGCTGAACTGGTGCCGCAGACGCCCCTCCTGGAACTCATCCTGCAGCCACAGCCGCTCCTCGGAATCGGACATGTGCGCGAACTCGGCGCCCACGTTGCCCGCGTAGATGTATTGCAGCTGTGCCAGGATGTCGCGAAGTTTCAGGCGCTTGGGCACCGCATCGGTGCGGCTGCCGGTGAAGAACTCGGTATCAAGATCCGAAGGCGTCAGCCCGAAGTAGTCCAGGTCGAGCACGTGCGGCCGCGGCCGCGGCATCAGCGCCAGCGGGTCGATGGTGGCCAAGAGGTGCCCGCGATTGGTCCACACCTGGATCAGGCGCGAGACGGCGGCCTGCTTGGCCGCGCCCGCGGGCGTGGCCGGCACCCGCGCGCCGGTGCGCCCGGCCGAGGCACGCTCGGCGATGGCTGCCCGCACCGGAGCGTGCGCCGTTTCAATGGCCGCAGGACCCAGCTTGGCGAAGTACTCGCGCCAGGGCGCGCCTACGCCTGCCGGGTCTCGAAGATACTGCTCGTAGAGCGCGTCGAGAAAGTCGGCGTTGCCGCCGTAGAGGGGCGTTGGTTCAAGCATGCGGGAGAAAGGTTCGGCGAACCAATAGTTTAGCGGAAAAGGGCGACGACGGCGAAAAGGCTCCGCCCGCGGGCGCTAGGGGGCGTTCAGCAGCCCGTATTCGTAGTAGATGAGCGCTCCATAGACCACCAGCACGGTGTACAGAACGACTCCCGCCGGCAGGCGGCCGAAGGCGCGCACGCGGGCGAGCTGGGTGAGCAGCACGACACTGCCCGCGGTGAGGGCGATCTTGATGAGCGCGAACTTGAGGGCCGACCCGGCCACCAGCGGCGCCATCAGCGGGTTCACCTCGCGGGCGCCGTGCTCCACCAGCATCAGCGTCATGAACGCATCGAGGCAGGAGAGCGACACGATCAGGACCGCGATCGCGAGCCACTGCGGGTGATGCCAATCCACCGCGATCACGCAGCGCTCACCCATGCGCCGCGACGCGCGGCGTCGCGGCCGGAAACTGCCCTGCACCAGGGCATGAAGGATCTGGATGCGCCGATCGCTGCCGCGGCGCTCCGCACGCCGCGCCGCGGCCTGCGGTGATTGCCGACTTTGGAGCTCCCTGGACACGTGCGTTCTTCTTGGCGTGTGGCAGCGTTCGACTGAAGTCCATTGTAGCAGCGCGCCACAGTTGTGGCTTACCCGCCCATTGCCGCACGCGATCTTATGACACCTCGTGTTATGGCACCTCGCGGGTGCGCCTATCTATATGATTGCGCCGCATGAGCGCCCCGAACGCCGTGCCAGCCCGAGCCACCGTGCATGGCGATGGCCTGCCGCTGCCGCGCCGCTACTGGGCGATCGCCGCGATCACGCTTGGCATCGCGATGGCGGTGCTCGACAGCACCATCGCCAATGTCGCCCTGCCCACCATCGCGCGCGATTTTGGCGCGAGCCCCGCGGCGGCGATCTGGGTCATCAATGCCTACCAGCTGGCGATCCTGATGCTGCTCTTGCCGCTGGCCTCACTCGGGGAGATCGTCGGCTACCGGCGCATCGCGCAGACCGGGCTTGCGGTCTTCACGCTCGGCTCGCTCGCCTGCGCCTGTGCGCCGGGACTGCTCACGCTCAGCATGGCCCGCGTCCTGCAGGGCCTCGGGGCCGCCGGCATCATGAGCGTGAGTCCGGCGCTGGTGCGCTTCACCTATCCCCACCGCTATCTGGGGCGCGCGGTGGGCATCAACGCCTTCGTGGTCGCAGGCTCTGCGGCACTCGGGCCGACCATCGCGGCGGCCGTGCTCGCCATCGCTCACTGGCGCTGGCTGTTCGGCATCAACGTGCCGCTCGGGATTGTGACCTTCAGCATCGCCGTGTTCGCGCTGCCGCACAACGAGCGTGCGCAGCGCGCGTTCAACTACGGCGGCGCGCTGCTCTACGCGGCGACCTTTGGCCTTTTGGTGAGCGGCCTGCAGTCGCTGGCGCATCACGGCGCGGCCGCGCTGGCGTTTTCACAGCTGGGCGGTGGCTGCGCGCTCGGGTGGCTGTTGGTGCAGCACGAGCTGCCACGGACCGCTCCGATCATCCCGTTCGATCTGCTGCGCATCCGCGTGTTCTCGCTGTCACTGGCCACCTCGGTCTGCTCGTTCATGGCGCAGATGACGGCACTCGTCGCGCTGCCGTTCGAAATCCAGCGCCTCGGTCACAGCGCGGTGCAGACCGGGCTGCTCATGACGCCCTGGCCGCTCGCGCTGGCACTGGCGGCACCGATTGCCGGCCGACTTGCCGACCGGCATCCGGCCGGGCTGCTCGGCGGACTCGGACTGCTGGCGATGTCGAGCGGTCTTTTCCTGCTGGCGTTCTTTCCGGTGCACGGCACGGATGCCGGCTTCATCTGGCGCATGGCCCTGTGTGGTCTTGGTTTCGGATTCTTCCAGGCACCGAACAACCGCACGCTGCTGGCCGCCGCCCCGCGCGAACGCAGTGGAGCTGCCGGTGGGATGCTGGGTGGTGCGCGCCTGCTCGGGCAGAGCCTAGGCGCCGCCACGGTTGCGATTCTGTTTCACGCTTTTGCCAGCGCCGGGTCAAACCTGGCACTGGGCGCGGCGGGCCTCCTGGCGCTGATCGCCGCGATCTTCAGTGTCGTGCGCTTGACCGGCAACACCAGCGAGGAGAGAGGCCATGAGTGAGTCCGGACCCATCAGACCTCCGTTCACGCTCGCCAGTGCCGTGGCCAAGGTCCGGATGGCGGAAGACGCCTGGAACAGCCGCGACCCGCAGCGCGTTTCGCTCGCCTACACCGAGGACTGCGTGTGGCGCAACCGCGCGGAGTTTCTACAGGGTCGCGCGGCGATCCGCGAGTTCCTGCAGCGCAAGTGGAGCCGCGAGCTCGACTACCGGCTCATCAAGGAGATCTGGGCATTCGGTGAGGAGCGAATTGCCGTGCGCTTTGCCTACGAGTGGCACGATGACTCCGGGCACTGGTTCCGCTCCTATGGCAATGAGAACTGGGAGTTCGATTCGGGCGGGCTGATGCGCCGTCGCATCGCCTCCATCAACGAGCTGCCGATCGCCGAAGGCGAGCGTAAGTATCGCTGGAGCGCCCCCGGCGCCCGGCCGAAGGATCACCCCGGGCTCGGCGAGCTCGGTCTTTAGCGAGCCAGCGAGCGCGCCCTAAGCGAGCGCGCCCTTGAACAGCACCAGCATCCGGCTCCAGGCCTTCTCGGCCTGATCGTGGTCATAGACCTGCGAGTCGGGCGGGCACCAGCCGTGCTTGGTGCCCGCGTACACCTCGATCTCCGCGGGCAGGTGCGCCTTGGCGAAGGCCGCGCGCAGCACATCCTTCGCTTCGGGCTGCTTCTCATCATCGTTCGCGGCAATGGCAAAGAGATAGTGCGCCTTGATCTTCGGTATCAGCAGATGCGGGCTGTCGGGCTTGTCCGTGACCAAGCCGCCGCCATGAAACGATGCGCCAGCCCCGATACGGTCGGGGAACGCCGCGGCGGTACGCAGGGTCAGCGGACCGCCCATGCAGTAGCCCATGGTCCCCATCCTGTGCTTCTTGCTCACCGCCGGCTGGGCATCGAGCCAGATCACGAAAGCCGTCGCATCGGTTTTGGCCGTGTCCGGCGAGAGCGTGCCGGCGAGCTTCATGAGTGCCTCGCGGGTCGCCGGGTCCTGAAAATCGGGATGCTCCGGCGCCGTCGGCGCAGGCTGGGTGCGGTAGAACGCGTTGACCACGAGCACCGAGTACCCGGACTGTGCCAGTCGCTTGCCCATCTGCTTGAATGCCGGACGCAGGCCGAAGATGTCGGGCCAGATCAGTACGCCCGGATGCGAGCCTTGGGCCGGATGCACGAAATAGGCGTCCGCGTTCCCGTCCGGGGTTTTGATGTCGACGTCCGCTTCGATGAGTGCGACTTCGCTGGCGGGAACGACCGGAGCCAGCAGACTCGACAGTCCCGCCCCCACGGTCAGGGCGCCAAACTGCCGCCGCGACACGGCGCCCGAGCGCAGCTGATACTCGATCATGTCATCGAAGGCGTCGTTATCGCACATCGCTGCTCCCGTTGCGTCTCGTACGCCATGGTGCACCGATCCGCAACCGGCTCGCAAGCATTGCGGCAGACGCGCCGGACATGTCGAGCAAGACAGTCTCGCCAGCTTGACGGGTTTCTCCATAAGGCACACGGCACGCAAACCGAAGGTCACCAGCTCGGACCAGCAGCGGCGCGACAGTTGAGCTGACACTGCGAAGGATGCATGTCCCTCGACTACCGCGAGACGCCGAAAGCCGGCAGCTGAGCGGTCGCTGCGCCCCGACCTCGCTGCCTGGTCGCGGTGCTCGGTGATCAGGCCGTTCTGCAACCCCGCGTTTGCGACGACGTACAACGCCGCAGATCAGATTTCCTTTACAGCGGCTCGCGTGGCGAATTGCGGCGCGCGCTAGGTCGCCTTTCTGCTGTTTGCCTTCCCCTGTTCGGCCTCGACTCCCTGCAAGTCCTCCCCGACGCCGAACGGACCTGCGAACGTGAACCACTGACGAGCGGGCGCCGCACCGCACAGCGCCGTTGATACGCGCACCCGCTGCCGACACTTCGGACAGGATCGGCGCAGCGCGGCGCGCTCGATCTGCCGCCGGTCCACGGTTTCCGGCTCTTTACCTTGACAGCTTGCCGCGCCCGGATCAGTGTGCGCGGCCGCCTTCGCGCTCACACGCCATCCCCATTTAGCCCATGAAGACCCCCAAAGACCTGCTGCCCCTGCTTGATGATGGCGTCATCGACGAGGTCATCCGTTCTCTGAAGAGCGGCAAGGAAGCGACGGTGTACCTGGTGCGCTCGGGCGCCAGTAGGCGCTGTGCCAAGGTCTACCGCAACATGGCGCAGCGCAGCTTTCAAAGGCGCGCGCAGTATCAGGAAGGACGCAAAGTGCGCGGCAGCCGCCAGGCCCGTGCCATCGCCAAGAGCACGCACTTCGGCCGAAAGCAGCAGGAGTCCGACTGGAAGAATGCGGAAGTCGATGCGCTGTACAAACTGGTCGCGGCCGGTGTGCGCGTGCCGCGGCCGTTCGGCTATTTCAATGATGTCCTGGTCATGGAACTGATCACGGATGCGGCCGGCTATCCGGCCCCGCGCCTGAGTGAGGTGGATCTGTCGGCGCAGACGGCACGCGAGTACCACGCCTTTCTGATCACTCAGGTGGTGCGCATGCTCAGCATCGGGCTGATTCACGGCGATCTGTCGGAATTCAACGTGCTGGTCACTGCCGAGGGTCCGGTGATCATCGACCTGCCGCAGGTGGTCAACGCGGCGGGCAACAACGCAGCGTTCGCCATGCTCGAGCGCGATGTGAACAACATCCGCGCGACACTCGGCACATTCGCGCCCGAACTGCTGGGCACCGAGTATGCGCGCGAGATGTGGACGCTGTTCGAGGACGGCAATCTGCACCATGACAGCGCGCTGACCGGCATCTGTGCATGCGCAGAGCCAGAGCCGGACCCCGCGCAGGTCATGCTGGTGATCGACGATGCCCGTGAAGAAGCGCTGCGCCGCAAGCTCGGCCGCGAATGTTAGAGCCGCAGCGGGCCGCGCGCTCGGCACCCCGCCCGCGGCTGCGGCACGCGCTAGCTTCGGCGCCGCAGCGGCGTCACCACCGGCACTGCACCGGCGCTCACCGTCGCCACGTGCAGCGCGTTGAAGGTGGTGTCGTTCAGGAACATGACCGAGCATCCGGAGCAGGCGAAAAACGACGTGAGGTAACGAGTTCCATTGCTGCGCACAACGGCGACCTGGTGGTAGGAGTCGCTGTCGCAAATCCTGCATCGCCACTGAGCCATGGCGCAGGATGGTAGGGAGGATGGCGCAGGAGCGTCCATGCAGTAGCGTGGACCGGCCGGGACTGGATATGGCTTTCGTCCGCCTATAGAGTGATTTGCAGCGGCCCGCGCAAGGGCGGCCGGCTGGCCAGGAGCCCCAATGAGCGAGTTGTCCAACGTTGCGTTTGCCTCGGAGTGCCCGAACTGCGGTGTCGACCGGGCGCAGCTCGAGTACGCGCGGGACGAATTGCTGCAGTTGCTGAGTGCGGGCGCCGAGATCAAGGCCTATTGCAGCAACTGCGACGAGCATTGGTCCGTATCCACCGAGGAGCGAGCGGATATTTCCCGCGATCTGGCCCGGAACGCGAAAAGCGGATGACTAAGGTCCGAGGCGGGAGGTAGATGAACCCGCAGAGCGAACCTGCCCCGTCGATGCCCTACCAGGTCCTCATCGTCGATGACCACCCGCTCTATCGCGCCGCACTCAGGGGCGCGGTGTCGGCCGCCTGCGCGGAGGGCACCTTTCACGAGGCCGACAGTGTGGCGAGCCTGTTCGACACGCTCGATCGCCATCCGGGCGTGGATCTGCTGCTGCTCGATCTGAACCTGCCGGGTGCTCACGGGTTCAGCGCCCTCGCCTACCTGCGCGGTTCACACCCGCAGCTGCCGGTCATCGTCGTGTCGGCCATGGACGACCCCGCCACCGTGCAGCAGGCCATGCAGTTCGGCGCCCAGGGGTTCCTGTCCAAATCCGCCGACGCGGCGGCGATCCGGGACTGTGTTGAGGCCGTGTTGCGCGGCGAGGTGGTCATTCCGGCCGGTTACCGGTGCGACAGCGTGGAAGCGCCCGATCATGCCGCGCTCGATGCGGCCGAGCGTCTGGCACAACTCACGCCGCAGCAGTTTCGCGTGTTCGGGATGCTCTGCTCAGGTCGCCTCAACAAGCAGATCGCGCACGAACTGCAGATCACCGAGGCAACCGTGAAGGCGCATATGACGGCCATCATGCGCAAGCTCGGCGCCGCCAACCGTACTCAGGCAGTGCTGCTCGCCACGCGCCTCACCCTGAATCCTGACGAGATCAAGCCTCAACCGGAAGAACCCGACTGAGGCCTTGCGGCTCGCGCCCCGCGCGGCGGCGCGCCGCCGCCAGCAGTGCGCGTAGTGCGGCCGGTCGAATCGGCTTGTGCAGCACCGGATAGCTGTACGCGCGCGCGGCGAGCGCGATGTCGGCACTGCGATCGGCCGTTATGAGCCCGCCCGCAAGTGCTGAGTCACGGCCCTCATTCAAGCGCCGCAGCAGCTCCAGCCCATCGATGCCCTCGCCGAGGTGATAGTCGACCAGCACCGCATCCGGATCGACCGCGGAGGCGGATGCGAGCGCTTCGGCGCCGCTGCGCGCCTTCACGACCACCACTCCCCACAGCCCGAGCAGGGCCTCCATACCATCGAGGATGGAGGGATCATTGTCGACGCACAGCACGCGCAGGCCCTTGAGCCCGATCGGATTGGCCGCCGGCAGGTGCGGCACGGCGAGGCGCGGCTGCGCCGCTCGCGCGTCGCGCGGCAGCCGCACGCCGAATCTTGAGCCCTCACCGGGACGGCTCTGCAAAGACAGCTCGTGACCGAGCAGCCGTGCCAGCCGGTCGCAGATCGAAAGTCCGAGCCCCAGGCCCTTCTCGCCCCACGGCGAGCCTTGCTCGAGCCGGTGGAACTCCCCGTAGATGCGTTGCTGCTGATGCGAGGGGATCCCGGGACCGGTGTCGTACACGGCAATTTCCAGTTGCGCCCCGCGCCTGCGACAACCGAGCACGACGCCGCCGCGCTCGGTGTAGCGCAATGCGTTCGACAGGTAATTCTGGATGATTCTGCGCAACAGCACGCGGTCGCTGCGCACCGTGTCGCGACTGTTGACGATATCGAGCCGCAGATTGCGCACCTGTGCCAGCGGCGCATATTGGCGCCGCAGCTCCTCGAGCAGATCGCCGATCTGAAATACCGTGATATCGGGCTTGAGCATGCCAATGTCGAGGCGTGCCACATCCAGCAGATCACTCAACAGTTCCTCTGCCGCCCGCATCGAATCGTCGATGCGGCTGGCGAGCTCGAGCAGCTCCGGATGCAGCCGCACACGCGACTCGAGCGCCGATGCGAACAATCGCGCGGCATTGAGCGGCTGCAGCAGATCGTGGCTGGCGGCCGCCACGAAGCGCGTCTTGCTGCTGTTGGCCCGCTCGGCTTCCTGATTGGCGAGGCGTTGTGCTTCAAGCGCCTCGCGCAGCTCGTGAGTGCGCTGTGCGACCCGCTCCTCCAGTCCCTGCTTGGCCTCGAGCAGCGCCTGTTCGGTGCGCTTGAACTCGGTCACATCGGTGTAGGTGGTCACGAAGCCCCCGCCTGACATGGGCTGGCCGTGAATGCTGTACACCTGACCGTTGCGGCGCAGCCGCTGAAAGGTGTAGGGCGTACCGGCACGCAGGTGCGCGAGTCGCTTCTGGACGTGCTGTTCGGCGTCCCCGTCGGCGAACTCCCCGCGCGCGACGTTCCAGCGGATGAGGTGCTCGACCGGGCGGCCCACGAACACCATGTCGTCGGGGTAACCGAACATTTCCAGATAGCGGCGATTCCACGCGACGATGCGCAGGTCCGCATCGACCACGCTGATCGCCTGCGTGACGTTTTCCATGGTCGCCTGCAGCAAGCGGCGGCTGAAGCGCAGCTCCTGGGACGTCTCATCGAGTAGTTCCGCGACCTCATCGAACTCAAGGCCGGTGCGCTTGAGGGCGTGACTCAGCACCACTCGTGCCGATGAGGAGCCAATCGAGCCGGCAATGACCCGTTCGAAGTACTGCAGCAAGCCGCGGTCGGCAAGATCGGCGGGCTTCGGCTGCGCCTGGCGCGTCTGAGCGGCGTATTCCACCAGCGCGCGCCGCGCGGCAATGCTGCCGATCATGCGCGCCGCCACCGTCTCCAGATCCCCGACCGTGGCCGTGACGGCCGGCAGGCCGGCCGTCGGCCCCTTCGGAACCAGGAAGGTGCGAGCGGCGAGGCTCTCCTGCAGGGTCACCCCGCGGCGCAACGACACTGTCACCATGACGATCACGTTCACGGTGAGCGCGAGCAAGGCGGCTGGCCCGATGGCGCCCCAGCTCAAGGGATCCACGAGCGCATGCGGCCACAACCACACGAGCGAGGGCGAGGGAGCGAATTCGCGCGAGGTGATCAACCCGCCCGCCAGCAGGTTCGGCAGGAACAGCAGGTAACCCCACAGCAGGAAGCCGCTCAGCATCCCGCTGAAGACGCCGATGCGGGTGGCGCCGTTCCAGTACAGCGCCGCGAGCAGGCCCGGCGCGAACTGCGCCACCGCCGCGAACGCCAGAAGACCGATGGTGGCAAGACTCGTCGAGCCAGACGTCGAGCGATAGTAAGCAAAGGCCACCAGCGCAAGGCTCACGATGACAACGCGCCGCACCCACAGCACGTGCCGGGCAAGTCCTGCGCCGGCTTGCAGGCGCTGTCGCCACAACAGCGGGGCGACGATATCGTTGGAAATCATCGTCGAGAGCGCAATGCTCGCGACCACGACCATGGCGGTTGCCGCGGACAGACCGCCCAGGAACACCAGGATGGTGAGCCAGGAAAACCCGTAGCTCATCGGCAGGGTGAGAATGAGAACATCCGCCGCCCCCCGCCCGGCAAGAGTGCCCATCGACCCGAGCGCGACCACTGGCAGGACAAAGACTGAGATGAGACCGAGGTAGGTCGGCAACAGCCAGCGCGCGCATTTCAGATCCGCCGCGTCAACGCACTCCACCACGCCGACCTGAAACTGCCGCGGCAGGCAGAATATTGCCGCGGCGGCCAGCGCGGTCGCCATCAGCGCATCGCCGTTAAACAGGGTTTGCCGGGTCTGCAGGTGCGGCGGCAGCTGCAGGGGGCCGGCGTGCAGGTGCAGATAGGCAAACACGCCGACGGCGACGAAGGCCAAGAGCTTAAGGAGCGATTCGAAGGCGATGGCCACCATCAGCCCTTCGCGCCGCTCGCTGGCATCCACCCGGCGCGCGCCGAACAGGACCGCGAACAGCGCCATCAGCAAGGCGACCCCGAGTGCGGCGTCGCTGTACCACGGCGTGTGTCCACTCGGCCGCGTCAGTACCCCGATGCTGGCGGCCACCGCCTTGTATTGCAGCGCCAGGTAAGGAATCGCGGCAGTGGTGGCGATGAGGGTGACCAGCACCGCCAGCGGCCGGCTCTTGCCGAAGCGCGAGGCGATGAAATCGGCGATCGAGGTGACCTTGTGGGCGCGCCCGATCTGCACCAGGCGCTCCATGAACGGCAGCGCAAACACGAACACCAGCGAGGGCCCCAGGTAAATCGGCAGGTAAGCCCATCCCTCGCGCACGGCGGTGCCGACGGCGCCGAAAAACGTCCATGAGGTGCAATACACGCCGAGCGCCAGGCCGTAGATGTAGGGCCGCAGACGTGGATGACCGGCGTAGGAGGCGTGCTTGTCGCCATAGAAGGCGATGCCGAACAGGCATCCCAGATAGGCGACCGCGAGGGCGAAGAGCAGCCAGCCCGACAGCATAGGTGCTTACTATCGCACGGGGCGAGGAAGCAGACACCACCCCATCGGATGCGTCATCGGATCAGCGCGCCTCGCGCGCCCACCCCGCACAAAGCCACAGGAACAGCAAGGTTCCTTGCTGTTCCTGTGCCCCCTTATGAACCCTTCGTTCAGAGCCTGATGCGATAACCGATCATGAAGGTCGTCTGATTTTCGCTTCCCGCATTACCGTTTGACGTGGTGCCGGCAAATCCATTGGCCAGGCCGTCCTGCACTTCTGACCAGTTGACGCCAGCATAGGCGTCGTAACGCTTGCTGAAGGCAAAGTCGACAGACAGCGAGACTTCGTCGAACTTGCCGGCGCACAGCAGACCCGCGTCGGCGCAGCCGATACCCTGCGTGCCGGTCGGCGTCAGCCCAATCGTCCAGCTGTTCTGACTGATGTGGTAGTACGCCCCCGTGAAGCTCAACCCGACCGGCATGGAGAACTTGGCGCCCACCCATTCCATGTTGTACTCAGCCGAGTTATTGATGTTGATGCCGATATCGAGCGGGTAATCCCCCTGCGACAATCCGGTCAGGCTGGAATGGGCCTTCTGAATGTGCGAGTAACCGGCATAGAAGGCAAGCTTATTGCTGGCGGCCTTCGGATCGGCACTGCCGCCCAGGTCTAACACGTACTTCGCCATCGCGTTCCACGAGGTGTCGTTTGAAATGTAGGCCGCCAGACCCGGGGTGGGCAGCGGGTAGTTGGGCGCATCGTCGAACGAGCTTCGCAGATTGACGGCACCCTTCTCGTTCTCGTACACCCCATCGACCGAGAGGCCGGCGATGTTGACACCCACTTCACCACCATACGCCTTGCCGAGGATGCCGGTATCGTTGCCGCCGTTGGAGTACTCGGCCGCGACGCGGATCGGTCCGTTCTGATAGACGTACTTGGCGGAGTTATCCCAGCGCGCGGCCTGCGTGCTGCCACCACCGCCGTTAAAGCCCGAATAGCCCAGGAATGAGAAGGCGTATGACAGGGCCTGCGGATCAAAATTCGCCAGAGCATCGAGTTGCAGCGATTGCTGCCGGCCGATCGTCAGCGTGCCGAAGTCTTTGTTGCTGAGGCCGCCATACATCACGCCGTTAAAGGCCTGGCCGCAACGACTGCTGTCGGCGTTGGCGGTCTGCTTGCCCTGCGGCAGAGTGGCGTTGTCGGCGATGCTGGCACAGGCATCGGTCAGCTGACCGGAAAGCGGGTTGAAGCCGGTGTCGATCCTGCCCACCGCATTGAAGTCATAACCGACCGGGATGTCGAACCTTAGCCCGACCTTGGACTGCTCTAGTCCGCTCTCAGCCAGCGTCGACTGAGAGCCAGAAAAATTCCGGGTCGTGGTGAAAGACTGATACTCGAGGCCGCCGGGAAACCGGCTGTTGAGCGGAACGCCATTTGACTGATAGGCGTAGCCGACATCAATCGTTGCAAACAGCGTGACCCCCGCGTAGGTGAAACTATCGGGCAACGGGTCCGCATACGCGGCGGCACACACCGCTAGCCCGATGCTCGCGCCTAACGCGATCCTCGTCTTCAATCTCGTATGTCTGTTCATTTGGATTCCCCGTTGTTCCTTGTTCAATTTTCGGTGCGCGCGTTCGGTCAGGACATTTTCAGCCGTCAGCGATGATAGACCTCGGTCGGGCGGGGCGACTTTCGACCAAAGTCGTAGCGACCAGAAGGTATCCGGTGCCGTCAAACGTCTGTTGCGTATGCGCAACATCTGGGCCACTCCGAGGCTCCCCCGCCAAGGACACAGGGTGCAACTATACTCCCAAGAGGTTGTTCGCGCGCAACGGAGATGTCATATGTTGGTCATATCGGCCTGACCGTGGTCACTGACCGCCAGAAGGCCGGGCCCCTGGCGGATCGCCACGAGAACAGCTGTTGGAAGGCCGAGGCCCCTTTGGGCCGGAGGCCTGCTTCCAACACACACCGGTCCCGAGCAGTCCTTATATAGAGTCAGGTCGGCTCCTCAGCGCGTGATCTGGCAAGATCCGGCCTCGACCGAAAGCTAAATCAGGACGCCCGTTAGGTCGCTACCGCCGGCAGCCGCCATTTTCCCTTCGGGGTCGGTGTTTCTCGCACGGAATACGCTCACGCGGCCTTTGATGTGGCCCTGTTTGTGCTGCTGTCACACCGGCGAGATGTCCTGCGTCACCCTTCGCCCGTTGGCTCAACGCGCGGCACGCCCGCAGCTGCCGTGCCTACTGATTCGTCAGCCCGGCTGTGACGCCGCATCCCTCGCCTCGCCCACACCGCGGGTCGCCAGAAAGCAGCCCAGCAGGATCAGCGCAAAGGCCGTGATGCCACCGACTCCCAGGTGCTCATGAAGCAGCGCAACTCCCAACAGCGTCGCCACCGCGGGGTTGATGTAGGTGATGACGGATGCGCGCGAGGCACCTGCATGACCGATGAGGTAAAACATCAAAAGCATGGCCACTGCCGTGCACGCCACACCCAACACTGCAATTGACCACAGCGCCGTGGCGCTGGGCAGGTGCGCGGGAGCGGTCATTGCAGCCGGAACCAGCAGCACGACGCCTGCAATCAGAAGACTCACTGCAATGGGGCCGATCGAATCAATTCCGCCGAGATGTCGCTGAATGATCAGGCCCCCGATTGCATAGCCGCTGGTGGCGAGCAGCATGCAGCCGACGCCGGCCCACCCGAACGGCCCGGAAATCGTGTCGAACCCCATTAAGGCCACGACGCCCACCAGACCGAGCGTAAGTCCGAACAGCCGCCGGGCTCCCAGCCGTTCATGTACCCCGAAGAAGCGTGATAACAGGATGATGGTCAGAGGAACCGAGGCAATGAGGATGCCGGTGATCGAGGAGGGTATCCAGCGCTCACCGACCGAGATGGCAGAAAACGGGATCACGAACTCAGCGAATGCAAAGGCGCAGATCGCCACCTTATGCGGCCCCAACGAGCGCAATGCACCGCGCTGCCAGGCGATGGGCAGCAGTATCACAGCTGCGAGCACAATGCGGCCCCAGGCGACGACGAACGGCGAGAGCTCCTCGACCGCCAGTTTGATGAAAAAATACGGGACGCCCCAGATGATTCCGAGCGCCGCAAACGTCAGCCATGCTCGCCAACTCACGGACGCTGGATCCTTCGAAGATTTGAAAAGCAAAAAGGGATTGCCGACAATGCTATCAGCATTAGGCCACGGGTGGAGTAGATGGTTTCGCTGCGATCGCTCAGAGGGCTTCCCGCGCAGATAAGGTGGCCCGCTGTGCTGTTCATCCTCGGCGTCACCTTACTCCTGCCGGCCCGGGCCAACTGTCTCTCGGATTGCAAGGACGAGTACGACTCGGACAAGTCGGATTGCCAGATACGGTACGGTGGCGATGACGAGCTACGAAGGTGCCTTCAGGATGCGAGGGACGCCTTCGAGAAGTGCCAGCGGGGCTGTAGCTAACTGGGCCACTGCGAAGCGGGGACGCACAGCGTCGGATCTCCTGACTTGTCAGCTGCCTGACAGAAGGCCGGCCAGAACGTTGATGGCAAAGCCCAGAATGGAGACGTTGAATACAAACGAGATGACACTGTGGGCGACCACGACTTTGCGCATTGCGGTCTGAGTCGTATACACGTCAGCGGTCTGGCAGGCGGCCGCAATGGTGAAGGAAAAGTAAGCAAAGTCCCAGAACACCGGCTCGCGTGTTTCCGGAAATGACAGAGGCGGCTTCCTCGCATCCGCGCTGTAGAACAGATCCGCATAGTGAAGCGTGAACATCGTCGGGACCAACAGCCAGGAATCCACGATGGTGAGCGTAGCAAGCAGCAGGTGCACGGCCTTCTCGCCCGCCGGAACCTGCTTCAGAGTGGACAGATAAGCCACAATCGCCAAGACGCTTGCGAGCGCGGCAGCCACGACTACCAGCAGAATGACCGGCGCCGTGGGGTCATCTTCCTTGTAGCGGGCGCGAATCTGCCTTGCGTCCAGGCGGCTCATCAGAAAAGCCGTGGCGGCTACCAGAAGCCATACCGTAACGTTCCAGGCCACCAGCGCCCGAGTGATGGTTGACTCGCTGGAGGGCAGCAGGAAAAAGGCGCCCGTGCCCGCAACGACTGCAAACCAAAGATTGCGATGGTTGAGGATGAGTCTTCCGATGTTGGAGTGCACCAGAATCACTTCACCGTCGAAGGTCACTGAACCGTCACGATGCGTGTCGCTTCAGCGTACGCGCCGCGATCTTGGACGCTGAGCGCTTCGCATGACGTGGCTGCGCCTTCTTACGGAGCGAAAGGTTGGCGCGCTGCCTTGCTCCGGTGTGCCCCCGCGCCGCCCGCGCAGGCTTCGGGCAAGCAATTCCCTGAGGTCGACAACATTGGAAGGCTTCGCCTCGGTCGCCAGCTTTTCGAGCGGTGCGACCTGCTTGGCCTGCCCCGCGGCGACCTTGCGTTTGACCAGGCTCTTGATCGCGGCACTGAAGTGCTCCGCGTACGCCTGCGGTCTCCATTTGGTCGTCATTTCGCGTATCAGCTGAGAGGCCATCTTCCGCTCGGCCGGCGTCAGGGCGGCTGCACGGCCGGCATCCGCCGGCAGCTTGAGCTGCGTCGGAGAGCGCAGGTCGGACGCCCAACGCAAGGTGTTGAGCACGAGTGCGGATCCGCAGACGATGAGCATCGCGAGATGTTCCTTCGTATGCATCACTAGGCGTGCCACGGCCACCACCTGGGCGTCGCGCATCGATTCGCGCAGCAGCACGTACACCTTGTCGGCATTTCCGATCGGCTGAACGTAGTAGGGGCGCTCGAGCATCATCGCAGGGACCTCGGATGCCTTTATAAAGGAGTCGATTTCGATCGTTTGCGTCGACTTCGGAAAGGCCGCCCTCACCTCCTCGTCGCTCACCACCACATACTCCCCGTTCGCCTGCCGGACTCCCTTGACGATGTCCTCCTGCTTCAGCTCCCTGCCGGTGCGCTTGTTGTAGCGCTTGTAGCCAACCGGATCGAGTGTTCGGCGGTCCAGCCAGTCGAAATCAATGCCGGAGTCCTGGGTCGCAGGATACAGAGCCACCGGAAGATGGACCAATCCGAAAGTAATCGCACCTTTCCAAATCGCACGTGCCATATGACCTCTCAATTCACTGACGAACCCTGGACGACGACACCCCGTACGGTCATCTATTCGATCATATGAACGACCCGAACCGGGACAGGAGTGCGGTACCCGAGGTCCGCGACCCTAACGAATCACCTTATTCCACCTGGCTGCGATCGATCGATTCCAGCATGAGCTGCCTGCCTACCCGCGCCATCATGCAGACTTGGCCGTGCGGGGGTGAGTTAAAACAGCGGCTTACCTTGTGCCTCAGCTTGTCCCCGTTGCGCCAATTCTGGAGAAAGCCGTTAGAGGCTGTAAGATTTCACGGCACTCAGAGTCCAGAGAGACAGGATGGGTTTTCTAGCCGAACTCTGCTCCTTCTTGTGGACCCGCAAGAGGTTCTGGTTAATCCCAATCACCCTGGTGATTGTGGCCGTTGGCGGCTTGCTCATGATGGCGCGTGACACCGCCGGCGTCTCGTCTGGTATCAGGGTGAAGGAGCCGCTGGTTCCGATGACGAGCGGTCACTACAGGCACGACGCTGCCTTTCTCGCCAGGTAGTCGCCGATCAACCGACTTCCCGCGCGGTTCGGGTGCTCCCAGTCAAGCGCGTCACCCCGGTCGTAAACGAAATACTCCCCGACGCCAATGGGGCGGGCTTGCGCATTGCCCACACGGAATGCCGGCGCAAGATCCACGGCCACAATCCCGGCTGCGAGTCGGCTCAGGATCATGCCTTGCGGCTCGCCATGCAGGAATTCACCTGACCATTGAACTCCGAACCTTCGATATTTTTCGGCCGCATCGGCAGATATCTGCATTTCGTACGGAAATACGACCACGCATAACTCGACGTGGCGCCCTTGCAGCTGAGTCCACAGCTTGTTGATCCGGTCGACGGTTTGCTGAACAACGGCCGCATTGCGGCTTGGATGAAGCTCGAATGCTTCATCGCCGTGATATCCGTACCCGAGCCGGGCGGCGACAATCGTGGCCTTAAAGCGTAGAAAGTTGTAAAGGTAGGATCGAGTTCTCAGGACATCGAGATACTTCTTGATCAGCGGTTTCGCCGTATAGAGCGCCGAGTGGGCAGCCTGCCGCGCGTCCCGGTTCGGCAGGATGTCGTTGAGGTCCATTGCGTAGACGATTTTCTTCAGCCGGAATCGCTCAGTGAGCGCAATGATCTTGTCTATCGAGTTGTCGTCGGCGACGCCATCCTCGCCGACCCCTCCGAAATTCATGTAGTACTTGTCTTTTCGGGCCGCGCTGATAATGTCCGAAAAGCGATAGCCGAAGCCCACACCGACACCGCTGGTGATCGAGTCGCCCCAAAACCCGACCCTCGGCCGAGGATCGAGGCCGTCCCATTCCCGATCCGGGTAGCCGTTCGAGTTGAAGGGCATATCTCCGAAGGGAAACTTGATCAGCCGGTTGGAGACCGGTTCCCCCGTGTAGTAGTCGATCCTGTAAACGGTCGCCCACCGCAACAGTACTTCTCCGGCAAGCGCGAGCAGGCAAAGCAGCAGAACCGTCCAGCCGATGAGGAGGCTGAGTGGATGGCGGGCGATGAACTGGCGGGCCTTATCCCGCGAGCCGTGGGGGTCACGACTCGTCACATTGCCGGGTGCTGCCATGGCTCGCGCCCTCGGGGGAGTTTCCCCGCCTGGTTAAGAACTCGCGCCAGGATTCACTATTTGACTGCGACCGTGTCCCCGCATATCGCTACGGTTCAGGCGTTGCGCAATGATGTGGCACGGCGGCCTGCGCGATACACACATCGAATGCGGGTTGCGGAGATCTTAACCGCAAAACGCGGCCGCCGTAGTGCCTCGCGCAGTCAAGCGGACCGCCCGTGCACTATTCAGCGGTCTCGTCAGGCCGTAGCCGGTAGCCAAGACCCGGCTCCGTCACGAGATACTTCGGCCGATGCGGCTCCGGTTCCAGCTTGCTCCTTAGATTTTTGATGCAGACGCGCAGGCCGCGGGTGTCAAATTGATGAGGGCCCCAGACTTCCCGTGCGAGCTGATTGCGCGTCACGATGAAGCCGGCATGCCGCGCCAGGCACTCAAGAACACGGAACTCGAGCGGAGTCAGATGGATCTCCCCGGGCGGACCCTGCGCCGTGCGGCGCGCGACGTCCACCTCTACACCGTCGAATTTGAGCAAATGGGTGAGTTCGGCCCCGCGGACGCCGCGCCGCAACGCCGCCCGCACCCGCGCCAGTAACTCGGGTGCGCTGAAGGGCTTGGTCACATAGTCATCCGCCCCGGCATCAAGCGCGGCGATCTTCTGATCCTCCGCGGTTCTCGCGGACAGCACCATGATCGGCACCGGCGACCACGCACGTACGTGCCGGATCACGGTCAGCCCGTCACCATCGGGCAGCCCAAGGTCGACGAGCATCAGATCCGGCCTGTGCGCGCGAGCCTCGATCTCGGCACGTGCCGCCGTCGCAGCTTCGGCGAACCGAAACCGTTCCGATTCCAACAACGCTCGAAGCACGTTGCGAATGGCCGGATCATCTTCGACCACGAGGATCCGATGCATGGCCTCTGTCATTGCGCGGACTCCGCCATTCTCCTGTTCGGATCGCTCACGACTCGAGCGTTTTCCTCGCCGCGGCGCTAGCCTGCAGATCGGATCGCGGCAGATCCGCTGGCGCACCCAGCGGCAGCGTGAATTCGAAGCGCGCTCCGCCGCCCGGTCTGTTGCGGGCGGTAATCTCGCCGCCGTGCTCGCGCACGATGGCCCTGCAGATGGCAAGTCCCAAGCCGACGCCGACGATGGAGCCTTCGTCATGGCCACGCTGGAATTTCTCGAACAGTCGCGCGGGATCGCCCGGCGGCAGCCCCGGACCATTGTCGTCCACCGTCACGCGCACCATCGGCCCCTCGGCGGCCCCGGTCACCGTGATATGGGTACCGGCCGGGGTGTATTTCGCGACGTTGTCAAAGAGACACCCGAACAGTTGCACGATCAGCTTGGCGTCCACGTGCACTTGTGGAAGATCCGCCGCGAGGCGCAGCTCCACCACATATGCATCCAGCCGCGTGCCTGCAGCGCTGAGCGCGCTGTGCACCAGCTCCTCCAGGCTCTCCCAGTCGCGCCGCAGGACGATCTGACCGGACTCGAAGCGCATCAGGTCGAGCATGTTTGAGATGAGCTCGGCCATCTCACGCGCCTTGGCCTCGATGGAGCGTGCCAGCGCCTGGCGCGTCGCCTCATCCAGGGATGTGCCGCGCTCGGCGAGGGTGCTGCCGGCGCCGGCCATGACCGAAAGTGGCGTGCGCAGATCGTGCGAGATCGAGGCGAGCAGCGTGTTGCGCAGACTTTCGCTCGCCGCGGCCACGCGTGCAGACTCGGCCTGCTCGGCAAGCTCGGCGCGCTCCAGGGCGATACCGATCTGGCCGGCGAAGGTCTCCAGCAGATGGCGTTGCTCGGGCAGCAGCACGCGCCGCCGATTGCTGGGAAGCACTGCAAGGACGCCGAGGCGCCGCTGCGCATCGCCCAGCGGCACGTACAAGGCCGGTGCGGCGGCGAGCGTATCGGTACCGAGGCCGGCCTGGCGTCCGTGGTCAGCGACCCATTGGGCGACCGCAAGATCCGCCCCGAGCAGCGACTGCTCGAGCGGCGGGTCTGTCGGATAGTGCAGCTTGCCAGCGGCACCGGGCAGAAGGACCGCCGCTTTGCACTCGAAGACTTCGGCAACGTGTCGCACGGCCGCGCGGGCCATGTGCGCGATGCCGCGCGTCGCGGCAAGCTCGCGGCTCATGGCATACAACAGTGCGGTGCGCCGCTCTCGGGCCCCGGCCACACGGGTCTGCTGGCGCACGCTCGCCGTCAGATTGGCGATCACGAGCGCCACGATCAGCATCACCGCGAAGGTCACCAGATACTGCGCATCGGTGACGGCAAAGCTGTAGCGCGGCGGCACGAAGCAGAAGTCGAATGCGGCCACATTGAGCACCGATGTCAGCACCGACGGGCCGCGACCGAGTCTCAGTCCCGCGATAGTCACCCCAAGCAGGTAGACCATGACGAGATTGACGAGCTCGAAGTGCGGATACATGACAAAGGCAAGCGCCGTGCAAGCCGCACTGATCAGCACCGCCCGTGCGTAACGATCCCAACGGATCGGTGTCGGAATGTGATCCGTGCCGCCATAGCGCGAGCGGCTCGGGCTGTTGCGGTCGGTCGGCGCAACCGTCGTAACATCGAAACCGCGTGCTCTGCGCGCAAGCTCAGTCGCCGTGGAGGGGCGTATCCAGGCCCGCCAGCCGAAGCGCTTCGGACTGCCCAGAATGATGCGCGTCGCGTTGCGCACTTGCGCGTACTCCAGCAGTACCTGGGTGGCCGTGGGCCCATCGAGCGTGACGGTCTCGGCACCCAATGACTCGCCGAGGCGCAAAATCTCGATGCGGCGATTGCGCTGGGCCTCCGACAGGTTCATCAGAGCCGGCGTCTCCACGTACACCACGATCCAGTCCGCATCGAGCGCATCGGCCAGGCGCTTACCAGCCCGCACCAATTGCTCGGACTGCGCGTCGGGACCGGTCGCGACAATGATCCGCTCGCCCGCGAGCCTCGGCCGGCCCGGTCGCTCGATGGCCGCTGAAGCCCGCGCCGCGGCCTCGACGCGGTCGGCGACCCGCCGCAAGGCAATCTCCCGCAGCGCGAGCAGGTTCGGTTTGCGAAAGAAGCGCTCGACCGCGTTCGCGACCTCATCCTGCACGTAAACCTTGCCGGCACGCAGGCGCGCCAGAAGCTCATCCGGCGGCAGATCGATGAGCTCGATTTCATCGGCCTCATCGAATATGCGATCCGGCAGCGTCTCGCGCTGCCTCACCCCGGTGATTTGTGCGACCAGATCGTTGAGGCTCTCGAGGTGCTGAACATTGACCGTGGTCCAGACATCCACTCCGGCCTCGAGGAGCTCCTCCACGTCCTGCCAGCGCTTAGGGTGGCGCGGCGCGGGCTCACCGCCGACCGGATTGGAGTGCGCGAGCTCATCGACGAGCAGAATGGCCGGGCGGCGCTTCAACGCCGCATCGAGGTCGAACTCATTGCGCGTGATGCCACGGTAGCGCACCGTGAGCGTGGGCAGCCGCTCGAGGCCCTCAAGCAGCCGTTCCGTCTCGACTCGGCCGTGCGGCTCGACGTAGCCGACCACAACGTCGGTCCCACTCGAGCGGGCGCCGCGGGCCGCCTCGAGCATCGCATAGGTCTTGCCCACGCCCGCGGATGCGCCGAAGAAGACGCGTAACCGGCCGCGCTTGGCGCGCGCTTCTTCCGCCTCGACGTGCGCAAGGAGCTGATCGGGGTCGAGGCGCTGCTCGCTCATGGGCCTTGGGCGCAGTCTCGCCCGCAGGCGCGCTGCGGTGCGACTTCAGCGCGTTCAGTGTTTGACAGCCGTGAGATCATCCAGTGCCAGATTGAGCTCGAGCACGTTGACGCGCGGCTCGCCGAGAAGACCCAGCCATTTGCCGCGCGCGTGCGAGTCGACGAGCCGCTGCACCGCCGCCTGCGAAAGTCCGCGCACCTGCGCCACGCGCGCAACCTGGTAGCGCGCCCCCGCCAGGCTGAGTTCCGGGTCGAGGCCGCTGCCCGAGGCCGTCACGAGGTCGACGGGAACGGGCGCTGTGTTGGTCGGATCCGCGGCATGCAGGGCATCGATGTTCTTCTTGATACCGTCCGTGAGCGCGGGATTGAGCGGACCCAGGTTCGAAGCGGTTGAGCCAGTTCCGTTGTAGGGCTGCGGCGAGGTCGCTGACGGACGGCTCCAGAAGTACTTGGGGTCACTGAAGTTCTGCCCGATGAGCCGAGAGCCGACGGCCTTGCCGCCCTTCATGACGAGACTGCCGCCCGCCTGGTCCGGGAATACGAGCTGGGCCATACCGGTAACCACCAGCGGGTACGCGATACCCGTGATGGCGGTCATGATGAGGAAGAGCACGATGGCGGGACGAATCAGAGAACTCATGGCAAATTCCTATTCAAACGAGATGGGTAAGCACGAGGCCCACGTCGATGAGCTTGATCCCCACGAACGGGATCAGAATCCCGCCCAACCCGTACACGAGTAGATTCCGGCGCAGCAGCACAGCGGCGCCGAGCGGCCGGTACTTTACGCCCTTCAGCGCAAGCGGAATCAACACCACGATAATCAGTGCGTTGAAAATGACGGCCGACAGGATGGCCGAGAACGGGCTCGCGAGGTGCATGACGTTGAGCGCATTGAGCTGGGGATAGGTGGTCGCGAACGCCGCCGGAATGATCGCAAAGTACTTGGCCACATCGTTCGCGATGCTGAAGGTCGTGAGCGAGCCGCGCGTCATCAGCATCTGCTTGCCGGTCTCCACTACCTCGATGAGCTTGGTCGGGTTTGAGTCCAGGTCCACCATGTTTCCGGCTTCCTTGGCGGCCTGGGTGCCGGTGTTCATGGCGACGGCCACATCGGCCTGGGCGAGCGCGGGCGCATCGTTGGTGCCGTCTCCGGTCATCGCCACCAGGCGCCCCTGGGCCTGGTGCTCGCGGATAAGTCTGAGCTTCGCCTCCGGGGTCGCCTCCGCCAGAAAGTCATCGACACCGGCTTCGGCGGCGATGGCCGCGGCGGTGAGCTTGTTGTCGCCGGTGATCATCACGGTCTTGATCCCCATGCGGCGCAGCTCGCCGAAGCGCTCCTTGATCCCACCCTTGACGATGTCCTTGAGTTCGATGATGCCGAGCACGCGGGACCCATCACTCACCAGGAGCGGGGTGCTGCCGCGGCGGGAAATCTCATCAACGGTGCCAAGGATGCTCTGCGGAAATACCTGGCCGAGTCCTTCCACGTGCTTCTGAATGGCATCTGTCGCGCCCTTGCGGATCTGACGCCCGCCAATGTTCACGCCGCTCATGCGGGTGTGCGCCGAGAAGGGCACAAAGGTCGCCGACAGCGACTGCAGATCGCGTTCGCGCACATTGAAGCGCTGCTTTGCCAATATGACGATGCTGCGGCCCTCGGGCGTCTCATCGGCGAGCGAGGCCAATTGTGCGGCACCCGCAAGGTCCTCCTCCGTGATGCCCGCCAACGGTATGAAGGCTGAGGCCTGGCGATTGCCGAGCGTGATCGTTCCGGTCTTGTCCAGGAGCAGAACGTCGACATCGCCAGCCGCTTCGACCGCACGGCCAGAGGTCGCGATCACGTTCGCCTGCATCATGCGGCTCATACCGGCAACGCCGATCGCGGACAACAGGCCGCCGATGGTGGTCGGAATCAAGCACACCAGGAGCGCGATCAGCGCCGTGATCGTCACCGGGGTGCCGAGCTTGGCCACCGCGACGCTGTAGAGCGAATACGGCAGCAGCGTCGCGACCGCGAACAGGAAGACCAGCGTCAGGGCGACCAGTAGAATCGTGAGCGCGATCTCGTTGGGGGTCTTCTGCCGCTTGGCGCTCTCGACCATCGCGATCATGCGGTCGATGAACGACTCGCCGGGATTGGCGGTGATGCGAACGATGATCCAGTCCGACAGCACGCGTGTGCCGCCGGTGACCGCGGAGAAGTCCCCGCCCGACTCGCGGATGACAGGAGCCGACTCGCCGGTAATGGCGCTCTCATCCACCGAGGCCGCGCCCTCGATGACTTCGCCATCCCCCGGCATGTAGTCACCAGCCTCGACAAGCACGACATCGCCCTTGCGTAACTGGTCGGCCCGCACCGGCGAATGACGCGAGCGATCCGTGGCCGATGCGAGCTTCTTTGCAACGACCGCCTGCTTCAGGCCGCGCAGGTTTGCCGCCTGCGCCTTGCTGCGACCCTCGGCCAACGCCTCGGCAAAGTTCGCGAACAGCACCGTGAACCATAGCCAGATGGCGACGTTGAAGATGAACCAGCCGGGCGCCTCCCCCCGTCCGGCAAGTGCCTGAAACCACAGCGCGGTGGTGAGGATGCTGCCGATGTAGACGACGAACATCACCGGGTTGCGCCACTGGATGCGCGGGTCGAGCTTGCGCAGTGCATCCAGAACCGCCGGCCGCAACAGCGACCGATCAAACATCGAGAGCTTGTGCCGGGCGGTCGACCGCGGGGCAACCGGTACCGGCGCCAGGGGTGCGTGCGAATCGTGAATCATCTCAGCCATATCAAGTGCCCCACATGATGAGGTGTTCGACGATCGGTCCCAGGGCCAGCGCCGGCACGAAGGTGAGCGCGCCGACCAGCAGCACCGTGCCGATGAGCAAAATGACGAAGGTGGGGCCGTAGGTGAGCATCGTGCCGCCGCTCACGGGGACGCGCTTCTTCTCCGCGAGCGAGCCGGCGATCGCGAGCACCGCCGCGATCGGCCAGAAGCGACCCAGCCACATCACAAGTCCCAGCGCAGTATTGTAGAAGGGAGTGTTCGCCGATATTCCGGCAAACGCACTGCCGTTGTTGTTGCTGGCCGAGGTGAAGGCATAGAGGATCTCGGAGAACCCGTGGGCCGCGGGGTTGGCGACGCCCGCCTGGCCGGCCGTCACGCTCACGGCAACCGCCGTCCCCGCCAGTACGATGAACGGCATGACGAGAATCGCTACCGAGCTCATCTTCATTTCGAAGGCCTCGATCTTCTTGCCGAGGTATTCGGGGGTGCGGCCGATCATGAGACCGGCGATGAACACGCCGACGATGGCGAAGATCAGCATCGAGTACAGTCCCGTGCCGACCCCGCCAAACACGACCTCACCCAGCTGCATGTTAAAGAGCGGCACGAAACCGCCAAGCGGCGTGTACGAGTCATGCGCGGAGTTCACGGCACCGCAGGAGGTTGCGGTCGTGATAGTGGCGAACAGCGCGGAGGCACCGATCCCGAAGCGTGCCTCCTTGCCTTCCATGTTGCCCCCGGGCTGCAGCACGCTTGCGGTCTGATCCACGCCGAGCTTCGCCAAGTGCGGATTGCCGAGCTGCTCGCTGTGCACCGCGATCAAGAGCTCCCCGACGAACAGAATCGCCATGGCTGCCAATATGGCCCACCCCTGCCGCGTATCGCCGACCATCCGCCCGAACGTGTAGGTCAACGACGCCGGGACGAGAATGATCGCGAGCATCTCGAGGAAATTGGACAGCGCCGTAGGGTTCTCGTACGGGTGGGCGGAATTCGCATTCACGAACCCGCCTCCATTGGTGCCGAGCTCCTTGATCGCCTCCTGTGAGGCCATCGGGCCCATGGGCAACGTCTGCTTCTGGGTGGATGCGCCCTCCATCACCGGATTGCCATCCTTGTCCTTCACCGGGTTGCCCGCGGCGTCCACTTTGGGCTGCTGATACGCCAGCGTCTCGATGGTCGTTACATCCTTGTAGGCGCTGAAGTTCTGCACGACGCCCTGGCCGACCAGCACGATTGCGAGCAGCGTGGAGAGGGGCAAGAGGACGTAAAAGATCGAGCGCGTCATGTCAACCCAAAAGTTGCCGATAGACTTCGCATCGCGGCGCGCAAAGCCGCGAATCAGCGCTATCGCTACAACGATGCCGGTCGCGGCGGACACGAAGTTCTGCACCGCAAGTCCAGCCATCTGCGTGAGATAGCTCATGGTGGACTCGCCGGAATATCCCTGCCAGTTCGTGTTCGTGACGAAACTGACGGCCGTATTGAAAGACGAGTCAGGCGAGACGTTAGCGAAGCTCTGCGGGTTCAAGGGCAGCCACACCTGCAGGCGCTGCAGGCCATACACCACAAGCGCGCCGATACCGTTGAACACCATCAGGGCGAGCGCATAGCCCTTCCAACTCATCTCGGTAGCCGCATCAGTCCCGCACAGGCGGTAGACCAAGCGCTCGACCGGAGCACCGATGCGCAGCGGCCAGATCGGCTTACCTTCCATCACGTTCGCGATGTAAAGTCCCACTGGCTTCACCAGCAGTAGCGCGACGACGAGGTAGATGGCGAGCAGCGCCAATGTCGAAGGCGTCATCAGAATTTCTCCGGCTTGAACATCGCGTACAGCAGGTACACGAAAATGCCGAGCGCGAGCAGCCCGCTCACGAGGTAAACGGCGTTCACTCCCCACCTCGCAAGCGGGACACCGCCACCACCAGCAAATGCGTACTGACGTACAGCACCACAATGATCACAATGAACACGGCATCCATCTTGCTTCCCCCGGCACGGGTCAAAACGCACCTAATCTACTGCCCGGCGTGTGAGTTCCGTGTGAGGGAATCCAGTTGGGTGCGCGGCGAGCACTCCGGCAAGCGGCTCCAGGGGCTCATCAAGAGCCTGTTCCGCGCGAGCTACGGCCGCAGCTGCAACGACGCACTCGTATACATGCTCGCTGCGTTCATCGTCAGCGTCGGCGACGACATGCCCCGTATTCGCGGATGGCCCGGGCCTTGCGAGCCCGGTGAGCTCTGCCGCGGCCCACCTTCAGGTCAGGGGATGAACGGCTAGCGACGCAAGTCCTTTGACGCTCTGACGGCGTTCCGGAGCGTGCCGGGACGTCCTGCGGGCGAGGTAGCGGCTGCCCGCTTTAGTAGCGGTAGGTCAGGTCGACACCCGCCGTGAGCGGCTGGTTGGTTTCAATGCGAGTAAAATCAGGCTGGGGCTCATTTTCCGTAAACATGCTTTCCAGCTGAGCGTGCTTGTTAAGCGCGTTGTTGACAAACAACGTCGCGCTCCACTTGTCACGAAATTTAACTCCAGCGCGCACATTGACCAGGTCGTACCCGGGCAGTTGTCTGTAGGTTCCGGTGAACTCGTAAGGATTCGATAAAAAAATGGAGTAGCGCGGGCCAATGTACGAATTCTCCAATCGAGCCGTGAATATATAGGAGCCGCTCAGCGGCTTGAAATAGTTGATAGCGGCGGTCCCACTCTCCGGCGCGACCTCCGGCATCTTGTGGATCGGGGCAATCACCCAGTGCGGGGCCCCCGTCCAGCTACTCATAGAGGTAACCCGCCGCGACTTCGAACTGAAATCCCGCGCCTAGCTCGGCGAACACATCGATGTCGGCTCCGTAGATGGAGACATAGTTGCCGTTGATGTTCCACCTGCAGATACACGAGCTGGCAAGCCGTCGCAGCGCCGATACGCCTGACAATCCTTTGGGTGTGATAATTATGGGTATGGAGTGGGTGGAGAGATTTTTCGTTGGCGGCCTGATTGTTTCGGCCTTTGCCGTCATCGGCGATGTGCTGCGACCGAAGGGATTTGCCGGACTGTTCGGCGCGGCGCCGTCAGTCGCCTTGGGAACGCTCACGCTTACGCTGCTCACCGAGGGCAAATCCTATGCGGCCCTTGAGGCGCGGTCGATGATCGCGGGTGCCTTGGCTTTCCTCGCCTATGCGCTCGCCTGCGCCTACTTGATGGGCAGAAAGCATATTCGGGCGGCACCGACCGCGATTGCGATGCTGTTGGTATGGGGGGTCTGCGCCTTTGGACTTTGGTCGACGCTTCTGAGGTGACTCGATGAGGATAACAATCAACTTCGCCGCGCTCAGGCAAATCCAATGGCACGAATATCTCACGCGTTTTTTGCTCGGTGGCGCCATTACGGTGGCGACCGGTCTAATCGCCAAACACTTCGGCCCGGTCATCGGCGGCCTGTTTGTGGCATTTCCCGCTATTTTTCCCGCCGGTGCGACGCTGATCGAAAAGCACGAACGCGACAAAAAGCGCCGCGCCGGAATCCCGCAGACGATTCGCGGACGATTGGCAGCGGCCCTCGATGCGCGCGGGACGGCCATGGGAACCATCGCCCTCGCCGGCTTCGCCCTGGTCGTTTGGAAGCTGTTGCCGGCTTATCCAGCTGCTGTGGTTCTGGTTGCCGCCCTTTCAGCGTGGCTCGTGCTGGCGGTCTTGATGTGGCGCCTGCGCAAATTGCACGTGTATTTCTCGGTGCGCCGATAAGAGAGCGGCGGTTCGCTCCCGTAGATTTCTTTCTGGCCAGCCAGTCTTGGCAGTGTCAGCGCTGCATCCGCATCAGCTGATCCATGGTCATCATGTTGTGGTTCATGTGGCTCATGACCCAGAGCGAGCCAAACACGATCAGGCAGACGATCAACACACCAAAAGCCAGAGCCAGGATGTTGTTGGCGTTGTCGGGTGCCGTGGTGATGTGCAGAAAGAAGATCAGATGGATGCCCATCTGCGCCACCGCCAGCACCAGGATGGCCACGGCCAGCCCTGGCCGGTAGACCTCATTCGTGCCCACCACCCAGAATGAGGCAATCGTCAGGGCGACGGCGAGCGCGAGTCCAAGCAGATAGCCACGCACCTCGCGGCGCAGAGTGCGTGGCTCCCCGGGCGCGCCATCCCCCACCACGCGGTCCTCACCGACGTAGGAGCCGGCCTCGTAGTCAGGCTCGTTACTCATGGCAGCAGCTCCGGTGGCAGCGAGCCCACCAAGTACACCAGGCTAAAGATCGCAACCCAGATGATGTCCAGGGCATGCCAGAAGAGGCTGAAGCACAGAAAGCGGTGGCGGATATCCTGACGGAACCCCTTGGCAAAGAACTGCGCCATCATGGTGCCGAGCCAGAGGAGTCCAGCGCTCACGTGTACTCCATGGCATCCCACCAGGGTGAAGAATGAAGACAGGAAAGCACTGCGGCCGGGACCTGCCCCGCGGGCGATGAAGCCCGAAAACTCGCGGACCTCGAGCACAATGAACGCGAGGCCGAGGAGCCCGGTCGCCAGCAGCGCGAGCTGTGTCCACTTCTGACTGCGCTGTCCCACCGCAAGGCTTGCCATCCCACACGTGAAGGTGGAGGCAAGGAGGCACGCCGTCTGCACCGCGGTGTTGCGCAGGTCGAACAACTCGTGCGCGGACGGCCCGCCGGCGGTGTTCTTGAAGAGCACCGCATAGGCTGCAAAGAAGGCCGAGAACATGATCACGTCGGAAAGCAGGAAGATCCAGAACCCGTAACCGACGATGATTCGCTTGGGCGCTGGGCCGCCGCTGCCGTGACCGCTGATCGCCCGACGCGCCGCTTCGGGCGGACCGAAGACGGGATCGTGCGCAACGCGCAACGCCGGGGTGCTCATCGGGCCGTGTCTGCCTGCAGCGCCGCGGCACGGGCGGCACGGTTGGCGCGATCGATGCGCGCGACCTCCTCGGTCGGGATCTCAGTTTCATGGACGTCCCGCCAGGCAAAGACTACGAAGGTCGCGTAGGCACCCAGAAGTCCGAGCACCACCAGCCACCAGATCTGCCAGATCAGAGCAAACCCCGTCGCCACCGCAAAAACCGCCGTCACGAATCCGGTCGCGCTGTTGCGCGGCATCTCGATGGCGGCATACTGCGGCTCGGGGCTCACCAGGTCGTGCGTGGCGCGCGCCTGTTGCTTGATGTCCCAGTAGGGCTCCTCGCTCGTGACGGTGGGCAACACGGCAAAGTTGAATGCAGGCGGCGGCGAAGCGGTGGCCCATTCCAGCGAGCGGCCGTCCCAGGGATCCCCGGTCGGCTCCCGCCGCTGCGCGCGGCCGCGCACGGAAACCCACAGCTGAGCGATCTGCAGTGCGATGCCGCACAGAATGACGAGCGCGCCCGCGCCCGCGAGCAGGACCCAGGGGTGCCACTCCGGCCGGTCGTAGTGCTGCATGCGCCGGGTCATGCCTTCAAATCCCAGGACATAGAGCGGCATGAAAGCGACGTAGAAACCGGTGAGCCAGCACCAGAAGGCGGCCTTGCCGAGCCGCTCATCGAGAGTGAAGCCAAAGGCCTTGGGGAACCAGAAGGTATAACCGGCGAAAGCGCCGAACAGCACGCCGCCGATAATCACGTTGTGAAAGTGCGCTACCAGGAACAGGCTGTTATGAAGCACGAAGTCCGCCGCGGGAGACGCGAGCAGCACGCCGGTCATGCCGCCGATGACGAAGGTCACCATGAAGCCGACCGCCCAGAGCATGGCGCAAGTGAAGCGGATGCGACCGCCATACATGGTGAAGAGCCAGTTGAAGACTTTGACGCCGGTGGGAACTGCGATGACCATGCTGGCGATGCCAAAGAAGCCGTTGACATCGCCCCCCGCACCCATGGTGAAAAAGTGATGCAGCCAGACGGTGAAGGACAGTATGCAGATCGCCATGGTCGCGATGATCATCGAGCGGCGGTCGAACAGCGGCTTGCCGCAGAAGGTCGAAACCACCTCGGAAAACACCCCGAAGGCGGGCAGGATGAGGATGTAGACCTCCGGGTGCCCCCAGGCCCAGATCAGGTTCATGAACATCATCGCGTTGCCGCCCGCTTCATTGGTGAAGAAATGGAACCCCACGTAGCGGTCGAGCAGCAGCATGGCAAGCGTCGCCGTCAGAATCGGGAAGGCGGCGACGATCAGGAGGTTCGATGCGAGCGCGGTCCAGCAGAAGATCGGCATGCGCACGTAGCTCATGCCGGGCGCACGTATCTTCAGGATGGTCGTCACGAAGTTGATGCCTGTCATCAGCGTGCCGATGCCGGAGATCTGCAGGGCCCACAGGTAGTAATCGACGCCGACTCCCGGGGAATAGGCGAGCTCGGACAGCGGCGGGTACGGCAGCCAGCCGGTGCGGGCAAACTCACCCACTATCAGCGAGACGTTGACCAGGAGCGCCCCGGAGGCGGTGAGCCACAGACTCACCGAGTTCAGGGTGGGAAATGCCACGTCACGCACGCCCAGCTGCAGCGGCACGGCAAAGTTCATGAGCCCGATGACAAACGGCATCGCCACGAAGAAGATCATGATCGTGCCGTGGGCCGAGAAGATCTGATCGTAATGCTCGGGTGGCAGATAGCCCGCGGCGTGAAATGCCAGCGCCTGCTGCGAGCGCATCATGAGCGCGTCGATGAAGCCGCGCAGCAGCATCACCAAGGCCAGCAGGCAGTACATGACGCCAATGCGCTTGTGGTCGGTGCTGGTGATCCATTCGCGCCACAGGTACGGGAGGTAGCCCTTCGCCACCACCCAGATGACCACCGCTGCCATACCGAAAACGACCAGGACTCCGGCCGCGAGCGGAATCGGCTGACCAAACGGGATCGCCTGCCAGGTGAGCTTTCCGAACATTTCAGTCCTGCCTCTGCGCGAGCACCTTCGAACCGCCTGCGCCGCTCCGCGCGGTCGGTGGCCCCTCCCCTGGCGGCAATTCCTGACGAACGATCTCTCCGAACAATCCGCTTGGCACCGAGCGATAGGTGTAGGGACTCATGTCCTGACTCTGCTTGAGGAGGCCGCGATAGGCGGCTTCATCCAACACTGGACCCGCGGCACGCGCAGCCGCGGTCCAGCCGGCGAATTCCCCGGGCGATACGGCGTGCACATCGAAGTGCATACCGGGGAACCCATCGCCGCTAAAGTGCGCCGACAGCCCCAGGTAAACACCCGGGCGGTCAGCCTGCAGGTTGAGGCGGCTCGTCATGCCGTACATGGCATAGATCTCGCTGCCGAGCTGCGGCACGAAGAACACGTTGAAAACGCTGGCTGAAGTGATCTTGAGATTCAGCGGCACCCCAACCGGAACTACCATTCGGTTCACGCTGGCGACATTCTGCTGCGGATAGATGAACAGCCACTTCCAGTCGAGCGAGACGACCTCGACTTCCAGGGGCGCCGCCTTTGACTTGAGCGGCTCGGCCGGATCAAGCAGATGGGCGCTGATCCACGCAATGCCGCCCAGGAAGAAGATGACGAGGGCCGGGATGGACCAGACCAGCAGCTCGAGCTGTCCCGAGTAAGCGAAGTCGGGCCGATAGCGCGCGCGCGTGTTCGAGGCACGAAACCAGTACGCGAACGCGAGAGTACACACGATGGTCGGAATCCCGACCGCCAGCATGATCGCGAGAGAATCGAGCAACACGATGCGCTCGCCCTCGCTTACAGGACCCGCAGGTGAGAGGACGGCGGTCTGGCATCCGGCGAGCGAGAGCAACAGCAGCGACATGAAGCTGCGGTTCACGACAGTAACTTCCGCTCTCGTAACAGTGCGTGCACGCAAACAAGGATCATAACGCGCTCCTGACCGCGCCTCCATCCAAACGCAGCGCCGCCCCGGTCGTCGCGGAGGCCAGCCGCCTTTGCACTGGAGGGCCGGACTGTCGGCTGCGGCAGCTATTATCTTCAACCTACAACTAAGCAGGAAAGCGGTTCAGCCGAAAGGTAGGATTGCCAGCGGAGCTTTCCGAACCAGCCGAGGCGTATGGCGGGCCGCGCGATGGCTGAACCTCGCGCCGTCCCCGCGCGAAGCGCGGATCACGCACTGCACAAGACTACGCGGTGCGGGTGCCCCTTACGCGTGTTCGCCCAGCGGGAAATGAGGCTCAGCCAAGGCGTGAGGTGAAAGGCGCTCATCAGCGCGTACATCGGAACCATTCCGGTCAGTAGCGACATATGCATCGCGGCGGAGCACCACATTTGATGGGTGCCACTGTCAAGGATGGCCGTGACAACCGCCATCAATGCAAAGGTCGGCGCGGCCCCGAGCGATAGCCAGTCGGCCGCGCGGAAGGCCACAAGTCTCCTCATGATGTCCATTATCATTCTCTCCCGGCTACATGGGCTTTCGATCCTTGACTTCAGGTCTATGTGTGGCAGGAGGAGCCGGCCGCCGGCGCAGCCTTCACCGCCGGGGCAGCCTCGTAGCGGTCGTGGTGGCGCACCCACGCCATGGCCCCATCGCGCTCGTCGCGGCCCTTGGGCGTGAGATCGAGCAGGGTGTACGTGCCCATCATCGCCTCCACGCCGCGCCGGTAGGTCGAATAGGTGTGGAAGACCTCTCCCGCGTCGTCCTTGTAGAACACGCTGATGCCAGGCAATTCCTCGCACTCGAAGGGCTGCATGCCATAGTTGTAGTAGACCTGCCCCTTCGCCTCCTGCGGCGTGAAGCTCACGTGGAAGTCGTAGTTGAAGTCGCCACCGAACGAAGACAGCCACTTGAACTTCCAGCCCATGCGCTGGCGAAAGCGTTCGATCTTGCTCAATGGCGCGCGCGAGATGGCGACAAATGTGACATCGCGATGTGCCAGATGCACGTTCATGCCGTCGGTGTGGTCGGCCATGAAGGAGCAGCTCGGGCAACCCTGCTCCCAACCCGGGGCTAGCATGAAGTGCTGCACCATCAGCTGGCGGCGGCTCTCGAAGAGATCGGCGAGCGTGCGTGCGCCCTCGGGCGTGTCGAAGGTGTAGACCTTGTCGATGCGCACCCACGGAAGCGCGCGCCGCTCGCGCGCAACCTGGTCGCGTAGCTGCGTCAGCTCCTTCTCGCGCGCCAGCAGCTTTTTGCGCTCTGTGAGCCACTGCTCGTGGGACACGACGGGATGGTTCGTAATGCTCGATTTGCCCATGCTTGTGTTCATGATGTGCTCCTGGCTATTTGGAACGCCGCACGGCGCGAACCGTTGCGCTCGCTCCGCCGCTTTGGGCTCATTGTCCGTCTCCGTTGAGACAGGCTACGCAATCGGCCGCGACGCAGTGAGTAACAAGATCGTCGTGATTCGCGTCAGCGACGGCAACAGCGGCTTTCAAGTTTTGCTCTCCTTGACCTGTGGGTTAGGCCGCGTTGCCCGGGACGAAGGCAGCGAACTGCCGCTCGAGCGCCTTGGCTGTGCCATTGCGCCAACCGTCCGCGACCAACTGGGATGCCGGATCCGGGAAGATGTCCTCCTCGCCGCGCTCGAGTCCATCGAGTATCCCGCGCGCCGCGGACTCGGTCGTCGCCTTCGGGATGTCGAAGCCGCGGTTCATGTCTGTGTCGACCGCCCCCAGAACCACCCCATGCACCTTGACTCCATCGCGCGCAAGCAGCGCGCGCAGCGACTGCGTCAGGTTGAGCGCGGCTGCCTTGGAGATCGAATAGGCGGGTATCAGCGGCAGCGCGGCCAGTGCCACCATGGACAAGTGGTTGACGACGGCGCCCCCGGAGCGCTTGAGCAGCGGCAGAAAGGCGCGGGTGACGCTGAGCAGCCCGAACAGGTTGACAGCAAAGGTGCGCTCGAGGACTTCGGGATCGCCAAGGTCGTCGTACGGAGCTATACCGGCGTTGTTGACGAGGATATCGAGGCTGTCGATCGAGCCGACGGCGCGCTGAATGTCCCCGGCGCTCGTCACGTCCAGCTTCACCGCCGTCACGCGAACGTCTGCATGATGCCATGGCCCGCGCGTTCCGGCGTACACGCGCTTCGCTCCGCGGCGCAGCGCTTCGTCAACCAGTGCGCGGCCGATGCCGCGGCTGGCGCCGGTAATCAGAATGGTCTTATCTGCGATGTTCATGGGAATCTCCTGGGTTGGTCTGGCCCGCTTTGCGGGCTCCTGTGTAGAAGCGGCGGCGAGGCCGAATATCATCGCTCCGCTGTCACGCCCATCGCCCGAGAAGTCGATGGTCTTACGTAGGTGCGGTAGAGCCACAGCAGTAGCGCAACCAGTGAGCCGCCCGGCAGCAAAAGCTCGATCGCCAGGTAGGGGCCGACGGTGCGGCCGGCTGCAATTACTTTCAGTGCAAGAGGTGTCACGACGTTTGTCCTGTGGTGCTGCTCGGTTCTGAGAACCGGCGCGGCACGCGAAATTCATCGGTCCCGTTACAGGCTCTGGCTGTCGAACAAGAGCATCTGGACGTCACTCGCATGAGCGACGAGCTGCTGCCGGTCGGCTGCGCATGCGCGCCCGCACTCGGACATGAATGCCGCGTTGATGTCACAGAGTGAGTCAAAGCGCAGGGTCGCCACCAAGTGAACGTCGCTGGCTCCATAGAGGGAGATGATCGGACCCCGATTCATCTCGAGCTTGCGCAAGCCCGGCAACTGCCTGGCAAGCGGGACGTGAACCTCAAAATAGTGTCTGTCGAAACCAGCAGGATTCTTGGGCATCTTGTAGATCACGATCATCTGAGCCATTGCAAACTCCGGGGTCGTTCGACTGATTAGCGTGTACGCAAGTCGGCTGTGCGCTAAATTAATCGTTGCCCAAGGAATGCTGGGAGTGACAAGCGTGTCGGGATTTCGATGGACTCACTGATCACAGCAGCAGCACGCGCACTCGCCGCAGGTGATCCTCTTGGCGCGCTGAAGCGAATCGCGCTGCGGGATGATCCTCCGGCGCTCGCGCTGCGCGGCATTGCGATGGCGCAGCTGGGCGACCTCGTCAGGGCGAAGGTTCTGTTGCGGCGTGCCGCGCGCGGCTTCGGCCCGAAGGAGCCTGTGGCACGCGCGCGCTGCGTGGTGGCCGAGGCCGAAGTCGCACTCGCCGCGCGCGAGCTTAAGTCGTCCGCGAAGTCGCTCGAGGCGGCGCGCATAGTGCTCGAGCAGCACGGCGATCGCGCTAATGCCGCGCAGGCACGGTATCTGGAGGTCCGGCGTCTGGTACTGCTCGGGCGCCTCGAGGAAGCCGCCAAGATGCTCGCCGCGCTCGATCCGGCGGGCCTGCCGCCGGCGCTCCGAGTGGTTCACCAGCTGGCGATTGCCGGAGTCGCCACCCGGCGGCTTCGGATCCGGGTGGCGCGCGACGCACTCACCGAGGCGCAGCAGGCTGCGCGACAGGCGCGAATCCCTGCGCTGACCGCCGAGGTTGAAAGCGCTGCCCGGGTCCTCAGCACGCCAGCGGCACGTGTGATCGCAGATGGGAAGGATCAACTGCTCCTGCTCGAGGGTGTCGAGGCTCTGCATGTGTCCGGGGCCCTCATCGTTGATGCGTGCCGTCTCGTCGTGCGCGATGCAACCACTACGGTCTCGCTGGCAAGGCGTCCGGTGCTATTTGCGCTCGTACGGGCGCTGGGCGAGGCATGGCCGCTCGACGTGTCGAGAGACGCTCTCGTTGCACGGGCTTTTCGGGGCAAACGCGCGGATGAATCCTATCGCGCGCGGCTGCGGGTTGAAGTCGGGCGGCTGCGCAGGGAGCTGCGGAAACTCGCGCGCGTGAGTGCCACTCAGCGGGGCTTTGCGCTCGCCCCGCGCCAGGCAAGTGCGGTCGTGGTGCTGGCGCCGCCGGTGGAGGATGCAAACGCGGCCGTGCTCGGCTGCCTCGCCGATGGTGAGTCATGGTCGAGCTCGGCGCTCGCGCTTGCTCTGAGAACGGGCCAACGTACGATGCAGCGCTCGCTCGAAGCGCTGGCGGCGGCCGGCAAGGTGCAGGCATTTGGCCGCGGGCGGGCACGCCGCTGGGTAACTCCCCCTCCGCCAGGATTCACGACGACTTTGTTACTCCCGGCACCACTCGCCTAGCGACTAAGATGCAGCCATGAAGAGAGCCGAGGCCGAAATCCTTCGTGAATACAGTTTCCCGGACGTCCAGCATGTGCACGGGGTGTCCTACGACGGTCAGCAGGTCTGGTTTGCTGCCGGGGAGACGCTCAAGTCCTTCGAACCTGCAAGCGGTAAGGCCATGCGATCCCTCGACGTCGCGGCGCATGCCGGGACGGCGTTCGATGGGCAGCATCTCTTTCAGATCGCGGAGGATCGCATCCAGAAGATCGATCCGGCGACCGGACAAGTCCTCTCCACGATCCCGGCGCCGGGGGGCGGCCGCGACTCGGGGCTCGCTTGGGCCGAGGGGACCTTGTGGGTGGGACAGTATCGTGACCGCAAGATCCATCAGATCGACCCGCAGACAGGGACGATACTGCGAACCATCGAGTCCAACCGCTTCGTAACCGGCGTCACCTGGGTCGATGGAGAACTCTGGCACGGCACCTTGGAAGGGGACGAGAGTGACCTGAGACGAGTGGATCCCCAAACGGGCAAGGTGCTCGAGAAGCTCGATATGCCAGCTGGAGTGCACGTGTCCGGACTCGAATCCGATGGCGGCGACCGATTCTTTTGTGGAGGTGCGACCAGCGGGAAGGTGAGAGCGATCCGCCGCCCGCGTCGAGGCTCTCGCGTGGAATGAGTGTCTCTGGCCAGACACCGGGCAGGCAGCGCGCGAGTTGATCGAAATGAGCGATTCCAAGCGAGCCCGGCGGCAGTCATGGGAGCGGCCGCTTCAGGCATCGGCTCCCGGATCCGGTCATTGCTGGGCTGCCAGCGTGCTCGGATCGAGTACCCGGCCGCCGAGTATCAACTTGACGATCTCCGCGTACGCGTGAACAGTTTTCCTGGGGTCAGCGCGAACCAACAGCAGATTGGCGCGCTTGCCGACCTGCACCGTGCCGATCTCGTGGTCCAGCTTCAAGGCTCGCGCGTTGCTCCGCGTCGCCATCTCAAAGATCTGTGCCGGCGTCACGCCCGCATCGATCAGGTTGCCTCGGAGCGAGAAAGGTCTTTCAAGAACAGGCGAGCCAGTGCTGCCGTGAGTTGGAATCTTACCTCCGACTCCGGTCGGGAACGCTCCTTTGACGGTGGATACAGCGTCTCCTCACAATTCTGCGGTGTGGGAAGATAGCCCGGCAAGAAGTCGGGTCGCGTTCGACTCTTCAAGCACGATCGCTCGCCCGTCAACGCAGACTCGAGCTGGACCTTGCCGATGCGCGCGGGCTATGTCAGGGGTACGGATGGAGTGATAGCGTACGCTCAGGTGAATCCCGACTACCCCAAGCGGCCTGACCCGAGGGGGCGCGCAGACCTGACGGACCCCAAGCTGTCGGCTGCCACATACCGATCGGGAGATTGCTCATGAGAACCAGATTCGATGCGATCGTGATCGGTACGGGACAGGCCGGTCCGCCCCTCGCAGGCCGACTGTCGCAGGCCGGCATGAAGGTCGCCGTCATTGAGCGGGGCCGCTTTGGTGGCACCTGTGTCAATACCGGCTGCATCCCCACAAAGACCCTGATCGCAAGCGCCTACGTCGCGCACACCGCACGCCGGGCAGGCGATTATGGCATCGGCATCGCTGGCGAAGTCGCGGTCGACATGAGAGCCGTGAAGGCCCGTAAGGATGAGATATCGGGGCGCTCGCGCCAGAACCTGGAGCGCTGGTTACGCGGCCTGCAAAACGTCTCAGTCATTGCCGGAACCGCGTGCTTCGAGGACGCCAAGACGCTGCGCGTCGGCGATGAGACGTTGTCCGCCGAGAAAATTTTCATCAACGTCGGGGGGCGCGCCTTTGTTCCTCCGCTTCCTGGCATCGAGCAGACACCCTTCCTCACCAATTCCGGGATGATGGAGGTCGATTTCGTCCCGGAGCATCTGGTTGTCGTCGGCGGCAGTTACGTCGGTCTCGAGTTTGCGCAGATGTATCGACGATTCGGCTCTCAGGTCACCGTCGTCGAGAAGGATTCGCGACTGATTTCCCGTGAAGACGAGGATATCTCGGACGCGATTCGCAAGATCCTCGAGCTTGAAGGAATTCATATCCGACTGGATGCCACCTGCATCCGCACCAGCCGAACCCCAACTGGCGTGCGCATTGCGGTCGACTGCCGGGATGGCGAACCGGAAATCGCCGGTTCACACCTGCTTCTTGCAGTGGGTCGTAGACCCAATACGAACGACCTCGGTCTCGACCGCGCCGGAATCGCGGCCGATGATCGCGGCTACATCAAGGTCGATGATCAGTGCCGTAGCAACGTCCCTGGCATATGGGCGCTCGGTGACTGCAACGGACGCGGCGCCTTTACGCATACCGCGTACAACGACTTCGAGATCGTGGCGGCTAACCTGCTGGATAACGATCCGCGCAAGATCAGCGATCGCCTGCCCTGCTATGCGTTGTTTACTGACCCGCCACTAGGCCGGGTGGGGATGACAGAAGCCGAGGTCAGGCGAACCGGGCGTCCGGCATTGATTGGCACCCTTCCGATGAGCAGCGTCAAACGCGCGGTTGAACGTGGAGAGAGTCAAGGGTTCATGAAAGTGCTGGTAGCGCCAGACAGCCGTGAAATCCTCGGCGCCGCGATTCTGGGTTTGAACGGGGACGAGGTCATACACTCTCTTCTCGACGTCATGTACGCGCGCGCGCCTTACTCTGTGGTCGCACGCGCGGTGCACATTCATCCCACCGTGAGCGAGCTCATTCCGACCATGCTTGGGAACCTTCGCAGCTTGGACGCTAGCTGATTGGGCTGGCAGGGTAGCAATCGATGTCATGCAAGGACGCTGAATGACGGCTAGGAACCGCAGAATCGGCGCGGAATTGCAGCGGAAGCGAACACATTGGCGCTACCAGGGCGCCAGCACCCTTTAAATAGCATCGCCCGCCGCTGCGCATGTCGTCCGCGTGGATTTTTATCCCACTCCACGGCCGATCGCCGCGGGTATGTAGCCAGCACGCGGGCAGACGCCCGCGCGTCATTCCACGATGGCCAGCGTATGGCCGTAGAGCGCGGCGGGCGACGCTGCCTGTCCGCTCGGCGTCAGCTGGCCGGCCGTCGCCGCCTCCGTGCTGATCGTGAATGCCAAGAGACTGCTAGTGGGGGTGAATTCGGAGGCGTCAGTGCCGATGTACACGAACTGACCCGAAGGGTCACAGAGGATCGTGGCCGGAGCGCCGGCAGTGAGCAGTGCGGCACCGAGCGGCGACACCACGCCCGAACTCTGGTCGACCGCGAGCGCCATGACCGACTCATTCGCCGCCGTGACATTATAGTTGTTGATCACGTAGAGGTAGTGTCCGGTGGGATCGGCCGCGATCGCGTCAGCGTTACTCACGATGGGGGTGCCCGTGCCGATGGCGGTCAGCGCGCCCGTGGCAGAGTTGATGGCGTAAGGCAGTATGGTTGCTCCCACCGTCAGCGGGGTCGTCTGACTGGACGTCAGGTAGAGAAATCGCCCGAGCGGATCCATCGCCATCGTCTCAGCCAGGAGATCCGTGGTCGAGACCAGTGTCGGACCCGCGGTCAGGGCGCCGGTGACGGGGTCGATGGCATACGCGGTCAGCGTGACGGGCGCGGGGGTGTTGCTGCCGAAGTTACCGCTCAGGACGTACAGGAACCTTCCGTCCGGCGTCACCGCGAGACTGGTGCCGCCTTGATAGGCCAATGTCAGGGACGTGCCCGTCGGGGTGAGGGCACCCGTAGCCGCATCTACCGCGTAGGTGGCCAGCGTGTCCGGGGACGTCGCCGGTGGGGTCGGCTGTCCCTGCGAGCCGTAGACGAACAGAAACCCGCCCGGAGACATGACCATTCTCCCCGGATTCAGGCCAGTGGTGATCACCGTGGAGACCGCCGTCAGGGACCCCGTGGCCGGATCGACCGCATACACGGAGATGCTGCCGGGGAGCTCGGTACCGACCACGTCAAAGGGAGTGCCCAGGTAGAGGAAGTTTCCTCCCGGTGCCGTGACCAGATTCAGAGAGTTCGCGCCCGTCGCGAGCGGCGTCCCGAAGGGCACCGGCGCGCCCGTGCCGGCGCTGATGCCGTACGAGAGCAGCTGATTGTTGTAGGTGACCTCGTAGAGGAAGCCGACGACGACGGAGCAGTTGATCGCGACGTTGGTCACGTTCGCCTGCGCGATGGTTCCGGACCCGTTGCTTACGCCGCAGATCTCGCGCTGGGTCGAGGGCGGAGTCTCCACACTGACGGTGTAGGCCGATCCGGCCGACAGCGCGGTGGGAAAGACGACCGTCCCGTCGAAGGCGACCGGGACGACCTGATTTCCGTTCAGGTCAAGCACGAGCCCCTGGCCAGTCAGCCGGTGACGGTTGCGGTGACGGTATAGGCCGTGGCGGTGCCATCGCCGCCCGCGCTTCCACCCGATTCGCCGCTGTTTGCTGGAATGCTCGGGTCGGACCCCATGCCTCCACCGCCTCCACATCCGGACAGCGTGACTGCGACGCCGAGGAGCAGGACAACGGCAGCGCTCTGCCGCGGGTATCGGGCGTATTTCATGGCGGCTCCCTCGGCTCCCGGTGTCAGCGGGGCGACCGGAGGTTGCGGTTGTTAGCTGGCCGATGCTGCTGCGTCTCAAAACGTTACTGTCTCGTCCCCGTTGACGCAAGCGGCAGAGGAGTCGCAACGGCGCGCCCGGAGCGGCGCAGTGGTGCGCCGCAGCAGCGCGGCGCCAGCACGTGGTCGGTGGGTTCTTTCTCCCCGTTTCGTGCGGTGAACGTGTGTTGCTGCGGTGCTAGAGTCAGCGCGCATGCGGATGCTCGTCGTCGGTGCCGGCTCGATCGGGGGCCTCTTTGGTGGCCGTCTCGCCCAAGTTGGGCGAGATGTCACTTTCCTTGTTCGCCCGAGCCGCGCTGAAAAGCTGCGCAAGGACGGATTGCAGATCGTAAGCCCCTTCGGCGATGCCACCGTGCACCCGAAATTCCTCGTCAGCAAAGACATACGCGATGCGTTCGATGTCGTCTTTCTGTCGGTAAAAGCCTATTCGCTGGAGTCAGCAATTGGTGATTTCGCTCCCGCCGTCGGCAAGACGACCATGATCCTTCCCATCCTCAACGGCATGAAGCATATGGATACGCTCGCCGCGCACTTTGGTATTCGGGCCGTCATCGGCGGCGCATGTAAGGCCGCCACCATGCTGGACAAACAGGGTCGCATCGTGCAGCTCACAAAGCTGCAAGATCTGGCCTACGGCGAAATGGACGGCTCTCGCTCCGAACGTGTGACCCGTCTAAACGACTTCATGCAGGGCGCCGGGTTTGATGCGCGGATCTCTCAGTCGATAGCGCTGGAAATGTGGCAGAAATGGACTTTACTCGCGACGTTGGGCGGCGCTACGTGTCTGATGAGGGGTAACACGGGCGAGATCGAAGCCGCAAGCGGAGGCAGGGAATTCCTGACCAAGTTTCTCACTGAGGTAGTGTCGGTCATCCAGGCGGCAGGTACTCAACTCGGCGAAGCGTTTATCGCCGACACTACTGCCGCACTGCTCGCACCTGGCGCGCCAACAACCTCATCGCTTTACCGGGACCTGCAAGAAGGAAACCCGGTCGAGGCGGACCAGATACTCGGCGATCTCCTGCAGCGCGGAACGAAAGCTGGACTGCGTTCGCCTTTAATCTCCGCTGCCTATACCCATCTCTGTGTGTACCAGAATCGACTTGCAGCGGCGCGTTGAGCCAGCGAACCACTGATATTTAGCGTCCGACGAACCATCGGCCCGTAGCCCGCGGGCGAAAACGATGCTTGCTTTTGCCGGCGCTGCCACATCGCACTCTCTTTCTCCGCACGCCGCACCGATCCGCGCCGCCTGGGTTCTTTGGTAACCTTTGCCACTCCGGGATTCCCCGGAGTGACGCAACTCACGATAGGGCAAACCGCTCAAGCCCGCTTGGAGGGGCGTGTCCTCGTTTGTCCCGCGGTGCGAGATCGCGGCGCTTGGCTCGACTGAGTGAAGGTCTCTTGTGGTTGGGTAGATTCGCCCACCATCGAGAGACCAAAACGCATCGCACAAATCATCGCAACAGCTGCCGCTTGCAAAATTATTTACAGGAGACTCGCCTTCGCTATGATGCCTTGGGGAGGAATCGCTATGGCCGCTCCTGTGGTTCGATTCAGAATCGATTTCGCGGAACATTCCAGCGTTGGTCCGGGGAAGATCGGCCTCCTCGAAGCCATCCGAGATACCGGTTCTCTGTCTCAAGGGGCGCGCACCATTGGGATGAGTTACCGTCGTGCTTGGCAACTGATAGAGAGCCTGAAGCAATCCTTCCGTGAGCCCGTGACGCTGGCAAGCACGGGAGGCAAGGACGGCGGCGGGATGCTAGTCACCGAATTTGGCGACGCCCTGATAAAAAACTATCGCGAATTGGAACGAGACTTTGCGACGTCGGCGGAGCGGCGTCTCCGCCCCATCACTACAAGGGTTATCCGACATTCCAAGTCTCGCGCTAAGGTATCGCTACGCGCCAAGCTTGACTAATTAAGTAAATGCTACGTCGGCAGCGGCTGCAGTTGTGCCCGCTCGGCAGCGATACGTCGCTCGCCCCGCGCGTTCGTGCGGCTTAGGAACCCATCGATGAAGCGCCGGCAGGACTTGCGGTCGGCGAAGTTCGCACTGCCGCGCAAAGGCGGCGCATCGCCGTTCGCGGGCTGCGGGCGCGCGTACGGGCTCTCAAACCGATCAGAACGCGAACCGACCACCGACTGTCGGAGCAAGGTTGTTGTCGGCGTAATAGGGCACGCCGGGTTTATGAGGAATGGCGATGGCCAGACCGCCGCTCACGTCGGAATAGGCAATTCCCGCATAAGCGTCGAAGCGCTTGGTGAAGTGATGATCCACGTAGAGCGAAACCTCGTTGAGGTTGCCCGCGCAGGAACTGCGGTAACCGGCGGCGGGTGAGCAGGTTGAGGGAATACGGAAGTCGTTCTGATCCTCACGATAGTACGACACAGTGATGTCGGTTTTACTGTCGTAAGCGTATTTCACGCCCGTCCAGCCGACTTGCACGACCTTGGTAGAGTCGAGATTGTTGTCTTCGACGCCGCTCAGCACATAGCCGCCCTGGGCCGTGGCGCCAACGCCTAACGGGTTTGACGGGTTGTTCATCCGAATGTGTTCGTAGCCGGCAAAGAACTTGAACGGGTCCCAGGTATATTTGACGGCGGCCATAACCGCGGTGTTGTCGGTCACGATGCCGTATTCGGTATTGCTCGTGTCGATCAGATTGACGCCGTTGATTTGGTTGGTATTGATGCTGTTGACGGTCGACTGATACGGCGCCGACAGACTCTGAGGCCCCAGCAACGGGTTGAGTACGCTGATCGCCTGGAAAACATGCTGGTACACGACGTCGGCGGAGAACCCGTCGTAGGCTCCGCCGAGGTCGAACCCATAGGCGGAGTTATGCGGCTGTTCCGGCGTACAGTTAGCGGCAGTCCAGGTCGCAGAGCCGGAGTAGCACCCGCCCTGCCCGTCGGTGAACTTATACATCGCGCCGAAATGGACCGGACCATAGGCGAGGCGATATTTCACGGCCTCATCCCAACGGCTGTCCTGAGTGTCGCCGCCGCCCGCCATCAAGCCGTTATAGCCAATGAAGGAAAAGGAATAGGCGCCACCGGCCGGATCGTAAAGGAGCATCGCATCGGTCCCGAGAGCACGCTGACGGCCGAAGGTCAGCGCGCCGAGATACGTGGACGAAATACCGCCAAAGAATTCATCATTGAATGTCTGCCCCGCGCGCGCGCCGTCCCCCGCGAATGAATAGCTGCCTCTCGGCAGGCCGTTGTTGTTGATGTTGGTTTGCGCCATGTTGGCGAGCTGCCCGGACTGCGGATTGATGCCGGTCGAGGCGTTGAGCACGACGAACCAGTCCTGCATGAACTCTTCCTTGGCCTTGATGCCAAGGCCCGATTGCTGCAGGTTATTCGGCGCAATCAGGAATCGTGACTGATTGCCGTTGCGGTTGACCAACGATTCGCCTTCATAGTTATAGCCATTTTCCGGTAAGCCGTGACTTACCCAGCCCACGCCGATGTCATACGCGCCGAACAAGGTGATGCCGTGCCAGGTCAGCGGGCAATCGGTGGCGAAGAATTGCTCGACGCTCCCGCAACCTGAGGAGCTCGCGGGAGCTGCGGCAGCCGGCCCGGGGGTTGGACCGTCGACCGCATGCGCCGCATGATTCAGAACGAAGGTTGAAGTAAGCGCCGCAAGGACGCACCACCACACGGACCGCATTATACGTTCTCCCCGCAGAAGCCGTCACAACAGCGAAATATTCCACCAAATATAGCGAACGCGATGAAATTGGCAACCCCTAAGTGCGTGTCGGACGAATGGCAGCGCAATCGGCGACAAGATTTGACCCAGAAGGGCGTCGTGAGCTCGCAATGACTGAAGCGCATTGCCTTCATCAACTTTGGGCAAATGTTCGCAGGCGTGTACCAAGTCCGCGGTCTCTCTGAGGCCAGTTGCGATCGGAGCGCTGCACTGCGTTCTCCCCTCCCGACCCGCGGCGTCACCTTCCTCGAGATTCCAATCAGGGCCGTCCGAGACAGCACTCCCGTACTCCGGACCCCAAGAACATTCAATTCTTTCGTGCGCCGCGGGGCCCACACTCTTTGTTGTCGTCCACTGTCCGTTGGCCGCCCAGCCGCATTGTTTCAGGCAATCGGAGATCGCACATGTCAACGGGCTTTGTGTCGGCCACACTTCGAGCAGTCATTGTTTTGGGAGTAGTCATGGCATCCACAAACCTAACGCAAGCGGTCGCGGAGGGCCGCCCCAACGTCATTCTCGTCCATGGGGCCTGGGCCGATGGATCCAGCTGGTCAAAAGTAATCCCGCTGCTTGAGCAAAAGGAACTGCACGTCGTGGCCGTACAGATTCACCTGGCCTCTTTGGCCGATGACGTCGCGACCACGAAACGTGCGATCGCCCTTCAGAACGGACCGGTCGTGCTCGTTGGGCACTCCTATGGCGGCGCTGTAATCACCGAAGCAGGAAATGATGCGAAGGTCGTCGGTTTGGTCTACGTGGCCGCGTTCGCGCCCGGAGACGGCGAATCCGTCACCAGTACAGGTAAACCCTATCCGCCGGCACCGCTCGGCGCTGAACTTCGACCCGATGCACAGGGCTTTCTTTGGATAACCCCGAAGGGAGTTTCAGACGATTTCGGACAAGACTTGTCTACCGCTGAGAAGGCACTCCTGACCGCCACGCAGGGCCCTGCTAACGCTGCCGTTTTCGACGCTACCATCAAGATCGCCGCGTGGAAGAGCAAACCGTCTTGGTTTGCAATCGCTGGCAAGGATCGTGCGATCCCTCCGGAATTGCAGAAGGCCGAAGCGGCGAGAATGAAAGCCACCGCGATCACGCTGCCCTCCAGTCATCTGGCCATGCTCTCGCATCCCAAGGAGGTCGCTGCTCTGATCGTAGACGCGACAAACGGGACAGCGATGAAATGAGCGCCCGTGCGCCGGCACGATCTCGATTTGGCCATCGCGGATTGCTGTATGTCGCGAAGCTTGAGTCGCCTTGGACCTGAAAACGGGTTCGTCACGGCCTAGCGTAGGTCATTGTCCAAACAGCACGGTCCCCCGGGTGATACTCGTTTCCATCCCATGGCGAACCGCAGATATGCAGATGCGCATAGGGCGTCCCGGCAAACATCACCAGCGTTCCCGCATCGCGCATTACCGTGGGCAGACCCGCGGTGTGTGCATCAAAAGGCCAAATGATCATCCAATGCGGGCCGATTGGAATCGCCGGGCTCGTACGATCGAAAGGATCTGTATAGCTTCGCTGGATAGCTCCATTGAGCATATAGATTAGTCCGGGAGTCGTGTTTGTGGGTCGCGGCTTCCTCGCGAAGATGTCCATCATCCATTGCAGCCCGACCGGATCAGCGCACATGTCCGCTTCGCCGATAACGTTTTGGTTGCCGGGTACGCAGACCCATCGGTTCGTACCCTGACGCAGCACTGTCATCTTGCCCTCGCCATCCATCTCCGCGACCGTGGCCTCTCGACTAACCGAATCGGGCCCTGATAAAAGGGCTCTCCGAATCTTTTCCTTCGTGATTTCGTCACTCATGCTGCTCTCTCCATGTGTTCCGATGACACCCGTCTCCGCGCCAGTTGCCCGCCCGCGCGCTGCCGTGGGCATCGCGAGAGTGGCGAGACCAGCTCCGGCAAGCGTGGCCGCTTCGATAAACAGACGCCGGGATATCGGTGTTGGGTCGGTTAAGGAGTGCGACTCCCCCGCGACCCTCTCGCCGTTCTCACACATGTGTGTTTCCTTCTGTTCGAATCGCTCTGCGCTCTTGGACGCATACTGTCCGAGTTATCGTCGCGGCTCGGCTTGGACAAATGTGCCTTTGATTGTGCCGCATTGCGGTCGGCGTACCGGGCTCTCCCGAGTCTGAGCAATGCGGAAGCGGGTGCCAGAGGAATGCGGGGCTCTGGCTTGCCCCCTTTCCCATTTCGTAGTGATAATCGCGCCGTCTCTGATACCACCCTGTGCTTTTTGTCTTCCGCGTAGTTTGCGCCGCTGTAACCCATCAGGCCCTCACAGAAGGATTTCACGAAATGTCACCTCGCCTAACGTTTGGCGTTCCCCGGTCCCTGGCAAGCATTGTTGCAGTTCTCGTCGCTGCTCTTCCGGCCTCGGCACTCGCGGCAGATCCCACACAGGAAGCAGCTACGGCCGCAACGCATGCCGGTTTTGCTGCCCAAGCGACGAGCAGTGAGCAGGCACACATGCATCTACACCACACCGTAAATTGTCTCGTGGGGCCCCAGGGGCAAGGTTTTGACGCCAGCGAGGCGAACCCCTGTCAGAAGCTCGGCAATGGGGCAATTCCCGACACGACCGATGCGGCAACGAAGGCTAAACTGACGGCGGCGCTCGCAAGCGCACAGGCAGGCTTAAAATCGGACGACCTCACGACTGCAAAAAAAGCCGGTGCGGAGGCACAAAAAGCCCTCAAGTAGTAGTCCGTCATGGGCACAGCGATCAGCCCTGCCTTGAGTGAGCCGCCGGACGGGGTAGGCGCTAGCTCGACGACGTTGATGACTTCATTGCCCACATCCTTTGGTATCACGGGGCGCCGCGCTGCTTTGCGGCAGCTGGCAGCTTGCCTCATCGCTAGCGCCGCCGGATACATCTCCAATGGATATGGCAAGGAGAGTACAGGGCCGGTCTGCGTCAATCTCAGCGCTCTGAGTCCCGCCGAGAACCGGCAGCGCAGATTGGACAACTACACCGAGAATTCTCCGGATCCTCACAAGACCTGTAGTGGGTGCAGCTTTTTCACCGCTGGAACCGGACCTGCAGCTTGCGGGAAGTGCCAGATTTTCAACGGTCCCGCCAATCCCAAGGGGAGGTGCGATGACTGGACCGCTCGTTCGGCCTGAACGTCAAGGGTCCACCGTGCCTAGTGCTCGGATCGATCGATCCCAAACCGCGGTCGGCTCCGGCTCCTAACGAAAGACACCTGGAGCGGTTGCGCTAGTGCGACCGTTGTTCCGTTAGATCTGCCGCGTCCCGTGCTGCGATGGCAGCCTTTCTCGCTCTGCGCTCAGCGCGCCACTTGCCTGGAGGGATACCGACAAACGATCGGAACGTACGGCTGAAAGCCGCCTGGTCGCAGAAGCCCACTTTCAGACCAATTTCTGATAACTCGTCATCCGAATGCGCGAGCAGCACCTTGGCTTGTTCAACACGTTGCTGGACGAGATAGTGGTGGGCTGAAGACCCAAATGATCTCTTAAACGATCGCGAAAAGTGACTGACGGACAGCCCGCATTCTTTCGCGAGCCTCGTCAGCTTGACGTCTCCCCGCGGATGCTGATCCAGAAGTTCGCGAGCACGCGACATCTGCCACGGCGCTAAGCCGCCACGACGCCGCTCTGCTGGGAGCTCGAGTGCAGCGTAGGTTTCTACGAGACGCCCCACAAACATCTGTACAAAGTGGTCGAAGAAGAGGTTAGATAGCTGCGAGTTCGACTCCAGACTCGGCAACAGTGTCTGAGTCATATAATAAAGCACGGGGTCCTTGATCCCTTGTTCACACAAGAGCGAATCGACACGCGGTAGCCCAATGTCTTCTGTAAAAGCGTCGAGCGTGGTTCGCGGCAAGTTGTAGTGCACGGCATCAAATCCCGTTGGCCGAAACGCGATCGGATCGGATTCCAAATCATAGATTCCGATCCCCCCGGCGCACCAGGAGCCAACTTTCAGGAACTTACCGTCCACCCACGTCCCCCAGCCCCGAAACTGGGGGTCCATCAGATGGACCGCGACGGTGAATGCAGGCTCCGGCCGAACGCTCGCGGTCGGATCGGGCAGGCCGGTCTTACAAGTCAACCGCGTCACGGCAAGTTGCTGTCTCGACAGCGGTCTCATCAGAATCGACGGCGCCTGTTCCATGTAGAAGCACTTGGCGAAGGCATTGCCGTACGAGACCGGAAGATGAGTTCTCATTCACATTCTCCAACGCACCTGCACGCGAACCTGGGCAAACGGCCGCTTTGCGGTTTACCTCAACCCCCGCACGTTTAGAGTACTCCTGTCCGACAACACCGTAAAAGGAACGGAAGACCAGGCACTTACGGGACATCGTGTGGCACCTGGCGATGCCCCGAGTTGAACGAATCAACCGTTTTTGTCCTGTTTAACCCCGGGCTGTAAATCCGTGCGCACGGCTACGCCGAGTGCAGTCCCATAAAGGCATCGAAGCGCCGGATTTCTTAAAACAAAGAGATTCGCAAGGGCACAAGTTGCCAACCGGGGGCGGAATTCACAATACGGGAGATGCCGGTTGTCGCTAGCGTAACGTTCACGAGTTGCAGTGACTGTTTTGCCCGGTTGCTATGTTGCTTGGCGCGCCGAGTGGTACGCCAGTTGCCGATCCGGAGACCTCATGCCGCTGGCACAGATTTTTGTCCCTCAGGGCGCCCTTACTCTTGAGCAGCGTCGGTCCATCGTGAAGGGCGTGACAATGGTTCTCACCGCCGTAGAGAAGCTTCCGCCGAGCGCACTGCCGTACGTGACGGTGCTGATCAACGAGGTGGCCGACGGCGGCTGGGGCGTCGGCGGGCACGGCTATGCGCTCGCGGAATTCCCCGAGTTGATCACTAAAGGTGCGCGAGCTGATCCGGATGTGGCGCGATAACCCGCGATCCTCAGTCGCCACCAATAAACCCGTAAACTGCTTCCCCGCGGACTGGCGCACTCTCGAGCCCGCCCTGACCGGGCGCTGCCGGGGCGTACGTGAGGAGAACTGAATCGGATCCGCGTGTCGCTCAGCGCTTGTGATTAAGTTTTCGCTTCATCTTCGCCAGCGATGGCTGTGACTTTTTTTGTGAGGTGCGCTCCGGCTGTCCTTCGAGTTGAAAAGACAATTCCATCGCTCTGGAGCCCGTTCGCGGCCCAACAAAACCCGTGAAATTTAACGCGATGAACGCAGATTAACGCTGTTAAGCACCTTTGTCGGCCCTATGCTTCGACACGTCCTTGGAGGATTCCGACATGCAGCCCACTGTCTCCGTCATTGATACCTCTCTCGTGGTGCGCAGGTGCGCCCTGAACAACAGAGCGGACCCAGTGGGGCCTATTGGCGAGACTACGACTAAACTGAATCAGACAACGACCAGAACTGAGGAAGCCAGCGGCACCGTAGCGCAGTTACATCGCGCGGTCGCCGAGCTATTCAACGCGGTGGCCGATGCACTACAGGGCGAAAATGAATCAGCGCACGAGTGTCTTGCAAGGGCTGGCGCGCTATTGAGGATCGCGGTTCCGTCAAGGAAAACCCAGGTCGCACGACCAGGTCGGGCAGAGCCGTCAACCCGCGGTGGCTTGGCGCCGTGGCAAATCCGCGAAGTCACAACACATATCGAGGCTAATCTCGAGGCGACGATCACAGTCAAACAGCTCGCGGCGCTTGTTCGATTGAGTTCGTACCACTTCTGTCGCGCGTTCAGAATCAGCTTCGGCGATTCGCCGCATGGCTACCTCATGCGTCGACGCGTGGAGCGTGCCCAGGGCCTGATGTTGACCTCGAACGTCCCGCTCGGTCAAATCGCGGCGGCTTGCGGCCTGGCGGACCAAGCCCATTTCAACAAGCTTTTTCGCCGCTTCGTAGGCGAAAACCCCGGGGCATGGCGGCGCGCCCGAGCAAGCGCCCCGCGCGACACGGGGGGCGCCCTGCGTGTCGCAGTTCCGCCCCATAGACCGCCAACGCTTGTTCTGTCTCCTTGAGTGCGCTTATGCGACGAAAGCACCACGCAACCCGACATCGCTTGGATCCGGCGAGCTAATCCGCGCTGCGCAACTTTGCGACGCGCTCGGCGGTCAGTGCCGATGACTGCGCACCGAAGCGGGCGGTTACATAGTTAGCAACGCTGGCAATCTCCTCGTCCGAGTAGGCATCACCAAACGCGGGCATGCTCGTAATGTACGCGTCGGCATGTCCCGGCGCTCCGGAGATGATGACTTGGGCTACATTGATCGCCGTCGGATCGTTCACGGCACGGACACCGGTCAAGGTGGCAACCGCCATAACAGGACTGACGCCGCTCCAGCCGTGACAACTCGCACAGGCGCCCTCAAAGACTGCCTTGCCGAGCGGGCTGACGTTGCTCGCTACGCCCTCCTCGGGAGAGGACGGCGCGATGCGGGCGTTCACCCTCGGTAAATTTTTCGTTCCAACGGCAGGAACCGAGCGCAAATAAGCCACGATCGCTGCCACATCGGGCGGCGTGAGATATCTTAAGCTGGCGTCAACGGCCTCTCCCATTGGTCCTGCGGCCGTGCCGTGTCCATCGGCGTGTCCCTTTGCGAGATAACTTGCGATATCGGCGTCGCTCCAGTCACCCAGACCACTCATTCGATCGGCAGTGATATTGTAGGCGCGCCATCCGGCCTGCGCGGTGCCCGAGAACTTCGCGCGATTGTTGAGCGCCTGAAACAGGTTCCGTGGCGTGTGGCACTCGCCGCAGTGCGCCATTGCTTCAGCAAGATATGCACCACGATTCCATTGCGCGTCGCGCTGCGCGTTGGGTTCGAAGCGCTTGTCGGGATTAAAGAGCAACGCCCAGATGCCCATCAGCCAGCGCTGATTGAACGGGAATTTCAGATTCGTTTGTGCTCCGGTCAGGCGTATCGGCCGCAGACTGAAAAGATACGCCTTGATTGCCAGTGCGTCTGCGTCCGACATATACGTGTAGCTGGCATACGGCATTGCCGGGTAGAGCCGCTTGCCGCCCGGACCGATGCCTCTGTGCAGGACCTGGAGAAAGTCGGCATTCGAGTAGTTACCGATACCGGTCTTCGGGTCGGGCGTAATGTTCGTTGAATAGAGCGTGCCGAACGGCAGAACGAACGCGCGGCCCCCGGAGTATGGAACACCGTTCTTTGATGTATGGCACGCTTCGCAGTCGGCTGCGCGTGTGAGGTAGCGGCCGCGCTCAACCAAGGAGGCCTGGGAGAGCTCCTCAGGAACACCAGTGGGATCGCCGCCCCCGTAGTTGCCAATCGGGACGCGCTTGCCGCCCGCAAAATGCATGGGGCCGGGGCCCAGCACGATCCAGAGAAAGTAGATGAATGCCACCGCAGCAACGGCCGCCACGGCGTAGAGCCCGAAACGCAGCGGTCTCGATTGCAGCATCACGCGGACTTCCCCGCAGCCAGCGCCTGCCGATCAACCGGCAGTTTCCGCAAGCGCACCCCGGTTGCAGCAAACAGCGCGTTAGCCAGCGCGGGCGCCGCCGCAGCGGTCCCCGGCTCGCCGATACCACCTGGAGCCTCGGTGCTTTGAATCAGGTGAACTTCAATTTTCGGCGCTTCATTGATGCGCATCATCCGATAATTATTGAAGTTGCTCTGCTGAACGCGTCCCCTAGCGAGCGTGATCTCGCTATGAAGCGCAGCAGTGAGCCCGAAGATGATGCCTCCCTCAAGTTGAGCGACAACCGTGTCTGGATTCACCACGATTCCGCAGTCGACCGCGCAGACGAAACGCCTCACGTAGACCTCGCCATGCTCGTCAACTTCGACTTCAGCGACTGTGGCGAGATAGGAACCAAAGGCAAATTGAACCGCGACACCCCGCCCTACTCGCTTCGGCAAAACTTGACCCCACCCCGCTTTGCTCGCGACCAGGTCCAGGCAGGCAAGCAGGCGCGGTGATTTTCCCAATTGGTCACGCCGGAACCTTACCGGGTCTTTCCCGGCCCTATGCGCGAGCTCATCTACAAAGCTCTCGGTCACGAAGATATTGTGAGTGGGTCCAACACCGCGCCAGAAGCAGGTCTGAATACCTGAGGGCTCCTGGCGAACGTATTCCACGTGGAGATTGGGTATGTCGTACTGCAGCTCGACAGCCACCTCGACCGCGTCGCTGTCGATCCCGTTGACAAACGCAGGCGGAGCCCACCGTGCCAAGATCGACGAACCGGCGATGCGGTGTTTCCACGCCGTGATTTTCCCACCCGAGAGGCTCGCTTCGAAGCGGTCGAAATAAAATGGCCGGTACAGCGCCTTCTGGATATCCTCCTCCCGCGTCCAGATCACTTTGACCGGTCCATCGACCTTCTGGGCGATGCGCACAGACTTCGCGATCCCGTCAACCTCAAGCCTCCGACCAAAGCCGCCGCCGATGAGGTAGTTGTGGACGACCACCTTGTCCTTTGGAAGCCCGGTTATTTTGGCCGCGGTCGCCTGAGCTCGTGTGATGACCTGGTTGCCCACCCATATCTCACAGCCATCCGCTCTGACGTGCACGGTGCAGTTCATCGGCTCCATCGGCGCGTGCGCGAGAAACGGGACGTGGTAGGTCGCTTCCACCCGTTCCGCGTCGGCAAGTACCTTCGCAGCATCCCCGACTGACTTGGCGACAGCGCCGGTGCGCTCGCTCGCGGCCTTGAGTTGATCGAGGATCTCCTCGGTCGTCACGTGGGCATTCGGACCGTCGTCCCAGGCTACGTCGAGGGCCTCGAGGCCCTGCTTTGCGGCCCAGGTATGATCGGCCACCACGGCAACCAAGTCATCGAGCACGACGATCTGGCGTACGCCTGGTATCGCGCGCGCTGCAGCGTCATCGACACGAATAACCTTCCCGCCTACAACCGGGCTCGCCATCAGCGTTGCGAACCTGACCCCAGGCGGCAACGCGTCGATCCCGAACAGCGCTTTTCCAGTGACCTTATCCGGAGTATCGAGGCGCCGCGCCGCCGTTCCGATTATCCGAAATTCCTTGAGGGTCTTCAGCGTCGGGTTCGCAGGCGCCTTGAGCCGCGCGGCGCGATCGACCAGTGAGCCATAAGGCAGACGACGCCCGCTTGTCGCGTGGATAACCTCGCCAGCGGCGGTGCTGCATGCCGCGGGATTGACCTTCCAGTTGCTAGCCGCGGCCGCGATCAATACTGCGCGGGCGCTTGCGCCGGCTCGCCGCAGGGGCATCCAGAACGCACGAACCGAGGTCGAGCCGCCGGTCACCTGGAAGCCCAGAGCCGGATTCCCATAGAGCGCATCGTTCGGAGGCGCAGCCTCTAATGTCACCGTCTCGAGCCGGATGTCGAGTTCCTCGGCCAGAATCATGGCGATCGACGTATAGATGCCCTGCCCCATCTCCACTTGCGGCATGATCAACGTGACGGCGCCAGTCCGATCGATACGAATAAACGCGTTTGGGGAAAACTGGGGCTCTTCCGACACCCCTAGCTTGGCGCCGCGAGCCGACGGAACGGCGAACTCCAGGAATAATCCGCCGCCGGCCGCGGCTCCCACCTGGAGAAAGTCTCGCCGCGAAATGGCGGTCTCGCGGATCGCCGGCAAGCCTCGCGTCGCGTGGTCAGGCATTGTCCGTCCCAACAGCGTCTGTCGTATGCATTGCCGCGATCTGGGCCGCGTCTTTTATCGCCGCCCGAATGCGCACATAGGTTCCGCACCGACAGATATTCCCGGCCATTGCGGCGTCGATATCGGCGTCAGTCGGATGCGGTGTCGTCCTCAGAAGCGCGCTAGCGGACATGATCTGACCCGACTGACAGTAGCCGCACTGCACGACCTCGGTGTCGAGCCAAGCCTTCTGAACACTGGCACCTGAGGGAGTCGCACCCACGCCCTCAATCGTAGTGACGGCTCGGGTGCCGATCGACCCCACCGGCAGCACGCAAGAACGCACGGCGATGCCGTCCAGATGAACGGTGCAAGCACCGCATTGCGCAATGCCGCACCCAAATTTTGTGCCGGTCAAGCCGAGCAGATCGCGCAGGACCCACAGCAGCGGCATCTTATCGGGAGCGTCGACGTGCCTGAGTTCGCCGTTAATCTGCAGATCGATCATGCCGTCCCTCGCAGTTGAGCCTTAGTGAAAGCGCGAGAACGAGATCTGCATTGTATCGCCACGACAGCACTCCCCTCAAAAACTAGTAACCGCTGCCAGCGCCGTATTGGACATCCTTGCGGTGGGTTTTGCAATTGTGCGCCGCCTGGGAGCCTTGCGACGCTTCGCACACGGCGACAATTGTGGGCACGACGGCGCCATCGGACATGAATGAGAGGCAGTACCGTCCTGCTAGACCTGACGATCCGCTTCTAGCGGTCTCCGCCGAGCTCGGCGAGGGCGGCAGCGGACAAAAGCGGCATGGCGGTACAAGAATACCAACTCCCAAGTTGGTACAAGGGCGCAGAGAGGCGTTTCAGTCATCAGCAGCGCTCCGCGCGGACAAGTTTCACTAGGCGCAGTTGCAGCCACCTGAGACCGATGAAAATCCGACCCAACGGAATTCAGATCGACGTAGGGGATCGGGGCCGCGGCGAGCCAAGCTTGATTCTTCTCCACTACTACGGATGGGACGCGCCAGCCGACGGCTCCCGAAGCAGTGGCACACGCGATCCGGCAATTTGTTTCCAAGATCTAGATCGCCTCGGAAGCCTGATCAGCTTTGGACTCGCCCGGAATTATTACTTTTAGCCGCGTCTAATGCTCTGGTGACAGTTTACCGTGCAACTGCGATGGACGCCGCCCAAGTGGAGGATCGAATGAGTACCAATTCGCCCGAGCAGAACAAGAGATTCGTCCTGCAAGCGTTCGACACTCTGTTCAACAGGCGCGATTACAAGGCCGCGGAAAAATTCTGGTCGGACACTTACATCCAGCACAGTGCGCACATAGAGCCAGGTCGCGATGGTTTGTTCAACCTCGTTCGCGCGGCCCCCGCGGACCTACGATACGAGAACTCCCTCATCTTCGCTCAGGACGACTACGTCATGTTGCACGGGCGATTCACCGGAAACGGGCAACCGAGGGCACTCATCGCCGCCGACGTTGTGAGGATGGCAAATGGCGTTCTTGCAGAGCATTGGGATGTGCTGCAGAACGAAGTCACTAAGGAAGAGTCAAGAAGTGGCCTGCCGATGTTTGGCGCTTCATTCCCTGAGCCAGATCATCGATCCGGAACCGCCCCCGCAGGACCATCATTGACGGTGGAGAAAGCGCGGATGATCGTGGCACCGCTATATGAGGCGCTGAACCAACCCGCAACTAGGGATGTGGCCGCCTTGTTGGCTGCAGCCGCCAACGCTGATTACAGATCATATTCTACAAACGAGGACTGGCTCACGCGCGACCAGCTCGCCGATGTATTTAGGGGCCTGGGGGCGGCCGTCCCAGATCTGCGCTGGACAATTAAGGACATCCAGACGTTCGGCGACCAAATAGTCGTGCGCGGTGAAGCGACCGGAACACCGGTGCGCGAGCTGTTCGGAGCGAAACCGACCGGTAAAGGCTTCAAGACGATGGCGGTTGATTTATTCACGGTCAAGAATGGCAAGCTGGCGGCCGCCTATCATGTTGAGAACTGGGTGGGAGCATTGGAGCAGATCAGTAGGTAGAGGCATCCGTATTCTGACTCTACCGACAGCCAGACTCGCGGCCACGCGGCCCTGCTTCTGCGACGACATACGTGCCCGTCTCGTTCCGGGCTGCGAAACAATCGGAGCTACTTATGACATCAAGCAATGTCACGGCGGTAACTAAATTTCTGCAAGTGGGTGAGCAACGATACGCCTATCGCCGGTTCGGCGACGGCTCCGGACATCCCCTGCTCTTCCTGCAGCACTTCACTGGCACTCTCGATAACTGGGATCCGGCCGTCACCGACCCACTTGCGCGTGAACGAGAGGTTATTCTGTTCGAGAATGCGGGCGTCGGGCGATCCACCGGGCCCGTGCCTAGGACCGTCGCGGGGATGGCGCAGCACGCACTGACATTCCTGGACGGGATAGGCGTGTTACGCTGTGACGTCCTCGGCTTCTCACTCGGGGGGATGATCGCGCAACAGATGGCGCAGGAGCGACCCTCCCTCCTTCGGAGAATGATTCTGACTGCCACCGCTCCGAGAGGTGGCGAAGACATCATGCATCTTGAAAAGCCGAACTTGGCACGCTTCCTCGGTGACCCGAAGCTTCGTGGCTATGCGGTGCTCGGCAAACTGTTCTTTGCGCCCACCGATTCGAGTCAGGCGGCGGCGCAAGCGTTCATTAGGCGCCTCATGCAGCGCACGCAGGATCGCGAGCCCGTCTCCGGAGGAGATGTCGCAGAAGCCCAGATAGCGGCTTTTCGTGATTGGGAGTCGGCGAAAGAAGATCGGTTCGCGAGCCTAACGACTATCCGTCACCCTACGCTCGTTGTGAATGGTGTCCACGACGAGATGATCCCTGTGCGGAATTCCTATTGGCTCAGTGAGAATCTGCCCAATGCTGTCCTCTTGACCTATCCGGACTCTGGCCACGGCTCCCTATTTCAATTCCACGAGTCCTTTACCCGACAGGCTACCGGATTCCTATCTTCCGACTCTGCTGTTGCGCCCTACTGAGATCGCGCGGACCTGCTATGGCCAAACACACGGGATTCCCGCGCTTATGCATCTGCCGCGTCAGATTGTAGATCTGGAATTGCGCCGTCTTGCGGTTTCTTTCTCACAAGTGCTCATCCGGTGAAGCTCCCGGTATTGTCAGCGACTGCCGATCCTCATATGAGTACCTGGAGAGCGTTTCAATTCTCCGGAGCTGATCGGTGACCTTTGCGCACTGTCGACTCGAGGTTCGACTGGATACGAGCCTGGAATTGGTGCTCGGACGCCTGCACGAAGATACTGCTGGCAAAGTCCTCGCAACCATTGTGAGTACTGCAGGATCGACGTATCGAAAGTCCGGCGCCCGAATGCTCATCCTATCTGATGGCAGCCATGTTGGCCTCCTGAGTGGCGGATGCCTCGAAGGAGATCTACAACTATACGCGGATCAAGTCTTACGCAGTGGCATCGCCCGCGCATCAACTCCGCAGATCCGGCAACGCCATTGCACGGTCGTGCTACCCATGCGCCGGGGCTGTCGAGAGGTGCTCCTCAGGCTAGGTCCACTTGATGTGAGCGCGAAGGCCCTGGACCGGGGTCAAAATTTCGCCGCTCAAGCCATCGCAGCGTAGTGGGCGTCGTCGGCGAACCCGCGCGGCTGCGGCTCCAGCTCACCGCTTCGATGCTTGACGCACACGTGCTGCTCCTGCTTCTCATTTTTGCGCTCGTCAAAACGAGAAAACGTGGCAAATGGTCTTCATGAGCGGCTTGAACATCAATGCGGCAGATCTTAATCTGAGCCTCTTTTTTCACGCACGTCAATTACAGGCGCCGCTACGATATGGAGTCCAATCACGCGGCAACACGAGGTGTTGTATCCGTGAGCATCCTGAAGAAGCCGTCGGCATGGGATATTGTGTATTCGGTCGCTATGGCGCTCGCTTGCCTGATCTCCTATACGGTCATGACAAAGCTGAATGTTGCAGTCGAAGGACACGGCGACCTCGTGGGTGCGATGTGGGCAGCGGTGACTACGGCCTTTGTGTTTCGCGACTCACGACAGCATAGTCTCTCTGCGGGAGTGGGGCGTCTCATCGCCACCTTCGTCAGCTTCGCGCTTTGTTTACCTTACCTGTGGTTCATTCGCGCGAACGCCGCGGGGATGGGCATACTTCTGGCCGCGGGAACGCTCGTGATGGTGCTGCTTGAGCGTCGCGAGGACATTATTACCACGGCGGTCACCACGATTGTGGTCATGGTCGTCGCGGTATTAAGTCCCGCGGATGCGTGGCAGCAACCGCTGCTCCGACTTTTCGATACGGTAGTTGGTGTCGTGATCGGCGTGGCAGGAAAGTGGATTGCCTCGTTTGCCTTCTACCGGGTGAGGGGCGAACCCATTCGTTGATTGCCCGAGAGACGCCGTTCGGGCCTTAGCTTGACTGTGGGGTGACTTCCGTCCGAACCAAGTGACGCTCGGCCGTGAATCGCCCCATTCGCGGTTGACGCCTCCAAGGTCCTCTGGCTGAGCCGCGACCTAACTCGCGTCTGATTCATACATATCTCGCCATTCGTGTACAAGCCGTCGCGCGACAATAACGCTAACCTCACCTGGTCAAACGGCGGACTGCCGCCAGTGAGGACCGGTGATGAAGTTAGGCCCCCTTTACGCACCTAAGTCGCCAGCTTTCAGTTGGAAAGTCGAACTTCGCTGCTAAAACTTCCCTAGCGACTTCGCGCAGGCTTGCTTTTGCTTGGGCGGCTTGTACCTCAGAAGAAGCGCCCCGTCGTACCTCTTCAGCGTTGTTGGATCTCTCCATAGAGACAACTTACGTGTGCGATGTCGCTCTCCTACGCTGCGACCATCATGGGAGCGAAGGGTCGCGAACTCATTCAGTTGACGAAGCGGTTCGTCGGCAGGGCAGGCCCGACGCCTGCAGCGAAGCATCACAGCGCTCTGTTTTTCGACCCCGGCGCCCACCGGCCGGCTCACTCGGTCGCATTGTTTCCTGGCGCGAAACGCTGCATCCAACGCGTGCGGATTGTACGCGCCGGCCTGACGTCGCAGGCTCCCGCGATATGACGTCGGACAGCTATCACCTGCCACGCAGAATCGGTTTCATGCTCCTGCTTGTTTGCGCGGCCTGCGCGCCGCGCCCCGCAGATGCGCAATCCTTCTGTGATAGCTGCCAGGTGCAGGTCGGAGTGGGCGGAACCTACCACTACTGGGGCGGGACCGGCAGCCTGGTTCTGCCCGTGTCCTTAACCTGGAGCGATAACCGGTACGAGCTGGCCGCTTTTCGTTTTACCGACCAACAGCTGCTCCCCTTTACCGGAACACACTGGGAGCGTCTCATGGCCAATCCCTATTGGGGGGCGTCCCTCTCGCGCCGCTGGCGGCTATTCGATACGGGTCCGGTGCAAGGTTACTTCGGCTTCGGATTGGCGGGCAGATCCGAGTCAGACGCCCTGAGTGTCACGCGCTGGGACTTCGCTTCTCAGCTGGGACTACGCTTTCGCTTTCCCGGCGACCGTGTGGTGGGAGAGGTGACGATGCGACATTGGTCTAACGGCGGGATTCGACTGCCGAACCATGGCCAGGATTTTGCCACTTTCACGATTCGGCTCGATTCCGGCCTGTTTGGCCTTGGCAGACAGGAGCATTACGCGATCAATGCGTCCTTCGATCGCGATCGATCGCTGGCCGCCGGCACCACGGATTTACTGGGAGAGCCTTTGCCATGAGCGACGCCGGGTTGGCAAAAATCCTTCGAACCGCCGGCAGCAAGAGCAACGCTCAGCCTGAGCGGCCCCCAGCGCGCGTGTTGCCGTCTGTCTCCCGGAACGCTGCATGAATGGCATGCGCAGCATGCGCCATCTCTCGGCCGGCGGCTGGCGCCGGCGAAGCCGGATGACGCCCATGCTTCGCGCGAGCTGTCGGTCGAACCCCGCGCAACCGCCCGCAGAGGCGCCAGGGTTCACGCCCGGCCGTCCGTTCCTGTCATCCGTACGAGCGACCCCTTGCTAGCCCGTTCGAGGGATGCGCGCGTGCGCCGGCCGATGGCGGCGCGGCTCCGCCGTCCGGTTAGTGTTTGCGCCCATCACTTTGTGAAATGAAGCATGAACTAAAGACCAATTGTTGGCGCTGCCCGCGGCGCTTATGTTGCTGTTCGGATGTTGGTCTTTCGTGTCAACTGGATGAGTCGCCTGACAACGGCATTGCGCGAGCTCGGCCCCTATGCGGCGATCGGGCTGGTTCTCCCCGGTGGCACTCTGCTGCTGGGCTCTTTGTGGGCCTTCCGACATCGTCGGTGGTTCGTCGCCCACGCGCGCCTCATGCTGGCCATCGTGTTGGCGCTGGGAGTCAGCATCATCCTTCCGGGCTGCGCCTTCCTGTCGGGCCTGCACTTCGCGGCCGGATAATCCACCGACTACTGGCATTCACTATCGCGAAACGCAGCGTTTTCCGCAGGCCGATTGTTCTTCAGACGTTGCGCGCATATTTTCTGTTTCGAAAGCGATATGCGCGAGGTGAGGTGTGAACCGCACGACGATGCCAGCCGCCCGTCATCAACTCGCACGGATGCTTCTGCCGTGCGCGTTCGCGGTGCTGAGCGCCTGTGCATCGATGGGACCGCCGCTCTCTAGCGCCACACCCGAGGAGCTCGCATCCCAGGAGGTGAGGCTCGGCGTGCGCACGTTTGGCCCCGACGGCCGCCTCGAGGTGCTGTCTTCGAGTGTGGTCGGTCGCCGGCTTGAGGCACGGCTCGGCGATCAGCCGGTGAGTATTCTCGCGCTCTCCGGTGGCGGCGCCACCGGAGCCTTCGGAGCAGGCGCGCTGGCCGGTCTCGCCCGCAGCGGAGCCCGACCCGAGTTCTCGGTGGTGACGGGTGTCAGTGCCGGCGCGCTGGTCGCGCCGTTCGCCTTTCTCGGGCCGGCGTGGGACGCGGAGATGACCGCGATCTATACGGACGGGGTGACCAGCGGGTTGCTGCACCGACGCTTGCTCGGGGCCGTCTTCGGCTCCAGCGTCTACAGCGGCGTCCCGCTCAGACGGCTCATCGACCATTACGCCAATGACGGCATGATCGCAGCCGTCGCCGCGGGGGCCGCCAAGGGCCGGCTGCTGCTGGTGGCGACGACCGACTTTGCAACCGGTGAGCCGGTCGTGTGGGATCTCGGTTCGGTCGCTCTCAATGGCGGCTCCGATGCCAAACGACTGTTCCGCACCATCCTCCTCGCCTCCGCGAGCGTTCCCGGAATGTTCCCGCCCGTACACATCAGGTTTCGTGCGGACGGTGGGGTACGCGAGGAGACGCACATCGACGGCGGCGTCACGATACCGTTCTTCATCGCACCGGGACCCGAGGACCTGCCGGCAGCGGGCGTCGGCAAGCCAGCGCCCCTGGTGCGCATCGTGATCGATGGCCGTCTGCGGGACTTTCCCCACGCGGCCAACGCCAACGCCCTCTCGATCTTCAGCCGCAGCGTTTCGGCCGGACTCAGTCGTATGACGCGCACCGCGCTCGAGTCGACGGTCGATGCGAGCCGCCAGCGCGGGATCTCGCTCGAGTATACGGCGATACCCGCCTCCTACCCGCTGCGCAGCGCTTTCGACTTCAGCCCCGACGAGCAGCGCGCCCTCTTCCAGTACGCCTCGGGCTGCGCGGAGGCGGGCCGTTTCTGGATTCGCGCGTCGCAGGGTGCGGCGCTGCCCATGCCTGTACAAGGCGCCGCAACGGGCGGCGCGCCGTGCCCGGCGGATGACCGGTTCAACGGGCGCTTCGCGGCGCTCGAGAGATGAGCTGGCGTCTGTCGACGAAATGTTGATGTTGCAACAGGAGAGGTAATGCCATGAAGCGAAATAGGACTGAGCCCGTACCGGCGTGGGTCGTTGACTACAGTGCAGCCAGAGCACATGCGATCCGCTGGCTCGGCGATCGCTACCTGCTGGCCAAGCCGATCAACCGCAAGCGGCACGCCGGGCGCACCTTGCCGCCCGTTCTTGTCAGTGATGCGCCCGCGACGAGCACCGAACATTGAGCATATGTGTACGCGAGCATGCCCGGGGCAAGATCGTTCCGACGTGGCCTGAGGACTCTGGCTATCGGAGCCCGGCGTTTACTAGAACGAAACGCTGCATGCATCAGCCGCGGATTGTTCACGGCGCGAGCCGCAATTAAGGTAGGTGGGTGGACGCTCTCGTTGTCTGGTGTTACGCAACGGTGTTGACCATGAACGATCGCCTGCTCCCCCCCGCGACGATCGTTCCCCCTGCGACCGGAAGGGGTCACTCCCTTCCGGTCGCTTTTCTCCCCCTCATCGAGCGCAGCGTGCCTGACGACATGCTGCGGAACACGGTGGCCGAGGCAGCCGCGCTGCTACTAGGGAGGCGAGTGTGCTTCATGCGCTTGCAGTGATCGCAGCCACGGTGTCAGCGATCGCTGTGCTCGTGGTGCTGTTCCTGACCATCTTCATGTTGAGTCTGGCTCTTAGGGCGAATGGGCCGCCTCAGTCCCGCAAGCGCACGACAGACGCTTAGAGAGCTCGGCGGCCTACCCGCCCGCCGGGCCGCCTGACCCTTTTCGGTTAGGAAATGCTGCATCAACTTGCGCCCGCTTGTTCTGGTGGACCACAGAGCTAGGCTGTTTTCCGTGTTGAGAGCAACGAAACCTGGTGAGTCAACAGCCATGTCTAACCGGAACCGCAGTTTTAGCGCCGCGCTCGGGATCGTCGTCGTGCTGATCGCCGTCGCCGCGATCGCCGCGACGATTGCGCCCTAAACGCCGGACGCCGGCCCCAGCTCATTCACCGTGAAGATAGGTTCATGGAGCCACACTGTCGAGTTACTGCTTCGGCTCAGCGGGTCTGCCCTCCTCACACACCGGAGATCAGTCCCGGTTGGGCCGCCACGGGGCGCGGCGTAAACTATGCGTGTGGATACGCTGACCAGCATCCGAGTGTTCCGGCAGGTGGTCGAGTCAGGCACCTTTGTGGCTGCCGCCGAGCGAATGGACCTCTCGACCGCCATGGTGAGCAAGCACGTGATGCACGTGGAAAAGCGGCTCGGCGTCCGGCTGCTGAACCGCAACAGCCGCACCTTGAGTCTCACTGAGCCGGGCAAAGTGTACTTCGAACGCTGCAAGACGATTCTTGAAGATCTGGAGGCGACGGAGCTTGAGCTCGGCTCCCTCGGTACCGCACCGCGCGGCACGCTGCGGATCAGCTGCCCGAGCTGGTTCGCCTCGCAACGGATGGCGGACAACCTCGCCGAGTTCCGCCGCCGCTACCCCGAGATCGTGGTCGACGCGTCGTTCGAGGACCGGCGGGTCGATCTAGTGGAGGAAGGCTATGACCTCGCCCTGCGAGTGACGCGCGATGGTGAGCTTCCCCCGGGCCTCATCGCCCGCCCGCTGCGCACCGTGTCCTTCTTCATCGCGGCCTCACGCGAATATCTGAAGCGCAATGCAGCTCCCGAGTCCCCTGAGGATCTCGCCCGCCACGACTTCATCGCGGTCGGCAACCTCGATTCCCTTCAGCTCACGGGCCCGCAGGGAAAAATCGAGGTTCCGCTGCGTGTGGTGCTGCGCTACCGCTCAATGGGCGGCGTGGCCAATGCAGTCGCCGCCGGTATCGGCCTTGCGCCGCTGCCGGACCTTCTCTTCGAAGACCCGATATTCAAGGACGTACTGAAACCTGTCCTCACGGACTTTCCCCTGCAGAAGCCGACGGTGCATGTCGTGTACGTCAGCCGCAAACACCTGCCGCTCAAAATCCGTGCCTTCATCGATTTCCTACAGGAGGTGGTAGCCAGAATCCAACCGCCCAAACTGGCCGCGGCTGGCTGAGTCCGCGTCCGCGCACGTTGACGTTCTTTCACCCCTTCCGCTTGTCGAACTTTTCCCGCGCCTTGTGAATGTCGGCGACATGGGTCTGTGCCCAGGCGCCCAGCGGCTCGACGGCACTTAGCAAAGAGCGGCCCAATTTTGTCAGTTCGTAGTCCACACGCGGCGGAATCGTGGGGAAGATAGTCCGGGTAAGAAGTCCGTCGCGTTCGAGGCCTCGCAACGTGAGCGTGAGCATGCGCTGCGAGATACCCCCGACCATCCGCTTGATCTCGTTAAATCGTTTAGGACCATCGCCCAAGAGAACGATGATCAGAACGCTCCATTTGTCACCGACGCGCGCCAACACACCACTGACGGCGCGGCAGTCACTCGACCTGTGATCAGGGACGGTCACTCAATTGTGCTCCAGTATCAAAATTGTGCCTTCTTGCAGGATTTTGCAGCAGTCACCAATATATTGCCAGTTCTTCTTTGATACCAAGGAGAGGATGTATACCATGAAACTGCTGCACATCGACGCGAGCATTCTGGGCGCAAATTCTGCCAGCCGGCAGCTCTCTGGCGCGGTGGTCGAACGGCTGCGCAAGGTCACGCCTGCTCTTCAGATCACCTATCGCGACCTCGCCACGGAGCCGCTCGGGCATCTGTCCGGCGCGCATCTGGCCGCTGCACAAGGCGGCAGCCCCGACTCCGCGCACTTACGGCATGACCTTGCGGCCGGCCAGGCCGTGCTGGAGGAATTCCTTTCCTCCGACATCATCGTGATCGGCGCGCCCATGTACAACTTCACCATTCCCAGCCAGCTCAAAGCGTGGATCGACCGCATCGTCGTGGCAGGCAAGACCTTTCGCTATGGCGCTTCTGGCCCGGAAGGGTTGGCGGGCAACAAGCGGGTGATCATCGCGATTTCACGCGGCGGACTTTACGGTCCGGGCGCGCCGGCTGCCGCACTGGAGCACTTGGAGTCCTATCTGCGCGGCATTCTGGGCTTTATCGGCGTGACAAATCCGGAGTTCATCGTCGCCGAAGGCCTGCTGCTCGGCGCGGAGCAGCGTGAGAGGTCCATGCAGGGCGCTTTGCAAGCCGCCGGCGCGCTTCGCGCCGCCTGACGCAGCCATCATTCGCTAGGAGATAGCCCATGAGCGATTCCACACGTTTTTTACCCCTGCTCGGTCGGGCGCTGGTCGGTGGCATTTTCCTGATCAGCGGCCTCACGAAAATTCCCGCCTATGCTGGCGTCACCGCGGCAATTTCCGCAGCCGGGTTGCCGTTTGCTCCCCTCGGTTTCGCGCTCGCCGTGGTCGTTGAAATCGGTCTGGGATTATTGTTGCTGCTCGGCTATCGCACTCGTGCCGTGGCCCTCGGTTTAGCGCTCTGGTGCATCGTGACGGCGGTCTTCTTCCATCGCAACTTCGCCGATCAAAACATGATGATCCAATTCCTCAAGAACCTGATGATCGCGGGTGGACTGCTCCAGATCGTGCATTTCGGAGCAGGAGCGGTGAGCCTCGACAATCGTGGCAGAGCCCGGAGCGGCTCGGGCGTCGAAGGGCATCACAGCGCGGGCGCAAGCACCTAGGCTAAGGTTTCGCACCGATCTTCTTAATCCCGAAAATGCAGCGCCGATGCGGTGCGCCCATCCACGGGCGGCCGCCCTCGTTGCGCGTCCGGAAGGAAAGATCGCGTGCACGTCCACCGATGGTCTAGACCACTAGCCTAACGTGCCTCCGGCACATCGGGTGATCGTTCATCCGTGCCGCGCCAGCCACCGCCCAGCGCCTTGAAGACCGCGATTTGGTCTTGTACCAGGGCGGTGTCGGCCGAAGCCACCGCGGCGTCGATCGCGACAAGGGATTGCTCGGTGGTGAGCAGGTCGAGATAGCTGATCGAGCCGGCAAGGAATTGATCGTGCGCCATGCCAAAGGCAGCACGCAGCTTATCCTGAGCGCCGCCGAGCGCTTCTCGATTGTCGAGCGCGGCACTGTACAAGGCGAGCGCCTGCTCGGTCTCTTTGAGCGCTGTAAGCACCACAGCATCGAACGATGCCAGCGCAGCGGCTTGCCCGGCCTTGGCTTGACGTACCCGGGCGCGCGGTGCGGCCATATTGGGGAATGTCCAGCTGATCGACGGACCCACGCCCCAGGTTCGCCCGATGTTCGTATCGAGCTGCGACAATTGGCTGGCAGCCCCGCCGTACAATCCAATCAATCGCACGGTCGGATAAAGGTCTGCTGTCGCGACGCCAATCTCGGCGGTCGCGGCCGCAAGTCGCCGCTCGGCCTGGCGTACATCGGGACGGCGCTTTAGAAGCGCCGACCCATCGCCCACCGGAATGAGGGCGAGCAGGTGAGGCGGTGTGACGCATGCCTCCACCTCCTTGGGTGCCTGCGCAGGAGTGCGGCCAAGCAGCGCGGTCAACTCGAACAGGGCCGCGCGCCGTTGCCCTTCGAGCCCAGGGACACTCGAGCGGACTTGGGCCACCAGCGCCTGTGCTCGGCTGACGTCGTAGAGCGAACCCGCTCCCGCCTCTTGGCGCTCGACGGTGATGTCGGCCTCGTGTGAGACGACATCGAGCGAGTGGTGCGCGACATCGAGTTCCTCGCCAAGCGCGCAGATTGCCGCGTAGGCGCGGGCAGTCTCCGCCGCAACCACCACCCTCACACTATCGCGGGCCGCTGCCACGGAAAGTGCGTTGGCACTCGCTACTTCGATCTCACGGTGCACGCGGCCGAACAGATCGACCTCGTAGGCAACCTGAAGGATGTCTTCGAACAGCCAGATCGTTTGCGGCGGATGCCCGCCGAGCTCGAGGATCTCATCCGTCACAGCATCGCGCCCGTAGAGCCCGCCCGCAGACACCGCGGTCGATGGGTAGCGATTGGCGTGCACTACCGAAAGTGCCGCCCGCGCCGCGGTGAAATTGGCATCGGCCGCGGCAAGGGTGCGGTTTGACTCCAGCGCCTCCTTGACCAGCGCATCCAGCCGCGAGTCATTGTAGAGCCGCCACCAGGTATCCGGCGGCGGTGCCGGCGTCTCGGCCGCCGTATTCACGGACACGAGCGGCGCCTCGGCGCCAGCTGGCAGTGCAGGCGCGTGGTAATTCGGTCCCACCCGGCACGCGGCGAGTGCGACGGCAACGAGGGCGCCCGCTAGGACGTTTCGGCGCGATCGAATCACGACCAGGCCTGAAATCACGGCGTCGATCCGCGTACGCGAAACATGGGCGGCGCGGAGGCGGGACCCTCGGGCGCCGCCGTTCGCAATGCAACGATCAGCAACGCCACCGCAGTCAGGAAACCGACGGTGACGAAGCAATCAATCACAGCCTGGGTGGTTGCCGCCGCCCGCACGACATTGCTCAACACCAGCTCGCCGCGCGCAACGGCGCCGACCGGATCGATCACCCGGGTGGTGAGGGCACCATAGGTTCTGACCCGCTGGATCACTTGGGGATCGCCCACCTGGACGTGCTGTCCGATCAGGTTCGACGCCACCTGCCCGCGCACTCGGGCCAGCGTGACGATGAACGCCGAGCCCACCTCTCCGCCCATGAGGCGCGCCGTCTGCAGGACTGCGCCGAAGGTCAGCGCATCCGGCGGTCTCAAGTGAAGGACGCCAAAGAATACGACGCCAGACAGTGCAAAGCTTTGCCCGAGGGACTGGAGGAAAGACGACGGAAGAAACTGATACGACCCCCACAGCGGGGTCAGGTTATAAGCCACCATGAGACAGGCAACGCTAATGAGGATGAAGCCGATCGAGGCTACGAGCCTCGCGTCCGTCCGGCGCAGCATCAGTGCCGCCAGCGGACAGAAAATCAGCTGCGGCACCGCAATCCAGACGAGCGTATCGCCCACTTCCAGCGCGCGAAAACCGCGCACCGAGCCCAGGAACAGCGGGATCAGGTACGCGGTGGATTGGATCGTCAGACGCAGGAATGCGATCAGTACAAACAGTATCGGCAGTATGGACCCGAAGGCGAATCTGAGATTCAGGAGCGGCTGTGGCGCGCGCGTGGCATGGATTACGGTCGCCGCGACTAGCAAGGCACCGGCCGACAGCAACCCCCACACCAAGCCGGAGTTGAGCCAGTCGAGGCGATTGCCCTGATCGAGGCCCGCGTAGATCAGCGCGAGCCCACATCCGCCCGCGACGAGGCCGAATACGTCGTTTGGCGGCCGAGTGGTGATGGGCTTTGCGGCCAAACCCCGGTGAAGACACAGAGACATGATCAGGGCAAGCGGCACGTTTTGCCAGAAGATCCATCGCCACGAATGATGCTCGACGTACCAGCCTTCCAGGGAAGCCGATATGTTGAGCGAGAGTTCGAGGTTGAGGGCATAGACCGCGATGCCGAACGCCCAATACTTGGGCGGCATGTTGAGCAATATGAAACTCAAGGTGAGTGGAATGAAGAATCCCGAGGCGAGACCGCCCAAGAACTGCATGGTCAACAGTTCGGGCAGGGTCGAGGAGAATGGGGTCAGCAGGCAAATGACTGCAAATGAGATGGAGGCACCGATCAGGACCCGTCGGGGACCATAGGCCGCGCCCAGCCAAACGGCGGGGATCGTGACGAGCATCTGGGCGGCGGTCTGTGCCGTGGTGATCCATGCACCGTCGTCGACTCCGGCGCCCACGGCACCTCTTATGTCGGCAAGACCGAACGAGGAGAGCCGCCCGTTCAGAGTCGAGATGAACGTGCCCATCAGCACGGCAAGGAGCCCGAGCCAGGGTATGGAGGTCGGCGGAGACGGCAGCGTCGGCTGGGTCAGGCCCGAACCAGAACCAGGCACCGGGGCGATCGCGCTCATCAGTGCCGCCTGTCTCGGGCATCGATCTTCGCCTCCACGGACATGCCAGGTACCAGTCGATCGGTGAGACCGTCCGCATCGTCAATGACGATCTTCACGGCAATGCGTTGTACGATCTTGGTGTAATTGCCCGTCGCATTGTCGGGAGGCAGCAGTGCGAACTCAGCGCCGGATGCCGGCGCGAACGATTGCAAATGTCCTCGCAGGGTATGCCCCGGAAAGGTATCGACGGTGATCCGTGCCTCTTGCCCGACGGCCATGTGAGTCAGCTGCGTTTCCTTGTAGTTCGCAATGACCCACACCTTCGGCAACGGTGTGAGGGTCGTGATCTGGCTGGCAACACCGACCAGCTGTCCGGGTTTGACCTGGCGCTGGCCGATGACGCCGTCCTGGGGCGCGGTGATCGTTGTGTAGCCGAGGTTGATTCTGGCTGCATCAAGGGCCGCGCGCTGCGCGGCGATGGTCGCCTCGCTCTGCGTGAGTTGCGCCTCGAGGACCGCCAGTTGGCGCTCGGCGGCCTGTGCCTGTGCCCGGTTTTGCCTAAGCTGCGCCTCAAGCTGAGCGCGCGCCGTTATCAGCTTTTCGCTGGCCTCAGTGGAGGACGAGCCTGTGTCCAGCAGCCGGTGCTGCCTGGCCAGGTCGCGGCGATTCTGGTCGAAAGAGGCAGCCGTGGACGCGACGACCGCGCGTGCCGCCTCGACATTGGCGAGCTGCAGCTCATGCTGCGCCTTCAACGCCTCGGTTTGCGCCAGCGCGGTCGCGACCAGAGCCTCTGCCTGTGCGACGGTGGCGCGATAGTCATCGTCGACCAATTGTGCGAGCACCTGGCCCTTGTGCACTCGCTCGAAATCCTGGATGGGAAGCTCGCGCACGTAGCCGCCGACCTTCGCGGAGATTGGCGTGAGATCCGCCTGGAGGTAGGCATCGTTCGTGCTCTGCCACCCTGCCCCGCCCTCCCAACGTGTCCAGTTGGTCGACACCACGATGATGATGCCGACGGCTACGATGAAAACGAGGATCCGCCAGGTGAATTCAAAAACTCTGTTCCAGTCGAGGCTTGGAATTCTCATGGATACCCGATCAGCGGAATTAAGTTCTTGAGCCCACTAGGCGTCCAGGAGCCGTGGACCGTTCGATTTCGGTCATTATGCCGCTCTAAGGGCTGGCTGTAACGGACTGCTGAGGTCGCAGAGGATGCTGATCAAGCAGTCTTCGTATGCTCGACTTCACCCTCTGACTTCAGATCGCCAGCGGCCAGGTTCATTGACTGAGCTATCCGGACTTCCGGGCACGGCGTCCTATTTCAGTTTCACGAGGCCTTTACCCGACAGGCAACCGGTTCCTTGCTTCTGAATCTGCTTTTACCCCCTACTGAGCTCAGGCGGACCTGCTGTGGCCCCGCACGTAGGACTTCGAGAGCCTCTTTCTGCGGACTCGCGTCGCGCGCGACTCGCATTCCGCCAAGCTTAGTTCAACACCCGTCGTGGTCGGTGCGCCATCCAGACGGGTCGGGCCGCGGTCAGTTTCCGGGTCTGGAATCCAGATCCACAGAGTCACCGGATACGACAACTGGCCCGCTGGCGTGCTCTGAGGATCTGCGGTACGCGGTCCGAGATACCCGCATTAGGAATTCAGGACTTTCGGGTGCCAGCGCGGTCATCCGAAGCTCGCCCCGCAACTGCCGCTCCAGCTGTCGCACACGCGCCCGCGCGCGCCACAGTTCGCGTAACTTGCGAGGCTTGTCAACGGTCAGCCACAGTTCATACTCACTCACGGCAAGCCCCCCATTCCCTTATTGGGGTCATTGAGCCCATCTGCAGGCATTCCCACGAAAGAGCGCCCCACCCTGACCAGGCGCGCGCTCTACATCGATGAAGCTCGTGCCGACCCCGTGCCTCCTTGCGCTTCCAACCTGAGTTATATCGAGACACTCAAGCCGAATGCTTGGAGGTTTCGGTCCTTATTGGACAACTGTGCTTTTTCCGATGCCTGCGCTAAGCATCCCCCGCAGCTGCCTCTGAGCTCGCAAACGCTGCCTTGTGGGTCTTCCGCAGTCGTTCCAGGGGCAATATGTCCTCCGGTTCGCTGCCGGGTTACCGCTCTTCCCACCAATGACTAAGTCGCTGGGGCGAACTCATCGCTTCTCGCCCCGGACCCGATGGCGCGTGCGCGAGCCCCCTGATTTTCACCTGGCAGCAATTGAGTTGCAGCTGCCGCCACTTAGAACCGCCAGGAGAAACTGGCGATCAGTACCCGCGGTCGCAGTGGGATTTCTGCCTTGATGAACTGAGCGTCCGAGATATTTGCGGGACCGTACGCATTAGTCAGGTTGCTGCCGCTGATCTGCGCCGTCCAGTTGTCCTTGATGATGCCGAGTGAGCCGTCGTAAGTCGTGTAACCGGGTATCGTGTACCTGAGCACGTCCGTGGTCGGAGGATTCTGCGACGGAGCATTGCCGTCTGGGTAATTTTCCGGCTCGGTCTGCATCGAGGCGATGTGGCTCGCACCGAGCATCGCGAACGGCCTGAAGGTACCGGCACTCCATTCATAGCGCGCCCGCACGTTGAACTGCAACTTGGGTGAGAACGGTAATTCGCTCCCCAGCCCGCCCCACGGATTCGTGTACGGGAGCCCTTTAATTATGGTGATGCACTGACCGGCCGGTGTGGGGTTATTCGGAGTGCTTGCCGATATGCCTGCTGAAGTGAGGCAGGGGGTGTTCGTCTGCCGCGAGCTGTTCCAGGAACCGGATGCCTGCAGCGTGAGGCCCTCGGCCACGCGCGCACTCAACTGCAGCTCGACGCCTTTGATCGTGTAGCTCGGGCCGTTGTTGACGAAGCCCAAGTCGCCCAGATTCATAAAGTCCGCTAACTGCCACTGCACATCATTCCACTTCATCCGGTAGGCAGAGGCATTCAGGATGACTCGATGATCCAGGAACTCACTCTTGATGCCGAGCTCGTTGTTGATCAGCGTGTCAGATTTGTAATTCGCCGGTGTTAGATACTGGTTGGTATTCAGACCGAACAGGCTGCCGCCGGGCAGACATCGCGGGTCGCTCGAGGCCGCACCGCAGTACGACGCACGCGAGTAGAGAATGGGCGCTTGACCCGGCGCCGAAATCGTACGATTGAAGCTCGCCGGACGGAAACCCTGCGAGTAGGTGTAGTAGGCCATGATATCCGGGGTGATGTGCCAGCTAAGGTTGCCGCGACTCACGAAGCCGCGCTCGCTACTGGCCAGATTAATGGGGATGCCGCACGCCCCCGCATTGGTGCACGCGCCATTCGGATGATTGAGTATGAGTGCGTTGGTGGTCTCGCTGTAATACACCGAGCCGTTTTCGAATTCGTCGTAGTTGTAATGGCGTGTGCCGGCCGTCAGTGTCAGAACCTTCGGAATCAGGTCGAAATCTACCGAGCCGAAGAAGGCCAGCTGCCTGTAGCCACGCTGGTCGTCCTCGCCGAAGGCCGAGTTCGGGCGCAGGCCTGGATCACTGGCAAAAGTGCCGGGCACGGGTCCGACGGCGGACAGGCAGGCCGGGCCCCCGTTGAGGGCGGCCGTAAGGGTATCCGAACCCGCCGGACCACACTGCGGAATGGCGAGGTAGTACCAGTCCATCTGGTCGAAGATGACGAACTTCTCCCAGAAAGCGCCCAATATGCCGCGCAGGCGGTACTGCGGGTCGGTGCTGATGCGCAGCTCGTGGCTCTGATGCTCGTTCTCGACCGCGTCGTGCCAGCTGGCGACCGGCGGGTAGCACGTGAGCTTCGTGCCCTGAAGACCGGCGGGCGGCGGTTGGGGAAAGCTCATCTCGTTGAAGTATCCAGCCCCGCGACCAATGCAGCTGTAGTACGACCCTGACTTGCTGCGCATGTAGTTGGAATAGTCCTGCTGGCCCTCGATGTGGCGCGTCATGAAGCTGCCGGTGTACACCAGGTTGAGCGCGCCGCTCTCGCCTCTGAGCGTCCAGGCCGTACTCTCGTAGCGATCCTTGGTATAAGCCGGCGCAAATGCGGTGATCTGATAAGGCTGCAGTGCGCTGCCATTCGGGTCGAGCGGATAGGCATAGAAATACCCGTCTGCCTCCATGTCCTGATAGTTCTGCTGCAACAGCAGGTTCCAGTCGTCGTTCACCTTCCACAGCAGCGACAGCCGGGTTCCCTGGTACTTGACCGGATTGGTATCGCTGGCGATCAGATCGGCGTTGCTCGCTTTGACGCCGGTCGAGGCCTCCAGCGTACCGGGCAAGAAACCGATGGTGCCTGCCACATTATCGATGTATCCGCCCTGATGCTCTGAAAAGACCACGGCGCGTACCGCAAGTGTGTCCACGACCAGAGGCAGGTTGAGCGTCGCGCTGAGGCTGGCGTTGCCGTCACCCCCCGCCGTGATGCCGTAGCCGGCGCTGAAATCGGCCGTGGTGACCGCCAGCTTCGGCTTGTTCGTGATGTAGATTAGCGCGCCTGCCTGCGCACCGCCGCCAAACAGGGTACCTTGCGGGCCTTCCAGGATTTCGATGCGCTCCATATCGGCCATGTAGATGTCGTTGTTGCGCCCCGGGAATTGCATCGACTGCTCATCGAGGTACAGCGCGACGTTGGTAAACGGGGCGGTCGTCGACTGCGACTGGTTACCGGTGCCATCGAACCCCAGACCGCGGATGAAGATATTGCCGGTGCCCGGGCCGTTGCCGCTATAGGTCACGTTCGGCGTGTACTGGAGCAAATTGCTAAACGTGGTCACGCCGAGCTGTTTCAGTTGCTCACCGTTCATGGTCTGAATCGTGATGGGTACGTCCTGCAGGTTTTCTTCGCGGCGGTTGGCGGTGACAATTACCTCCCGGGCTGCTTCAGCGGTAAGCTTCGTGACCGTAGCCGTCGCTTCCGGGCGCGGCGCGGCGAGGATGCGGACGCTATGCTCGGTGAGGAACTTAAACTGCAGCCCGGTCCCCTCAAGCAGACGAGCCAGCGCATCTTGAGGACTTAACCCGGCGGACGCGATGTGGGAGGTCTGGTTACGCACTACCTCGGATACGTAGACCAGCTGCAGTCCAGTCTGCTGAGCAAACGCGGCGAGCGCGCGATCGAGAGGCTGCGCCGGAATGTCAGCAGCGAGGGTTGCCGGAGCCACCGGCTGAGCGAGTGCCGTCGGGGCGTGCACGCAGGCCAGGGGGGCGCAGAACGAGACAGCGCGAAGCACCTCGGACACCACTGTCGCGATCTGCGCTGATGGGCGAGGCAATCGGAACCCCCTGCACGTCGGCTCGCTTAGTGTTCTTCTCACCCGCAGTGTAGCCGCCAGGGCCGCATCAGTCCTGTGAAACGCGAATCCGCGTGTCGGTCACCTCGACGTGCACACCCTCGAGGCTGCGCAGGAAGGCAATGAACGCGTCGGTGTCATCGATGGAGAATACCCCGCTGATTTCCAGCTTCTTTAACGCTGGCGTGGTGATCTCGATCGGCTTGGAGGCATAGCGATTGAATTCCGTTACGACGCGCCCAAGTGGTTCATGCTCGAAGCTGATCTGGCGATGCAGCCACGCCGTGCTGCGCTGCGCGTCCACCGGCACGGCTGTCGCCGGCCACTCTGCCTCGCGCACAGTGATCTGCTGATCGGCACTTAGCTGCACAGATTGCGTGGGCCGGTTCTGGTTAGACGGCGCCACTGCGACCAGGCCCTCGACCACCATCACGACGGTCGACTCTTCCTCCAGGCGCACATCGAACTTGGTTCCCACGTCAACAACCTCGGCCGATCCGGCCAACACCCGGAACGTACGATCGGGAGCGTGTACGACTTCGAACGCCGCCTCGCCGGATGTGAGCATGACGAGCCGCTCCGTCTTGCCATAGCGCACGGTAACCGAGCTGTCCGTGTTCAGGTGCAGCACAGAGTTATCAGCCAGGCGGTGAGTCTGCTGTTCCCCGTGATGCGTTTCGAAGTGCAGTACCGACACGCCGGGCGCCGCCGGCGCGTGCGGGGCGGGTCTGAGGTTCCACCATGCGAACAGGCCGAAACTCAACACGGCAAACACCGCCATGGTAGCTGCAGCACTCTGCCATCGCAGCGAGGGAAAATCCCTGACGCCGGTTACGATACGGGACCAGATTGATTCGACCGGGGCGTCATTCTCGAGCCGTGCACGGGCAAGCAGTGACTCCAGCGTGGATTCAGGATCCTCACAGGCCACGTGCAAGTCGCGCGCGACGACCGAGATCAGGAGGTACTCCTCCACGTGCACCGGGGAGGTCTTCAGCCAGGTGGCGAAGTTGTGCCGTTCCCTACCCGTGAGACTCGCGCGGTTGGCGACAAACCAGTCCGCCGCTTCCTGGGCAATGAGATCGCGCACCCGTTGCTGGTTTCCGCTCATGTTCTCACCCCAGCCGCGCCATGCGGCGCCGGCAGTGCACCAGGGCCTGGCTCAGGTACTTCTTGACCATGTGTGTCGATACTCCGAGGCGCTGGGCGATTTCCTCATAACTCAGTCCGTGCCAGTACTGCATGACCACCGCCGCGTGACATTTGGGCGGCAATTGCTGCAGGACCTCCCGCAACCTCTTGATGCGCACTTCCGTGTCAAGGTCTCCGGCTAAAGCCGGGAGCTCTGCGAGCTGCTCCTGCACCAGAGGATCATCGACGTCCAGCGCCGCGCCATCCTTGCGCGTGCGACGGGCGTGTTCCTTGGCGAGGTTGCTCGCCACGGTGTAGAGGTAGGCTTCCGGATTGCGGATCGTTTCCATGTCCGCTATGCGAAGCATGCGCAGGTACACCTCCTGTGCGAGCTCGGCGGCGTCCGGATGCCTGTGCACACGCCGATAGAGGAATGCCTGCAGTGCACCCCCGTGCTGCGCGAACAGCCGTGCCACCAGTGTCTTCTTGGTCTCGGCCATTGTGCGCTGAACCGCCGACCTCAAAATTACAGACCCCTGCCAATAGCTAAGAGTCGCTTCCCGGCAGTTCGGGTACCAAAGAATGTGACGGGGCGTGGCAGACACCCCTGCACGGCCGGCGAGCCCAAGTCGCGGTACCCGAATTCCAGGTTGACGGCTCTTATCAAACAGATTGCATCGTAACGCGGCAGAGAGATCAAAGACCGACTGTCGCCGGAAGATGGTTACGCACCGTTTCAATTCAACGCCGATTCACCAGGAGATTCACATGTCCATCAAGACCACTGCTTTGGCCACCGCGGCAGTCGCCTGCGCGCTTCTGGCCGCCGCGGCCACGGCCAAGGACTACAACGTGCATGTCGCCATACCCGTCAGCACTCAGGGTCTCGATCTGACTCAGCCGGCCGGCGCCCAAACGTTCTACACACGCCTGCAGCAAGCCGCGTACGTCGCCTGCACCCACGGCCGCAGAGTCGACCTGGCGCCGGTAGACAATGAAAAACGCTGCTATGAGAAAGCGCTGGGCGAGGCGATCCGCGCCGCCAAGGTGCCACTGCTCACGCAGATCTATCTTCAGACCCACACGCTTCAGGAAGCTGCGGCGCACGGGATCGAAACGCCTCCACAGGTCGCTGCGAAGTAATGGCGGCAAGCGACTGTAAGGCCGGGCGGTAGCCGGGGACTGCTGAGTATGAATGCTGCCCCCGGCTCTGGGCCGTTGCCGCTATAGGTCACGTTCGGCGTGTACTGGAGCAAATTGCTTAACGCGGTCACGCCGAGTTCCAGCGGTGAAGCATGTTTACTAATAACCAAAAGGGAGACTCTTCCATGATCAATCAAGTTTCGAGACGACCGAACAAGTACCCGCTGGCGCTGACCGCCAGTCTGGGGCTGGCCGCCCTGGGCGCCACCGTCCAGGCAAACGCGGGATGCGTGGACACCATGTTCCAGAATGGGTCACCCGGCGGAACCTCAAGCGGCCTAAGGTTTACACCGGCGGTGTACCGTGTCGATGACACCGCAGGATCGTTTGTTCGTGTCGTTGACTGGCGGGAGGACGATGGCATCGTCGGCATGTGGCGCTTCCAGTTGGTCGCGCCAAATGGGGCGGTGGTGGACGACGGATACGCCCAATGGCATTCCGACGGCACCGAGATCCAGAATTCCGGTCTGCATGCGCCGATCACCAGCAATTTCTGCCTCGGTGTTTGGAAACAGGTCGGACCCGGGACGTACCAGCTCAACCATTTGCCCCTTGCCTGGGATGCGACCGGGCAGAGTCCTGCCAATGCCATCCAGATCACCGAGACGGTGAAACTCTCCGACGAGAATCACCTGACCGGGACGTTCACGCTCAAAGTGTACGTGTGGACCAGCACGGACTCCCTCGATGTCGCACCGAGTACGCCTGTGGCGACGGTAACCGGCACCGTCACTGCAACACGTGTCACGATCAATTCCACCGTGCCGGGTAGTACGCAATAGATACGTACGGCAGCTGCCAGTGCTCAGACACTGCCTGCGTGGAGGCGGGCAGTCCTCTTCCCTCCATCAAAGCTTCGGCAATCGGAGTCCGATGCGGCAGCCCGCTTCAGGTATCCAAACGCGGGGATCTCGTTTCCCCAGAGCGGAGTCTGGCATTGACCCGGGGACGAATCAGTTAGCCGGGCTGACGATTCAGGAGCAGACTCGGCAGGCGCTCATCAACTGCGAAAACATTCTGCGCGCCGCTGGCGCAAAGCTCGAGAATGTCGTCGAGGTCCACGTGCTACTCGCCAGGCCGAGCGACTTCGCCGGCCTGAACGAAGAATACGTGAAGTTCTTCCCGACCGACCCACCGACGCGTGCGGTCTCCAAGCTTGGCGTTGAGCTTCCGAACCTTTTGGTGTCGATAAAGATGACTGCAGTTGTACGGGACTGATCAGTCCGTCAGAGCTCGCGCAGTCGCGAGTCTGACTGGATCGCACCGCCCGAGAGCTGACGTGCTCCGAGGACGTCTTCGGGTCGAAAACGGCGCCGGGCGCAGATCGGCACCAGTCGGCCACAACCCGACATTTCGGCACCTAATCTGACTGCTCTAAAGCCGACGCTCGTCCCCGACGACCATGCATGCGCTGTAAACTCCGGTAATCACGAGGCGCGCCTACCAACATGACGTAGATGTCGAAGGGGATCGACGTGGCTGAAGGCGGCGGCGAAGAACAGGCGGCCGCCGCTCATTCACAGAGGACAAAACATGCGCTGCTTCGCTGGTCTATTCGTTGGACTCTGTATCTGTGCCGGCATCCTCGATGCTGCGGAGCGGAATAGCGACCAACCCAGCACTTCAGACAAGCAACTGGCCGACAAACAAGGAACGCAAAACCCAGAGGCCTATGCGTTGTATTTGAAGGGGCGCTCCTACTGGAGCAAGCGAACCCTCTCGGACCTTGAGACGGCAGTCTCCTATTTCAATCAAGCCATCGCCAAAGACCCCGGCAACGCGTTGGCGTATTCAGGTCTCGCCGATAGCTACGCCATAATGCCTGAGTATGGTGGCAATCCCAGCGAAGTTATTCCGAAGGCGAATGCCGCCGCCCGCAAGGCGCTGGAGTTGGACGCGACATTGGCCCGTCCCCATGCTGTTCTTGGCCACACAAAGTATTTGCATGACTGGGACTTTGCAGGAGGAGAGGCTGAGTTCAAAAAGGCGATAGAACTCGACCCGAACGACGCTACTACGCATCAGTGGTACGCAGAGAGTTTGTTCTGGCTTGGGGGCAGGGAGGGGGAAGCCTTTGCTGAAATCACTCGTGCCTATCAGCTCGATCCGCTGTCACTGATAATCAGGCGTGACTTCGGCGCCGATCACATCTTTATACGACAGTACGACGAGGCCATTGCCATCTGCAAGAAACTGGCCGACGAGAATCTGAAATTCTCTACGGCGCATTCTTGCATTGCCGAGGCGTATTGGCGAAAACGCATGTACTCGCAGGCCATCGAAGAATACAAGGTCGAAAGCCAGATCTCCGGCGACCGAGACGAATCTGATTACGTCTCCGCCATGGAAAAGGGCTTTCGGTCGGGGGGCTGGCGGGCTGCTCTCGCGAGAGGCATCGAGGTCCTGAAAGAACAGCGCAAGACTGGGTCTTCGTCTGCGTACTGGATTGCCTCGTCTTACGCCGAATTGGGAGACAAAGAGCGGGCCCTCGAGTGGCTCAACACCGCGTTTCAGGAACACGACGAATATCTACTTGGTTTGAAGACTGATCTCTCATTCGACCCGATACGCTCTGACCCACGGTTTTCTGAGTTGGTGCGGAAGGTGGGCCTCCCGCAGTAGCTTCGCGCCGATGCCAATTGTCATGTGGACGCTGATGCGTCACCTGATCACGCCGAACTGCAGGCGAAGCAGACGCTCTGATCAGGCTGCCGCAGAGCGGTCGTTCGTGACCGGCAGCTCTGGGGTCAATACCGGAAGCAGCGCCGCACACCGTGATGCGCGGGATACGCTTACGGGTAACCCTCCTCGCGCACTCATCGTACCCGCCGACGCTGCGGGTAGGTACCTCGGCCTGGCGGTTCGCGTCTAGGCAGCCCGATCTCGCAGACGCGGCAGGTTCCGGATGTCAGCACCGATCTTGCGCTCGGCTACGCGCAGCTCGTAGATCTTCTGCAGGTTCAGCCAGAACTCCGCGCTCGTACCAAAGAAATGCCCGAGCCGCAGCGCCGTATCGCCAGTGATCGCACGCTGGCCATTGAGAATGTGGGGGGTCTGGCGCCCCCGGCCGGAGTTGAACCGACGACCTACCGCTTAGGAGGCGGTCGCTCTATCCACTGAGCTACGGGGGCGCAGCGCTCATAAGTGTAGCGTCTGTGTAGCCGTGAGCCCATGACGGTCGCGCGTGGCCTTGGTCCGTGGGTTTTGCAGCCCTCCGCTGGTCGCGCCAAATTGCTGCGGTCATGCGCCAGCCAGGAATCAGCAGCAAGGAGGTCTTTCGAGTCGTTGCCCGCGAGTCGATCAAATGGATCTGCACTCGAGGCAGCGAGGCGACCTGAATGTCCCGTTCTGACTCCGTCGCCCGCGCCGCTTGAGCGGCGAGCAGTGTCGTGGCAAGAACGCAGAGGAACCCTGCCCGTCTCATTGACAGGGCGTCCAACGTCGAAGTCCGGCTTTGCGGCGGGCTCAAACTCTAGGATGGGCGCTCAGCCGCTACCTCGTCAGTACTGGGGAGGCTCGAGATGGCGTCTACGAACCCGGCGAGCTTCTCGTAATGCGCCGCCAGCAAAAGGAGCTCAGCTCGAGCTTCTGCATCGCCCAGCGTGGGAGCTAGAGCACGAACGCCGCGAGCGAACGCGCGATAGGACGAAGATGACTGCGCTGGAGGATCCGACATTACTCAGGGTGTCCATGTCGCGTCGGGAACCCCGGATGGTAGTCAGCGGGCGAGCCGATGCCTGTCAGCGCGCGTACCGGTATGCTGTGGGAAATGGCCGACGGCGCCCCAAGGGTTCACCCAAAGTCAAAAACCAGTGTCGGGCACCCAAGGACGTTTTCTCGGGGCAGAGTCAGAATCGAGGCTGCACCTTAACCTTGTACCGAGAAGTCCCTCGTTCCCCGGGACGGACGGCACTTCTGGGAAGCGATAGCCAAAGCGACGCCCTCGCCTGCAGCGCCGTGGGAAGGGTGTCAATGATCGCGCCAGGTGCGGAAGTCGCGAAATGCCTTGTTTTTAGGCTTGGAGGACTTGCGCAGTATGCCTTGGACTCGGACTAAGATGTGGAGCGGAAGGGGATCGAACCCTCGACCTTCGCATTGCGAACGCGACGCTCTCCCAGCTGAGCTACCGCCCCATCGCGAGGCGCGCGATTCTAGCATCGTTACCCACGCGATGCGGCTATCATCGGCGGGCGACAGTGCCGGGACGGGAAGGAGCGGAGATAAAGCATGCTGGCCATGGGCGGGCGCGCGCCGGAATTCACGTTACCGGACCAGGACGAACAGAGCGTTTCGCTCAGTACTCTGCTGCGCCACGGGTCGCTGATTCTGTATTTCTATCCAGCTGATTTCACGCCCGGCTGCACCCGCCAAGCCTGCCTGATCCGCGATCTGCATACCGAAATCCAGCAGGTGGGCCTGGATATCGCCGGCGTGAGTCCGCAGACCCCCGCCAATCACCGCGCCTTTCGCGACAAGTACAAACTGCCCTTCCTACTGCTGTCCGACGTGGACAAGTTCGTGATCCGAATGTACGACGTGCAGGGCCCGCTCGGCATCGGCGTGCGCCGCGGCACCTATCTCATCGACCAGGCGCGTTATATCCGTGCCACGGTGCTGGCCGACTTTCGCATCGCTCAGCACGAGGCCTTCATCCGGCGGGCGGTGGCACTCAGCGCCGGCGGCGGCACGCGCCGCGAGCGCACCCTGTGAGGCAGCGGGCTTCAGAACCTGAAACGCACCACGTTCGCGTGACCCACGCTGGGGACACTGATTACGTAAATGAGGTCGGGCTCATCTGGTGAGGCCGGCGGCAGAGCCGCACCGGTCAGCTCCTGACCGATCTGCGACAGTGCCGCTCCGCTTGCGATGATCAGCACGGCGCCCCCGCGGTGCTCGTGCAGGGCGCGCCCGGCAACCGAGCGGGCCTCGGCGGCCTTGAACACGACCGGCGCACGGTGCGATTGCTGCGTCAGGGGCGCGGCCGTCTGCTGGGCGCGCCGCTCGTCGCTTTCATAGATCGCATCGATCCCACCCGCGCCGGCGGTGCGCCCGAACATGCGGGCGAGACGCTGGGCGCGCTCCTCCCCTTCGGGCGAAACCGGCGGGTCATCAATCGATCCCGGATCCTTCTCCACCGGCCGCACCAGGAAGACAACGGTCGTGGTGGCGCTGAGGTAGAAGGCCCAGACCACTCCCGCGACCGCCACGCCGGCCACCAGGATCAGCCACAGCGGCGCGAGGAACGGTCGGCGGTGTCGGGTAATGGCGGGCGGCTCCATGGCGCAATCATACGTCGCACGGCGGGTGGCCGCGGCTTTCCCGCCCTCTACTGCTGCGCACCATGGCGCGCCCGCGTATTTCCCGCCCGGTACCTGTAATGTAGGGTCCGCATAGGGGGTACCCGACAGCTCCAGGCATTGGGGGGTCAATGTCATCGGGCGGCCAGACAACCGTCATACAACGCATCCTCGAGAGGCGCGCTGAGCGGCCGCCTGCCAATCACGAGGAGACCACCGCGACCATCGCGGTCATGCTGCGCGTGGTGCCGCCGCCGAAGGCACTGCTCACGTTTCACGACGCTCAGTTGCAGCGCGACTTCGAGCGTCGGATCACCTCCGACATGTTCGACTGCGAGGCGCTCGCCGATGAGCGCGAGGCACTGCGCGCCTTTGGCGTCGAGCATCGGCCGGTCGTGATCACCGACAGTCTGGAGCTGGTGCGTAAGCTGCGCGCCCAGGCGACCGAGCGTGCGCCATTCATCCTGTACGTTGCAGAGCTCGATGAGGACGCTGAGCGCGCGGCCGGCTTTGCCGCCGGCGCGGACGAGTGCGTCGGGCGGCGTGCCTCGGAGCGCGAGCTCGACGCGCGCATCGGCGTTGCGCGGCGCATCTCGGAACTCGAAACGGTGTTGCGCGTCACGCTGGCGGAAAATCGCAAGCTTTCGGCCACCGATGACCTGACGCGCCTCGCCAGCCGACGTTTCTTCAGCAAGCACTTCCCGCGCGAGATGGAGCGCGCCGCGCGCTACGGGCGTGCGCTCTCGCTCGTGTTGTGCGACATCGATCTTTTCAAGGGCATCAATGATTCCCTGGGACACGCCGCTGGCGACCAGATCCTGCGCCAGTTCGGCGCCCGTCTGCAGGCAGGTCTGCGGCGCGGCGTCGACTGGGTGGCGCGCATCGGCGGCGAGGAATTCGCCGTCGTGCTGCCCGAGACCGGCTATCAACCGGCCCTCGAGGTCGCGCGCAAGCTGCGCGCCGCGATTGCGCAGCCGCATTTCAAGAGCGACAGCAAGAGTCTGGCGGTGACGGCAAGCTTCGGGCTGTGCGGGCTCGACCGCGTGCCCGCCGGCGAGCGGCGCCTCGCTGAGCGCGTGCTGAAGATCGCCGACGCGGCGCTCTATCGCAGCAAGCATTCCGGCCGCAACCGCGTCACCGCGACCATGTTCGACGCCGGGGCGGACTGACGCAGAACGCAGACGCGCTGTACGAATAACGACCGCTGTGGCGAAAAGCTGTCACCGTGACGCAAGCCTTTCCTGGGCTTGGCCTTTACGCAGCCCCGCCTGCCTGTGTCCACATACTTATGCACAAATTCTGTGGATAACTGTGCGAGGTGGCAACGCTCATCTGCCTGTGTGAAACTGACTTTTCTCCTCGCTTGAGAGTTCCGATAAAGAAGCGCACAGAAGCTTAAAGAAGATGAAGAAGATCAAGAACATGAAAAAGATAGATCAAACGCAGGCCCACAAGGCGGCCGAGCAGCCCGTCGCAGCTGCGCCCGTGGAGCGGGCACGACTGCAGGCAGATGTCGCCAAGCAGCGAGTGCGCATTGCCAAGGATGAGCTCAAACGCGCACGCAAGCGCCTGAAAGAGGCGAAGCGCGAGGCCAAGCGCGCACGCAAGCACGCCGCAGCGACGCGCAAGGCCTGGAAACGTGCGCGCCGCGCCAGTAAGGATCGATCGCCAAACGCGGTGGCTAGCCCGGACGGCGATCGCACGCCGGTGCGTCGCAAGACAGTGAAGAGACGCAGCGTACGGCGGCCCGTCCGTGCGCGCACCAACGCGGTTGTCGCGCGGCGTGCCGCGCGCAAACGGCCGACACGACCGCGGGTCCGTGCCAAGCGCGCAGCGCCGAGACCCGCTGTTGCGCCGCGCGCCGCGAGCGCGCGCCGAGGACGGCGCCGGCGGCCAGCCCGCGCCAAGGCGCCGGTGGCGGCGAGGGCCCGCTCGGCCGCGCGAGCGGCACCGGCCGCTCCGAGTGCACCCGCTTCCGTTGCGACCGCGCAAGTGACTCCTCCGGAAACAGCCGCCTGAGCGCCTAAGCTTCAGTGCCCACAATAAATTGAGGCATGGGGATCTGATAGTCATGCACGATCAACCGACACAGCCAGGCACTCGCCGGGACACCTCCCCGCCCGCGCCGCGAGGTGCGCCGACCGCGCCCTCCAGTTCGCGCATGTTGGCAAGCTACCTCACCGACATCGAGCAGTTGCTCGATGAGCAGCGCTGGGATGTGGCATTACGCGAGGCCTTCAGCCTGCCCGGCCTCGCCGTCGCATTGCGCGACCCCCAGCTGCGCTGCACGGGTGAACAGGTCAGGACCTGGTGCGGGGAGTGGATCCGCCCGCCCGGTGCCGAACGTGATGCACAGGCACTGGAGTTTGAACCGCTGAGTCAGCGCCTCACCGAGCGCGTCATGCAACTCGCAGGAGCGCCAGGCGTGCCGATGCGGGCGCTGCGGCGGCTGCAGCTGCGTCGCCACCTGCGCACGCCGCCGCGCGGCTTTTTCGCCGACCGTGCCAGCGACCTCACGCCGCGGGAGACCGAAACGCTGCTCATGTGCAACGCGCTGCTGCAGGCGACGCGGCGCTGGTACGCACGCAGTGCCTGCCACGACACCACCGTGCAGGGAAATCTCGCGCGCCTCGCCGTGCTGCGGTAGCTCAAGCCCGCGGCCTTCCGCAAATCCGCCCCGCTGAGCGTGCCCCGCGCGGTCGCGTTCTCATCGGCCTGTGCGGCTGCCCCTTTGACTGAACGTGCATTCAATGCAGTCAATGCAGTTTTAACAGGTTGTTTTTAGAGTGATTCCGTGCCGCCCAGCTGTCGCTTCTTGCGTCTGGTGCAGGCTTCAGCGAATATACCCCGCAGGGGAGAATACAACTATTGAGTGAGCGTTCAATGCACCACTCAAACGCCACACCACGCGGTTTTCCCGCGGAACGCACGATGCGTCCGCCGCTGCGTGTGGGCGTGATCCTGGCGCATCACTTCACCCTGTCCGCGTTCGCAGTATTCGTCGATCACCTGCGTCTGGCCGCCGATGAAGGGGATCGCAGTCGTCCACTGCACGTGCAGTGGTCCATCATGGCGAGCCGGCCCGAGCCGGTGCCCGCCAGCTGTGGCGTCACGCTGCAGCCCACCACCGGCCTGCTGCCCCTGGAGGCCCTCGACTACGTAGTGGTGATCGGCGGAATCCTGCACGCCGGCCCGCAGGTCGATGAAGCCACCATGCGCTATCTGCGCGAGGCGGGCGCGACCAACATGCCGATGATCGGCATCTGCACGGGCAGCTTCGTTCTGTGCCGCGCGGGATTGATGAAGGGGCGCCGCTCGTGCGTGAGCTGGTACCACTATCAGGACTTTCTCGAGGCTTTCCCGGGCCACGAGGTCATCGCCGATCGTTTGTTTCTGGCGGACGGTCCACGCATCACCTGCGCAGGGGGGGCCGGTGCGGCCGCGCTGGCCACCTATCTCATCGAGCAGCACCTCGGTAGCGCGGCCGCACAGAAGGCCAGCCAGGTTCTCTTGTTCGACCGGCCGCGCGCGGGAAGCGATGCGCAGCCCCATCCGCCGCTGTCCGAGACCGTCACCGAGCCGCGCGTGCGTCGGGCGCTACTGCTCATGGAGCAGAATCTCGCCCGCCCCATCGCGGTCGCCTCGGTGGCCGCCGAGCTCGGCCTGTCCGCACGACAGCTCGAGCGTCTGTGCCGTCAGCACGTCGGAATGGCACCGGCCTCGCTGTATCGCCAGCTGCGCATGCGCTACGCCAACTGGCTGATCGAGAATACCGACCGCTCGGTCACCGACATCGCCAACGAGGCAGGCTTTGCGGACTGCGCGCACTTCTCGCGTCAGTTCAAGGACGCCTATGGACTTTCGCCCTCGACGCGGCGCCTGCAGCCGCAGCGCGCCGCCGGCGGGGATTCCGCGCGCGCCCGGGTATTCGAGTAACCTCAGTCGCGCCGCGAACATGCCATTCGCCTAAGCTAGGGAAAACGGGTCTCACCAGGGCCGGCAGCAGCCTTGGCGCATATAAAGCTCTGAAGGGGTCAGCAATGAAGTCGAAGATCTCCTACGCGGTAGCGGCCATCCTCGGAACCGCCTCCTTCGGAGCGTCCGCCCAGACCGCACCGACCGACACGACCGCCGCCACGGAGGCCAATTCTGACGCGCTGGTCGAGGTCACCGTCACCGCGCAGCGCCGTTCGCAGAACATTCAGGACGTACCGATCTCGATGCAGGCCTTCACGGCGCAATCGCTGCAGCAGCTCAACATCGCCACGTTCGATGACTACATCAAGTATCTGCCGAACGTCACCACCGCGAGCAACGGGCCCGGCCAGAACGAGGTGTTCATGCGCGGCCTGAGCGCCGGCTCGCAAGCCAGCCAGGGCAGCGGCTCGACGGGCGTATGGCCCAACGTCGCCATTTACCTGGACAACCAGTCCGGTCAGCTGCCGGGTCGCAACCTCGACATCTACGCCGCGGACCTTAATCGCATCGAGGTGCTCGAGGGTCCGCAGGGCACGCTGTTCGGCGCCGGCGCCGAGGCCGGTGCCATCCGCTACATCACCAACGAGCCGAAGCTCAATGTCACCGAGGGGAGCATTACCGGCGGCTATGGCACCACCGCTGGCGGGGATCCGAACACCAACCTGACGGCGGTGCTGAATGTCCCGGTGATCCCCGACACCATGGCGGTGCGCGCGGTGATCTACGACGATCAGCGCGGCGGCTACATCGACAACGTGCCGGCGACTTTCACGCGCAAGAACACCGATGTCGGTATTCACTATGCGGACTATCCGGCGAACGCCGCGGGAGCATGCCCGAACGGCCAGCCGCCGAGCGGGCCGCCGTTCGCCGGCTTTTGCGTTCCGCCCGGCAGCCCGTCCATCAACAACGCCAACGAGATCGGCAGTGCCATCAACCCGGTCACCTACGAGGGGATCCGCGTCGAGGGGAAATACCAGTTCACCGACGAGTGGAACCTGCTGATCAGCCAGTCGTATCAGGAGATGAACACGAAGGGGGTGTTCTATCAGCAGCCCAATTCCTCCGATGGCACACCGCTGCAGCCGCTCGAGGTCACGCTCTTTAATCCCTCTTTCGACAAGGACCAGTTCGAGAGCACGGCATGGACCGTGAATGGCAGGTTGGGCCCTTTGAAGGCTGTGTATACCGGCGGCTACCTGGTGCGCAACGTCGATCAGGTTGGCGACTACACCAACTACGCCCGCGGTGTATTTGCCGATTATTACCAGTGCTACGGTCCCCCCGGTGCCGGGACGTTCGTGAACGATCCGTCGCTGAAATCCACCTGTTTCTCGCCGAGCGCCACCTGGCACGAGACCGAGCGCAATGCGCACCAGCAGCAGGAGTTCCGCCTGAGCACGCCGGACGAGTGGCGCGTGCGCGCGATCGGCGGCGCGTTCTGGGAGAACAACGTGCTGTACGACCAGACGGCCTGGCTGTACAAGACCATTCCGCCGTGCACCACGAACGCGACACCCGGCACGCCGGGCAATGGCAATACCGGCTGCCTGTCGAACGTCGGCACCTTCCCCGGCACGACTGTGCAAAACCCCGGGGTACAGAGCAACAACACGTCCTTCTATCAGGACCAGCTGCGCGAGACCAAGCAGACGGCCTTCTTCGCCTCCGTCGACTTCGACCTAGTCCCGAAGGTGCTGACGTTCACCGCCGGCACGCGTCACTTCCTCTTCGAGAACTCCATGGCCGGCAGCGTCCTGTCGAGCTTCGACTGCTTCGAGGCGGGTGTATCGCCGAGCGGATGCCATGTCGGCCCGGGCGGCCCGAGCTACAACCTCAACGCGGAGAATCTCCGCGACAGCGAGTCCGGCTGGAAGAGCCGCGCGAACCTCACCTGGCACGTGACACAAGACGCCATGCTGTACTACACCTTCTCGCAAGGCTTCCGACCGGGCGGCTTCAACCAGAACGGCGGCTTCTTCGCCTACGCGCCGGGGCCGGACGGCGTGAACCAGTTCCAAGTGCCCCGGTCATACTCATCCGACAAGCTGACGAACAACGAGATCGGCTGGAAGACGGAATTCTTCGATCATCGCCTGCAGTGGAACGGAGCCGTATATCGGGAGGAGTGGGATAACGCTCAAGTCGCTTTCTTCGACCCCGGTGTCACCGGCAATATCTTCTTCGACACCAACGGCCAGAACTTCCTCATCAAGGGCATCGAGACCTCGCTCGTGGCGCGCGTGGTGGCCGGGCTCACCGTGCAGGGGGCGGCGTCCTGGAACCAGAGCCGACAGACCAATTCTCCGGCGCTGATCGACGAGAATCCCGCCAGCGTGAACTTCGGCAAGGTGATCACGGAGGTCTGCAGCACCACCGGTACCAATTGCACGGGGATCGGCAGCCCGTACGGCGCGATCGGCTCTCCGAGCGCCAATGCACCGCCGATTCAGTTCAGCGTGCGCGCCCGTTACGAGTGGAACATCCGCGGCTACGCGCCCTACGTTCAGCTCGGCGCTAGCCACCATGGCCATTCGTTCACCCAGGCAGGTGCCAATCCCACTTTCGGGCCGGATGAGACCGTGACCAACTCCCGGGGACGCTTCGATCTGCCCGCCTATAGCACCTATGACGCATCGATGGGCGTCGCGAAAGACAGCTGGTGGCTGAACGTGTACGGCGAGAACCTGAGCAATTCGAACGCCAGTGTGTTCACCAGCACCGATCAGTTTATCGTCCAGCAGACACCGCTACGGCCCCGGGTCATCGGCGCGGTGATCGGCTACAGCTTCTAAAGCGCGTAGCAAGCGGGCGCGGGGCGAGCGCATCATGTGCCCATGCCCCGCCTGCCTCACGTATGAACCGTCCCTCGGTGGTGGAACTCGAGGTGCGGCGCACACGCGAACTCGTTAAGGAGCGGCGTTTCGCGGACGCTGTGAAAGCGACCGACGCCCTCCTCCTCAGCGTACCTGAGAATCGCGACGTGCTGTACCTGCGCGCCGTCGCGCAACGGCATCTCGGGGAGACTTCCGCGGCGCTGGCCACGCTCGCCGAGCTCGAACGCCTTCATCCGCGCTTCAGCGGCCTGTACCAGGAACGCGGTTACTGCCATGTCGCGCTGCGCCAGGCGCCGGAGGCGATCGACGCCTTGCTGCGCGGCGTGCACATCAATCCGGCCCTGCCGGGCAGCTGGAGCATGCTCGAGGGCCTGTACCGGATGAGCGGGCAGGCCGCCGACGCCGCGGCGGCGGCCGCGCATGTCGCGACACTGAAAAAACTGCCTGCCGAGGTGGTGGCGGCGACCGCGCTGTGCTCCGACGGCGAAGCGGGCGCCGCCGAGCAGCTCATTCGCGCGTTCCTGCTCCAGCATGGCGATCACATCGAGGCCATGCGTCTGCTGGCGCGCATCGGCATCGAGCGCGACGTGCTCGATGATGCGCAGATATTGCTCGAGGCGGTGCTCGAGCGCGCCCCCGACTACCACGTGGCCCGCTTCGACTACGCACAGCTGCTGATCCAGCGCCACCTGCACCGCCAGGCCCAGGAGCAGGCCGCAAAGCTGTTGGTCGCCGAGCCCGAGAATAGTAACTACCGCGCGCTGTATGCGACGACCTGCGTGGGTCTCGGGCAGCACGAGCGCGCCATTGAGATCTACCGCGAGCTGCTCCCCGGAGCTGCGCAGCCGGCGGCGCTGCACCTGTCGATCGCCCATACGCTGAAGACTCTCGGGCATCGCGAGCAGGCCATTGCCGCGTATCGCGCCGCGGCGGCTGTGCGCCCCGGCTACGGGGATGCCTGGTGGAGTCTGGCAAATCTCAAGACCTACAGCTTTGCGGACGCGGAGCTGGCGCAGATGCGTGCCGCGGAATCGGCGGCAGCCACCTCCGAGATCGATCGCCTGCATCTATGCTTTGCGCTCGGCAAGGCGCTCGAGGACCGCGAGCAATACGCGGAGTCGTTCACCTATTACGCGCGCGGCAATGCCCTCAAACCCCCCCCCAGCCGTTACCGCCCCGAGGTGCAGGAGCTCAATACCCGGCTGCAGATCGAAGTCTGCAACCGCGAGCTGTTCGCGCGTAACCGCGACGGCGGGGCGAGCGCCGTCGATCCCATATTCATCGTGGGCCTGCCGCGCTCGGGCTCGACGCTGATCGAGCAGATCCTGGCCTCGCACTCGGCGGTCGAGGGCACGCACGAGCTCGCCGATGTGCCGCGTATCGTGGCCGCTCTGCAGGGACGTGACTCAAGCGCCGATAACCTGCGCTATCCTGCGCTGCTCGCGCAGATGAGCGGCGCGGATCTTCGCCGCCTGGGGGAGAAGTACCTCGCCGATACCCGCAGCTACCGCTCCGGCAACGCGCGCTTCATCGACAAGATGCCGAACAACTTCCGGCACGTCGGGCTCATTCACCTAATGCTGCCCAACGCCAAGATCATCGACGCACGGCGTGAGCCGATGGCCTGTTGTTTCGGCAATCTCAAGCAGCTGTTCGCGCACGGCCAGGAGTTCACCTACAGTATCGAGGACATCGCGCGTTACTACCGCACGTACCTCGAGCTCATGCGACATTGGGACAGCGTGCTGCCCGGGCGAGTGCTGCGCGTACAGCATGAAGCGCTGGTGGATGACCTGGAGGGGACGGTTCGTCGCCTGCTCGAGTATTGCGGGCTTGAGTTCGAGCTGGCCTGCGTCGAGTTTCACAAGACCGAACGAAGCGTGCGCACGGCCAGTTCCGAGCAGGTGCGCCAGCCGATCTACCGCGAGAGCCTGGAGCAGTGGCGGCACTTCGAACCCTGGCTCGGATCGCTGCGCGTGGCCCTGGGTGATGCGCTCACGCGCTATCGTGACTGAACCCGAAACCGCAGCTTCCCGTCTACGAACCCGCCCACGCCTGTATGAATTCAAAGAGCTATACGAGCATTTTGGGTTAGACGTACCGAGTGACTGAGAGTGACGCGTAGCTGCCCGTACCGTGTGCTTTGCGGCCTTGAAAACACTGGAACCCGGTACGTGGCCGAGTGCATCACGCTTGCGGGTCGTCGGCATTCGGATGGAACAGCTGCTCGCCGTTGATTCTGTAGTCGCCGATGGCTTTCTGTCCTGCGGGCGATACCAGCCAATCGATGAACCGCTGCCCGAGCTCGTGCTTCACATGCGGGTGCTTCTGTGGATTCACGAGCATGACGCCGTACTGATTCAGCAACCGTTTGTCGCCTTGCATCACAATGATCAGGTCAACCTTGTTCTTGAACGGAAGCCAGCTGCCGCGATCCGAAATGACATAGGCATTGATGGCTGATGCGGCATTAAGGGCGCCGCCCATGCCCTGGTCAATCTCGATGTACCAAGAACCCTTTTCAGCGCTGATGTCGATTCCGGCAAGTTTCCAGAGTTCGAGTTCGGCAATATTTGTACCGGACCTGTCGCCCCGCGAAATGAAGGGAGCACGCATGGCCTTGAGCTTCTTGAGCGCGGCAACGATGTCGTTCGATCCTTTGAGGCCGGCCGGATCACTCTTTGGTCCGATTAAGATGAAGTCGTTATACATCACGGGATAGCGTTTGACTCCGAAACCCTCGGCGAGGAACCTCTGCTCGGCTGACTTGGCGTGGACGAATACGACATCGGCAGCGCCGCGACGGCCGCTGTCGAGTGCCGGCCCGGTGGCTTGTGCAACCACTTGGACGTCGATGCCGCTTTTCGCCTTGAACGCCGGCAGGATATGGTCAAAAAGCCCGGAGTCCTGCATCGATGTTGTCGAAGCGACCACGATGGAGTTTGTCTGTGCGAAAGCAGCCGTGCCGAAGAGAAGGCTGGCTGTGATGGCGACGAAACTGCGGCAATTCAGCATGATGAGTTACCCCGATTGACTGCAGTGCCTCAGTCCGTAATGCGGCGGGCACTGGTTACGAAGTACTCCGAATCGCCGAAGCAGGAGCCAGGAATTCCCTTGTGCTGCTCGTAGTGCAGGGCCATGCGCTGGCCCGCCGTTGCGCTGAGGCCAGCGGCGAGACCGTCATCGTGCACAGTAAACTTGAATTTCTCGAGCATCGTCCCGGGCGTGGCGGCCATGACCATTTCGCCTTCCCACGTTTTGCAGAGCCAGCCTTTCCTTGCCAGCTTCTGCACGTAGCCGGCGCGCTGCCCGTCTGAATAGGTCCAGCGCAGCGTGCCCCACGTGAAGCCCGCTGCGGCCGCCAACACGCACACAACCAAACCCGCCGCTGCCTTAAGCATCAGTTGCCCTCGGGCCTTCTCCTCGAGTTCGAGGCGCGTGCGCAAAGCATAACGCGAAGCTGCGGCCAGGGCTCGTTCGCGCACGGGTACGGCGCGAGTTAAGCGCCAAGCTCTGGACCGCGTTCGGCGGCCGTTGCCGCCTTCTGCCGCGGGTATTCGATGGGCCGCGACTCACTGCGTCGGAGATTGGATCGCATCGCGCTTCTCAGAGGATCGCGGTGGCTTATCGAATGCCTACGGCCACTGCAGCAGCGATGTCTTATCGACGGCCGCGTCTCCCAACGGCCCTCGGGTTACAGATTGGTAGCATCGGACGACAGACAGATGAGATGGGTGCGACCTCTTTACGATGAAATTATCGCTTAGGAGACGGGACCGAGGAGGCTGGATCTCCGACAGCGGCGGAACTTGTGTCCGCATCGATTTCCTTCAACCGACTGGCTTGTAATTCACCGGCACGCTCAAGAACCGGATAGGCGACCGAGCAGATATGCGAATGGATGCGCTTCAAGTCGCGCAGGACGTCCAGATGCAGCGAGCTTGATTCGATGCTCTCCGGGCGCCCCTCCCGCAACCGCGCGAGATGGCTTTCAGCCGCGGCGAACTCAGCGGCGCGCAGAGTAGCCTTTTCGGTCAGCAACTGTCGCGCGACCTTGACGTCGCCAGACATGAAGACGCTGAACGCTAGTTTGAGGTTGGCAAAGACTTCCTGATGGAAGGACTCCAACTCTGCCGCACCTTCTCTGGAGAAGACGACCTTGCGCTTGATCTTCTTGGCCGCGAGTTCCATCAGGTTCTTGTCGATGATGTCCCCGACGTGCTCCAGGTTGATTGAAAAGGAGATGATTTCCATTGCCCGGTGCGCGTCTTGTTGGCTCAGGCTTTCGCGGGTGAGTTTGGTGACGTACAGCTTCACCGCCTCGTCGAGCCGGTCCACGGCGTCATCCATGCGACAGATTTCCGCGACCATCTTGCGGTCGTCCGTCATCAGAGCCGTCATTGTCTGGCGCAGCATGTTCTCGACTATATCGCCGATATGGAGTGTTTCGCGCGCGGCACAAACCAGGGCTACGGAGGGTGTTGCGATGGCCGTCTCATCCAGATACAGCGGGGTTGCGGGGTCACTGGGCTTCGCGCGTTCCGGTAACAGCCGTATCAACATCGCTGCCACGCCGTTGAGCGGCAGGATGAAAACGAGCGCCAAGGTGACATTGAACGCCGTGTGAAAATCAGCGGCCATGCGCGATGCATTGGGCTCAAAGTGAGCGAATGCATCGGCGATTGGATGCAGAAACGGGAGAGCGAGTGCACACCCCACTAGGCGATTGAAAAGATTCCCCAGAGGAAGTCGCCGGCTGGCAGGATTCTCGCTCTGGCTGCCCTCCACAAGAGGATTGATGGCACTGCCGAGGTTGGCGCCGAGGATGAGGGCCAGCGCGGCAACCGGCGTGATGAAATGCGAGTACGCAAGGGACATCACGAGCAGAACCACCGTCACGCTGGAATGGGCTGCCCATGTGAGTGCGGCGGCCATCAGCAGGCACAGTAAGGGCTCGCCGGTCATGGCACCGAGCAACGTGCGGACCGCCGGGGCGTTCTCCGCAGGCGCCAGCGTGTCGAGGAGGATATGCAGCGATAGCACCATGAGACCCACGCCGATGGCTACTCGCCCGAGATCGCGGGTTCGTGTCTGGCCGCCGCGCTTGAAGGCAATAACGCCGATCAAAAACAGGACTGGCGCCACCGCCGAGACATCGAACGAGAGGACCTGGACGATGAGCGTCGTTCCAACATTCGCACCCAGCATGATGGCGAGCGCGGGGACGAGATCGACCGTACCACCGCTGACGAAGGAGGCGGTCATCAATCCAGTTGCGGTGCTGCTTTGAAGGAGCGCGGTCACGAACATGCCGGCCACGAATGCCACGAAGCGATTGCGCAGCGCCACTCCCAGGAAGCGTCTCAGGTCGGACCCGAAGGCGCGCACTATGCCGCTGCGAACCATATGAAGGCCCCACAACAACAGTGCGACGCCGCCCATCAGATCAAGAAGAATCATGCTTCCCACAGCCACATCCTACATCTTGGCGTCGGTTCCCGGCCTAAAGAGGCGCGTCTTCGGGACTGAAATGGCGTGATGGGCAAGGCTTGAACACCATGCGGAGCCTGCGTCGCACGTGGACTATGTACGAGAAGCTGCTGGTCGAGGACGGCATAAGCCGCTGCAATCAGCTGCTCGCGCAGGCGGCGTTCTACAGCGGCGTGCGATGCGCGCCGATGTGCTAAATCACCGCCTCGGGCATGGTCAGGATGACGAATTGCGTAGATCCCGTGATGGCGTCGAGAACGTCGCGACCGCCCGGCGGCGCGCGTGCGACAGTCAGGTGACGAGATTCTGCGGCTTACCCATGACGAAGGCTTCGATATTGTCTATCAATTGATCGGCGAGAAACTGCATGGCACCGTCGCTGGCCCAGGCGACGTGGGGTGTCAGAATGAAGTTCGGCCGATGCAATTCAAGCAGCGGGTTGCCTTCCTTAGGCGGCTCCTTGGTGAGGACGTCAAAGCCGGCGCCCGCGATCAGTCCCTCCTTCAGCGCCTGCACCAGCGCTTGCTCATCCACCAAGCCGCCCCGAGCCGTATTGATCAGAATGGCCGTGCGTTTCATCCTGCGGAACTCATCGATGCCGATCATGTTGCGAGTCGCTTTGGTCAGCGGTAGGTGCAGCGAAATCACGTCGCTTTCCGCCAGTACCTGTTCGAATGGGGTGAATACGACACCGGGTGTCTTCGGCGGAGCATGATCCGCAAACAGCACCTTCATTCCGAAGCCGCGGGCAATGCTCGCCGTTCCCTGGCCGAGGACTCCCTCACCGATGATGCCTATGGTTGCGCCGTAAAGATCGCGAATGGGATGGTCAAAGAAGCAAAACTGATCGGCCCGCTGCCACCTGCCATCCTCAACATCCCGGCGATAAGCAAGGAGATTGCGTCGTAGCGCTGTGATCAGGGTGAACGCGTGTTCCGGAACGGTATGCACGGCATAGTTGCGAATGTTACTCACTGCGATGCCATTCGCCGCGCAATAAGCAATATCGATAACATCGTAGCCGGTGGCAGCTACTGCGATCATTTTGAGCGTAGGCAGGGACTGCAGCGTATCGGCCCGCAGCGGCACCTTATTGGTGATGGCAATGGTTACATCACGCAACCGTTCCGGTAGTTCGCGCACCCCCGTGACCGGGTACTCCTGCCATGTGTGCTCAAAGCCAGGACGCCTGAGCTTCGCCTGCAATGTGGAACGATCCAGGAATGCAATGCGATGCGTCATACCGCCACCCGGATGCCCCGGCGGGTCCGCCTCGTGGCCGAATCCGCAGGTTTGCGCATTAACCTTGAATGGATCCGGTCGAGTGGGCCCCGTAGAACTGCTCTTCCTGGCTGACTTTCCTTTTCGGAATCGGATCGTGGGAGCGCCAGTAACTGGACGCGGCAGCGACACCGCTGCCCGGGGTGACTTCGATGCCCACGTCGAGCATGGCCATCTCGGCGCCGGCGAGAGCGCCCATCAACATCAGCTCGTTGAGATCCCCCAGATGTCCGAGACGGAACACTTTGCCCGCCACCTTGGCAAGCCCCGCGCCCAATGCGAGGTTGTAGCGGCGAAATGCCACATCGACCACGTGCGCGCCGTTGATGCCCTCCGGCACAACGATGGCGCTCACGGTATCCGAATACCACTTCGGTTCTTTGGCGCAAAGCTTCAGGCGCCATCCGTCGGTGACCGCCGCGCGCACACCCTCCGCCAGGTAGTGGTGCCGGAAGAAGACCATCTCCAGGGTCTCTTCGAAGATGATGTTCAGAGACTCGCGCAGTCCGTAGAGCATCGGTAGCGAGGGCGTATACGGGAAGTAACCCGTGGCATTCGCCTTGATCATGTCAGCGAGATCGAAATAGCAGCGCGGCGATCTGGCACCAGCCATTGCGCTCAGCGCCTTCGGGCTCACGCCGAGAATGCCGAGCCCGGCGGGCAGCATCAGACCTTTCTGCGAACCGCTGACAGCCAGGTCCACCTGCCACTCGTCCATACGAAAATCGATGCTGGCCAGGGAGCTTACGGTGTCCACATACAGCAACGCAGGATGCCTCGCGGCATCCAGCGCCCTGCGCACTCCGGCGATGTCGCTGGTGACCCCGGTGGCAGTTTCGTTATGGCAGGCGAGCACCGCTTTGATTTCGTGGCGCTTATCGGCCCTGAGAATCTCCTCGTAACGGTCAAGCGGCACGCCCTCGCCCCATTCGACATCGAGAACGTTCACGTCGTAGCCGAGGCGCTGCGCCATATCGACCCAAAGATGGCTGAACTGGCCAAAGCGCGCCGCAAGGATCTTGTCGCCCGCAGAGAGGGTATTGGTCAGTGCCGCCTCCCACGCGCCGGTACCTGAGGATGGAAAAATGAAAACCTGACCTGTGGCGGTCTTGAATACTCTTTTGAGGTCGCTCAGGACGCTGGTTGAAAGCTCCGGGAATCTGGATGATCGATGATCTTCCATCGCCACCATCATGGCCCGTTGCACGCGGTCCGGAATGTTGGTTGGTCCGGGAATGAACAGGAAATTTCGACCTGGCATGCGCCGTTCCATCGCGTCCTCCTCTTCGGCTATCAGACAGCACCGGTCACCCGAGCGCGACCGTTACGGGCGCCCGCGCCGGGGGCGCGTGATGCGACCCCATACTATCTGTCCGGCGCCGCAAGGACCAAGCGAGATAAGCCCGCAAACCGGGCCGCCTTGTCGCGCGACCAGACATGAGAACAGCATCAGGCGTCGGGGGGCATCTCAGGGTCTTCAAGGACCGGAGTTGGTCCCGGAAGCGGTCAAAATGAGGCGAGCGACGGGTGTGGTCCCTGCGCAGGACAGCGCTGCGGCTTATTCACGGGGTGCCCCGATCAGCCTAGGCACCGAGCCGCCCTGCACTTTGTGCCTTGTGGCCGAGCGTCAGGGCGCTGAACACGATCGTCAGCAGGCAGCAAACCACCATGATCGCGAACACGCTGCCCCAGCCAAAACGGTCGGCAACCCAGCCGACCCCGCTGCCGGAGATCGCGGCTCCAAACACGTAGCCGAAAAAGCCGGTGAAGCCGGCCGCGGTGCCGGCCGCCTTTTTCGGCACCAGGTCCAGCGCCTGCAGCCCGATGATCATGATCGGCCCGTAGATGAGAAAGCCGATCGCAACGAGCGCCGCATAGTCGATCCACAGCGGACCCTTGCCGTTCAGCCAATACACCACCACCGCGACGAGGGTGAGCGACATGAACAGGATCGTCGCCGGAGCGCGCCGGCTCCTGAACCATTTGTCCGAGATCCAGCCGCAGGCGATGGTGCCGGGAATCGCGGCCCACTCGTACAGCGACCAGGCGAGGCTTGACTGGCTGAACGAGTAGCCCTTGGTAATCTGAAGATAGGTGGGAATCCAGTTCTCCACGCCATAGCGCACGAAGTAGCAGAACACATTCGCGATGGCGATGGCCCACAGGTAGGGGTTGGGCAGCACGTAGCGCAGGAAGATCTCGCGAAAGCCGAGCGTGCGCTCATTCGCATCGCTGTAGCCTTGCGGGTAGTCGTTCCTGTACTGCTCGACGCTCGGCAGGCCGCGCGACTGCGGCGTGTCCTGCAGCAGGAAATAGACCCCGACCGCAACCGCAGCGGCGATCCCTGCGTTGAAATAGAACTTCGCCCGCCAGTCGTGGAACAGCATGACACCGAGAACCGCAAAGCCTGCGACCAGTCCGCCGCCTACGTTGTGCGCGGTATTCCACAGGGAGACCGTGCGGCCGCGCTCGTGGGTGCTGAACCAGTGCACCATGGTCTTGCCGCACGGCGGCCAGCCCATCCCCTGCACCCAGCCGTTGAGCAGCTGGAAGGCGATGATGACGCCAAGCGATGCCAGGCTCAGTTGAGTCAGGCTGAAGGCCGCCATGATCGCGCTCGAGAGCAAAAGACCGAGCGGCAAGAAGTACTTCGGGTTGCTGCGGTCTGACACCGACCCCATGAGGAACTTCGACAGCCCGTAGGCAATCGACAGGCCCGTCAGCGCGCTGCCCAGTCCCGCCTTGCTGTATTCGGCATGCTCTTTGAGGATGTCGGGAATCGCGAGCGCAAGGTTGTTGCGCACCAGATAGTAGCCGGCGTAGCCGAAGTAGATGCCGGCGAACACCTGCCAGCGCAGCCGCCGGTAGCTTGCATCCACCTGCGCCTCGGGCAGCGGTTGCGCAAACGCGGCAGGCTTCAGCAGCGCGATCATCAGCTGTGACGCTGACTTGCCTGCCAGTCGGGGGCGACGTAATAGGGCTCCTCGGCGCGCGGCAGCGGCGGCCTGCCGCGAATGTGGTCGGCGGCCTTCTCCGCGACCATGATCGTGGGCGCGTTGAGATTGCCGGTGGTAATCGAGGGCATGATCGAGGAATCGACGACCCGCAGTCCCTGCATTCCGATCACGCGCGCCTGATTGTCGACGACCGCGGAAGCGTCAGCGACGGCGCCCATCTTGCAGCTGCAGGAGGGGTGATAGGCGCTCTCGACCTTGTCGCGCACGAATGCGTCGATCTCGGCATCGCTGCGCACCGCATCTCCCGGCTGAATCTCGCGGCCGCGATAGCGATCGAAGGCGTGCTGCGCGAAGATCTCGCGCGTCAGGCGCACGCAGGCGCGCATCTCGACCCAGTCCTCGGGCCTGGACATGTAGTTGAAGAAAATCCGGGGATGATCGTGTGCGTCGCTCGAGCGCAGGCGTACCGAGCCCTGGCTGCGCGAGCGCATCGGCCCCACGTGTGCCTGGAAGCCGTGTTCGCGGGCGAGCGAGGAGCCGTCATAACTTACCGCGAGCGGCAGGAAATGAAACTGAATGTCCGGGTAGCGCACGCCGGCGCGACTTCGGATGAACCCACCGGTCTCGAAGTGATTGCTGCCGCCGAGTCCGCCGCGCGTCAGCAGCCAGCGCGAGCCAATCAGGGCGCGGCGCCACAGCGACATTTCCGAGTAGAGCGTGATGGGTTCGCGACTGGCCACCTGGAAATAAAACTCCAGGTGATCCTGCAGGTTTTCACCGACTCCCGGCAGCTCCTGCAGCGGGGTGATGCCTAAGTCGGCAAGCTCCGCACCAGGACCGATGCCGGAGAGTTTCAGCAGCTGCGGGGAGTTGATGGGCCCGGCACACAACAGCACTTCGCGTCGCGCGCGCACCTCGTGCTCGCTGCCGCCGCGCTCATAGCGCACACCCACGGCGCGTCGTCCCTCCAACAGGACCCGGGTCGCCAACGCATGGGTGCGCACCGCAAGGTTCAGCCGCGTCATGGCCGGGCGCAGATACGCGTTCGCCGCGCTGCAACGCCGCCCGCCGCCCACGGTCATGTCCATGTAACCGAAGCCTTCCTGCTGAAAGCCGTTCATGTCCTGCGTGTGCGGGTAGCCGGCCTCGCTGCCGGCCGCAAGCCAGGCCTGGTGCAGGGGGTTGGTGAGCAGGCCGCGGCGGGTGGCGAGCTTGCCGTCGCCGCCGCGATAGCGGTCCGCGCCGGCCGCGCGCCGCTCGGCACGCCTGAAATACGGCAGCACGTCCGCAAAGCCCCATCCTGCCGCGCCCTCCTCCTCCCAGCGCTCGAAGTCGAGCGGATTGCCGCGCACGTACACCAGGCCGTTGATCGAGGAGGAACCGCCCAGCACTTTGCCGCGCGGGGTGTGCAGACGTCGATTGTTGAGATTCGGCTCAGGTTCGGTGTAATAGCGCCAGTCGTAGCGCGCCATGTTCATGGGAATGTTGAGCGCGCTCGGCATCTGGATCCACAGCGAACGGTCCGAGCCGCCGTATTCGAGCACCAGCGCGGTGTCGCGGCCGTCCTCGGTGAGCCGATCCGCCAGCACGCACCCGGCCGATCCTGCACCGACGATCACGTAGTCGAAGGTGTCCGCGGTCACGGCGTCGGTATCGCTGGCGGGGCCTAGTAGGGCGCGTCGATGTCGCCCAGGGCGACGTACACGCTCTTCAGCTGCGTGTAGTGCTCGATCGCCGCGCGACCATTCTCGCGCCCGAGTCCGGACATCTTGACGCCACCGAAGGGCAGCTCGACCGGGGTAATGTTGTAGTGGTTGATCCAGCAGGTGCCGGCCTCAAGACGTGCGATGACGCGGTGCGCACGGCTCAGGTCGTTGGTGAAGACGCCTGCGGCGAGACCGAACTCGGTGGCATTGGCGCGCTCGATCACCTCGTCCTCGGTTTCGAACTCCAGCACCGACATGACCGGTCCAAAGATCTCCTGGCGCACGATGTCCATATCGTCGTGGCAGGCATCGAACACGGTCGGTGCGACGAAGAAGCCATTGGCCAGATCCCCGCTCGTCAGGCGTGTCCCGCCGGTGATGAGACGGGCACCCTGCGCACGTCCTCGGGCGATGAAGCCGAGCACCTTCTCCATGTGCGCCGCGGAAATCAGCGCGCCCACCTGGGTGGCAGGATCCATGGGGTCGCCGACGCGCATCGCCGCGACCCGCTCGCGCAGCCGCTCGACGAACGCTGAGCGCACTTTGCGGTGTACGAACACGCGCGTGCCGTTCGAACACACTTCGCCCGCCGAGTAGAAGTTGCCGAGCAGCGCCCCGGCGACGGCGTTCTCAAGCTTCGCATCGTCAAACACGATGAGCGGGGACTTGCCGCCGAGTTCCAGCGTCACCTGCTTGAGCGAGGCGGCCGCGTCCGCCATGACGGCCTTACCCGTGCCCACCTCGCCTGTGAGGGAGATCTTGCGGATCGCGGGGTGACGGGTCAGCAGACGCCCGGTCGCCGCCTCTCCCTGCACGACCTGGAAGATGCCCTCGGGCACTCCCGCCTCGCGATAAATCTCGGCTAGCTTCACGGCGGTGAGCGGGGTGAGCTCGGCGGGCTTGAACAGCATGGCATTACCGCAGGCCAGCGCCGGGGCCGACTTCCAGCAGGCAATCTGCAACGGATAGTTCCAGGCGCCGATGCCCGCCACCACGCCGAGCGGTTCGCGGCGCGTATAGCCGAAAGCGGCGGGACCTAAGTCCAGGTGCTCCCCGGCAATCGAGGCGGCAAGGCCTGCGTAGTATTCCAGGCAGTCGGCTCCCGAGAGCACATCCACCGCGCGGGTTTCCTGGATCGGCTTGCCGGTGTTGAGCGTCTCGAGCGTGGCCAGCTCGTCATTGCGCTCGCGCAGGAGGCGCACGGCGCGCTGCAGGATGCGCCCGCGCTCAGCGCCGCTGAGCGCGCCCCACTTCTTCTGCGCGATTTTAGCCTTCGCCACCGCCGCGTCGATCTGTACCGGACCATCCACCTGAATTTCCGCCAGCAGCGCCCCGGTCGCAGGATTGATCACCCGGAAGGTCCCGCCGGCCTCCTTCGTGTCACGCGCCGCGCGCGCACCGGGCGCGCTCACTTCAACCGCCGGCACCGGTGCGAGCTCCTTCAGGCGCCCCTCGACGAACGCCGTTAGCAGCGCACGTGCCCCCTCGCTGTCGGCTTCCTGCCATTCCGACAGCGCCGCGCGCAGCCACACCCCATCGATCATGGCTGCGATCATCGATGCGAGACTGCGCGCATCGGCGCCCGGTATTATCCGGCGAAGATCATTGCGCAGGTTTGACAGCATGCGGCGCTGGTATGCGGTCTGCACCCGCTTCAACCCCTTCACATGCAGCACCTGGCCCCAGAAGGCGAGCCATGCGGTCCCGGTGCGCTTGTCGAACTCCTCCGGAGCGAGATTGGTGTCGATGATCGCCTGCACCCGGCCGCGCGGCGTGCGCGCCTGCGCCAGGCCCGCGCGCAGCCGCACGGCCAGACTGCGCGCCAGCGTGCGAAACGCCGCCTCGAGCAGGCCGTCCTTCTCACCGAAGTAGTGCGCCACCAGACCCGCCGACACCCCCGCGCGGCGGGCGATCTCAGCGAGAGTCGTGCCGACGTATCCGACTTCGGCGAGACTGTCGATCGTGACCTCAACCAGCTGCACGCGGCGGGCCTCCTCGGCTTCATCGCGGGACGATGAACCGGTGCCGTGCGCGAGGTCTTTAAGCGTGGTTGATTGCCTGTTCAATGATGTGCTCCCGGCGGGTCGGACGAGGCGCCCGGCGAGCCCGGCTCGATATCGCCGAGCCAGAGTATATAGTTATCGTTGGCTCAGCGACTTACCCGGTGCTGAGGGACTTGACACACGTTTCATTAAACGGCTATTCAAGACGTGGCGGAAATGATGGAGTCGGAGGGCCTTACGGGTCAAGTATATATCGCCCCCTTCGGTACTCGCGGCAGGGGGCGGTCGCGACCATCCGCCGTGGCGTGCGTTGCGCCCGGAGTGCTCGGCATTTCCCGGGCGCTCGCCGCCGGACAGGTCCCGGGCGATGCGCCGGCGTGCCAGACGCTGCGGCTTTCGGACCTCGGCTGGATGGACCTGACCGCAACCACCGCGGTGTTCAGTGCCCTGCTGCAACACCTGCGTCGGCAGGACTGCCCGAGCGACGATCCATTTCAGAGAGGACAAAGGCGTGGTTAGGAGCAGCGCTACCGCACAGACCGACAGCGGCATGGAGCACTTCGGCTACAAAGAATCGCTGGCTCGCAGCATCGGGGCGTTCGGCAGCTTCGCTGCCGGCGTGAGTTATATCTCAATACTCACCGGTACCTTCCAGCTGTTCTACTTCGGCTTCGGCACTGCCGGGCCGGCGTATCTGTGGTCGTGGCCGCTGGTGCTCATCGGTCAGTTGGCGGTCGCGCTGTGCTTCATGGAGCTGGCCGCCAAATACCCCATCGCCGGATCGGTCTATAACTGGTCCAAGCTACTGGGCAGCCGGATCGTAGGTTGGTCCTCGGGCTGGCTGATGCTCACTGCGTCGATTGTCACCCTGGCTGCCGTGGTGCTGGCGCTGCAACTGAACCTGCCGCGGTTGTGGAGCGGCTTCCAGATCATCGGCGACGGCAGTGGTACCTACGATTTCGCCACCAACGCGGTGATTCTCGGTACGGTCTTGATCCTGTTCACCACCGTCGTCAATGCGCTCGGCGTGCGGTGGATAGCGATGATCAACAGCGCGGGCGTCTTTGTCGAGCTGATTGCTGCCTGCCTGATAGCGGTCATCCTGGCGCTCAACATCAAGCGAGGTCCCGAGGTCTTCTTCTCCACCAACGGCTACGGTGCCGGCAAGAGCTTCGGCTTCCTGAGCGATTTCCTGGTGGCGTCGCTGGCCTCCGGGTACGTGATGTACGGCTTCGACACCGCCAGTTCACTGGGTGAGGAGACCATGGAGCCTCGGCGCACCGCTCCCCGGGCCATTCTGCGGGCCATCCTGGCCTCGTTCGTCATCGGTGGTGCAATCCTGGTGTTCGCGATCATGGCGGCACCCAATTTGCATGATCCGAGGATCGGCAGCAGCAGCGGCGGCTTGCAATACATCGTCGAGCAGGTGATGTGGGGTCCGCTGGGCAAGGTCTTCCTGGTCAGCATTGTGGTCGCGGTGACGGTGTGCTCGCTGGCCGTGCATACCGCGGCCATCCGACTGACCTTCGCGATGGCGCGCGACAACGCACTGCCGTTCGGCGAGAAGCTTGCGCGGGTGAATGCCAAGACGCAGACGCCTATTGTTCCTGCCATCCTGATCGGCGTGATTGCCGAGCTGATCCTGATCGTCAACATCGGACAGCCGAAAATCTTCACGGTGCTGACCTCGATTGCGGTCATCATGATCTACCTGGCGTACTTGATGGTGACGGGCCCACTGCTGATGAAGCGCCTGGAAGGGCAATGGCCCCCCGCAGATCTCGTGGCAGGTGGCTACTTCACCATGGGCAGGTGGGGAATGTTCGTCAACATCGTCGCAGTGCTGTGGGGCACGGGGATGGCGATCAACCTGGCGTGGCCGCGCGAATCCGTCTACGGCACACCCTGGTACAACACTTGGGGCGCGTTCGTCTACATCGCGGTGATTCTCGGAGCAGGTCTGTGGTGGTACGCCGTCAAAGGCCGCCATCACATCGGCACGCTGGCGTCGCACACGCTCGCCACAACTGCTGATTCACTGCACGCGCAAGCCTGAGGCGGTATTCGATGGCGGGGTCGCAGAATGCGCGCCGTCGATGAGCCTCCACGAATGACACCGGGTCCTGAAAAGGAACATCGTGTCCTCGCCCTGGAGCGCAATTCAAAGCCTGCAGCCGCGGCACGACCCGCTATACTGGGTAACCGATGATCGACGTACCGGCGGCCGCTGCGGCAGATCAGAACGCGCTGAGCCGCTCGCTGCGGCCGCGCCACGTAGCGATGATCACCATCGGCGGCATCATCGGTGCCGGTCTGTTCGTCGGCAGCAGCGTGGCGATCGCCGCCGCTGGCCCGGCAATTATCGTGAGCTATGCGCTCACGGGCCTGCTGGTCCTGCTGATCATGCGCATGCTCGGGGAGATGGCGGTGGACATGCCGCAGGTGCGCTCGTTTACGGAGTTCACCCGCGCGGCGCTCGGCAACTGGGCTGGATTCTCAGTCGGCTGGCTCTATTGGTACTTCTGGGTGGTAGTGATTCCGGTCGAGGCGATCGCCGGAGCTGGCATCATCCAGCGCTGGCTGCCGCTGCCGATGTGGCAGATTGGCACCGTGTTGATGCTGCTCATGTCGTGCGTGAATCTCATGTCGGCGCGCGCCTACGGCGAGTTCGAGTTCTGGTTCTCCTCGATCAAGGTCGCGGCCATTCTCTCCTTTATCGTCGTGGTCGGCGCGCACGCCTGCGGCTACCGCTCTGCGATCGGGCCGACCTTCTCCACCCTCATCGATTACGGAGGGTTTGCGCCGCGCGGGCCATTCGCGGTGCTGGCCGCCGTGACCACAGTCATCTGGTCGATGATGGGTGCTGAGGTGGTGACGATCGCCGCGGCGGAATCGCCGGAGCCGGCGCGGGCGGTGGCGCGGATGACCTCGACCATCATCACCCGCATTCTGCTCTTCTACGTCGGCTCGATCTTTGTGATCGTGAGCACGGTACCCTGGAGACACGTGGTCCCGGGTCAGTCACCCTTTACCCTCGCGTTGGACGGAATCCGCTTCCCCTACGCGAGCGAAATCATGGCAGCGGTCATTCTCACGGCGGTGCTGTCGTGCCTCAATTCGTCTTTCTATGTGGCCTCGCGCGTGCTGTTCGTCCTCGCCAGCCGCGGCGATGCGCCGCGCTGGTTGGTGCGGACCAACCGTCGTCACGTGCCGGCGCGCGCCGTGCTGCTCGCCAGCGCGGTGGGATTCGCCGGCGTGATCGCCGCCATTCTCTCGCCGAGCGTCGTGTTTGCCTTCCTGGTGAACGCGTCCGGGGCCATCATCGCCGTGATTTATCTCGCCATCGCGGTGTCGCAGGTGCGCACGCGACGGGCGCGCGAGCGCGCCGGCGAACCGCCGCCGACACTGCCGATGTGGCTGTTCCCGTGGCTGAGCTACCTCGCGATCGCGGGGATGCTGCTAGTGCTGATCGCAATGGCGCTGACGCCCGCGCACCGCGCCGAGTTCTGGACCAGCACCATTTCGATCGTCGTGGCGTTGCTCGCCTACGTGGTTTTCCGGCGTGGACGAGCGGGTGCACTCTCGGCGGTGCCCGCTACGCGCTGACATGCGCCCCTGGTCCGCGGGTCGGCGGCGCAGCGCCGCGAGGTTACGCCGTCCGCCGTGTCGCATTCCTTCAAGCCGGGGGGCGCACGGGTGCTCGTCGGGGAGCGGGGTGCGGCGCATGATGCGCGCGCCCTCAAGCGTCGTGCCCCGTAACAGGATCCGACGATGCAACGCTTCTCGCTCTTCTCGCTGCTCGCCTCCGGCCTGTCCGGCCAGCGCGGCTGGCATGCGCAGTGGCGCCATCCGGAGCCCAAGCCCGCCTACGATGCCCTCATCGTCGGGGGTGGCGGCCATGGGCTGGGCGCGGCCTACTATCTGGCGAGCGAGCATGGCCTCACCAACGTCGCGGTGCTCGAAAAAGGCTGGATCGGCGGCGGCAACACCGGCCGCAACACTACCATCATCCGCTCCAACTACCTGTTCCCGGAGAGTGCCGCGCTCTACGACCATGCGCTGAAGTTGTGGGAGGATCTCTCGCAGGTCCTCAACTACAACGTCATGTTCTCCCCGCGTGGCGTCTTGATGCTGGCGCACACGGTGCACGATGCGCAGGTCTTCAAGCGTCACGTGCATGCCAATCGCGCCGCCGGTGTCGACAACGAGTGGCTCACCCCGGGTGAGGCCAAGGCCTTCTGCCCGCCGCTGAACATTGGCGACATCCGCTACCCGGTGCTGGGCGGCGCCCTGCAGCGGCGCGGCGGCACCGCGCGGCACGATGCGGTGGCGTGGGGCTACGCGCGCGCCGCCGATGCGCTCGGGGTCGACATCATCGAGAACTGCGAGGTCACCGGCATCCTGCGCGACGGCAGCGGCGCGGTTTGCGGCGTGGAGACTTCGCGCGGCACCATCCGTGCCCCGCGCATCGGAGTCGCGGCGGCCGGTCACACCAGCGTCATCATGAAAATGGCCGACGTGGCGCTGCCGCTCGAGAGCTATCCGCTACAGGCACTGGTGTCGGAACCGGTAAAGCCGATGTTCCCCTGCGTGGTCATGTCCAACACCATCCACGCCTACATCAGCCAGTCCGACAAGGGCGAACTGGTCATCGGCGCCGGCACGGATGCCTACACCTCCTACACCCAGCGCGGCGGTCTGCACATCACCAGCCACGCGCTGGAAGCCATCTGCGAGCTGTTCCCGATGTTGCGCCGCCTGAAGATGCTGCGCTGCTGGGGTGGCATCGTGGACGTGACCCCCGATCGCTCACCGATCATCGCCAAGACCCCGGTGCAAGGGCTCTACGTCAATTGCGGCTGGGGGACCGGCGGCTTCAAGGCGACGCCAGGCTCCGCGCACGTGTTTGCCTGGACCATCGCGCGCGACGAACCGCATGCGCTGAATGCGCCCTTCACGCTCGAGCGCTTTCGCGACGGCGACCTGATCGATGAGGCCGCAGCGGCGGCCGTGGCACACTAGAGGCTCACGTCGTGCTCCTCATCCAGTGTCCGTATTGCGGTGAGCGCCCGGAGCCTGAGTTCGTGTACGGCGGACAGGCGCATGTGGCGCGCCCGCCGCAGCCGGCCGAGGTGCAAGCCCAGCCGTGGGCGGATTATCTCTACCGGCGCGACAACACGCGCGGCGTACACGCCGAGCGCTGGCGCCACACGCACGGCTGCGGGCGCTTCTTCAATGCCCTGCGCGATACGACCACCGATCATTTCCTCGCCACCTACAAGGTCGGCGAGCCGCCGCCGGCGGCGGGCGGGGAAGCATGATCGAGGGGCTGCGCAGCGCGCACGGCGGGCGCATCGACCGCTCGTGCGTCATGCATTTCACCTTCGACGGGCGCGGCTATAGCGGCTTCGCCGGCGACACCCTGGCTTCGGCGCTGCTCGCGAACGGGGTGCATCTCATGGGCCGCTCCTTCAAGTACCACCGTCCGCGCGGGGTGCTCGCCGCGGGTGCCGAGGAGCCCAATGCGCTCGTGGCCGTGCGCCGGGATGCGGCGCGCTACACGCCGAACCTGCGCGCCACGCAGGTGGAGCTGTACGAGGGACTGTGCGCGGTGAGTCAGAATCGCTGGCCGAGTCTTCGCTTCGATACCGGCGCGATCAACGATGCGATCGCCCCGTTCATCCCGGCCGGGTTCTACTACAAGACCTTCATGTGGCCCAGGCGGGCGTGGCACGCACTCTACGAGCCGCGCATCCGCGCGGCCGCAGGACTCGGTCTCGCCCCGAGCCTGCCCGACCCGGATCGCTACGCCACTCGTTTCGCGCACTGCGATGTGCTCATCGTGGGTGCTGGACCTTCTGGCCTCGCGGCAGCGTCCGCAGCCGCCGCGGCCGGCGCGCGGGTCATCCTGTGCGATGAGCAGAACGAGTTCGGCGGCTCGCTGCTGACGGATGAGGCGCCCGACGGATGGCGCGCGCGCACGCTCGCAGGTCTTGGCGCGAGCGAGCGGGTAACGCTGTTGCCGCGCACCACCGCGTTCGGCTATTTCCCGCACAACTTCGTCGCACTCAACGAGCGCCTCACCGATCACCTGCCAGCACCTGCCGCTGAGCTGCCCCGCGAGCGCCAGTGGGGCGTGCGCGCGCGCGAGGTGGTGCTCGCCGCCGGCGCCATCGAGCGCCCGCTGGTCTTTCCCGGCAACGATCGCCCCGGGATCATGCTGGCAAGCGCGGCACGCACCTGGCTTAAGCGCTACGCCGTGCTGCCCGGGACGCGCGCGGTGCTGGTCACGGCGACGGATGAGTCTTATGACACCGCGCTCGCCTTAGGCGAGGCGGGGGTCTTCATCGCCGCCATCGCGGACGTGCGGGTGAGCGAAAGTGCGGCCGCGGCCGGCGCGCGCGCGGCGGGGATCCCCGTCACAAGCGGCGCCACGGTGCTCGGCACCAGCGGACGGCTGCGGGTGAATGCGATTCGCTTAGGTCAGATCAAGGATGGTGAGGTGAGCGGGACTTCAACCCAGCCGTGCGATCTGGTCCTCATGTCCGGCGGCTTCACTCCGAGCGTGCACCTCTTCTCGCAATCCCGCGGCAAGCTTCGCTGGGATGAGACGCTGCAGGCGTTCCTGCCGGAAGTGCCAGCCGAGCGCGTGCGCTGTGCCGGGGCCTGCCAGGGCGTGTTCGACCTCGATGACGCGCGCGAGGATGGCGCTGATGCGGGAGCGGCGGCGGCGCAGGCGGCGCTCGCGCCGTCGCGCCGCGGTGTGTCCCCTTCCGGCGCGCGCGCGACCCCGGCCGGTGCACGAGCCTTGGGCCCTCGGGCCAAGCAAGGCGGATTCGCGGGCGTGCTGGCGCAGCCCCCGGGCGGGCGCGCCTTCGTCGACTGGCAGAACGATGTCACGACCAAGGATCTGGCCCTGGCGACACGCGAGGGCTTTCGCTCGATCGAGCACATCAAGCGCTACACCACCACCGGCATGGCGACCGATCAGGGCAAGACCTCGAACCTGAACGCGCTGGGCATCGTGTCGCAGACCCTCGGCAAGGCCGTGCCGCAGGTCGGTCTCACGACTTTCCGCATGCCCTACACGCCGGTGACCTTCGGCAGCTTCGCCGGCGTTGCGCGCGGGGATCTGTTCGACCCGGTGCGCACCACTCCCATCCACGGCTGGGCGCGCGGGCGCGGCGCGGTGTTCGAGGATGTCGGACTGTGGAAGCGTGCGCGCTTCTTCCCGCGCACCGGCGAGGACATGCACGCGGCCGTGGCGCGCGAGTGCCGCGCGGTGCGCAGCGGCTGCGGCATCTTCGATGCCTCAACGCTCGGCAAGATCGAGGTGGTCGGCAAGGACGCCGTGACCTTCATGAACCGCCTGTACGTCAACGCCTGGACCAGTCTTGCCGTGGGACGTGCGCGCTACGGCGTCCTCACGCGTGATGACGGCTATGTCTACGACGATGGCGTGGTCGCACGCATCAGCGCGGATCGCTTCCACGTCACCACCACCACCGGCGGCGCACCCCGGGTGCTCGCCCTGATGGAAGACTACCTGCAGACCGAGTGGGCGGAGTTATCTGCCTGGCTCACCTCGACCACCGAGCAGTGGGCGGTGATTGCACTGCAGGGGCCCAACGCGCGGCGCGTGCTCGAGAAGCTCATCGATATCGATATCAGCGCGCAGGCGCTGCCGCACATGGGCGTGGCGCTGGGCAAAATCTGCGGCGTGCCGATGCGCCTGTTTCGCGTAAGTTTCACCGGCGAACTGGGCTTTGAGGTCAACGTCCCTTCTGACTTTGGCGCCCCCGTCTGGGAGGCGCTGTGGGCGGCCGGCGCGGCGCACGGTATCACCGCCTATGGCACCGAGTCGATGCACGTGCTGCGCGCCGAGAAGGGCTACATCATCGTCGGCCAGGATACCGATGGCACGGTGACGCCCGACGATGCCGGTCTGGGCTGGGCGATCGGCAAGAACAAGCCGGACTTCGTCGGCAAACGCTCGCTGCAGCGGCCCGCGATGCTCTCGCCCGAGCGCCGCCAGCTGGTGGGACTGTCCACCGCCGACCCGAAGGTGGTGCTCGAGGAAGGCGCGCAGGTCATGGCGCTCGAGCACTCGCCCCGACCGTCCCGTCCCTTAGGCCACGTCACCTCCTCCTACCACAGCGCGGTGCTCGAGCGCTCGATCGCCATGGCACTGGTGGCCGGCGGGCGCGCCCGGATGGGGCAGACGCTGTACGTGCCGCAGGCCGGCGGCGTGGTCAGCGTCCAGGTGTGCTCGGCGGTGTTTTATGACCCGACGGGGGCGCGCCTCAATGCGTGATCTCACCTCCTGCCGCCAAGGACCGACTCTCACCGTCGGTCCTGCGCTTGAAATCCTGCCGCCGGCGGCGCGCTACATCCTGCGCGGCGCTGAGGCGGCACGCGCGGCCGCCGAAGGTGCGCTCGGGGTGAAGATTCCCGCCACCGCCTGCCGGGCGGCGCGCGCGGGCGAACGGGCCGCCCTGTGGCTGGGCCCGGATGAGTGGCTGCTGATCGGCCCGCTCGGTGAGGGGACGGCACTGGAAGCCACCCTGGGCGCGGCGCTGAAGGAGCTGCCCCATTCGCTGGTCGACGTGAGTCACCGCCAGACCGCCTTCTGCGTGGCCGGCAGGCAGGCGGCGCTGCTGCTGGCGTCCGGCTGCCCGCTCGATCTGGATGAGAGCGCCTTTGCGGTCGGTATGTGCACGCGCACCATGCTGGCGAAGGCGGAAGTCGTGCTGTGGCGTCCGGCGCGCGAGGTGTTCCGCCTCGAGGTGTGGCGCTCGTTTGCGGCTTACTTGACGCAGTATCTCGCCGAGTGCGCGCGCGGGATGATTTGAGGCAAGGCGCCGTCGCAATTGGAGTCCGAAGCCTCCCCGACGCTGGCTACACTGCACTGACCGGGCCGGCGCTCTCGCGTCGCCCAGGGAGAATGACGTGAAGACGCATGTTCGGGTGCTGGTCGTGGGTGGCGGCGTGGTGGGCGTGAGCACGCTCTATCACCTGACCAAGAAGGGCTGGACGGATGTCGCGCTGATCGAGCGCACCGAGCTCACCGCCGGCTCGACCTGGCACGCCGCAGGTCTTTTGCCCCTTTTCAACATGAGCTACACCGTCGGACAGCTGCACAAGTACTCGGTCGACCTGTACAAGCGCCTGCCGGCGGAGACCGGGCAGGATGTCAGCTTCCACGTCACCGGGAACCTGAGGCTTGCGACCTGCCGCGAGCGCATGGACGAGTACCAGAAGTACTGCGGCACGGCCAACACCATCGGCGTGCCCTTCGAGGTGATCAGTCCTCAGCGCGTGAAGGAGCTGTGGCCGCTGGTGGAGCTCGGCGGCAGCGCCGAGACGCCGGCGATCATCGGCGCGCTCTATCACCCCGACGATGGTCACATTGCGCCGGCCGACCTGACCATGGCGCTGCGCAAGGGTGCGCGCTCGGCCGGCGCGGAGATCTACGAGCACACCGAGGCGACGGCGTTTGAGCGTACGCCTGCCGGGGAATGGAAGGTGCGCACCAGCCAGGGCGAGATCACGGCCGAGCACATCGTGCTCGCCACCGGCAACTACGCGCGCCAGACCGGGCGGCTGCTCGGACTCAACGTGCCGGCGATCCCGGTCGAGCACCAGTACATCGTCTACGACGAGTCGCCCGAGCTTAAGGCCTATCGCAAGGGAGGCGGCAAGGAACTGGCGGTGCTGCGCGAGTCGGATCAGTCCTACTACCTGCGCGAGGAGCGCATGGGCTGGATCCTGGGACCCTACGAGAAGGGGGCACCGGCGCGCTTTGCGGATGGGGTGCCGGACTGGTTCGGCCGCAGCCTGTTCCCGGGCGATCTGGACCGGCTGGTGCCGCATGTCGAGGCGGCGACGCGCCGCGTGCCCGCACTCGAGAACTGCGGACTGAAGGACATCGTCAACGGACCGATCTCCTATACCCCGGACGGCAGCCCGCTGATCGGCCCGGCCTGGGGCGTGAACAACGTGTGGCTCAACGAAGGTCACAGCTTCGGCATCACCGCCGCGGGCGGCTCGGGCTGGCAGCTCGCCGAGTGGATCGTGGAGGGCGAGCCGGGTATCGACATGCTGGCGGTCGATCCGCGCCGTTACGGCGCGTACACCAGCAAACGCTACGTGGTGAAGAAGAACGAGGAAACCTACCGCAACGTCTTCGTCATCCATTTCCCGGATGAGGAACGCCCCGCCGCACGCCCCGCCAAGACCAGCCCGGTGTACGACAAGATCAACGCACTCGGCGCGGTGTGGGGCCAGCGCTACGGCTGGGAGCGCGCCAGCTGGTTCGCACCCAAGGGCGTCGAGCGTCGCGATCAGTGGAGCTTCAGGCGCAGCAACTACTTCGAGCACGTCGGCAACGAGGCGCGCCTGATGCGCGAGCGCGTCGGCGTCATCGACCTGACGCCCTTCACCAAGCACGAAGTCAGCGGGGCGGGAGCCGAGGCCTGGCTCGACGGACTGGTCGCCAACAAGGTGCCGAGCAAGATCGGGCGCATGGCGCTCTCGCACGCGCTCACCCGCCGCGGCGGCATCCGCTCCGAGTTCACCATCACCAAGATCGCGGATGCGCACTATTACGTGGTGAGTGCCGGCGCCGCCGAGCGCTACGACAACGACTTCCTGGTGAAATCGCTGCCCCAGGACGGCTCGGTTGCGCTGCGCAACATCACCAACACCCGCGGCTGCTTCGTGCTGGCCGGCCCGAAGTCGCGCGAGGTGCTCAGCCAGCTCACCGACACGCCGCTCGACAACACCGCCTTCCCCTGGCTCACCGCCCAGACCATCGAGGCGGGACTGGCGGTGGATGTGTACGCGCTGCGCGTGAACTTCGTCGGCGCACTGGGGTGGGAGCTGCACTTTCCCATCGAATACGCGCATCACCTGTTCGACGCCCTGTTCGAGGCCGGCAAGCCCCACGGCATCGGCATGGTCGGCATGCGCGCCATGGAATCCTTGCGCATGGAGAAGTCCTACCGCATGTGGGGCAGCGACATGACGCCCGACTACACCCCCTTCGAGGCGAGCCTCGATCGCTTCGTGCGCATGAACAAGGGAGCGTTCACCGGCAAGGAGGCGCTGGAAAAGCAGCTGGCTTCTGGCGTGCCGCACCGCTTCGTCACGCTCGAGGTGCACGGGGTCACCGATGCGGATCCGCTCGGCAACGAGCCGCTGTTCGATGCCAAGGGCCGCATCATCGGCCGGGCGACCTCCGGCTACTACGGCCACAATCTCAACAAGAGCCTCGCCATCGGCTACGTCAAGGCCGAGTTCGCACCGCTCGGCACTCCGCTCGCCATCGAAATCCTGGGCGAGCGCAAGGCGGCCACGGTACTGCGCGAATCCCCCTACGATCCGGAGAACCAGGAGCTGCGCGCCTGAGGGAGTTATGCCGTGTCTGCCCAGCCTGCCACCTTGAGCCTTAAACCCCGCGCGACCTCAAGCGCCGCCGACCCTTGCGATCTTGCCGCGCTGATGGCGCAGCGCCGGCCGGGTTTCACCCTGCCGGCGCCCTTCTACCTGAGCCCCGAGGTCTTCGCCCGCGACCTCGAACTGATCTTCGGCCGCCACTGGATCTTCATCGGCACCGAGCCTGAGATCGCAGAGCCGGGGGATTTCTTTACCGTCGAGATCGGCGCCGACTCGATCATCATCGTGCGCGATGACGATATGACCGTGCGCGCCTTCCACAACGTGTGCCGCCACCGCGGCGCGCGGCTGCGCCCGGCCGGCCGCGGCATCGTCGGGAACCTGGTGTGCCCGTATCACCAGTGGACCTACAACCTCAAGGGCGAACTCCTGCAGAGCCCGCACATGCCCGAAGACTTCGAGCGCTGCAAATTTGGCTTAAAGCCGCTGCACCTGGAGAGTCTGGCGGGACTCCTGTTCGTGTGCCTGAGCGCGCAAGCCGCGCCGGGCTTTGCGGCCATGCGCCAGGCGCTCACCCCCTACATCGCGCCCCACGATATCGCCAACAGCAAGGTCGCCTTCCAGAGTGACCTCATCGAGCACGGCAACTGGAAGCTCACGATGGAGAACAACCGTGAGTGCAATCACTGCCAGGCGAACCACCCGGAGCTCACCGTGCCCCTGCTCGAGTACGGCTTCGGCTACCAGCCCTCGGCCGAGAACCTCGAGGAGCTCGCCGCCTTCAACGAGCTGCTCACCCGTGAGCACGCCCGCTGGCAGGCCTGTGGACTGCCGTCCGCGGAGATCGAGCGGCTGGGCGAGGTCACCGGATTTCGCGCCGTGCGACTGCCCATCGCCCACAGCGGGGAGTCCCAGACCGTGGACACCAAGGTCGCCTCGCGCAAGCTCCTAGGGCAGCTGCCGCAGGCCGCACTCGGGGGACTGTCGGTGTGGACGCAGCCGAACTCCTGGCATCACTTCATGAGCGATCACATCGTGAGCTTCTCGGTGCTGCCGCTCTCGAGTGATCGCACGCTGCTGCGCACGCGATGGCTGGTGCACAAGGATGCCCAGGAGGGGGTGGATTACCACGTCGACCGCCTGAGCTCGGTATGGACCGCGACCAACAGCCAGGACGGCGCACTGGTGGAACGGGCGCATCAGGGTATCGGCAGCCCGGCCTACGAGCGCAGACCCTACTCCCCGTTCACCGAGGGGCTGGTGGATGGCTTCTGCGAGTGGTACCTCGGGCGCCTCGCGGCAGGCCTCGACGCACTGCCGCTCGTGGACTCCTAGCGGATTGGGCGTCACTCCATTGAATATCGGCAACTGTCGCAATCAGGCAAGAAGGGTGTAAAATCTGGCATGTGCCAGCTGCCCGGTCCAAGTTCGCCTTTCTGACGCTGCCGCGCTACTCGATGATCGCGCTCTCGAACGCGGTCGAGCCGTTGCGCATGGCCAACAGTCTCACCGGCCGCAGCGTGTACGAGTGGTCGATCGTGAGCCTCGACGGGCAGCCGACGGCGGCCAGCAATGGCCTCAAGTTATCTCCGACCAGCCCGCTCGAGCAGGCCGGGGCGCTCGACATCCTCTTCGTCTGTGGCGGGGTCGACGTGCAGGAGGCGGTGTCGCCGAAGATCATCGCAGCGCTCAAGCGCCTCGCCGAGCGGCGCATTCCGCTCGGTGCCTTGTGTACCGGGGGCTATGCGCTCGCCAAGGCGGGACTGCTGGACAGGTACCGCGCCACCATACACTGGGAGAATCTCTCGGCCCTGCGCGAGGAATTTCCGCGCATTCAGTTGAGCGATCAGCTCTTCACCATCGACCGCGACCGCTTCACCTGCTCAGGCGGCGTCGCGCCGCTGGACCTGATGCTGCACCTGGTGGAAGCCAAGCTCGGCGCCAGCGTTTCGCAGCTCATTTCCGAGCAGTTCATCGTCGATCGCGTGCGCAATGACCGTGATCGTCAGTACGTGCCGCTGCGCGCGCAGATCGGGGTCAGCCACGAGAGCCTGATCAAGGTCGCGCAGCTGATGGAGGAGAACATCGAAAAGCCGCTCTCGCTCGATGAGATCGCCGCGGCGACCGGGCTGTCGCGCCGGCAGATCGAGCGGCTCTTCAAGCGCCATCTCAACTGTGTGCCCAAGCGCTACTACCTGCAGATGCGCCTGCGCCGCGCGCGCGAGCTTTTGCTGCAGACCTCCATGCCGATCATCGACATCACGACGGCGTGCGGCTTTCAGTCGCCGCCGCACTTCTCGCGCTGCTACCGGGCGCAATTCGGCTGCCCGCCGAGTGCGGAACGGCAGGCGCGCTCGGGCAAGGCCGCCTCCGCCGAACGTGCGGAAGGTGAGATCGCGCCGGTCTGACGCGTAAAGCGTGAACGGTGTCGGGGTCGGGTTTGCCTTAACGCGCCGCGCTGTCGCTTGCGGACATGCGGCGGTCGCGAAGGAATCAGTGCCCCGTGTACCCTCCCCTTACGATGCTGCCAAGCGACCGCGCGAGCCGCTAACCCAAAGTCGCGCATGGAGATTTCGAGCATGGCCGAGTCCTCCGAAGCCGAATTCAACCTCAGTGATCTGAACGACCAGGAGCTCACCGAACAGGTCCACGATGATCTGTACAACGGCCTGCGCGCCGAGGTCGAGGAAGCCACGCGCCTTTTTCTCTCGCGCGGCTGGAATGCAGAGAAGGTCCTGAACGAAGCCCTGGTCGAGGGCATGCGCATCGTCGGCATCGACTTTCGCGACGGAATCCTGTTCGTGCCCGAGGTGCTGCTCGCCGCCAACTCCATGAAGGGCGGCATGGAGATCCTGCGTCCGCTGCTCGCCGAGACCGGCGTGCCGCCGATCGGCAAGATCGTGATCGGCACCGTCAAGGGCGACATTCATGACATCGGCAAGAACTTGGTCTCGATGATGCTCGAGGGGGCCGGCTTCGAAGTGATCGATCTTGGCATCAACAACCCGGTCGAGAAATATCTTGCCGCGCTGGCGGAGCACAAGCCCGATATCCTCGGCATGTCGGCGCTGCTGACCACGACCATGCCCTACATGAAGGTCGTGATCGATACGATGAAGGAGAAAGGCATCCGCAAGGACTTCATCGTGCTGGTGGGCGGCGCGCCGCTCAACGAGGAATTCGGCAAGGCGGTGGGCGCGGATGCCTATTGCCGCGATGCCGCCATCGCGGTCGAGACCGCCAAGACTCTGCTCGCCGCGCGCCGCGCCGGGGCGAGCGCGGCGAATGCCGCCTGAAGCGCAACGCTGCCATGGACACGCCCTCCGGCACCTTGCTCATCGCCTGCGGGGCACTCGCGCGCGAGATCGCAGCCTTGAAGCGCGCAAACGCCTGGCAGGCGCTCGATGTGCGCTGCCTGCCGGCCGAACTTCACAACCGCCCCGAGCGCATCGCACCGGCGGTGCGCGAGGCGATCCGCGAGAACCGGGCAGCCTACGCCAAGATCTTCGTCGTGTACGGCGAATGCGGCACGCAGGGGCAGCTGGACGCGGTGCTTGCGCAGGAAGGGATCGAGCGACTGCCCGGCGCCCACTGCTACGAATTCCTGGCCACTCCTTCGGTGTTTGCCAGCCTGTCGGAAGCTGAGCCCGGCACCTTCTACCTGACTGACTTTCTGCTGCGGCACTTCGAGAGGCTCGTCATCCGCCCGCTGGGGCTCGATCGGCATCCGCAGCTCACGAGCGAATACTTCCGCCACTACAAGAAGCTCATCTACCTGGCGCAGGCCGAGCGGCCCGGCGCCATCGACGAGGCGCGCCGGATCGCGGACTCGTTCGGCTTCGAATTCGAATATCGCTTCACCGGTTACGGGCAGCTCGGCACGCGTCTGACCGCCTTGCTGAAAAGCCAGGATACCCTGGCATGGCCAGCCTGAGCATCATCTCCTGGCGGGACATTCCCGCTCAGGTCATCGTCAAGCGCGGACGCGAGACCGCGAAAGTGCAGTTGTCGGCGCGTTTCCAGGAGGCGGTCGATCGTGCCGCCATGCGTGCCGGTAAGGGCAGTTCGGATGCGTATCTGGCCGACTGGAAGAGAGGCGAGGCGCGCTCCTGCGGGGAAGACCTCAAGGCCGAAGCGGCGGCAGAAGCTGCGCGAATCGAGGCGCGCTTCAGCGATGAGGATCTTGAGACCCTGATCCGTGCGAAGGGTCTCGCGGCGGTTTGCTAGGTGCACGCGCTCAGGCACTGGTCGGTGCGACATTCGCGGGGGCTGAATGCCTTCTACCGGGGCTTCGAGTCCTTGCTCGTGGCGCTCGCACCCCTCTTCAAGCGCATCGGCTATGCGCGGCTCGAGCGCCCGGTGGCAGCCGTTGAGCGCACCGTCAAGGCAGTGCTGTTCGACTGCCAGATGTGCGGCCAGTGCATCCTGAGTTCCACAGGCATGTCCTGCCCGATGAACTGCCCGAAAAATCTGCGCAATGGACCGTGCGGCGGCGTGCGCGCCAACGGACACTGCGAAGTGCGTCCCGAAATGAAATGTGTCTGGGTGGAAGCGGTGGACGGCAGCGCCCGCATCCCGGGCGGCCGGCAGTCCTTAAGTTCGGTGCAGGCGGCGGTG
>Ga0209624_10000023_pt1 | contig 158490 bp, 134 predicted proteins | sample JacPinW_OM2H0_O1_FD_188565 | JGI IMG/M metagenome (GOLD analysis project Ga0209624, IMG submission 188565) | Forest soil microbial communities from Algoma, Ontario, Canada - Jack Pine, Ontario site 1_JW_OM2H0_O1 (SPAdes) (version 2) | ecosystem: Environmental > Terrestrial > Soil > Boreal... | reverse complement strand
CACTCGCTGCCGGCGGCGGCGAGTGCCGCGGCTTCGGCTTCGCCGGCGTACTCGAGGTGGTCGCACGACAGCGCGCCGTGACGCGTGGCCATGAGCGTGCCGCCCTGGTTGCTGAGCTGCTCGGCGTGCATGCGCACCGGCACCCCGTGCGCGCGCGCGGCGAGGAACAGCCGCTCGGCCTGCGCGACGCTGAAGGCGATGCTCTCGCAGAACACGTCCACCGCGTCCACCAGCCCTTCCGCGAGCAGCGCCGGCAGCCAGCTGCGCGCCACGGTGTCGATGTACTCATCGGGCCGCCCGCGGTACTCGGGCGGCAGCGTGTGGGCGGCGAGCAGCGAGGTACGCACCGTGACCGGAAAGGCGCGCCCGAGCGCGCGCGCGACGCGCAGCATCTTCGCCTCATCCTCGAGCGTGAGCCCGTAGCCTGACTTGATCTCGATCGTGGTCACGCCCTCGGCCACCAGCGCCGCGAGGCGCGGCGCGCTCTGCGCGAACAGCTGCTCCTCGCTGGCGGCGCGCACCGCGCGTACGCTCGCGAGGATGCCGCCGCCGGCGCGCGCGATGTCCTCGTAGCTCGCCCCGCGCAGCCGCTGCGCATATTCATCGGCGCGCGTACCGGCGAACACCAGGTGCGTGTGGCAGTCGATGAGGCCGGGCGTGACCCAGGCCCCGTCCAGATCATGCACTTCGGCGCCGCTCGCCGCGGGCAGTGACGCTTCCTCACCCAGCCATTCGATGCGCGGGCCCAGGGTGAGCAGCGCGCCGCGCTCCACGCAGTGCGCGCCCGGCGCGCAGGTGGCGAGGCGGGCGTTGCGCCACAGCCGCAGCGCAGCGCTCACGGGGCGCCCGGCTCCGGCGCGCCGAGGAACGGCAGGTTCAGTCCCTGGGCGCGCGCGCACTCGATCGCGCTCTCGTAACCGGCATCCGCATGGCGCATGACGCCGCTCGCCGGATCGTTCCACAGCACCCGCTCGATGCGCCGCGCGGCCGCGGCGGTGCCGTCGCAGACGATGACCACCCCGGCATGCTGGGAGTAGCCCATGCCGACGCCGCCGCCGTGATGGATCGACACCCAGGTCGCGCCGCTGGCGGTATTGAGCAGCGCGTTGAGCAGCGGCCAGTCGGCCACGGCATCCGAGCCGTCGCGCATCGCCTCGGTCTCGCGGTTGGGGCTGGCGACCGAGCCGGAGTCGAGATGGTCGCGGCCGATCACGATCGGCGCCTTGAGTTCCCCGCGCGCCACCATCTCGTTGAAGGCGAGCCCGAGGCGATGGCGGTCACCGAGGCCGACCCAGCAGATGCGCGCCGGCAGCCCCTGGAACTGGATGCGCGCGCGCGCCATGTCGAGCCAGTGGTGCAGGTGCCGGTCCTCGGGCAACAGCTCGCGCACCTTCGCGTCGGTGCGATAGATGTCCTCGGGGTCGCCCGAGAGCGCCACCCAGCGAAACGGCCCCATGCCGCGGCAGAACAGCGGGCGCACGTACGCCGGCACGAAGCCGGGGAAGGCGAAGGCATCCGCCACGCCCTCATCGAGCGCCATCTGGCGCAGGTTGTTGCCGTAGTCGAACACCGGGATGCCGAGTTTCTGGAAGGCGAGCATCGCCTCCACGTGACGTGCCATCGAGGCACGTGCCGCGCGCGCTACCTGCGCCGGGTCGGCCGTGCGCAGCCGGTCCCACTGCTCGAGGCTCCAGCCGTGGGGCAGGTAGCCGTTGACCGGATCGTGCGCCGAGGTCTGGTCGGTGACGGCGTCCGGGCGCACACCGCGGCGCAACAGCTCGGGCAGCACCTCGCAGGCGTTGCCGCGCAGCCCCACCGAGAGGGGCTTGCCCGCGCGGTGCGCGCGCTCGATGAGCTCGAGCGCCTCCTCGAGCGTGCCGGCCTGCACGTCGAGGTACTTCGTCTGCAGGCGCTTGGCGATGCGTTCGGCACGGCATTCGATCGCGAGCATCGAGGCGCCCGCGAGCGTCGCGGCCAGCGGCTGCGCGCCGCCCATGCCGCCGAGTCCCGCGGTCAGGATCCACTTGCCGGCGAGACTGCCGCCGTAGTGCTGGCGGCCCATCTCCACGAACGTCTCGTAGGTGCCCTGCACGATGCCCTGGCTGCCGATGTAGATCCACGAGCCCGCGGTCATCTGGCCGAACATCATCAGCCCCTTCTTGTCGAGGGCGTTGAAGTGCTCCCAGTCTGCCCAGCGCGCCACCAGGTTCGAGTTCGCCAGCAGCACGCGCGGGGCGTCGGCGTGGGTGCGGAAGACCCCGACGGGCTTGCCCGACTGGATGAGCAGCGTCTCCTCGTCGCCGAGCGCGCGCAGCGCGCCCACGATCTGCTCGTAACAGCGCCAGTTGCGTGCCGCCTTGCCGATGCCGCCGTAGACCACCAGCTCCCCGGGCCGCTCGGCGACCTCGGGGTCGAGGTTGTTCATCAACATGCGCAGCGGCGCCTCGGTGAGCCAGCTCCTGGCGCTCAGCGTGGTACCGCGCGCGGCGCGCAGCGGCAGGCGGGCGGATGGCGTGGTCATGGGTTACCTCGGCTGACAGGTGGCGGCGAGCTCGTAGCGCGAGCCCGGGTGATAGAGGTCCGCGACGCTGGCGATACGCCCATGCGAGAAGGTGCGCCGCAGGATCAGCAGGCATGCCTCGCCCGGCTCGAGCTTCAGCAGTCGCCGGATGCGCGGCTCGGGCAGCAGCGCCCGCACCGTGTGCTCGGCGCGCTGCAGCGGCGCCACGCGGATCAGGAACTCGTGCGGGGTGATACGCGAGAAGTCGTTGCGCAGGTAGCCGGGCGCCACCTGCGGGTTGACGTAGCGCTCCTCCACTTGCAGCGGCAGCGCGTCGGCGAAATGCGTGAGCAGCGAGTGATCGAGCGCGGCGCCGGGTCGCACGCCGCAGCGTTCGGCGAGCTCGCGCGGCGCGCTCACCGATTCCAGCGCGATCACCTTCACGCGGTAGTCGTGGCCGCGGGCGCGGATCTCGTCGGCGATGTTGCGCACCTCGAGCGGATGGGCGTGCACGCGCTGTTCGGCGACGAAGGTACCCACCCCGGCGACGCGCACCAGCACGCCGTCGGCGGCCAGCTCGCGCAGCGCGCGGTTGGCGGTCATGCGCGACACGCTCAGCGCCCGCGTGAGCTCGTTCTCGGACGGCACGCGCTCGCCGCTGCGCAGTGCGCCGGCCGCGATGCGCTCGAGGATGAAGTGCTTGACCTGCAGGTAGCGCGCGGCGGCTTCGGGGGCGGGCATGGCGGACCTCGGCGGCGGCGAAGGCGTGCGGACACGTAAGGGGCAGGCCTTCCGGCGGCGCTCGGCGGGCATCCTGCCATCGGCGCGTCGACTTGTCTATACAGGTCTAGAGTGCAAGCGGGCTGGCCTGGGCGTGCCGGGCGATTCCCCTGCCGGGTGCGTTCCGGTAGAATGCGCGCCCCCGCGGACCGGCCGAGCTGGCGCGCGGGGACGGGTGGCTGGTGTCGCTGAACGCGTCCGGAGGTTTCCGGCGGCGGCACCCCCGAAAGATCGAGACCGGAAAGCCCCCTGCGGGGCTTTTTTTTTGGTGGGCCTTGGGGCCCATTTTTGTTTGCGGCGGCGCGCGCGGCGGGCGGCGCGGAGGCGATGGTGACATGGGACTCTTGCGGGAGCGGCTGATCGCCCTCATCGAACCGATGCTCGGAAGGCTCGGATTCGAGCTGGTCGAGCTCGAGTACGGGGCCGGCCGAGCCCACGCCGTGCTGCGGCTGTTCATCGACGCTCCCGCCGGGATCACCGTCGAGGATTGCAGCCGCGTGAGCCGCGAGGTCTCGGCACTGCTCGACGGCGCGGACCCGATCCCGACCGCGTACACGCTGGAAGTGTCCTCGCCGGGTTTCGACCGGGTGCTGCGCACCCGGGCCCATTTCGGCCGCTTCCTCGGCTCGCGGGTGTTCGTCGAGCTGAAGGAGCCGCGCGCCGGAAGGCGCCGCTACACCGGCACGCTGCTCACGGTCGATGATGGCGGGATCGCGCTCGAGGTCGATCGCGAGCAGGTCACGGTGGGCTTCGAGGAGATCGGCAAGGCGCGGCTTGCGCCCCAGGAAGCGCGCAGCAGTGTTGGCGAGCGAAAAGGCGTTTAGAGGTAGGACAGCAGTGAACAAAGAGATTCTGATGGTGGTCGATGCCGTCTCCAACGAGAAGGGCGTCGACAAGGAAGTGATCTTCGAGGCGCTCGAGGCGGCGCTCGCCTCGGCTACGCGCAAGAAGCACAACGAGGAGTGGGATGCGCGCGTGGTCATCGATCGCAAGAGCGGCGACTACGAGACCTTCCGCCGCTGGAAGGTGTTCGCCGACGACTCCAAGGAGCTCGAGGTGCCCGAGCGCGAGCTCAGGCTCGAGGATGGGCTCGAGGTCGATCCGAAGGCCGAGATTGGCGGCTTCGTCGAGCAGCCGATCGAGTCGGTGGCCTTCGGCCGCATCGCCGCGCAGCAGGCCAAGCAGGTCATCGTGCAGAAGGTGCGCGAGGCCGAGCGCGCCCAGGTGGTCGATGCCTATCGCGACCGCGTCGGCACGCTGGTCGGCGGCGTGGTGAAGCGCGTCGACCGCAACGGCATCTACATCGACCTGGGCTCCAACGCGGAAGGCTTCGTGCCGCGCACCGACATGATCCCGCGCGAGCAGGCCAAGCCGCAGGACCGCATCAAGGCGTACCTCAAGGAGGTGCGCTCCGAGCCGCGCGGCCCGCAGCTGTTCCTCACGCGCACCGCCCCCGAGTTCCTCATCGAGCTGTTCAAGCTCGAGGTGCCCGAGGTCGGCCAGGGGCTCATCCAGATCCTCGGCGCGGCGCGCGACGCGGGGGTGCGCGCCAAGATCGCCGTGCGCAGCAACGATCCGCGCATCGACCCGGTGGGCGCCTGCGTCGGCATGCGCGGCTCGCGCGTGCAGGCGGTGTCCAACGAGATCGCCGGCGAGCGCGTCGACATCATCCCCTACGTCGACAACCCGGCGCAGTTCGTGATCAACGCCATGTCGCCCGCCGAGGTCATGTCGATCGTGGTCGACGAGGACTCGCACAGCATGGATATCGCGGTGTCGGAGGACAAGCTGTCGCAGGCGATCGGCCGCGGCGGCCAGAACATCCGCCTGGCGAGCCAGCTCACCGGCTGGGAGCTGAACGTCATGACCGAGTCCGACGCCGAGGCCAAGAGCGAGACCGAGGCGAAGGAGCTGGTGCAGAACTTCATGAAGCAGCTGGATGTCGACGAGGACGTGGCCACGATCCTGGCGCAGGAAGGCTTCTCCACCATCGAGGAGATCGCCTACGTGCCGCAGGCCGAGCTCGCCGCCATCGAGGAGTTCGACGAGGACATCGTCAAGGAGCTGCGCAACCGCGCGCGCGACGTGCTGCTCACCCAGGCGATCGCCAGCGAGGAGACGCTCGACCAGTCGATGCCGGCGGACGACCTGCTGCTGCTCGAGGGCATGAGCCCGGACCTGGCGCTCACGCTGGCGCGGCGCGGCGTGCGCACCCGCGAGGATCTCGCCGAGCAGTCGGTGGATGAGCTCGCCGACATCGAGGGGCTGGCGGCCGACAAGGCCGCGAAGCTCATCATGACGGCGCGCGCGCCGTGGTTCGAGGCGGGTAACTGAGCGTAACGGGACGAGGATTCAACATTATGGCGGAAGTGACCGTTTCCCAGTTTGCCGAGGTACTGAAGGTGCCGGTGGACCGGCTGCTGGTGCAGCTCGATCAGGCCGGGATCAAGGTATCCGGACCCGACGCACGTATCACCGACGATGCGAAGCTCGAGCTGCTCACGCACCTGCGCCGCAGTCACGGCAGCGAGGCGGACACCGATGGCGCGCCGCGCAAGATTACCCTCAAGCGCAAGACCCAGAGCGAGCTGAAGCTCGCCAGTAACCAGGGACGTGCCCGTACCGTGAACGTCGAGGTACGCCGTACCCGCAACTACATCAAGCGCGACGTGCTGCAGGAGCAGGCGCGCGTCCAGCAGGACGAGATCGATCACCGCAAGCGCGAGGCGGAGGAAGCCGCGCGCGCCGAGAGCGAGCGTGCCGAGAGCGAGCGGCGCGAGCGCGAGCGGCTGGAAGCGGAGAACCGCCGCCGGGTCGAGGAGGAAGAAGCCCGGCGGCGCGCGCAGGAGGATGCGCGGCGCGTCGCCGAGCAGCGCAACCGCGACGATGAGGCGCGGCGCGCGCGCGAGCGCGAGGAGCACGACCGCCGTGGCGGCGATCGCGAGCGCGTGCCGACGGCGGCTGTGGCGCCGGCGGTGCGCGAGCGTGCCGCTACGCCCGTCCCCGCGGCGCCGGCCGCCGCCGACGACAAGGCCACCCGCTACGGGCGCCAGGAGCTGCACGTCACCGGCGACGTCAGCTCGCGCTACAAGAAGAAGCGTCGCGCCAAGGCGCGGATGGTGCCGGCCTCAGCCGAGGGGAAGCACGGCTTCGAGATGCCCACCGCGCCAGTGGTGCGCGAAGTGGGCATCGGCGAGACCGTGACGGTGGCGGAGCTCGCGCAGAAGATGGCCGTCAAGGCGACCGAGGTGATCAAGGTGCTCATGAACATGGGTGTCATGGCCACGATCAACCAGCCGATCGACCAGGACACCGCGGTGCTGGTGGTGGAGGAGCTGGGCCACACGCCCAAGGTGCTGAAGGAGAACCAGATCGAGGCGGACCTGCAGGGGGCCCAGGCCGAGGCCGAGCTCGAGCCGCGTCCGCCGGTGGTCACCGTCATGGGCCACGTCGATCACGGCAAGACCTCGCTCCTGGACTACATCCGCCGCACCAAGGTGGCGGCGGGCGAGGCGGGCGGCATCACCCAGCACATCGGTGCCTATCACGTCGAGACCAGTAAGGGAGTCATCACCTTCCTCGACACTCCCGGTCATGCCGCTTTTACCGCCATGCGCGCGCGCGGCGCGCGCGCCACCGACGTCGTGGTGCTGGTGGTGGCCGCGGATGACGGCGTCATGCCGCAGACCATCGAGGCGATCCAGCACGCGCGCGCGGCCAGCGTGCCGATCGTCGTCGCGGTGAACAAGATCGACAAGGGCGACGCGGACCCGGAGCGCGTGCGCACCGAGCTGGCCAAGCACGAGGTCATCGCCGAAGAGTGGGGCGGCCAGAACATCTTCGTGCCGGTCTCGGCGCGCACCGGCCAGGGGATCGATCAGCTGCTCGATGCGATCCTGCTGCAGGCCGAGGTGCTCGAGCTGCGCGCCCCGCGCAGCGGGCTCGCCGCGGGCATCGTCATCGAGTCGAGCATCGAGAAGGGCCGCGGTGCGGTCGCCACCGTGCTCGTCAAGCGCGGCACACTGCACATGGGTGACCCGATCATCGCCGGCTCGGAGTTCGGGCGGGTGCGCGCCATGTTCGATGAGAACGGCAAGCTGGTGCAGGAAGCCCCGCCGTCGATGCCGGTCGTGGTGCTGGGACTGTCCGCGGCGCCGAACGCCGGAGACGAGATCCTGGTGGTCGAGAGCGAGCGCAAGGCGCGCGAAGTGGCCCTCTACCGGCAGGGCAAGTTCCGCGACGTGAAGCTCGCGCGCTCGAGCACCCGCGCCGAGGATGTGTTCTCGCAGATGGGCGAGGCCAAGGCCGGCGTCGTCTCGGTGCTCATCAAGGCGGACGTGCAGGGCAGCGCCGAGGCGCTGCGCGAGGCACTCGGCAAGCTGTCCACCGAGGAGGTGCAGGTCAAGGTGATCGCCAGCGGCCTGGGCGGCATCACCGAGTCCGACGTGCAGCTGGCGGCAGCCTCGCGCGCGCTCATCATCGGCTTCAACGTGCGCGCCGATGCCGGCGCCCGCGATGCGGTCAAGGAGACCGGCGTCGAGGTGCGCTACTACAGCATCATTTACGAAGCCATCGACGATGTGAAACAGATGATGTCCGGCATGCTGCAGCCGGAGATCAAGGAGACGATCCTCGGCGTGGCGCAGGTGCGCGAGGTGTTCCGCTCGAGCAAGTTCGGCGTGGTCGCCGGCTGCCTGGTCACCGAGGGCGTCGTCAAGCGCAACAACCCGATCCGCGTGCTGCGCGACAACGTTGTGATCTTCGAAGGCGCGCTCGAGTCGCTGCGCCGCTTCAAGGACGACGCCGGCGAAGTGCGCGCCGGTACCGAGTGCGGCATCGGCGTGAAGAACTACCAGGACGTGCGCGTCGGCGATCAGATCGAATGCTACTCGCGCGTCGAGGTGGCGAGAACCCTGCAGTAATGGCGCAGCCGCGCACCCAACGCATCGAGTCGCAGATCCAGCGCGTGCTGGCTCAGCTGATCGCGCGCGAGCTGAAGGATCCGCGCGTCGGCAACGTGACCATCACCGCGGTGAGCTGCACCGCCGACATGGGCAGCGCACGCGTGTTCTTCACCCCGTTCGCGGCGACGGAGACCGCCGCAGTGGTCGGCAGCGGGCTGGCGCACGCGGCCGGCTTCCTGCGCGGGGAGCTCGGCCGGCGGCTCGGGCTGCGGCATGCGCCGCGGCTGGAGTTCGTGTTCGACGAGAGCGTGGCGCAAGCCGCGCGCCTCACCAGCCTCATCGATCGCGCGGTGGCCGCCGATGCCGCCGCCGCCGGCCACACGAGCGCCGCGGCGGCCGCGCCGGCGCCTGACAGCGACCAGGCGGACGCCGACCGCGAGCGCGACTGAGGGACAAGCCGCCATGCCCAGCGGCATCGTGTTGCTCGACAAGCCCGCGGGCATCTCCTCGAACGCCGCCCTGCAGCGCGTGCGCCGGCTGTTCGGCCGCGTCAAGGGCGGCCACGTCGGCAGCCTCGACCCGCTCGCCACCGGCATGCTGCCGATCTGCCTCGGCGAGGCGACCAAGGTGGCCGGCGACATCCTCGCCGCGCGCAAGCGTTATCGCTTCACGATCGCGCTCGGCGCGGCTACCGACACCGGTGATGCCGCCGGCGCGCTGATCGCCAGCGCGCCGGTGCGCGAGCTAACGGCGCGCGACATCGATGCGGCGCTGGCCGCCTTCACCGGCGCCCTGCAGCAGGTGCCGCCCATGTACTCGGCGTTGAAGCGCGCCGGACAGCCGCTCTACCGCCTGGCGCGCGCCGGTCTCACGGTGGAGCGCGCGGCGCGCGCCATCGAGGTGAGCGAGTTGCGCCTGATCGCGCACGCGGCGGGGTACCTCGAGCTCGAGGCGCTGTGCTCAAAGGGCACGTACGTGCGGGTGCTCGCGGCCGACATCGCCGCCGCGCTCGGTACGCTCGGGCACGTGACGGCGCTGCGCCGGCTGTATGTCGAGCCGTTCCAGGGCGAAGTCATGCACGGCCTCGAGGCGCTCGAGGCCGCAGCCGCCGGCGGGGAGCTGCCGGCGCTGCTCGGCGCGGACTGGCCGCTCGCCCAGCTGCCGGCGGTGCACCTGAGCGCCGCGCAGACGCGCCGCCTGCTGCACGGGCAGGGCGTCGAGAGCCTGACGGGGGAGGGCGCAGCCATCGCGCCGCCGGGCGCGCGCGTGCGTCTCTATGACGAGGGCGGGAGATTTCTCGGCATCGGCGAGGCGAGCGGCGCCGGCGCAGTGCGCCCGCGCCGGCTCCTTCAATATGCCGCGCCCGCCTGAAGCCTACCTGATCGCGGGATCCAGGTCGCGCAGCGCGTCCTGCGCGTACACCCGTCCGGTCTGATCCAGGTCCTTCTTGGTGTAGCTGCTGCCGAAGCCGGCACAATCGTTCGGGTTCACCGGCAGCCGCGTGGCGGTATCGCTCACGCAGCCGAGCGGGGCTTTGGCAGCGGCAGTCTTGGGCGCGGGCGGGGTCGTGGCGCACGCCGCCAGCGCCAGGAGCACGGCGCCGACCAGGGATGTTTTGAGCATGGCGATCACCTCGCCCTCATCCTAGGCCCGAAACCGCGCCGTGTGCAACTGCACGGCCCTTCTTCGGCTTGTGGCGAAGCTGGCCGGCCGGGTAGAATGCGCGGCTTACCAAAAGGCTCTCAAGACAAGTAGTTAGGACTATCGCGCAATGGCTTTAACCAGCGAGAAAAAGGGTGGCATCCTCGCGCAGTTCCGCCGCGGCCCAGCCGACACCGGCTCTCCGGAGGTTCAGGTCGCACTGCTCTCCGAACGCATCAACGGTCTCGGCGAGCATTTCACCGCGCACAAGCGCGACCACTCCTCGCGCCGCGGACTGGTGAAGCTCGTGAATCAGCGCCGCAAGCTCCTCGATTACCTCAGGGCCACGCAACCGCAGAAGTACCAGGAGCTCGTCGAGCGCCTGGGGCTTCGCCGCTGAACGAGCGGGGGCCGCCGCAGCGGCGTGCGGCCTTTGCTGTTTTGACCCGAAATTTTCACCCCGAGGATCGTCTGTGAGCGTTGTCAGCAAGTCTTTCCCTTATGGCCCGCATACCGTAACCATCGACACCGGCGAAATCGCCCGCCAGGCGGAGGGCGCCGTGCGCGTCTCCATGGGCGAGACCGTGGTGCTGGTCACCGCCTGCGCCAAGCTGGTCGCGACCCCGGGGCGGGATTTCTTCCCGCTGACGGTGAACTACGTGGAGAAGACCTACGCCGCGGGCCGCATCCCCGGCGGCTTCTTCAAGCGCGAGGGACGTCCCACCGAGAAGGAGACGCTCACCTCGCGGCTCATCGACCGCCCGATCCGGCCGCTGTTTCCCGACGGCTTCCACAACGACGTGCAGGTGGTCGCCACCGTGCTGTCGATGGATCCGGACATCGACGCCGACATCCCGGCGCTGCTCGGCGCCTCCGCGGCGCTGGTGCTGTCGGGGATTCCGTTCAACGGTCCGATCGGCGCGGCGCGCGTCGGCTGGCAGGACGGCCGCTACCTGTTGAACCCGACCGCCAAGGACCTCACGCAATCCCAGCTGCACCTGGTGGTGGCCGGGACCGAGCACGCGGTGCTGATGGTGGAGTCCGAAGCGATGGGACTGTCCGAGGAGGTGATGCTCGGCGCCGTGGTGTTCGGCCACGCGCAGATGCAGGTCGCCATCCGCGCGATCCGCGAGCTGGCCGCCGAGGCCGGCAAGGCGCGCTGGAGCTGGCAGCCGGCCGCGGAGAATGCCGAGCTGACCAGCGCCGTGACGCTGCACGCGCAGGCGGCGCTCTCGCAGGCCTACAACATCACCGAGAAGCAGCAGCGCCACGCGCGACTCGGGGAGATCAAGACCCAGACGCTCGCCACGCTCGCCGGCGGCGAAACCCCCAAGTGGAGCTCCGAAGCGGTCGAGAGCGCGCTGTTCCGGCTCGAGAGCAACATCGTGCGCCAGCGCATCCTCAACGGCGAGCCGCGCATCGACGGGCGCGATACCCGTACCGTGCGGCCGATCACCGTCAAGGTCGGTGTGCTGCCGCGCACCCACGGCTCGGCGCTCTTCACCCGCGGCGAGACCCAGGCGATGGTCGTCACGACCCTCGGCACGACGCGCGATGCGCAGATCATCGACGCGCTCGAAGGCGAGCGGCGCGAGCCATTCATGCTGCACTACAACTTCCCGCCGTTCTCGGTGGGCGAGACCGGCATGATGGGCTCGCCGAAGCGGCGCGAGATCGGCCACGGCAACCTCGCCCGTCGCGGCGTGAAGGCCGTGATGCCGGACATGACCACCTTTCCGTACGTGATCCGCGTGGTCTCGGAGATCCTCGAGTCGAACGGCTCGAGCTCGATGGCGAGCGTGTGCGGCACGTCGCTGGCGCTGATGGACGCCGGGGTTCCGATCAAGGCGCCGGTGGCCGGCGTCGCCATGGGGCTGGTGCTCGAGGGCAACCGCTACCAGGTGCTCACCGATATCCTCGGTGACGAGGACCACCTCGGCGACATGGACTTCAAGGTCGCTGGCACGAAGGAGGGCGTCACCGCGCTGCAGATGGACATCAAGGTCGAAGGCGTGACGCCGGAGATCATGCGCGTGGCGCTCGAGCAGGCGCGCGCCGGCCGGCTGTATATCCTCGAGGAGATGGACAAGGTCATCCGCGCGCCGCGCGACAAGATGTCCGAATGGGCGCCCTCGATCATCACGCTGAAGATCGACCCGGAGAAGATCCGCGACGTCATCGGCAAGGGCGGCGCGGTCATCCGCCAGATCACCGAGGAGACCGGCACCACCATCGACATCGAGAGCGATGGCACGGTCAAGATCGCCTCGGTGGCCAGTGCCGCCGGGCGCGAGGCGCAGCGGCGCATCGAGCTGATCACCGCGGACGTCGAGGTTGGCCAGATCTACGAGGGCAAGGTGGCGCGCCTGATGGACTTCGGCGCCTTCGTCACCATTCTTCCGGGCCGCGACGGCCTGGTGCACATCTCGCAGATCTCGAACGAGCGCGTCGAGCGCGTCAGCGACAAGCTCAAAGAGGGCGACGTGATCCGCGTCAAGGTGCTCGAGGTCGACCGCCAGGGGCGCATCCGCCTGTCGATGCGCGACGTCGAGGCCTGAGCGCGGCGTTGCCGCGCGCTCGGGGCGGTCGCCGTCTCAGCCCTGCGGGCCGCGGCTGACGCTCTGCCCGCCGAACAGCTTCAGGCTTTGCTCGAGGTAGTTACCCATCACGCTGCGCACCCCGGCCCCGTAGGAACGGATCACCTGCGAGAGGAAGTCGCGGCTCATCAGCGGCTCGCCGACGTGCTCCTGCTCGGAGATCACCTGCAGCAGGATGGAGCGGGTGATGTCCGCCTGACTCTTCTTGTCGATGACCACGAAGTCGATGTGCTCGATCACCAGCCGACGGATGTCGGCGAGCGTGATGTAGCGGCTCTCCACCGTGTCGTACAACCGCCTGTTGGGGTACTTCTTAATAGTGCGCGGTTCACTCATCGCACGTCCCTCACTATGGGTTATGCACCTTCCATAGTGCGTACGCTGTAGCCCTACCTTATTACATTCATACACTGAACCCAACTGTGGCGCGCTGCAACCAACACCGCGCGCTTTTGGGGTTAGCCCGGAACGCGCACCTGGCTTACCCCCGCAAGGCGCCCGGGATCCCAGTGCCGGCAGGCCCACTCCAGCACCACAGGCGGGGGCTCGGTGTGCAGACCTGGCGGGGGCTGCTGGTGCAGCAGGGTAAGGGCCTGGTGCAGCAGCGCTCCGCCTGCCCGCGGGTCCACGGGCACGGAATGCTTGGATTTTGCTAGCTTTTTTCCATCTGCCTCGACCACGAGCGGCAGGTGCAGGTAGCGCGGGGTCGGCAGCTGCAGGGCTTGCTGCAGTGCCACCTGCCAGGGCGTGCTGTCGAGCAGGTCCGCCCCGCGCACGACGTCCGTCACCCCCTGGCGCGCATCATCGAGCACCACCGCCAGCTGGTAGGCGAAAGCCCCGTCCCGGCGCCGCACGATCACGTCCCCGCGCTCGGCGAGGTGGAAGCGGCAACGCCCCTGCGCCCGGTCAGTGAACTCGACTGTGACCTCCGGCACCCTGAAGCGGGTGGCCGTCGGGCCCTCTCGGGTGGGGCCTGCACGGCAGGTGCCGGGGTAGCCGCCCTGGTTGGTGCGCTCGCGGCGCGTGCAGCTGCACGGGTAGGTGAGGCCGGCGGCGGCGAGCCGCTCGAGCGCCGCACGGTAGCGCGGCAGTTGTGCGCTCTGCCACTCGACGGCGCCGTCCCAGGTGAGACCGAGCGCCTCGAGTGTGCGCAGCATGCGCTCGGCGCTGCCGGGGACCAGGCGCGCGCGGTCGAGGTCCTCCAGGCGCAGCAGCCAGCGTCCGCCGTGGCTGCGTGCATCGAGAAAGCTGCCGAGAGCGGCCACGAGCGAGCCGAGGTGCAGCGATCCGGTGGGCGAGGGCGCAAAGCGCCCGATGTACTGCGCTGGGCTAGCGATAGCGATCGTCGCGATCGCCGTACTGGCGCTCGCGGCGCTCGCGGCGCTCCTGTGCCTCGATGCTGAGCGTGGCCACCGGGCGCGCTTCGAGGCGCTTGATGCCGATCTCCTCGCCGGTCTCCAGACAATAGCCGTAGGAGCCGTCCTCGATGCGCTTGAGCGCATCGTCGATCTTGCGGATCAGTTTGCGTTCGCGATCGCGCGTACGCAGCTCGAGGCTGAACTCCTCCTCCTGCGTCGCACGATCGTTCGGATCGGGGAAGTTCGCGGCCTCGTCCTTCATATGCGAGACCGTGCGATCGACCTCCTCCATGAGGTCCTGCTTCCAGCTGTTGAGGATGCTGCGGAAATGCTCGAGCTGCTCCTTGCTCATGTACAGCTCGCCGCGCTTGACGATGTACGGCTGTACGTTGCGCGGACCTGCCAGCAGGCTCCCCGGCTCGGCCGCCTCGCCGTCGTCACCTTCGCCAGCGGCTGGCGGGACGCTGCGGCCCGCGACGGCCGTCACCGCGCCCGGCGGCGGTGGCGGCGGGCGCAGCGGCTTGCGCAGCGGCGCGGGTTCTGCGGCGGCCGGCGCGGCGCTCCTGCGCGGCGCCGGGGCAGCGCCCTTGCGCGCGTGCGTGGCTGCCGCGCGCGCGCGGCTCGCGTCAGCCTTGCGGGCCAATACCTTTCTCACCGGGGACCGGCTCGCCACCTTCTTGCCCTTGGCGGACTTCGGCGCAGGTCTCTTGGCCGGCATCAATCACTCCTATCGACAGCATCAGCCTTTTGAAGAACGCGCGATTATACCGGCCGACCCCGGTGTGTACAGGCTATTCGGCCGCACTCTCGCGCCCGCGCGTAACGCTGCGGATTACCCGAGGATTTCCTGGTGCGCAGCCGCGAACCCGCGCCCTGGCGCCCCGCCAGCTCCCGGGCGCGCCTGCTACGGGAGGGTGAGCGGCTCGCCCGGGCGCCAGTCGCGTTGTCGGCGCTCGACGACAACCGTGGTCTGGATTCCGCCACGCACGTTGAAGCGTGCGCTCAGGCGCAGGAAGCGCGCGTGCATCGCCGCGTCGAGATGGTCGGCAATCTCGTTGGCCACGGCCTCGTGGAACGCGCCGCGCTCGCGGAACGACCAGACGTACAGCTTCAGCGACTTGAGCTCCACGCACAGCTGATCGGGCACGTACTCGATATCGAGCGTGGCGAAGTCCGGCTGCCCGGTGCGCGGGCACAGGCAGGTGAACTCGGGGATCTGCATGCGGATCGTGTAGTCGCGCGCGGGCGCCGGGTTGCTGAAGGTTTCCAGCGCCTTGGTGGGCGTCGCGGGCATATTGCACTACACTACACCATATGCAGGTCGGGACACTGCGGAACACCCCCTGAGATGCGGCTGACCAAGATCAAGCTCGCCGGCTTCAAGTCCTTCGTCGATCCGACCCAAATCAACTTCCCCAGCAATCTCACCGGTGTCGTGGGCCCGAACGGCTGCGGCAAGTCGAACGTCATCGACGCGGTGCGCTGGGTGATGGGCGAGCTGTCCGCCAAGACGCTGCGCGGCGACAACATGACGGACGTGGTGTTCAACGGCTCGGGGGCGCGCAAGCCGGTGGGCAGCGCCTCGGTGGAGCTGATCTTCGACAACGCCGACGGCAAGATCGGCGGCGCCTACGCGAGCTACGCCGAGATCGCGCTGCGCCGCCAGGTGAGCCGCGACGGCAGCTCGGCCTACTTCATCAACGGCGCGCGCTGCCGCCGCAAGGACATCACCAACCTGTTTCTCGGCACCGGCCTCGGCTCGCGCAGCTACGCCATCATCGAGCAGGGCACCATCTCGCGCATCATCGACGCGCGCGCCGAGGACATGCGCGCGTTCGTCGAGGAAGCCGCCGGCATCTCACGCTACAAGGAGCGGCGCAAGGAAACCGAGCTGCGCGTCGCCGAGACACGCGAGAACCTCGAGCGGCTGCAGGACGTGCGCGACGAAGTCGAGAAGCAGATCCGCCACCTGCAGCGCCAGGCGGCCGGCGCGCGCCGCTACCAGGGGCTCAAGGAGCAGGAGCGGCAGCTGACGGCGCAGCTGCTGGCGTTGCGCCTGCGCGAGCTCGACAGCGGCGCCGAGGTACACGATGCCACGGTGCGCGCCCGCGACCTCACCCTGCAGGGCGAGCTCGCCGCGCTGCGCGCCGCAGAAGCCGCCATCGAGCGGCAGCGCGCGGTGCAGGGCGCGCACGGCGACACCCTGGCGGCGGTGCAGGCGCGCTGCTACGAGGTCGGCGCCGATATCTCCCGTCTCGAGCAGTCGATCGAGCACACCCGCGAGCTGCGCGAGCGCCAGCGCACCGACCTGGCGCAGACACACGCAACGCTCGCCGAGCTCGACGCCCACATCGGTCGCGACCAGCGCCAGCTCGCGACGCTGCGCGACGAGCTGGCGCGGCTCGCCCCCGAGCGCGCCGCGGCGCAGCAGGCCGAGAGCCACGCGGCGGCGCGGCTGGAAGCGAGCGAGCAGGACCTGCAGCGCTGGCAGCAGCGCTGGGAGGAGCACACGCGCGGCGCGAGCGCCGCGGACCAGAGCGTGCAGGTCGAGCGCGCGCGCATCGAGCAGCTCGACAACCAGTTGCAGCGCCTCGCGGCGCAGGCGCAGCGCCTCGAGGAGGAGCACGCCAGCCTCGGCGCGGCCGATAGCGCCGGGGAGTTCGCCCGGCTGAGCGCCGCGGAGGGCGCGGCGCGCGAGCGCGGCGCGCAGTGCGCGGCGGCGCTCAGCGCTGTGCAGCAGCGCGTGCAGGGACTGCGCGCCGCGCAGCTGCGCGCCGAGGACACCCTCGAGCAGGCGCGTGCGGCGCGCGCCGCGGCGCACGCCGAGCTCACCTCGCTCGAAGCCCTGCAGGCGGCGGCGCTCGCGGCCCACGGCGGCGAGGCGTCGCAGTGGCTGGAGCGCAGCGGGCTGGCGGCGCGACCGCGCGTCGCCGCGGCACTCGAGGTCGAGCCGGGCTGGGAACGAGCGGTGGAAACCGCGCTCGGCGACTACCTCGAGGCGGTGTGCGTGAGCGAGCTCGAGGCGCTCGCACCGCAGCTGGCGCAGCTCGCCGGCGGCAGCGTGACGCTGGTGGAGTCCGGCGCCGCGGACGGCGCGGCGCCGGTCGCGACGCTCGCGAGCCGCGTGCGCGGGCCGGCCGCGGTGCTCGCACCCCTCACCCAGGTGCTCACCGCCGCCTCGCTCGAGGAGGCGCTGCGCGCGCGCGGGCGCCTCGAGACAGGACAATCGGTGATCACGCCGGCCGGCGAGTGGCTCGGCCGCGGCTGGCTGCGCGTCAGCCGCGGGCCGCAGGCGCGCGCCGGCGTGCTCGAGCGCGAACAGCGCCTGAAGGCGTTGCGCGCCGTCGCTGCCGGCAGCGGCGAGCGCGTGACGCAGGCTGAAGGCGCGCTCGGCAGCGCACGCGCCGAGCTGGCAGGGGCGGAAACCGAGCGCGACGGCGCGCAGGTCGCGCTGCAGACCGCCCACCAGCAGCACGCGGATCTGCTCGGCGCGCTGCAGGCGAGCCGGGCGCGCGTCGCGGAGTCGACCTCGCGCGGTGAGCGGCTGCAGCAGCACGCGAGCGAGCTCGGGGGCGAGCGTGCCGACACCGAACAGGCGCGCGCGCGTGCCGCCGCGCAGCTCAGCCACGCGCTGGCGCAGCAGGGCGAGCTCGCCGCGGTCGCGCAGACCCTGGCGAGCGAGCGCGACGCGCAGCGCGCGGCGCTCGCCGCCGCCCGCACGCAGGCACAGGCCACGCAGCTCAGCGCGCGCGACCTGCACGTGCAGGTGGAATCGCGCCGCTCCACCGAGAGCTCGGTGACGGTCGGGGTGACCCGCATGAGCGAGCAGCGCGAGCAGCTGGTGAAGCGCCGCGGCGAGCTCGAGCGCGAGCTCGCCTCGGGAGATGAGCCGATTCTCAAGGCGCAGGCGCGCCTCAACGAGACGCTGGCGCTGCGCGTAACGGTGGAAGCCGAGCTGGCCGTGGCGCGCCGGGCACTCGAGGAGGCCGACGGCGCGCTGCGCGAGCTCGACGAGCAGCGCCTCGGCGCCGAACAGCGTGTGCAGGGCGCGCGCGAAGCGATGGAGCAGGCGCGCCTCGCCGCGCAGGAGACTCACGTGCGCCGCGCCGCGCTCGCCGAGCAGTTCGCCGCCACCGGCTGCGAGCTCGCCGCGGTGCTCGCCGAGCTCAGCGCGGAGGCGCATGCCGCCGCCTGGGAAATCAGCCTCGCCGAGACGCGCGCCGATATCGAGCGGCTCGGGGCGGTGAACCTCGCCGCCATCGACGAGCTGCGCGAGCAGACGCAGCGCAAGGAATACCTCGACAGCCAGTTCGCCGACCTCACCGCCGCGCTCGACACGCTGGCGGAGGCGATGCGGCGCATCGACAAGGAGACGCGCACGCGTTTCGAGGACACCTTCGAGCGCATCAACGCGGGGCTGCGCGAGAAGTTCCCGCGCCTGTTCGGCGGCGGCCATGCCTACCTCGAGCTGGTGGGCGAGGACCAGCTGACCGCAGGCGTTGCGGTCATGGCGCGGCCGCCCGGCAAGAAGAACAGCACCATTCACCTGCTGTCGGGCGGGGAGAAGGCGCTCACCGCCGTGGCGCTGGTGTTCTCCATCTTCGACCTGAACCCGGCGCCCTTCTGCCTGCTCGACGAGGTGGATGCGCCGCTCGATGAGCACAACGTCGGCCGTTTCTGCGATATCGTGCGCGAGATGTCCAACCGCGTGCAGTTCGTATTCATCACCCACAACCGCAGCACCATGGAGCTCGCCGCGCAGCTGATCGGCGTGACCATGAACGAGCCGGGCGTCTCGCGCCTGGTGACCGTCGACGTCGACGAGGCCGTGCGGCTGGCGGCGGTGTGAGAGCCTAAGGGACGCCGGACATGTCCTCACTGCGCTGGACGCTGCTGATTCTCGGGGGGGTGTTCGTCGCGCTGCTCGCCTGGTGGGAGCGGCGCCGGCCGCACCAGGCTAGCGACCGGGCGCAGCGCAGCAGCGTGCGCGAGAGTGTCGCGGCGGGCCCGGCGCGCGCGGTACGTGATCCGCCGCTCACCCTGCCGGAGATGCGCGCGCGCGAGCCGCTGGCGCCGCCGGCAATGGCCGAGGGGCGCGAGACGTCGCTGCGTGAGTTGCCGGTGATCGAGGTCGCCCCGCAGCTCTCGCCTGAGCCGCTGCCGGAGGTTGCCGACGAGGCGCCGCCCGCACCGCCCGAGGACAGCGGGCCGCGTGCCGTACCCACCGTGTCAGCGCCGCACCTGGGAGACGCGTCGGCCGAGGCCGCGCCGCAGGTGGACGCCGCCCCGCCGCGCCCCCCGCCGGCGCCGCGCGAAGCGTTGCCCGAGCTGGCCGCGCCACCGCCGCCGGTGGTGGAGTGGCCGCCCGACCAGCAGCGGCGCATCCTGGCGCTGCGCCTGGTTGCGCCGCTTGCCGAACGCTTCGCCGGACGCTCGCTGCGCCAGGCGCTGGCCGCCGAGGGCTTCGTGCTCGGGCCGTTCGCGATCTTCCACAAACCGAACGAGGAGCGCCGCGCGGTGCTCAGTGCGGCGAGTCTCACGCGTCCGGGCACCTTCGACATGGACACCATGGACTCGCAGCACTACGGCGGGCTGTCGCTGTTCGCGGTGCTCCCCGGGCCGAAGCCCCCGCCGCAGGCGTTCGAGGAGCTGGTGTTCACCGCCCGCAGCCTCAGCGACCGCCTGCACGGGGTGCTGCAGGACGAGCAGGGCAGTCCGCTCACGCCGGCGCGCATCGCGCTGCTGCGCGAGCAGCTGCGCAGCAGCACGGCCGCGTCGTGACCGCGGCGAGCGCGGCGGCGCGCGCAGCGCGGCTGCGGGCGCAGATCGCGCAGCACGACTACCGCTACTACGTGCTCGATGATCCGCTGGTCGCGGACGCCGAGTACGACCGCCTGATGCGGGAGCTGCGCGCGCTCGAGGCGGCCGATCCCACGCTCATCACGCCCGATTCGCCCACGCAGCGCGTCGCGGGCACCCCGAGCGCCGGCTTCGGCGCCGTGGTGCACCAGGTGCCGATGCTGTCGCTCGACAACGCGTTCAGCGAGGAGGAGCTGCGCGCCTTCGACCGGCGCGTCCATGAGCGGCTCGGCGTCAGCGGCGAGCTCGACTACGTCGCCGAGCCGAAGCTCGACGGACTCGCGGTGGCGGTCCTGTACCGCGACGGACTGCTGGCGCGCGCGGCGACGCGCGGCGACGGCGTGACCGGCGAGGACGTCACCGCCAACGTGCGCACCATCCGCGCGGTGCCGCAGCGCCTGCGCGGCGCGGCGCCGGCGCTGTTCGAGGCGCGCGGCGAGGTGTTCATGCCGATCGCCGGTTTCGAGCGCATGAACGCAGCGGCGCGCGAGCGCGGTGAGAAGGTGTTCGTGAATCCGCGCAATGCCGCCGCCGGCAGCCTGCGACAGCTCGACCCCAACATCACTGCGGCCCGGCCGCTGGCGGCGTTTTTCTACGCTCTGGGAGCGCTCGAGGGCGAGAGCCTGCCGGCGCGCCAGTCGCAGCTGCTGGCGCGGCTCAAGGAGCTCGGGTTGCCGGTAGCGCCCGAGGCGCGCGCGGTCAGCGGCGTGGAGGGGTGTCTCGCGTACTACCGCGATCTCGGCGCGCGCCGGGCGTCGCTGCCGTATCAGATCGACGGCGTCGTCTACAAGCTCGACTCGCGCGCTGACCAGGAGCGGCTCGGGTTCGTGTCGCGCGCACCGCGCTGGGCGATCGCCCACAAGTTCCCGGCCGAAGAGGCGCAGACGCTGGTGCGCGGCGTCGAGTTCAACGTCGGGCGCACCGGTGCGCTCACCCCGATCGCGCGCCTCGAGCCGGTGTTCGTCGGCGGCGTGACGGTCAGCAACGTGACGCTGCACAACATCGACGAGGTACACCGCAAGGACGTACGGGTCGGCGACACGGTCATCGTGAGGCGCGCCGGCGACGTGATTCCGGAGCTGGTCAGCGTCGTTCTGCAGAAGCGGCCGATGGATCCCGAGCGCCCGAGCGAGCCGCAGTCCCCGCCGGTGCAGCTGCCGCAAACCTGCCCGATATGCGGCTCGAAGGTGGTGCGCATCGAAGGCGAGGCGGTGGCGCGCTGCACCGGCGCATTCACCTGTCGCGCCCAGCGTCAGGAGGCGCTGCGGCACTTCGCCAGCCGCCGCGCGCTCGACATCGAAGGACTCGGAGACAAGCTGGTCGAGCAGCTCGTGGAGCGCGAGCTGGTGCGCTCGCCCGCGGACCTCTTCGGGCTCAGCGTCGCACAGCTCGCGGGACTGGAGCGCATGGGGGAGAAGTCCGCGGCGAATCTCGCCGCGGCGATCGCGAACAGCCGGCACACCACGCTGCCGCGCCTGCTCTACGGGCTGGGTGTTCCCGACGTCGGTGAGGCCACCGCGCTGCAGCTCGCACGGCACTTCGGCTCGCTCGAGGCGCTGATGAAGGCAGACGAGACGCAGATCCAGCAGGTGCCGGATGTCGGCCCGGTGGTCGCAGCCGAGGTCGCGGCCTTCTTTGCATCTACAGACCACATTAACGTCATCAAAGAGTTACGAGAGAAAGGTGTGACGTGGCCTGACATGCCGGCGAACGCGGCGGCGGCGCAGCCGCTCGCCGGGCGCACGTTCGTCATCACCGGCACGCTCGCGGGCATGACGCGCGAGCAGGTGCAGGAGGCGCTGGTCGCGCGCGGCGCGAAGGTCTCGGCGAGCGTCTCGAAGAAGACGAGTTACCTCATCGCCGGGAGCGACGCCGGCTCGAAGCTCGCGCGGGCGCGCGAGCTCGGGGTGCCGGTGCTCGACGAACAGCAGCTGCTGGAGCTCCTGGCGAGCAACTGAGCGCGATCGCGGCTGCTTCGATGCTTGCGCGTTGCTCAGTTCTTCGGCGGCGTCGAGCTCGGCGGTGCCGCTGACGGGGGTGGCGCCGCGCTGCCCGGCGCGCTCGCCGCCGGCGCTGCCGGCGGAGCCGCCGCGGGCGCCGCACTGCCGCTGGCCGGCTGGTCGAGGAACTTCTCGATCTTCGCGCCGTGCATCAGCTCGTCGGTGTACATGCGGAACTTCTTCGCCTGCACCACCTGCTCGAGCCGCTGGCGTACCTGGTCATAGGGCGGCGCGGTCACCTCGCGCGTTTCCAGCAGCTGGATCACGTGCCAGCCGTATTGCGTCTGGATGGCCTTGTGCGTGTATTCGCCGGGCTTGAGCGCGACGACCGCGCCGGCAAATTCCGGCACCATGCGGTTGGTCGTGAACCAGCCGAGGTCGCCGCCATTGTTCTTGGCGGAGTCCATCGAGTTTTCTTTGGCGAGCGCGTCGAACTTCTCGCCCTTGTCGAGCCGCGCGATGATCTGCTGCGCAAACGGCTCGGTCGCCACCAGGATGTGGCGTGCGTGGTACTCGGTCTTCGGCATCGACGCGAGCGTCGTCTCGTACTCCGCGCGCAGCTCCTGCTCGGTGGGCTTGCGGTCCTTGAGGTAATGTTCCTCGACCGCCTGCTGCAGCACGTTGAGACGCGCGATCTGCAGCAGGAACGGGGTGTCGCCGCTCTTGTCCAGGCCCTCCTTGCTCGCTTCCTCGCCGACCAGGCGCGCGCGGATCAGGTTGTCGAGCGCGGCGCTGCGCTGCTGCGCGGTGAGGTCGGCGGGCGCCTTGCCGCCGGTGATGCCCTTGATATAGAAATCGTAGAAATCGCGGCTGATCGGGGTGCCGTCCACCGTCGCCACGGGCGGGGAGGTGTCCGTCGAGCCCGAGCCGCTCTTGGGCGGCTGGCAGGCGGCGAGCGCCAGCAGCGCGATGGCGAGGAATACGGTACGCGAATGGTTCATTGGGATTTCCAGGTGATGTCTCGAAGACGGAAGGGTTGGCTTGACTGACGTGACCTAAGATCGCCGCGGGTTGGATTGGTTCGCAGGGGCCGCGCCCGGCGGGCGCGCCGGGGCGCTGCCGGCGCCTTCCCCGGGAGCACGCGCCTCGATGTTGAGCGCGTGCACCGCGCCGGCGAGCAGCGGCGCGACCGCCTCGTACACCAGCCGATGGCGCTCGAGGCGCGAGCGGCCGCTGAAGGCGTCCGCCACCAGCCGCACGCGGAAATGGCCGCCGCCGCGCGCGCCCGCGTGGCCGACGTGCCGTGCGCTGTCGTCGAGGATCTCGAGCGAGCGCGGGGCGAGCGCGCGCTCGAGCGCGCTGCGCAGCTCCGCAAGCAGCGCCGGCTCGTCAACAGCACTCATCGCGGGCCGTCCGCCACGGCCGCCGGCAGCGCGGCCGCCCGGCCGCGCAGCCAAAGCACCTGCACGCTGACGAACACGAAGGTGAGCAGCCCGAGGCCGAACATCTTGAAGTACACCCAGGTGCGCTCGCTGGCACCGTAGGCGACGGCGAGATTGAGCGCCCCGAGCAGCGCGCAAAAGCCGGCCGACGCGGCGTTCAGCCGCCGCCAGCCGGCGGCGCCCACCTGCTGACCGTCCTCGAGCACGCGCCGCAGCAGCCGCTCGGTGAGAGTCTGACCGCCGATCCAGAAGCTGCCGATGAAGGCGAGGCTCAGCAGCCAGTAGAGCACGGTCGGCTTCCACTGGATGAACAGCCGGTTGTGCAGCAGCAGCGTCGCGCCGCCGAAGATCAGCACCAGCAGCGTCGATAGCGCGTGCAGCGGGGGAATCTGCCGCCGCCGCAGCCAGTCGACGGCCAGCAGGCCGAGCATCGTGACCATCAGCACTGCGGTGGCCGGATACAGGCCGCGCAGCGAATAGGTGATGAAGAACGCCACGAGGGGCGCATACGCGATCAGGGCCTGCATGAGGGGGCAAGTGCTGGAGGGATGGCGCTATACGGCGGCAAACGGCCGCGTATATTGTCACGCGCCGCGCCCGACTTCCACGGCCAGCGGCATTTTTGCCCCTGGGCCTGAGAATACCGTGGCCGAGTACTTCGAGTTGCATCCGCGCGATCCACAGCCGCGTCTCATCCGCCGCGCCGCCGAGGTGGTGCGCGCCGGCGGGCTCATCGCCTACCCCACCGACTCGTGCTACGCGCTCGGCTGGCACATCGGCGACAAGCACGCGCTCGAGCGCGTGCGCCGCATCCGCCAGGCGGACCGTCATCATCATTTCACGCTGGTGTGCGCCAGCCTCGCCGAGGTCGGCCGCTTTGCGCGCCTCGATACCTGGCAGTTCCGCATCCTGCGCGCCTGCCTGCCCGGACCCTACACCTTCCTGCTGCGCGCCACGCGCGCCACCCCGCGCCGCCTGCTGCAGGAGCGGCGGCGCACCATCGGTGTGCGCATCCCCGATCACCCGGTGCCGCGCCTGCTGCTCGCCGAGCTGGGCGAGCCGCTCATGAGCAGCACGCTGCTGCTGGCCGCCGAGCCGCAGCCGCTCACCTCCGGGCGCGAGATCCAGGCGCGCCTCGATCACGCCATCGACGCCATCCTCGACGGCGGTGATTGTGGCATCGAGCCCACGACCGTCGTCGACCTGTCGGTAACACCGCCGCTCATCGTGCGCCGTGGCAAGGGTGATCTCGGACCGATCACGGGGCGTGCGCTATAATTGGCTCCCGTGAGCCACGCCTTAGTTACACGCACGTGAATTCCCCCGCGCCGGCGCGGCGCGTCCTCTCCGGCATGCGGCCCACCGGCCGGCTGCACCTTGGCAACTATCACGGCGCGCTGCGCAACTGGGTGGAGCTGCAGTACCAGTACGAGTGCTTCTTCTTCGTCGCCGACTGGCACATGCTCACCACCGGCTACGAGGACACTGCGCAGCTGCAGGAGCACATCACCGACGTGCTCATCGACTGGCTGGCGGCGGGACTGAACCCCGGGGTGGCGACGCTGTTCATCCAGTCGCACGTGCCGGAGCACGCCGAGCTGCACCTGCTGCTGTCGATGATCACCCCGCTCGGCTGGCTCGAGCGCGTGCCGAGCTACAAGGATCAGCAGGAGCAGCTCAAGGAGAAGGACCTGGCCACCTACGGCTTCCTCGGCTACCCGCTGCTGCAGAGCGCCGACATCCTGATGTACCGCGCCGCCTTCGTGCCGGTGGGCGAGGACCAGGTGGCGCACGTCGAGCTGACGCGCGAGACCGCGCGGCGCTTCAATCACCTCTACGGGCGCGAGCCGGACTTCGAGGCCAAGGCGGAGCGGGCGGTGAAGAACCTGGGCGGGCGCAACGCCAGCAACTACCGCCAGCTGCGGCGCAAGTTCCAGGAGGCCGGCGATGCCGAGGCACTGGCGCGCGCGCGTGAGCTGGTGCAGGCTAACAACCGCATCACCGTCGCCGATCGCGAGCGGTTGCTCGGCTTTCTCGAGGGCACCGGGGTTGCCATCCTGCCCGAGCCGCAGGTGCTGCTGACCGCCACACCGAAGGTGCCTGGCCTGGACGGCCGCAAGATGTCCAAGTCCTACGGCAACACCATCGGCCTGCGCGAGGAGCCTGAGGTCGTGGCGCAGAAGCTGCGCGCCATGCAGACCGATCCGGCGCGCGTCCGGCGCAATGATCCCGGCGACCCGGAGAAGTGCCCGGTGTGGGATCTGCACAAGATCTATTCCGACGAGGCGACCCGCAAGTGGGTCAACGAGGGCTGCCGCAGCGCCGGCATCGGCTGCCTGGAGTGCAAGCAGCCGCTGATCGAGCGCATCGTGGAGGAGATCGGCGGCATGCGCCGGCGCGCGCAGGAGTATGAGGACAACCCCGAGATGGTGCGCACCATCGTCGCCGAGGGCGCCGCCAAGGCGCGCGAGGCGGCGCGCGAGACGCTCGCCGACGTGCGCCGCGCCATGCATCTGCGGCCGGACTGAAGGCACCGATGAAGCCGCGCCCCGACCTGAAGATCGTCGTCTCCAACGAGCCCGCGCCGGCGGCCGTGCCGCCGCTGCCGCCGGAGCAGGCCGAAATGCCGTTCGCGGTGGTGAACGGCGAGCCGATCTCGCAGCTGCCGCGCGACCTGTACATCCCGCCGCAGGCGCTCGAGGTGTTTCTCGAGGCGTTCGAAGGTCCGCTCGACCTGCTGCTCTACCTGATCCGCCGCCAGAACCTCGACATCCTCGACATCCCGCTGGCGGAGATCACCCGCCAGTACATGCAGTACATCGAGCTGATGCAGGGTCTGCAGCTCGAGCTCGCCGGGGAATATCTGGTGATGGCCGCGACGCTCGCGGAGATCAAGTCACGCATGCTGCTGCCTCGGCCGCGCAGCGCCGCGGAGGACGAGGAGGATCCGCGCGCCGAGCTGGTGCGGCGGCTGCAGGAGTACGAGCGCTTCAAGCGCGCCGCGGAAGGGATCGATACGCTGCCGCGCCTGGAGCGCGACGTGTGGAGCGCCTCTGCCGAGCTCGCCGAGCGGCGTGCGGCGCGCACGCTGCCGCAGATCGCGCTGCAGGAGATGCTCACCGCATTCAAGGAGGTGGTGGCGCGCGCCGAGATGTTCGCGCATCATCATATTCAGCGCGAGCAGCTGTCGGTCGGCGAGCGCATGAGCGACATCCTCGCCGCTCTGGCGGCCGGGGCGTTCGTGCCGTTCGTGCAGCTGTTCCGCGCGGAGGAAGGGCGCATGGGGGTCACGGTCACCTTCGTGGCGATTCTCGAGCTGATGCGCGAGGGATTGATCGACATCGTGCAGGCGCAGGCCTACGCGCCGCTGCACGTGCGCGCCGCCAGCGCGGCGCGCACCCTGCACGTGGTGGAGGTCGAGGCCGGCGCGGATCCCGGCAGCGGCGGGGAAGGCACATGAGCGACAGCTACGTGCGCAACCTCGTCGAGGCGGCGCTGCTGGCCGCCGGCGGCCCGCTGCCGGTGGCGGAGCTGCTGCGGCTGTTCGACGAGCCGCAGCGCCCCACGGCGCAGGCGGTGCGCGCCGCGCTCGCCGCGCTGGCGGCGGAGTACGCCGGGCGCGGCATCGAGTTGAAGGAGACCGCGGGGGGTTTCCGCATCCAGGTGCGCCGCGAGCTCGCGCCGCAGATCTCGCGGCTGTGGCCCGAGCGTGCCGCGCGCTATTCGCGCGCGTTGCTCGAGACGCTGGCGCTGATCGCCTACCGCCAGCCGATCACGCGTGCCGAAATCGAGGCGGTGCGCGGCGTGACCGTCAACCCCAACATCATCCGCACCGTCATCGAGCGCAACTGGGTGCGCGTCGTCGGTCACCGCGACGTGCCGGGGCACCCCGAGCTGCTCGGCACCACGCGCGAGTTCCTCGATTACTTCGGGCTGAAGAGTCTCGCCGAGCTGCCGCCGCTCGCCGAGCTGCACTCGCTCGGGGATGTCAATCTGCAGCTGGCACTCGGCGCCGACGCCGCCGAGACCCTGGCGGCGGATGGTGCGGCGGCTGTCGGCGAGGATGCCGCGGGCATGCCCGAGGACGGCGCGGATGAGGACGAGCTGTCCGCAGAGGGCGACGGCTCCGCCGAAATGGTGGCCGGTCCCGCGCAGCTGGACGGCTGATGGGGCGCAGCGGCGGGCGAGCGCGCGCCGGCGGCGCTCGCCGGCCGGCGCGCCGCACACGGCGCGGGTTCGCCGCGCCCGCTGACACCGCTCACGCCGCTCACACCGCTCACACCGCGGCGCGCGGCGGGGAGCGGCTGCAGAAGATCCTCGCCCGTGCCGGCCTCGCCTCGCGTCGCCAGGCGGAAACGTGGATCCGCGCCGGCCGCCTCACTATCAACGGCGCGCTCGCGACGCTCGGCTCGCGGGTGCTGGCCAGCGACCAGGTGCGCCTCGACGGACGACGGGTGCGCGCCGGGCCCGCCGCACCGGCGGCCGCGGTGGCGGTATTTCTCTGTCACCGCTCCCCCGGCGAAGCGCTCGCGATGCCCGCGAGCGCCGCTGCGGGCGCGGTCGTCGCCTCGCGGCCGGCGATGCTCGAGCGGCTGCCGCGGCGCAGCGGCCGGCGCTTCATCGCCGTGAGTCCGATGCCGCGCGTCGACGGTGGCATCGAGCTGGTGAGTGCCGACGGGGAGCTGGCCGCGCGGCTGCAACGCGCGGTGCACGCGCTCGCGAGCCGCTTCGGCGTGCGCGTGCGCGGCGCGCTCACCGAGGCGCAGCTGCAGGGGATCGCCAGCGGCACGCTCGACAGCGGCGCGCAGCTGCAGGTGGCGGGCTGCGAGGCCGCCGGCGGCGAGGGCAGCAATCGCTGGTACACCGTCACGCTGCGCGGCGCGAGCGGCAAGCAGGTGCGCCAGCTCTTCGAGCGTCAGGGTGCGCTGGTGAGCCGGGTGCTGCGCACCCAGCTCGGTCCGCTGCAGCTCGAGCGCGCGCTGGCGCGCGGCCAGTTCCGCGCCCTCACTCAGGAGGAGCTCGCGGCGCTGCTGCCCCCCGCCGGCGCGGCCGGCTGAGCATCGAAGGCGCGCCCGCTCACTCCGCGGCTCGCAGGTCCCAGCAGCGCGATATAGGCGCGGGTGAGCGTTTCCGGCAGGGGCAGCGTGTCGGGGTCCTCGGCCGGATAGGCCTGGCGGCGCATCGCGGTGCGCGCGCGCCCGGGATTGAGCGTGTTGACGCGCACCGCGGTGATGCCCTCGAGCTCGTCGGACAGCACCTGCGCGAGCCCCTCGAGCGCGAACTTCGACACCGCGTAGGCGCCCCAGTACGCCCGGCCGCGGCGGCCGACGCTGCTCGCGGTGAACAGCACCGCGGCGTCGGCGGACTTGCGCAGCAGCGGCAGCAGCACCTGGGTGAGCGCGAAGGCAGCGGTGACGTTGACGTGCAGCACCCGGCACCAGGTCGGCACGTCGTAGTGCTCGATGGGCGTCAGCGTGCCGAGCAGCGCCGCGTTGTGCAGCAGGCCATCGAGGCGTCCGTAGCGCTCGAGCACCGCGTCGGCGAGCTGGTCGTAGTCCTGCGCCAGGGCCTTCTCCAGGTCGAGCGGCGCAATGGTGGCCTCGGGCGCGCCGCTGGCGGCGATCTCGGCGTGCACGGCCTCGAGGCGCGTGACGTTGCGGCCGATGAGGATCACGCGCGCCTGGCAGCGGGCGCAGGCGAGCGCGACCGCGCGGCCGAGGCCTGAGCTCGCGCCGCTGATGGCGATGACCCGCCCGGCGAGCTCGTCCGGGGCCGCAACGTGATCGCGCGGCTCGAACACCTTGCCGCCGAAGCTCAGCACGCCTGCGGCGCGCACAGCGTGCGCGCCAGGCCGTGCCCGGCGGCGGCGCGTCGCGCGGCGCGCCACGCGCGCCAGCCATCGAGCAGCCGCTGCTGCTCACCCGGGACGCTCGCGCACGGCAGCCGCGCCTGTGCGCGCTGCGACTGCAGACAGGCGAGCGCCGCCCACACGATCACCCCGCGCAGCGGCGGCCGCGCCTGCGGCGCGAGTGCGTTGACGCTCGCGCCGAGCGCCTCGCGCAGCTCCTGGTGCCGTGCGCGCAGCAGCGCGGCGAGCTGCGGCGGCCACTGCGCGTGCGCCAGGACCTGCGCAGGAACCGCGGCCCGCGCGAGCTCATCGAGCGGCAGGCGCAACCGCCCGGCGTGCGCCTCGGGCACGAGCGCCAGCAGCAGCTCCAGCTCACGCAGTGCTGCACCGAGCGCGCGCCCGGGGGCAGGGGCGAGCCCCGGCGCGGCGTGCAGCACCAGCGGTTCGATCATCGCCGCACTCCAGCGCTCGCAGTAAGCGCTGAGTTCGCGGCGCGTCTCGAAAGTCGCCGCCGCCAGATCCCACACCGCGCAATCGATGAGCCCCGCCAGTCCGCCGAGCGCGGCGGGCTCGGGAGCGAACAGCGCCGCGAGCTCGCGCGTCAATGGATGCGCCGGTGCGCCGGCGAGGCAGCGCGCGCATTCCTCGCGCCACCAGGCGAGGCGCGCGTGCGCGACCTGGTGATCCAGATCGCGGCGCAGGCTCGCGCCGATCTCGCGCTCGAGGGCACACAGCACCGCCAGGCGTGCGCGCTCGGCGGCACCGGAGTACAGCCAGGCGAGCGCACGGGTGGCCGGCGCTTCAGGCCTGGTGGACATGCGGCCCATCGGCGGAGGTCGTTTCGGGGGCGCCCTCGGGCGCGGCGTCCGCGGCAGCCGCCGCGCCGCTGCCGCGCACCAGCTGGCCGACCGGCTCGGGCGCAGCCAGCGGCCCATCGGCCGTCACGCCCAGGTCGGCGAAGCGGCGCGCCTGCGGCAGCACCTGCCGCTCGAGCGAGCCGACGCCGGCGTTGTAGGCCTCCACCGCCGCGGCCAGGCGCTGCCCCATGCGGCCGAGGTGCCCGTTGAAGGTGCTGAGCCGGCGGTACAGCTCCTGTCCGAGGTCGCGAATCTGCGCGGCATTCTGCGCCACCACCGACTGCCGCCAGCCATAGGCGACCGCCTTCAGCAGCGCAATGAGCGTCGAGGGCGTGGCGATGATGACGCTCTGCGCGAGCGCGCTCTCGAGCAGCTCGGGCCGCTCGGCGAGCGCTGCGGACAGGAACTGGTCACCGGGCAGGAACAGCACGGCGAACTCGGGACTGCGCTCGAACTGCGTCCAGTAGCCCTTGGAGGCGAGCTCGCGCACGCGCGTCTCGACCTGCTGGGCATGGCGCTTGAGCGCGTGGTTGCGCTCCTCCTCGGTGGGAGCTTCGAGCGCGGCGAGGTAGGCGTCGAGCGGCGTCTTGGCGTCGATCACCAGGTCACGCGCCTCGGGCATATGCACCACCAGGTCCGGGCGCAGCGCGCCATCCTCGCCGGCGACCTGCAGCTGCTCGGTGAAATCGCAGTGCTCGCTCAAGCCGGCGAGCTCCACCAGGCGGCGCAGCGTGAGCTCGCCCCAGCGGCCGCGCACCTCCGGACGGCGCAGCGCGGTCACCAGGTTGCGCGTCTCGCGTTGCAGCTGGGTCTGCGCGCCGGCGAGCGTCTCGAGCTGCGTGCGCAGGCTGGCGAAGGCCTCGCGCCGCTCGTGCTCGAGCGCCTGCACCTGCGCCTCGGTGCGCGCCAGCGCGCTGCGCAGCGGCTCGACCAGCTGCGCGATGGCGAGCTCGCGCTCCTTGAGCACTCCGGCGGCCACCGCCTGGTCGCGCCCGAGCGCCTCGCGCGCGAGGCGCAGGAACAACTCACTGTTGCCACGCAGCGTCTCCCCGGCGAGGGTGTCGAAGGCGGCACGCAGGCGGGTCTCGGACTGCTCGAACAGGCTCAGGCGGTCGGCCTCCTGCAGCGTGCTCGCCTCGAGCCGGGCCTGCGCCGCGGCCAGCGCGACCGACAGTGCCGCTATGCGCCGCGCGGCGGTGAGCTGGGTGAACAACGCGCCGAGCAGTGCCCCGGTGAGTAGTGCGGCGACGGCCAGTACGCCGATGAGGGGCGCGCTCACCGCTGCAGGTGCGCCAGGTAGTTCACGGACACGTCGGCCGTGAGCCGCACGCGCCCGGAGAACGGCTCGAGCTCGAGCCCCGCGAGCTCGCGCAGGGTGAGGCCGGCGGCGCGCGCCCAGCGCGCCAGCTCGGCGGGACGGATGAGCCGCTCGTAGTCGTGCGTGCCGCGCGGAATCAGCCGCAGCAGGTACTCGGCGCCGACGATGGCGAGCAGGAAGGACTTGAGGTTGCGGTTGAGGGTGGAGGCGAACAGCGCGCCGCCCGGCACCAGCAGCTGCGCGAGCGTCGCCACCATCGCCGCCGGCTGCGGCACGTGCTCGAGCATCTCCATGCAGGTGAGCACGTCGAAGGCCTGCGGGCTCTGGCGCGCCAGCTCTTCTGCTGCGGCGAGGCGGTAGTCGATGTTGAGGCCGCTCTCCGCCGCGTGCAGCCGCGCGACTTCGATCATGCCCGGCGCCAGGTCGATGGCGGTGACCTGCGCGCCGGCGCGCGCCAGGCTCTCGGCGAGCAGCCCGCCGCCGCAGCCGACGTCGAGCACGCGCTTGCCGGCGAGCGCGGCGCGCTCGGTGACGAACTGCATGCGCACCGGGTTCAGGAGGTGCAGCGGGCGAAACTCGCCCTGCGGGTCCCAGAAGCGCGCCGCGCTGGAATCGAAGCGCGCCAGCTCGCCACGATCGGCGTTGCCTGCCTCGCTCTTGCTGCCGGCACCGCGCGCCGCGCTCATGCGGCCACCTGCAGCGCCAGGCGCTGCGCCCAGCGGGCCGGCAGCTCCGCGAGCTCGGTCTCATCGAACAGCAGCAGCCGCCCGCCGCTCACCGCGGCGCGCCCCGCGGTCCACACATCGCTCACCTGGCTGCGCGTCGCGCCGAACACGATCACCTCGGGCACCCGCGCGGCCTGGCCCGCGTCGCTCCCCTCCAGGTCGATGCACATGAGGTCGGCGGCCTTGCCGGGCTCGATGGAGCCGATCTGGGAGGCCAGTCCCAGGGTGGTGGCGCCGCCGAGCGTCGCCAGGTGCAGCGCCTGTGCCGCGGACCAGCCCGACAGCAGCGCGGCGAGGCGCGCCTCGGCGAGCAGGTCGCAGGCGCCGGCGGCGGCCGGGCTGTCGCTGCCGAGCCCGGTGCGGTGACCTTCGGGCAGCGCCAGCGGGCCGGGCGTGGCGCCCAGGCGCAGCTCCGCCTGCGGACAGGCGATGACGGCGGCGCCGTGGTGGGCGAGCAGTGCGAGCTCGCGCGTATCACAGCCGAGCATGCCGATCACGCGGCATCCCGGGCGCAGCAGCCCGAGCTCCGCCAGGCGCTGCACCGCCGCGCCGGCGCGCGCGGGCGGCGCGGCGTCCGCGACGCCATCGGGCAGCGCGCCGCCGGCCGCGCTGGCCGGGGCGAGCTCGGTGAGCTGCACGGCGATGCGCGCCTCGAGCTCATCGGCGACGCGGCGCACGCGGATCAGCGTCGCATCGCTCACCCCGGCGCGCGGCGCGAAGTACAGCGTGATGCGTGAGTCGCTGCGGTACTCGTCCCACAGCGCCTCGGCGCGTGCCAGGTGGCCGCTGGCGCCCTCGGCCCAGGGGCTCGCGAGGTCGCTCACCGGCAGAGCGATCGCGGCGCGCATGTGGGCCGCGGCCACGGCGCGCGCGCTCTCCTCGGGCAGCGGCGCGAGGTCCGCGAAGCAGGTGATGCCCGCGCGCAGCATGGCGGCGATGCCGAGCCGCGTGCCGTCGCGCACGAAGTCGGCGCCGCAGCCGCGCTGCCCGAGCGGCGCCAGCGTTTCGGCGAGCCAGCGTCGCCGTGGTGCGCGCACCGCCAGGCCGCGCAGCAGCGCGTGGCAGGCGCTGGTGTGCGCATTCACCAGCCCGGGCAGCAGCGCGTGGCGTTCGCGCACCAGGCGCTCGCGGGGCAGGAAGCGTGCCTGCAGCTCCGCCGCCGGCCCGAGCGCGAGGATGCGTCCGTCGGCGAGCGCCACCGCGTGTCGCTCGAGCACCGTGTTGGCCGGTGCGATCGGCAGCAGCCAGCGCGGTTCTATCAGCAGGTCGACGCTTTGCCTGGTGGACATACAGCAAAAAAACCGCGGAAAAAACCGCTCCCCCCCGCAGTATATCGGCGCGCGCTTGCCGCCGCGCGCTTGCGCAGGCCGTGCGCGCTCACCTGCGCGGCCACGATCGCTGCAGGGCCGCGCGGCGCTTCGTGATAGAATTACTCCTTTAATTCACTGCCGCCAGAGCGCGGCGCCAGTGCGTAATTAATGGCCGAAATCGCCCGCGAAGTCCTGGTAGTCAGTCTCGAAGACGAGATGCGGCAGTCCTACCTCGACTACGCCATGAGCGTCATCGTCGGGCGCGCGCTGCCCGACGTGCGCGACGGGCTCAAGCCGGTGCACCGGCGCGTGCTGCACGCCATGCGCGAGCTCGGCAACGAGTGGAACAAGGCCTACAAGAAGTCGGCTCGCGTGGTGGGCGACGTCATCGGCAAGTACCACCCGCACGGCGACACCTCGGTGTACGACACCATCGTGCGCCTCGCGCAGCCCTTCTCGATGCGTTACCTGCTGGTGGACGGGCAGGGCAACTTCGGCTCGGTGGACGGCGATCCGCCGGCGGCCATGCGCTACACCGAGGTGCGCATGTCGCGCATCGCGCAGGAGCTGCTGGCGGATATCGACAAGGACACCGTCGACTTCACCCCGAACTACGACGAGTCCGAGACCGAACCCTCGGTGCTGCCGACCCGCATCCCCAACCTGCTGGTGAACGGTCAGACCGGCATCGCGGTCGGCATGGCGACCAACATCCCGCCGCACAACCTGACCGAGTGCGTCAACGCCTGTCTCGCGCTGCTCGATGACCCGGCCCTGCCGCTGGTCGCGCTGATGCAGCACATGCCCGGGCCGGACTTCCCCACCGGCGGCATCATCAACGGCGCACAGGAGATCGCCACCGCCTACCGCACCGGCCGCGGGCGGCTGTCGCTGCGCGCGCGCGTCGTCATCGAGGAGCTCGGCAAGGCGGACCGCCAGGCGATCGTGGTGACCGAGCTGCCCTACCAGGTGAACAAGGCGCGCCTCATCGAGCGTATCGCGCAGCTGGTGAAGGAGAAGCTGATCGACGGCATCGCCGCCGACGGGCTGCGCGACGAGTCCGACAAGGACGGCATGCGCATCGTCATCGAGTTGAAGCGCGGCGAGATCACCGAGGTGGTGCTCAACAACCTGTACGCCCAGACGCCGCTCGAGACGGTGTTCGGCATCAACATGGTGGCGCTGCAGGACGGCCAGCCGAAGCTGATGTCGCTGAAGGAGATGCTGGAAGCCTTCATCCGGCACCGCCGCGAGGTGGTCACGCGGCGCACCATCTACGAGCTCGCCAAGGCGCGCGAGCGCGCCCACATCCTCGAAGGCCTGGCGATCGCGCTCACCAACATCGACGCGATCATCGCGCTCATCAAGGCGGCGCCCAACCCGCCCGAGGCGCGCAGCGCGCTGCTGGCGCGTGTCTGGCCGCCGGGGATCGTGACCGAGCTGCTGCAGCGGGCGGGTACGGTGTCGACGCGGCCCAAGGGGCTGGCGGCGGAATTCGGCCTCGACCCGCGCGGCTACCGGCTGTCGGAGGCGCAGGCCCAGGCGATCCTCGACATGCGGTTGCACCGCCTCACCGGGCTCGAGCAGGACAAGATCATCGGCGAGTATCGCGAGCTGCTCGCCGCCATCGCCGACCTCGGCGACATCCTCGCCCGTCCCGAGCGCCTCACCCAGGTGGTGCGTACCGAGCTCACCGAGGTGCGCGAGGCCTACGGTGATGCGCGGCGCACCGAGATCAACCGCGATCATCTCGACCTCACCACCGAGGACCTGATCGAGCCGCAGGACGTGGTGGTGACGCTCTCGCACACCGGCTACGCCAAGAGCCAGCCGCTCACCGAATACCAGACCCAGCGCCGCGGCGGCCGCGGCAAGACCGCGACCGCGGTCAAGGACGAGGACTTCGTCGAGAAGCTGTTCGTCGCGCACACGCACGACACGGTGCTGTGCTTCTCCAACCGCGGCAAGGTGTACTGGCTGAAGGTGTACGAGCTGCCGCAGGCCGGGCGCGGGGCGCGCGGCAAGCCGATGGTGAACCTGCTGCCGCTGGAGGAGGGCGAGAAGATCAACGCGCTGCTGCCGGTGAAGCACTACGACGAGCAGCATTTCGTGTTCATGGCGACGCGCGCCGGCACGGTGAAGAAGACCCCGCTCGCGGCGTTCTCGCGGCCGCGCACCAGCGGCATCATCGCGGTCGACCTGGCGGACAACGACCAGCTGGTGGGCGTCGCGGTCACCGACGGCGAGCGCGAGATCATGCTGGTGTCGAGCGGCGGCAAGGCGATCCGCTTCCACGAGAGCGAGGTGCGCCACATGGGCCGTGAGGCCGCTGGCGTGCGCGGCATCCGTCTCGGCCCGGGCCACGACCTGATCGCGCTCATCGTGGTCGGCGAGGGCCACGTGCTGACCGCCTCCGCCACCGGCTACGGCAAGCTGACCCCGCTCGCCGAGTTCCCCCCGCACAGCCGCGGCGGCCAGGGGGTGATCGCGCTGCAGACCTCCGATCGCAACGGCTTCACGGTGGCGGCGCTGCAGGTGATGCCCGGGCAGGAGATCATGCTGATCAGCTCGACCGGCACGCTGGTGCGCACCACGGTGGACGAGATTTCCGTGCAGGGCCGCAATACCCAGGGCGTGCGCCTCATCCGCCTCGATGAGGCCGAGCGGCTCGTCGGCATCGGGCGCATCGAGAGCCTGGAGGGTGCCGATGAGGCGGGCGTGGCCGAGCCCGGACCCGCCGCGGGGGCGACGCCGCCTGACACCTGACGGGGTGAAAAGGTTCTTGCGCGCGCGCTGATTTCGCTAAGATCCGCCCTTCCCCATGGTGTGAACGACCCGACAGGTCACGCATGCGCGTATTCAACTTCGCTGCGGGGCCGGCCACGCTGCCCGCGCCGGTGCTCGAACAGGTCCGCGATGAGCTGCTCGACTGGCAGGGCTCCGGCGCCTCGGTCATGGAACTCAGCCACCGCGGCAAGCCGTTCATGGGGGTCGCCCGCGAGTCCGAAGCGCTGCTGCGCAATCTGCTCAGCGTGCCCGACAGCTACCGGGTGCTGTTCCTGCAGGGCGGCGCGCGTGGCCAGTTCGCCGCGGTGCCGCTCAACCTCGCGCAGCCCGGCGCGAGCGCCGACTACCTGAATACCGGCTTCTGGTCGCAGCTGGCCATCGCCGAAGGCAAGCGCTTCCTCGCGCACGTGCACCTCGCGGCCGACGAGGCCGCTTCGGGCTACACCACGGTGCCCGATCCGCAGGCGCTGCGCCTCACGGGCGGGGCGGCCTACCTGCATTACACGGCCAACGAGACCATCGGCGGGGTGGAGTTTCCCTACGTTCCCGACAGCGGCGCGGTGCCGCTGGTTGCGGACATGTCCTCGACACTACTGTCGCGGCCGCTGCCGGTGGAGAAATTCGGGCTGATCTACGCCGGCGCCCAGAAGAACTTAGGTCCCGCCGGGCTCACCGTGGTGATCGTGCGCGCCGCGCTTCTCGGGCACGCGCGCGCGGGCACGCCGGCGGTGTGGGACTACCAGCAGGTCGCCGCGGAGGGCTCGATGCTCAATACCCCGCCGACGTTCGCCTGGTACGTGGCGGGACTGGTGCTGCGCTGGATCAGGGACCAGGGCGGCCTTGCGGCGATGGCGCAGCGCAATCGCGCCAAGGCGCAGCTGCTCTACGCGACGATCGACGCGTCGGGCTTCTACCGCAACGCGGTGCCTGCCGGCAGTCGCTCGTGGATGAACGTGATCTTCCGTCTGCCCACCCCTGCGCTCGAGGTGCAGTTCGCCGCCGCGGCGCGCGCGGCGGGACTGACCAATCTCGAGGGGCATCGGGCGGTCGGCGGCCTGCGCGCCAGTCTCTACAACGCCATGCCGCTCGAGGGCGTCGCGGCGCTGGTCGCGTTCATGCAGGAATTCGAGCGAACCCATGGCTGAAGGCAAGTCAGCGGGTCGGGGCAGGAGGGCGCCGGCGGCGCGCCGCCGCGCGACGCGCACCGGCGGCGGGCAGCCCGCGCCGCCCTCACCGCCGCCGCCGCTGCGGCCGCGGCTCGAGCAGGTGCGCCGCCGCATCGACAAGGTGGATGAGCAGATCCAGCGCCTCATCAACGAGCGCGCGCGTCTCGCCCAGCAGGTGGGCGTCTCCAAGACGGGCGGCGGGCGCACCGTCGACTTCTATCGCCCCGAGCGCGAGGCGCAGGTGCTGCGCATGGCGCGCGAGCGCAACCGCGGGCCGCTGCGCGACGAGGAGGTGCTGCGGCTGTTCCGCGAGATCATGTCGGCGTGCCTGGCGCAGCAGGAGCCTCTCAAGGTGGCGTTCCTCGGGCCCGAGGGCACCTTCACCCAGAGCGCGCTGCTCATTCACTTCGGCCACTCGGTGCGCGCGCTGCCCTTGAGCTCCATCGATGAGGTGTTCCACGAGGTGGAGGCGGGCAGCGCGGATTTCGGCGTGGTGCCGATCGAGAACTCCACCGAGGGGACGGTGAACCACACCCTCGACCGCTTTCTCACCTCGCCGCTGAAGATCTGCGGCGAGGTGGAGCTGCGCATCCGCCACCACCTCATGGGCACGATGGGCGCGCTGGCGCGCGTGCTGCGCGTTTGCTCGCACCCGCAGTCGCTCGCCCAGTGCCGCCAGTGGCTCGACGAGCATCTGCCCGGGATCGAGCAGGTCGCGGTGTCGAGCAACGCCGAAGGCGCACGCCGCGCGCGCGACGAGCAGGGCAGCGCCGCGATCGCCGGCGAGACCGCCGCCGAAGTGTACGGACTGAAGGTGCTGGCGGCCGAGATCGAGGACCGTGCGGACAACACCACGCGCTTCCTGGTGCTCGGCCGCAAGCTGTTCAGCGCGAGCGGTGCGGACCGTACGACGCTCTTGGTCTCGGTCGGGCACACCGATGCACCGGGCGCACTGCACCGGCTGCTCGAGCCGCTGGCGCGCCATCGCGTCAGCCTGACGCGCATCGAGTCGCGTCCGTCGCGGCGGCGCAAGTGGGACTACGTGTTCTTCATGGACCTGGAAGGGCATGCGCAGGAGCCGCACGTCGCGCGGGCGCTCGGCGCGCTGAAGAAGCGCGCCTCGCTGTTTCGCGTGCTCGGCTCCTATCCGCGGGCGGTGCAATGAGCGCTGCGCCGCGCGGCGCGTGGCGCGTCGCTCCCGGCGGCGCCGTGGGCGGCACGGTGAGCGTGCCCGGCGACAAGTCGATCTCGCACCGTGCGCTGATGCTCGGTGCGCTCGCCGCGGGCGACACCCACATCAGCGGCTTTCTCGACGGCGAGGACTGCCTGGCCACCGCGCGGGCGCTGCAGGCGCTCGGCGTGCACATCGAGCGCCCGGCGGACACCGAGGTGCGCGTGCGCGGGGTGGGGGCGGCAGGGCTCACCGCCGCGGCCGGTGAGCTCGACATGGGCAACGCCGGCACGGCGCTGCGCCTGATGATGGGAGTGCTGGCGCCGCAGCCCTTCGACTCCACGCTGGTGGGCGATGCGTCGCTGATGCGCCGGCCGATGGAGCGCGTCGCGGCGCCGCTGCGCCTGATGGGCGCGCGCATCCAGACGCAGGAGGGGCGGCCGCCGGTGCACATCCGCGGCACCCCGCAACTGCGCGCGATCGAGTACACGCTGCCGGTGCCGAGCGCGCAGGTGAAGTCCGCCGTACTGCTGGCGGGCCTGGGCGCCGCCGGGCGCACGCTGCTCACGGAAGCCGCGCCCTCGCGCGATCACACCGAGCGCATGCTGCAGGCCTTCGGCGTCGAGCTGACGCATCGCGGGCCCACCATCGCGCTCGAGGGCGGCCAGGAGCTGCGCGCGACCGCGCTCAGCGTGCCCGGGGATTTCTCCTCGGCCGCGTTCTTCATGGTCGCGGCCGTGATCGGCGCGGCGCGGCCGCTCACGCTGCGCAACGTCGGCGTCAACCCGACGCGCACCGGGCTGCTCGAGCTGCTGCTGCGCATGGGCGCGGATATCCGCGTGCGGCCGCGACCGGGCACCGCCGCCGCTTACGCCGAGCCGGTTGCGGACATCGAGGTGCGCATGAGCGCACTGCGCGGCATCACGGTGCCCGAGGCGCTGGTGCCGCTCGCGATCGATGAGCTGCCGGTGTTCTTCATCGCCGCGGCTGCGGCCAGCGGCGAGACGCTGGTGCGCGGCGCACTCGAGCTGCGCGTGAAGGAGAGCGACCGCCTGGCGGCCATGGCCGACGGGCTCACGGTGCTCGGAGTCGAGCACCAGCTGCTGTCCGACGGACTGTGGATCCGCGGGCAGAGCGCCTGGGACGGCGGTGCGATCGACAGCCGCGGTGATCACCGCATCGCCATGGCCTTCGCGGTGGCCGCGGTGCGCGCGCGCACCGCGCTCGAGATTGCCGACGTGGCGAACGTGGCGACCAGCTTTCCGAACTTCGTGGCGAGCGCGCACGCCGCCGGCCTCGCCGTGGAGGCGCTGTGAGCGCGCCGCGGCCCTGCCCGGTCGTCACCATCGACGGTCCGAGCGGCTCGGGCAAGGGCACCATCAGCCGCGCCGTTGCCCGCCAGGTCGGCTGGCACCTGCTCGACAGCGGCGCGCTCTATCGGCTGGTGGCGGTCGCGGGCGCCCTCGCGGGGGCGGCGCAGGACGACGCCACAGTCCACGCCGGGCTCGCCGCGCGCATGGCCGTCGACTTCGGCGCCGGTGCGGACGGGCAGGAGCGTATCCTGCTCGACGGTCGCGACGTGACGGCGCAGGTTCGCTCGGAGGAAGCGGGGCAGGGCGCCTCGCGCGTGGCCGCCTGGCCGCAGGTGCGCCAGGCGCTCGTGGCGCGGCAGCGGGCCTTCGCCAGGCCCCCCGGGCTCATTGCGGACGGCCGTGATATGGGCACTGTCATATTCCCCGGCGCGGATCTGAAGATCTTCCTGACCGCGAGCGCCCAGGAGAGGGCGCTGCGGCGGCATAAGCAGTTGAAAGACAAGGGATCTGATGTTAGCCTTCCCGCCCTTTCGCGCGAGATAGCCGAGCGGGATCGCAGGGATGAGACCCGCGAGGTCGCCCCGTTGAAGGCTGCGCCCGACGCCTGCGTGATCGACTCGACCGCCCTTTCGGTGGACGAGGTGGTGGGCCGGGTGTTGCAGATGATGGGCGCGCGGCGGCTGTGGCCGTGAGCGCCGCGCGGCGCGCGCGCCAGGACGGATGATTTGCAGGTGGTCCCGCCGGATGCGGGGCCTTTCAAGGGTTTCCTGGTCCTTATGGATAGAGGATCCAGCGGCACGCCACTACCTGTGGCACAAGTGAAGGTATGACAGAAAGTTTCGCCCAACTCTTCGAGCAGAGTCTCGCCAATCAGCGCATCCGCCCGGGCATGATCCTTACCGGGCTCATTGTGGACGTCACCAGCGACGTCGTCATCGTCAACGTAGGCCTCAAGTCCGAGGCCGTCATTCCCCTCGAGCAGTTCAAGAACGAGCGCGGGGAAGTGGAGGTCAAGACCGGCGATTCGGTAGAGGTGGCCCTCGACTCGGTCGAGGACGGCACCGGCGAGACACGCCTGTCGCGCGAGAAGGCCAAGCGCGCGCGCACCTGGACGCGGCTCGAAGAGGCCTTCAACAAATCCGAGATCGTGACCGGCGTCATCACCGGGCGCGTCAAGGGCGGCTTCACCGTCGAGATCGACAACGTGCGCGCGTTCCTGCCCGGCTCGCTGGTCGACGTGCGCCCGGTGCGCGACACCTCTTATCTGGAAGGCAAGCCGCTCGAATTCAAGGTCATCAAGCTCGACCAGAAACGCAACAACGTAGTGGTCTCGCGCCGCGCGGTGGTCGAGCAGGAATTCTCCGCCGAGCGCTCGGCGCTCATGGACAACCTGCAGGAAGGCGCGGTCGTCAAGGGCACGGTCAAGAACCTCACCGACTACGGTGCGTTCGTCGACCTGGGCGGCATCGACGGCCTGCTGCACATCACCGACATGGCGTGGAAGCGCGTCAAGCACCCCTCCGAGGTGGTGAAGGTCGGCGATGAGGTCGAGGTGCGCATCCTCAAGTTCGATCGCGAGCGCTCGCGCGTCAGCCTGGGACTGAAGCAGCTCGGCGCCGACCCGTGGCAGAACATCGCGCGGCGCTACCCGCCCGGTACCCGCGTATTCGGCAAGGTCACCAACATCGCCGACTACGGTGCCTTCGTCGAAATCGAGGACGGCGTCGAGGGCCTGGTGCACGTCTCGGAGATGGACTGGACCAACAAGAACGTCAATCCCGCCAAGGTCGTGCACACCGGCCAGGAAGTCGAGGTCATGGTGCTCGACGTCGACGAGGAGCGCCGCCGCATTTCGCTCGGGCTCAAGCAGTGCCAGGCGAACCCGTGGAAGGAGTTCGCCGAGAACTACAACCGCGGCGACAAGGTGGGCGGCCAGATCAAGTCGATCACCGACTTCGGCATCTTCATCGGCCTGCCGGGCAACATCGACGGCCTGGTGCACCTCTCGGACATCTCCTGGGACCAGCCGGGCGAGGAGGCGGTGCGCAACTACCAGAAGGCCCAGCAGATCGAGGCGATGGTGCTGTCGATCGATCCGGAGCGCGAGCGAATCTCGCTCGGCATCAAGCAGCTCGCCAAGGATCCGTTCTCCGCTTACATCGCCGACAACCCCAAGGGCACGATCGTCAAGGGCGTGGTGAAGGAGGTCGACGCGCGCGGCGCGGTCATCGACCTCGGCAACGGCGTCGACGGGCAGCTGCGCGCCTCCGAGCTCGGGCGCGAGCGCGTGGAGGATGCCCGCGCGGTACTGAAGGTCGGCGAGGCGGTCGAGGCCAAGTTCACCGGCGTCGACCGCAAGTCGCGCACCATCTCGCTGTCGATCAAGGCGAAGGAGGCGCACGAGGAGGCGGAGGCAGTGCAGAGCTACCGCTCCGAGACCGGCACCTCATCCGGCACCAGCCTCGGTGAGCTGCTGAAGGAGCACATCGGGTCCGGCGAGGACCGCTAGCGGCAATGACCAAGTCGGAACTCATCGAGAGCATCACCGCCAAGCAGAAACATCTGCCGGCGAAGGATGTCGAGCTTGCGCTGAAGCAGATCCTCGAGATCATGAGCGATGCGCTCTCGCAGGGCGAGCGCATCGAGATCCGCGGCTTCGGCAGCTTCTCGCTGCACTTCCGTCCGCCGCGCCAGGGGCGCAATCCCAAGACCGGCGAAGCCGTGGCGCTCTCAGGCAAGCACGTACCGCACTTCAAGCCCGGCAAGGACCTGCGCGAGCGCGTCAACGACGGCGCCGACCGCCCGATCCGCGACTGAAGCGCAGCGCGTGCCGCCGCCGGCGCACCGCCCAGGCCCCGGTCCGCGCGGCGTGCCTTATCGCTGTCGCCTATAGCTGCTATCGTCCCAACCAATGTTCGAGCTGCCGCCACTGCTGCTTGCGCTGGCCTTCATCCTGGTGGGACTGGCCGCGTGGTTTCTCGGGCGTCGCAACGGCGCCGCGCGCACCGTGCGGCTGCCGCGCGATTACTACGTGGGCCTCGATCACCTCATCAACGACCGCTTCGATCATGCGGCCGAGATCTTCGCGCGCATGGCGGAAGCCGACGACGACGCCGCCGAGATCCAATTCGCGCTGGGGAGCCTGTTCCGCCGCCGTGGCGAGGTCGACCGCGCGATCGCCATCCACTCGCGGCTGCGCGAGCAGGGCGGCGGGCTGGCCGACAAGGCGGCCTTCGCACTCGCGCTCGACTACCAGAGCGCAGGTCTGATGGACCGCGCGGAGCGCGTGCTCGAGGAGCTGGCCGCGTCGCGCGAGTACCGGCGCGCCGCGCTCGATCACCTGGTGAGCATCTACGAGGCGCAGGCGGACTGGGCGAAGGCGCTCAAGGTATTTCACGAGCTGCCGCCGGCGGTGCAGCAGGAGCGCGGCCGCGTGGCGGCGCACTACCTGTGCGAGCTCGCCGAGCACGCGCTGCTGCAGGGCGAGCCCGAGCGCGCGCACACGCTGCTGCGCCAGGCGCGCACGCACCAGGGGCTGCTGCCGCGCGCGGACATGCTGAGCGCGCGTCTGGCGCAGCGCGCCGGCGACGCCGCCGGTGCGCTGGTGCTCTACCTGCAGGCGCTCGAGACCGCCCCGGGTCTCGCCCTCGAGATCATTCCCGCGGTGCTCGCTATCGCCCGCGAGACCGCCAGCGGCAACGTGCTGCAGGAGCTCGGGCGACGGCTGCGGCAGAGCGGCCGCGTCACGCCACTGCAGCTCGCCTGGCTGCTCGCGACCGCGGTGCCGCCCGATGAGGTGGCGCGACTGCCAGGGATCACCGCCGACTTTGGCTGCGGCCTGGAATCGGCGGCGGAGGCCAGCTCGCTGTCGGTGCTGCTGACCCGCATCGGCGATGCCGGCGGGCGTTATCAATGCGACGAGTGTGGGTTGAACAGCGTCGGCTGGTACTGGCGCTGCCCGAAGTGCCGCTCCTGGGACAGCATGTGCCCGGCGGTGTTCAAGTGGGCCGAGCGCGCCGACCACGCGGTGCGTCTGTCATGAAGAGGCGGGCGCAACGCGCGCCGCGCGCCGCATCCGCGGCGCAGCCGGAGCCGCAGGACCGCGGAGAAATTGCCATGAGTGTCCGATCCCCGATCCGCACGGCGGTGTTTCCGGTCGCCGGGCGCGGCACGCGCTTCCTGCCGGCGACCAAGGCGAGTCCCAAGGAGATGCTGCCGGTCGTCGACAAGCCGCTCATCCAGTACGCGGTCGAGGAGGCGCTCGCCGCTGGCGCGCGCCGCCTGGTGTTCATCACCGGCGCCTCCAAGCGCGCCATCGAGGATCACTTCGATTCCGACCAGGAGCTGGAGCTGTTGCTGCAGCAGCAGGGCCGCAGCGACCTGCTAAACCAGTTGCGCAGTGTGCTGCCCTCATATGCTTCGTGCATCTACATCCGCCAGCCGGCGCCACTCGGCTTGGGTCACGCGGTGCTGTGCGCGCAGCCGGCGGTCGGCAACGAGCCGTTCTTCGTGCACCTCGCCGACGACCTCATCCGCAGCGAGGTGGCCTGTCTTGCGCAGATGGCCCAGGTGTACGAAGCCAAGCGCGCCAGCGTGCTTGGCGTGCAGTCGGTGCCCCGCCAGGACACCGAGAAATACGGCATCGTGGCGGTCGAGGCGGACGGCTCGCCGACCAGCCGCGTGCGCAGCATCGTGGAAAAGCCCAAGCCCGCCGTGGCGCCCTCGACGCTGGCGGTGGTCGGACGCTACGTGCTCTCGCCGGCGATCTTCGAGCACCTGGAGAGGATCGGACAGGGCGCCGGCGGGGAAATCCAGCTCACCGACGGCATCGCCGCACTGATGCGCGAGGAGGCGGTGTACGCCTATCGCTTCGAAGGCAGGCGCTACGACTGCGGCAGCAAGCTCGGCTACCTGCAGGCCACCGTCGAGTATGCGCTCGCTCATCCGCAGCTCGGCCGAGATTTCCGCCGCTACCTGCGCGCGCTCGACGTCTCGGCGGCAGCGCTGGCGACGACCAACGGCAGCGGCGCACGGCGCCGCGCCGTGAGCGCCGCAGCCGTGGCGCGCGGCTCGGGCCGCCGCCGCAGCCTCAGGGCAGCCAGACCGTAACCAGCGCGCCACCGCCGGGGCGATTGGCGAGGCTCAGCCGCCCGCCGTGCGCCTCGACGATCTCGCGGCACAAGGTCAGTCCCAGGCCGGTGCCGGCGGCCTTTGTGGAGTAGAACGGCAGCAACGCATCGCGCAGCGTGCTGTCGCTGAGGCCCCCGCCGCGGTCGCCCACCTCCAGCCGCGCGCCGGGATGCGCGGCGGACACGCAGACTGTGATCTCATCCGGCGGCGAGCCCGATTCGGCGGCGTTCTTCAAGAGATTGAGCATCACCTGCTCGAGCTGGCTCGCGTCGAAGATCGTCGTGCGCTGCGGCAGCGGCCCCAGCACGCGAAAGGGCATCGTGCCCTCGAGCCGGCTCAGGAACTGCCCCCAGTCGACCGGTGCCGGCCGCGGCCGCGGCAGCTTGGCGAAGCGCGCATAGCCGTCGATGAAGGTCCCGAGGTGCGCGGCGCGCTCGCCGATGGTGGCGAACACGCGCGTCAGCTGGGCACTGTCGGGCGCCTGCGCCAAGAGCTGTCCCGAGTGCGCGAGTGAACTGATCGGGGCGAGCGAGTTGTTGAGCTCATGGGCGATGACGCGGATGACCTTCTTCCACACCGTGACTTCCTGCGCGGCTAGCTCACGCGTGAGCTGCTTCAGGAGCACCAGGCGGTGCGGACGGGCGTTCAGCAGAAAGCCGCGCTGCGACAGGTGGAACACCTGCGGCTCGTCGGCGACGGTCATGGTGAAGAGCGTGTCGCCGCCGCCGCCGAGCGCCTCGCGCAGCGGCGCCGGGCAGTCCTGCAGGATGGTGGTGAATGCCAGTCCCTCGAGCTTGCGGCCGCCGTGCAGCAGCTGGCGGGCCGCCACGTTGCTGTACACGACGCGTCCGCCGTCATCGTTCAGCACCATGCACTGCGGGGTGCTTTGGATGACGGTGTCGAGCAGCAGTTCGCGCTGGTACAGGTCGAGGCGCTCGCGGCGCAGCAGGTCACCGAGCGAGTTGTAGGCGCCGGTGAGCGCGTTCAGCTCCAGGTCGCGCGTGGAACCGACGCTGATGCTGAAATCGTGATCGCGCAGGCTGACGATGCCGTCGCGCACCGCGCGCAGCACCCGCACCCACGGCTGCGTGACGCGCTGTGCCAGCCACAGCAACACGGGCAGGGCGAGGATCACCGCCACGAGCGCTGCGAGGAGCGGCGAGAGCCAGCGCACCGCGAATGCGGTGACGGCGGCGCTGCCGGCCGCCGTGAGCGCCAGCGCCGCGGCGATGCGGCCGGCGAGCGAGCGGCGTGGCATCAGGGTGCCGACGGCGGTGCGTCGGTCTTGAGACCGAGTTTCTCCATGCGGCGATAGAGTGCCTGACGCGACAGCCCGAGGTCACGCGCGGCCTGCGCGATGACGCCGCGGGCGCGCTGCAGTGCATCTTCGACGGTGGTGCGATCCAGCTCCGGGTCGGGGGCCGCGGCGGCCCCGGGCGGGAGGCTCAGCGAGCCGACGCCGATGGCGGCCTCGGTCGACAAAAGGCACGCGCGCCGGATGCAGTTCTGCAGCTCGCGCACGTTGCCCGGCCAGGAATGGCGCATAAGCGCCGCTTCCGCGGCGGGAGTCAGCGCGAACCCCGGCTGCAGGAAGTGGCGGGCGAGGAGCGCAATGTCCTCGCGTCGTTCGCTCAAGGGGGGCACCTCGAGCTCGATGACGTTCAGCCGGTAGAACAGGTCCTCGCGGAAGGTGCCGGCGCGGATCCCGGCGCGCAGGTTGCTGTTGGTGGCGGCGATCACGCGCACGCGCGTGCGCCGGGTCTGGTTGGAGCCGAGCCGCTCGAACTCGCCGGTCTGCAGCACGCGCAGGAGCTTCGCCTGGCCGGGTCCCGCGAGCGTGCCCAGCTCGTCCAGGAGTAGCGTGCCGCCGTCGGCCGCCTCGAAGCGCCCGCTGCGCGCGCGTGCGCCGGTGAATGCGCCGGCTTCGGTGCCGAACAGCTCCGCCTCGATGAGCTCGTTGGGGAGCGTGGCCAGATTGACCTTGAAGTAGGGCTGGTCGGCGCGCTCGGAATTGGCCTGCACGATGTCGGCCAGCACCTCCTTGCCGGCGCCGTTGGGACCGGTGATGAGCACCGGCACGTCGGCATGCGCCACCTGGGTGGCCATGCTCACCAGCGTGTGCACGGCTTCGCTCGCGTAGACGATGCCGCGCAGGTCGAAGCGCGCGCGCAGGGCCGCCCGGGCCGCCGCATGGTGCTCGCGCAGCCTGGCGGCCTCGGCGCGGGCGCTGCGCAGGTCGATGAGGTTGCGCACGCTGGTGAGGAGCCGCGCATCATCCCAGGGCTTGGCGATGTAGTCGGCGGCGCCCTCGCGTACCAGCTCGACGGCCGTCTCCAGGTGCGTCCAGGCGGTAAGCAGAATGATGGGCAGCTGTGGCAGGCGAACGCGGATGGCGCGGAACAGAGCCACGCCTTCCTCGCCGCCGGTGGCCTCGCGGTGGAAGTTCATGTCCTGGATGACCAGGTCCACGGCGGTGCGCTCGAGCGCCGCAAGGCCTGCCGCCGGGGTTGCAGCGCTGAGCACGCGCGCCCCGTGCAGCGACAGCAGCACGTCGAAGGCGGTGCGCACCGCCTCGCTGTCGTCGACCACGAGGATCGCGCGCCCCTCGAGACTTGCGCGCAGCGCCGCATGGGTGCCGGGATTCATGGACGCGATGCTAACAGTCCTGACCGTAGCTACACCGTGCGGGTGGCGACGGACGGAGGCACGGCTGCGGCGCGCCGCGCCGGCTGCCAGGCCGCGAGTTGCCCGATGCCCCACAGCGCCAGCACCCCGCCCACGAGGTAGTAGAGGTTCAGCCGCGGCAGCGCGTATTGCACCGACAGCCAGTAACCCACCGCCAGCGCGAGCGCGCAGCCCACGACCACCCCACCGCCGGTGACGAGCGCGTTCTCCACCAGGAAGTAGCGCACGATGTCGCGGCGGCGCGCCCCGACCGCCCGGCGCGTGCCGATCTGCTTGGTGCGGGTGCTGACGTTGAAGGTGGCGAGCGCGAAGATGCCGAGGCAGGTGACGCCGATGACGAGCGCCGTCACCGTCACCAGGTAGATCGCCATGGTGTGGTCACCCAGATAGCTCAGGTCCTTGTAGTAGCTGAGCGAGCGCACGGAGTCGATGACCCGGTCGGGGTTGGACTGCGCCAGGTGCGCTTCGATGAGGCGCGCGACCGTGTCGCGCATGCCCGGGCGGGTGCGCACCGCGTAGTTCAGGCCGAGAAAATCGGCCGGCACGCGCGGGATCAGATAGAGCCAGTCGGGGTGCAGATTGCTGGGGAAGGAGCCCATGATGGGGTCGACCACGCCGATGATGGTCGCGGATTGGTTCAGCGTGTCGAAGACGCGCTTGCCGAGCGGGTTCTCGTGCGGAAAGAGATGTTCGGCGAGCGCCCGGCTGACGATGATCTGCGGCACGAAGCGCGAGGCATCCTGCTTCGTGAGTGGCGGCTGGATCTCGTCGTGGCGAAAGTTGCGTCCGGCGACCAGCTGAATGCCGAGCGCGTGCAGCGACTCCTCGTCGACCTCCCAGTCGTTGTAGTTGTCGGTGCGCTGCGCCTCGGGACGCGTGACCAGCGGTTCGGCATCGCCGCCGTCGGACAGCGGCGTACCGCGCATGGCGCTGGCCGCCACGACACCATCCACGCCGCGCAGGTAGGCCAGATCCTCCTGGATCGAAGGTACCTGCTGGTAGTGCTCGGTGAAGCCGGAGCTCGAAACGATCAGCACGTTATCGACATCGATGCCGGTGGGGCGGCCGATCTTGTCGATGCGCTGCATGACGATGTAGAGCGCGTTCACCATAACTGCGAGCGCGAGTGCCACCTGCATGGCGACCAGAACAGCGCCGGTACGGTTGCGCAGCAGCGCCGACATGATGGGACGGACGTTGAGACTCATGGTTCGCTCTCCTTCACTGGCTCTTCAGGTACATCGCCGGCGGCAGGCGGCCGACCCGCCAGGCCGGGTACAGGCCCGCGGCGAGCGTCGCCACGACCGCGAGCCCCACCGCCCACACGACGCCGATGGAATCGAAATGCGTGATCTCCTGATAGCCGCCGCGGTGGCCGAGATGGGCGCTGGCGTACAGGTGGTGCACGGCGGCGAGTCCTAACGCTGCCAGCGCGAGCCCGAGAGCGGCGCCGGCCACCGACAGGGCACCGACCTCGATGAGGTGCTGCGCGAAGATCTGCCGGCGGCTTGCGCCCAGCGCACGCCGCACGCCGGTGACGGGCGCGCCGTTCAGGAACTTGGCGAGCAGCAGCCCGACGGTATTGATGAGGCATACGGCCAGGAAGGCGAACCCCAAGCCGACCAGCAGGCGGTTGTCGTTGTCGACCACCTGGCGATCGCGCAGCCACTGGCTAACGTTGGTCAGCCGGTTGTCGCGCGGCCGCTGGAAGCGGCCGGCCTTGTGCTGCTCGGCCCAGTAGCCGTCCATGAACTCCTGCATGCGCGTGCGCGCAGCGCTCGAGGGCAGCTCGACCCACATCTGCAGCCAGACGCACTCGGCGTTCATGAAGTCCTTGAAGTTGTTCACCGGATGTGAGCCCCAGCAATCGGTCTCCTCGTTGTTGAGCTGCTCCAGCTCCACGCCCCAGTTGAAGGGCAGGTAGGCCGCATCGGGCGGCGAGAAAGCCCCGCCGTTCAGGTCGTAATAACGCGGCAGCGGGAACCAGTCGTTCAGTACGCCGACGATGCGAAACTCGTGGTCGTTCCAGCGCACGGTGCGGCCGACGCTGTTGGCGCCGCCGAAGAGCTTGTCGTTCTCGTCGCGCGACAGGACGATCACTGGCTGGGGCGGGCTGTCCGCGCCGGAACTCCAGCCGTTGCCGTACAGGAACGGCACCTCGAACATGGCGAAGAAGTCCGCGGTGGTGAAGCGGGTGTTCACCGGCACCGGGGCGGTGTTGCCCGCCGCACTCATGACGCCATTGGAGCTGTACATGAGCACCTTGCGCTCGGGGATGCCGGAGTCGAACAGGTGGTGCGCGTCGCGGTACGTCATCTCCGGCGGCGGCAGGCGTGAGTCCGGGCGGTAGGCGTTCTGCGGATCCCAGTTGTCCATGGTGACCGTGTACAGGCGGTCGCTCTTCCACCAGATCGGGTTGCCGGACATGCCGTGGTAGACGGTGAGCGTCATGACGCTCACCGCGATGCCGAGCGCGATCGCCAGCACCATGAGGGCGGTGAGTCCGGGGTTGCGGCCGAAGCTGTGCAGGGCCAGGCGGGCGTAGTAGGCGAACATGGGTTCCTCGCGTCGCTGTCTGGGAACGGCCGTCAGGCCAGGGCGGCGCCGGCATTGCCGGCCGCACTCGGGCGCGGCTCGTAGGCATGGAAGTCGGCGATCTGCCCGTCCACCAGGTGCACGTTGCGCTGCGCGCGGCGCGCCAGCTCCGGGTCGTGCGTCACGAGCAGGATCGTCGTGCCCATCTCGTTGATCTGCTCGAGCAGGTCCACCACCTGGCGCGCCATGAGCGAATCCAGGTTGCCGGTGGGCTCATCCGCCAACAGGAACGCAGGGTCGCCGGCGATCGCCCGCGCGATCGCGACGCGCTGCTGCTGGCCACCGGACAGCTGCGACGGCATATGTTTCATGCGCGAGGCGAGACCGACGAGCTCGAGGGCGCTGGCGATACGCTCGCTGCGGTCGGTGGCGCTCAGGCGGCGGTAACGCAGCGGCACCTCGACGTTGTCGCGTACGTTGAGATCGGGAATCAGGTTGAAGCTCTGGAAGATGAAGCCGATGCGCTCGTTGCGCAGCCGCGAGCGGGCATCGTCCGACAGCTCGTGCACGTCGGTGCCGTCCAGCTGGAAGCTGCCGGAGTCGAAGCTCTCGAGTAGCCCCGCGACATTCAGGAAGGTGGTCTTGCCGGAGCCCGAGGGTCCGGTGACGGCGACGAACTCGCCGGCCGTCACTTCCAGCGAGAACTTGCGCAGCGCATAGGTCTCGATGAGGTCGGTGCGATAGATCTTACTGACGTCGTTCATCTTGAGCATGACAGCCTCGCGTTCAATTGGAGATGGCGACAGCGGGGACCTGGTTGAGGTCCCGCATGTCGGAAGTGATGACCTGATCGCCGGGCGCAAGTCCGTGGACGACCTCGATCTCTCCCACGGAAGCGGCGCCCAGTTCCACCGGCACGCGCACCGCGCGCGCGCCGTGCACCACGTACAGCGCGCGCGTGGCATCGTCGATGAACGAGCCGCACTCGAACTTGACGACGTTGTCGCGCTCGTCCAGCACGATGCGCACCGCCGTGCGCTGGTTCTGGCGCAGGCCGGGCGGCTGGCCGTTGGCGAACTTGACGCGCCCGGTGACCTGGTTCTGCCGCACCTCGGGCGAGATCGCCGTCACGAGGCCCGGCACCTGCCGTCCCTCGAGGGTGATCTCGGCGCTCATGCCGGGGCGGATATCGTGCGCGTAGCTTTCGGCGACCAGGAACTCGATCTCGAAGGCCGACAGGTCGACCACCGTCAGGAGCGGCGCATCCGCAGTGACGCGTGTCTTCTGCGGCTGGCCGAGATTGGCGACCATGCCGGTGACCGGGGAGCGCACCGCAAGCTCCGCGACGCGCTCCTTGAGCGAGGCCACCACCAGCGCCTGGCGGTCGCGCTCCAGGCGCTTGGTGCGCAGATCCAGCGCCAGGCTGTCGCGCTCGAGCGTGGCGGTGTCGCGGGCGTGGTCGAAGTTCAGCTGCGCGGTGGATACATCGTCGATGGCGCGCGTGTAGTCCCGCTCGGAGATGACGCGCTGGTCCCAGGCCCACTGTGAGCGCTTCAATTCCCGCTGCGCGGCGCCGATGGCGACCCGCGCCAGGTCCGCCTGCTGCGTGCTGGTGAGCATCTCGCGGCGGATCTCGATCTGCTGGCGCTCGAGCGCCGCATCGAGGCTCTCGAGCGTGGCTTCTTCGCGCTGGTACTCGTTCATGAGCTCGGGGCTGTCGAGGTTTGCCAGCACCTGCTCCTTGGTGACGGCATCGCCGGCACGCACCGTATAGGTCACCGTGCCCGGGGCGATGGCGAACAGCGTCGGGTTCACCGCCGCCACCACGGTGCCTTCGGCTGCGACGTCGCGCACGAAGTGACCGCGCGTGACGACCGCGATGCGGAGGCGTTCGCGCGGCAGAATCGCGCTGCTGGCGAGCCAGGCGTGGATCAACCAGGCGAACAGCAGCAGCAGTAGTGCGGCGCCGCCGAGAGCGATGCGCAGGCGCTGCCGCTGCCACAGCGAGGCCGGCGTCGTGAGGGGTGCGTCCTGCGCATCCGTGCCGCGCACGCGCAAGTCGGACGCTGCCGCGGCGGCGCCGGTGGCGGGATCATGAACTTTCTTCAGGTGTGCGAGCTTCACGGCCCGAGGGGCGTTGCATCGCGCATGCCAGCGACGCTGCCGCTGGCAGCGATGCACTCAAGCGACTGAGAGCGCTGGAAATCTGCGGCGCCACCGCAGCCGCGTGCATATCTCATAAGTGTCCGCGTCGCGGACAGCGGACATCGTGCGGACACCTTTGACGCTTGCGCCGGCCGTGCGCGCGCGCGCACAGTATCGCCTTGCTTGCGCCCACATGGAGGAGCCTATGGCCAATCGTCGTCCGCCCGATATCCCGAAGCGTGCCGATCCCAGGCGCGCGCAAACCGCCGCGACCGGCCGCCCGCCAACCCGCAGCGTTCCCTCAGTACCCGCCGCACCGCGCGCCGCCGTGACGCGTGAGGCGCGCCGCGCGCTGATCGCCCAGAGCGCTTACCTGCGCGCCGAGCGCCGCGGCTTTGCCCCCGGCCATGAGACCGAGGACTGGCTGGCCGCGGAGCTCGAGGTCGACGCGCTGCTCAAGGCGGCACACGGGGGCTCGCCGCAGTAGACGCCGGCGCGCCCCCGGGGCGCGCCGCAGGCGGGCGCAGCCCGTCCGACCACATCATGCGCCCGTCGGGCAGCACGAATACCGCATCGTACTCGGGCATGCGGTTGATGATCTCGAGCGCCTTGTCCGCCCCGAGCACGAAGGCGGTCTTGGACATGCCGTCGGTCTGCGTCGCCGTCGGCGCCATGACGGTGGCGCTGCGCACCCGGCTGGCCGAGTGCCCGGTGTGCGGATCGATGATGTGGTGGTAACGCACCCCGTCCTCGTCGAAGTAGCGCTCGTAGTCTCCGGAGGTCGACACCGCGCTGTCCGACAACGGAATGCGCGTGACCACCTTGCTCGGATCGTCGGGGTGGCGGATCGCCACCAGCCACGGCCGGCCGAGGCGATCGCCGATGATGCGGCTGTCGCCGCCGGCGGTGACCAGCGCGTGGCGGATGCCGCGTGCCTGGAGGATCTCCGTGCCGCGGTCGACCGCGTAGCCCTTGCCGATCCCGCCGAGGTCGATGCGCATCCCCGGGTGCTCGAAGCGCACGGTATGGTGCGTCTCGTCGAACTGCATGTTGCGCCAGTTGACGGCCGGCAGCGCCTGGCGGATCTGCTCCTCGGTCGGGTGGATGTGCCGCCGGTAGTCGTAGAGATAGCCGACGCTCGCGTAGGTGATGTCGAAGGCCCCTTCGGTGATCTGCGAGTAGTGCGTCGACAGCTTGATGAGATCGAACAGCTCCTTGTCGACCTGCACCGGCTCGTCGTTGGCGTGCGCGTTGATCTGCGACAGCTGGCTCTCGGGCTTGTAATGGCTCATGAGATCGTCGATGCGGCGGAACTCGGCCATGACCGCATCGATCGCCTCGTTCCCCTTGACCGGATCCTCCGCCCACAGCTCCACGTAGCAGCGCGTGCCCATGATCGCTTCGGTGCGCTGCATCCACTCCGCCCGGGCCGGTGATGCGAGTGCGGCGATGGCGAGCAGCCCGTACAGCGCGGCAGCGGAACGCTTACTCATCGATGCCCGACTCCTTCGGTGGCAGCTCATGGAAGCTAAGGGTACTACGGCATCTGCGCGCCGCCTTGCGGTTGCGCTATTCTCGCTGCGCGCAACAATTCGTAACCTCGACGAGGTCGCATATGAAACTCGCGCGTCTTAAAGGTCTCATGGGCGGCGTGCTGCTGGGCGCGCTGATCGGCGTGCCGGCACCGGCGCTGGCGCAGGCCGACAGCACGGCCGCAGCCACCGCGGTCATCTGCAAGGACGGCACCACCTCGCCGCACGGCGGTCGCGGCGCCTGCAGCGGCCACGGCGGCATCGACAAGAGCGCCACCGCGGCGGCCGGCACGGCCGCGGGCGGCGCCACTTCCGGGAGTGCGCCGGCGGCAGCCCCCTCGGCGAGCAGCGGCGGCACGGCGACGTCCGGCGCGCCGGCATCGGCCAGCAGCGCCGCGAGCGTGATGTGCAACGACGGCACGACCAGCACCCACAGCGGTCGCGGCGCCTGCAGCGGTCACGGCGGAGTGAAGAAGTCGGCCTCCGCAGGCAGCACCGCTGCGGCAAGCGCGCCCGCAGCGCCCGCACCGGCCGCGCCGGCGGCCCCGGCTTCGGCGCCGAAGCCTGCGGCTCAGGCGGCGCCGGGCGGCGGGCCGGGACAGGTGTGGGTCAATACGGCCAGCAAGGTCTACCACTGTCCGAGCGACCGCTGGTACGGCAAGACCAAGGAGGGTCAGTACATGACGGAAGCCGCTGCCAAGGCGGCAGGTGCGCGGCCGGACCACGGCAAGGCCTGCGGATCCTAGGTCGTACCGGTCAGGGAGTCGCGGCGGTGTCGCATCATCCGTTCAGCGTGCAGGGCATCGACCACATCGTGCTGCGGGTGCAGCAGCTGCCGTCGATGCTCGCCTTCTACCGCGACGTGCTCGGCTGTGCGCTCGAGCGCGAACAGCCCGAGCTCGGCCTCACGCAACTGCGCGCCGGCCGCAGCCTCATCGACCTGGTGAGGATCGACGGCCCGCTCGGCGGCCCCGAGCCGCCGGGGCCAGGCCGCAACGTCGAGCACTTCTGTCTCACCGTTGCACCCTTCGAGGAGCCGCAGCTGATCGCCTGGCTCCGCGCGCGCGGCGTGGCCGCGCAGGCTCCGGGTTCGCGCTACGGCGCGCAGGGCGAGGGCCGCTCGTTCTTCGTCGCGGACCCCGAGGGCAACCGCATCGAGCTCAAGGCGGCGGTAGACTGCGGGACCGCGCCGCGGTAAACGAAACACCACCGTGAGTCTATCGGGTAAGACGCTCTTCATCACCGGCGCGAGCCGCGGGATCGGCCTGGCGATCGCGCTGCGGGCGGCCGCGGACGGCGCCAACGTCGCGATCGCCGCCAAGACGGCCGAGCCGCACCCGAAGCTCGCCGGCACCATCTACACGGCCGCGGGCGAGATCGAGCAGGCCGGCGGCCGGGCACTGCCGCTGGTGGTGGACGTGCGCGAGGAGGCGAGCGTGACGGCGGCGGTGAGCCGCTGCGCGCAAACCTTCGGCGGCATCGACATCTGCATCAACAACGCCTCGGCGATCAATCTGGCGTCGACCGTCGAGATCGACATGCGCCGCTACGATCTCATTCAGGACATCAACACGCGTGGCACCTTCGTCACCTCGCGCGCCTGCCTGCCGTACCTGAAGCAGGCGCCCAACCCACACATCCTGACGCTGTCGCCGCCGCTCGACCTGCAGCGCAAGTGGTTCGCGGGCCACCTCGCGTATTCGCTGTCGAAGTACGGCATGTCGCTGTGCATGCTCGGGCTCGCCGCGGAGTACCGCGAGCAGGGCATCGGCTGCAATGCGCTGTGGCCGCGCACCACCATCGCCACGGCCGCCGTGGAGTTCGCGCTCGGCGGTGCGCAGATGCTGCGCCGCTGCCGCAAGCCGCAGATCGTGGCAGACGCGGCGTACCTGATCCTCAACCGCGCGGCGCGCGAGTGCACCGGGCAGTTCTTCATCGACGACAGCGTGCTCTACGAGGCGGGGGTGCGCGACTTTGCGCCCTACAGCGTCGAGCCGGGGACGGTCCCGCTCGGCGACCTGTTCATCGATGCCAGCGTGCCGGCCCCGCCCGGGGTGCAGGTCGAGTTCCTGCGATGAGTGCGGCAGCGGTCAACCGGCGCATCGTGCTCGCGCGGCGCCCGCAGGGGGCGCCGGTGGCCGCCGATTTTCGCCTCGAGACGCTGCCCGTCCCCGTGGCCGGCCCCGGGCAGGTGCTGCTGCGCACGCGCCTGCTGTCGCTCGATCCCTACATGCGCGGCCGCATGAACGAGGGGCGCTCGTACGTGCCTCCCGTGGAGCTCGGTGCGCCGATGACCGGGCAGACGGTGAGTGTGGTCGAGGCGTCGGGCGTGGCGGATTTCGCGCGCGGCGACCTGGTGCTGGCCAATGCCGGCTGGCAGGACTACGCGCTGTCCGATGGGCGCGACCTGCTCAAGCTCGATCCCGCGCTGGCGCCGCCCTCCTGGGCGCTGGGCGTGCTCGGCATGCCGGGGCTGACGGCCTACGTGGGTCTGCTCGACATCGGCCAGCCGCGCGCCGGCGAGACCGTGGTGGTCGGCGCTGCGACCGGCGCGGTCGGCTCGGTCGTCGGCCAGATCGCCAAGATCCGCGAGTGTCGGGTCGTCGGTATCGCCGGCGGAGCCGACAAATGCCGCTACGCGACCGAGAGCCTCGGCTTCGATGCGTGCCTCGATCACCGCGCGCCCGAGCTCGCGGCGCGGCTCGCCGCGGCGTGTCCGCGCGGCATCGACGTGTACTTCGAGAACGTCGGCGCTGAGGTGCTCGCCGCGGTCGTGCCGCTGCTCAATGTGAGGGCGCGCATACCGCTGTGCGGGCTGATCGGCTGGTACAACCTCGACAAGCTCCCGTCCGGCCCCGACCGCACCCCGCAGCTGCTGTCCGCAGTGCTGCGCTGGCGCATCAAGGTGCAGGGATTCATCGTGTTCGATCACTACGACCGGCTGCCGGCGTTTCGCCAGGACATGAGCGCGTGGCTGCGCGCCGGAAGAGTCAAATACCGCGAGGAGCTCATCGAGGGCCTGGAGAACGCGCCGCGGGGACTCATGGGACTGCTCAGGGGCGAGAACTTCGGCAAGCTGGTGGTGCGCGTGGCGCCCGACTGAACGAAGCTTGACCCCATGACCAGCCCGCCAGTCGCAGATCGCAGGGTTTCCTGGGTCTTCGACGTCATCTCGCCGTTTGCCTACCTGGCATTCCCGCGCCTCGCGCAGCTGCCCGCAGGCGTTCACCTCGAGCTGGTGCCGGTGCTGTTGGCGGCGCTGCTCGATCGGTTCGGGCAGCTGGGGCCGGCGGAAATTCCCTCCAAGCGGCGCTTCACTTACCGCTTCGTGCTGTGGCGCGCGCGCCGGCTCGGCCTGCCGATGCACATGCCGCCCCTGCATCCCTTCAATCCGCTCGCGGCGCTGCGGTTGGTGATCGCCGCCGGCAGCACGCTGCGCGCCGCGGGCACGGTGCTCGATGCCGTGTTCCGCGACGGCCGCGATGTCAGCGACCCCGCCGTGATTGCCGTGCTCGCCCGCGAGCTCGGCGTCGAGGATCCGCAGGCGGCGCTCGCCGACCCCGCGATCAAGCAGCGCCTGCGCGAGAACACCGAGTGGGCCGCGACGCGCGGGGTGTTCGGCGTGCCGACCTTCGTCATCGGCGAGCAGCTGTTCTGGGGGCATGACGCGAGCGACATGGCCCTCGACTACCTCGCCCGGCCACAGGACTTCGCCGATGCGGCGATGTGCGCAGCCGACACCCTTCCGGCAGGGGTCACCCGCAAGGGCAGGCCGGCCATCAGCCGCTGACTCTCCCCTGGCCGGCGGCTTTCGCTGTTGCAGCCGCTGTACCGTCTATATATTATCGAGGCCATAATATCTAAGGGTATCCGACGCGTGTTCCGCAGGCGCGATGCGAACCTCGTCCCGACTCCCCGCCAGGCCTGGCACTGGGTCTGCTGCTGTGTGCTCCTGCTCGCTTTCCTGTGCCGCGCTGCCGCTGCGGCTGCCGCTCCCACCCCGGCGAAGATCGATCTCGATGCTTTCGATGCGCTGAAGAAGACCGCCGCGCTGCCCGACGGGGAGAGCCTGGCCTACGTGCTGCTCGGCGACCCGGGCGGGGCACCGGTGGTACTGATCCACGGCTACACCGACAACGCGCGCGACTGGGTGCCGCTCGTGCCGTATCTGCCACGGCGCTGGCGCCTGATCCTGGTGGACCTGCGCGGGCACGGCCGCTCCGGCAAGCCCGAGTGCTGTTACACGCGACTGGATTTCGCCTACGACCTCAAGCTGCTGCTCGATGAGCTCAAGGTGCCGCGCGCCGACATCGTCGGCCACTCGATGGGCAGCTTCGTCGCCCAGACGTTCGCCGAGTACTGGCCCGAGCGAACGCGGCGGGTGGTGCTGATTTCCTCGAGCGGCGGCGTCTGGCCGAGCAGCCCACCGCCGCCCTACGAGACCCAGATCCGCCAGCTGCACGAGCCGATCGATCCTGACTCGCCCTTCATGATCGAGTGGTGGTCTTCGCCGACACCGGTCGATGCGGACTTCATCCGCCGCCAGCGCCGCGATGCGGCCGCGATCCCGCTGCGCGTGTGGCTGGCGGTGCTCGACCAGGGCCGTAGCGGCGCTGACCTGCAGCAGACGCTGCCGCTGCTCAAGGCGCCGACGCTGCTGATCTGGGGTGCCGCCGATCCGATCATTCCGCAAGCGGGCCGGGCGAGCCTGCGCCGCGGACTGCCGCACGCGCAGGTCAAGGTTTTCCCGGGCCTCGGCCACAACCCGTTCTGGGAGCAGCCGCAGGCCTGTGCCGATGTCATCGAAGCGTTTCTCAGCGCGGCGCCGCGAGCAGCGGCCAGATCCTAGCGATTTCGACCCACGACGAACCAACTTCGGGGAGATTCCAAACATGAAGTCGATCGTATTCTCAACCGGCCTGCGCTACGCGGCGCTGCTGCTGCTGGTCACCGACCTGAGCGGCGGCTCGCCTCCCGCACTGGCACAGCAGCAGACCGACACCGCCGCCACCAGCACCGGCGCCGAGGTGGAGACCGTCACGGTCACCGCCCGCAAGCGCGCGGAGTCCCTCGCCGAGGTGCCGACCAGCATCACCGCCTTCACCGCCGAGACCCTCAAGGACTACAACGTCCAGTCGTTCGCCGACTACGCGAGCAAGACCCCGGATCTCTCTTTCACCTACGGGCAGGGTCCGACCGGCTGGGCCGATGCCCGCACCATCGCCATCCGCGGCATCACCGGGCAGAACCTGTTCGGCACGGCGGGCGCGACCGGCTTCTACATCGACGACACTCCGGTCCCGGGCTCGGTCGATCCGCGAGTGCTCGATCTGGCCAGCATCGAGGTGCTGAAGGGTCCGCAGGGCACGCTGTTCGGCGAGAGCTCGCTCGGTGGCAACGTGCGCCTCATCACCCGCCAGCCCGACCTCAATGCCTCGGGCGCCGGCTTCTCGGTCGATGCCGGCGCGACCTCGGGCGGCGGCAGCGTCGATGGCGGCGGCAGCTTCATCGCCAACATGGTGGTGGTACCCGGGACCGCGGCGCTGCGCGTGACGGGCTTCGCCAACCACGACGCCGGCTGGATCACCCGCACCTATCCCACCGATCCCACCAGCCCCGGCACCGCAGACCCGTTTGCGTCGGTAGCGCGCTCGAGCTCCGGCGACCAGGGCGCGAACAGCTCGGCGGGAGGCTCGGCCTCGCTGCTGCTGCGCGCGAGCGACAACCTCGACATTCGTCTGCGCGTCATGCTGCAGGACACGAAGTACCACGGCTTCCCGACCGCGTTCGCGCCGCTGCCGAACTTCGACATCTCGAGCTACAGTGACGCGCGCGCCTTCGACGTGCAGCCCTACGCGACCGACAGCTGGACGATGCCGACCCTCGATTTCAAGTACTCGGGAACCGGCTGGTCGGTCGTCTGGGCCAACAGCTACTTCTATCGCCATACCCAGGACGTGGAGGACTCGAGCTACGGCACCCGCCAGGTGCTGACCGACTCGCCATGCCCGCCGAACTTCTACTGCGTCTCCGGGCTTCCCGCCCAGCCGTACCTGTGGGTCGGCGACCGATTCCACGACCAGTCCTCGAGCGAGGCCCGCTTCTCTTTCGATCCCGTCCACAACATCAGCGGCACCTTCGGCCTGTATTACTCGAACACCCACACGCGCTTCACCATTCCCGACACTTACGCGACCGGGCTCGGCACCGCCACCTTGGGTCCGGGCGGGCCGCCCGCGGAGAGCCTGTGCACGCCGGCCTGTCCGCCGGGGCTTATCTGGACGCAGACCAACCCCGGTACCGAGGAGGACAAGTCGATCTTTGGTGAGCTGTACTACAAGTTCCTGGATAAATGGACGCTCACCCTCGGCGGACGGCAGTACTGGCTCACCCAGACCACCGATTACACCGCGGAGGGGCTGTTGAACTTCGGCCCCACGCCGAGCGATCCGGAGTCGAACAGCCAGTCAGGCTTCAATCCGAAGGTCGCGCTGCAGCTGCAGGCGACCGATGCGACCATGGTGTACGCCTCGGCCTCGAAGGGCTTCCGTGCCGGAGGTGCACAGGCCAACTTCCCCGGCTGCTCGTCGGACATCCCGACCGAGGATGTCACGCACATCAAGTCGGACACGCTGTGGACTTACGAGCTCGGCAGCAAGATGCAGACGCAGCACGCGCTGATCTCGATGGCCGCCTACGATATCGAGTGGAGCAACCTGCAGCAGCAGGTGGCGCTGCCCTGCGGCTTCTACCTGCAGGTGAACGGCGAGAAGGCGCGCATCTACGGCGGCGAGATCGAGGCGAACGGCCGTGTCACCACCGAGCTGCAGTTCCGCGTCGGCCTCGGCTACGAGCACTCGGACATCACCGATCCGGGCAACCTCGCGCTGGTGGCGGTCAACGGCCCGGGGGTGCAGGCGGGGTCGCGGGTGAGTGGCGTGCCGGCCTTCACCGCCTTCGCCGGCACGGTGTACACCCGCTCGCTCACGGCCGATTCGCAGGGCTTCATGACGGCCGACTACAGCTACACCGGCAACAGCACCTCGCTGATCGTCGGTGGCGCCGGGGCGGTGGCGACCCGACCCGGGTACAGCCTCGTGAACCTGCGGTTCGGGGTCGACAACGGCCCGCACGAGATATCGCTCAACTTCCACAATCTGTTCAACGCGAAGCCGAACCTCGGCGACATCGGCTACATCGGCTACGCGCAGTTGAATCAAGCGGGCAGTCCGATCCCGCAGGTGGCGACGCTGCAGCCGCTGACGACGACGCTGCAGTACACGCGCTCCTTCTGAAGCGCTGGCAGCGTGCAGGGCGGGCGGCGCGGGCCAGTTGGTCCGCACCGCCTTACCTCGCTGTCAGCCCTCGGCCGCCTCGCGGCCGGGGGCACGCGACGAGCGCATGCCGAACGCATGCAGCAGCTGCAGCTGCAGGCGCAGCTGCGCGATCTGCTTCTCCGGCGGCCAGTCGCCGGGGTTCGCCACCGCGCTCGCGGTGAGCCCGTTGATGAAGGTGACCAGTGAGCGCAGCACCGGCTCGCGCGTGGCGAGCGGCCACTGCGGCCATTGCTCCCAGCCCTGCGCCAGGCAGCGCTCGAACAGGCGCATGTACTCGCGGTGCACCCAGGCGTTGATGCGCTTCAGGCGTCGGTCGGCGCTCACCTGGCCCCAGAAGGTGGTCCAGAAGGCACACTCGGTGTGGCGGTGCGCGTCGAGCGGCAACGCCTCCATCAGCAGCGCCAGCAGGTCGGGGGGCGCCGCAGCGCCCGCCGGGCGGGCCAGCCGCTCGTCGATGCGCTTGAGGATCAGCCGCAGCGCCGCGATGATGATGTCCTGCTTGCTCTCGAAGTAGTGCGCCAGCATGCCGGTGGTGTAGCCGGCCTCGCGTGCGATGCGCACCATGCTCGCCTGGTCGAAGCCGTGCTCGGCCACCACGCGGCAGGCGACCAGGGCGATCTCGTTGCGACGCTGCGCGTGATCGACGATCTTGGGCATGGGCGAAAGCTCCGGTGCTTCAGGCGGCGCGCGCCACGGTCGCCTCGTCGGGATCGAGCCCCACGTCCGCGGCCTGCGCGCGCCGGCGGTCGTGCTCGAGGTCGACCGAGCGGCACAGCAGAAGATAAATGCCGGCGGACACCGGCAGCCCGATCAGCATGGCGATGTCCGCGCCGCCGAGCGCCTGGGCGACCGCGCCGGTGTACATCCCGGTGCTGAAGAACGGGATCATCGCCACGAAGCCGCCGAGGTAGGCGATCAGGCCGCGCCAGTTCCAGCGACCATACATCCCGGCGGGATTGAAGATCTCGCGGATCGAGTAGTGGCCCTTGCGCACCACGTAGAAGTCGACCAGGTTGATGGCCGTCCAGGGCGTGAACAGGTAGAGCAGCACCGCGAGATAGTCCTCGAAGCGGCCCATGAAGTTGGCGGACGAGGACAGCGCGATGGCGCAGCTCGCCACGAACGCGACCGCCAGACTCGCCAGGCGCTTGCCCACGGTGCACCTGAGCGGCTGCACGGTGTCGGCGACGGACAGCAGGGTGAGCGAGGCACCGTAGAAATTCAGCGCCGAGATCGTCACCAGCCCGAGCAGCGCGCTGAACAGCAGCACCTTGCCCAGGCCCGGCAGCACCATGTCGGCGGCGCGCTGCATCGCGGCGGCGACGTCCAGCCCCGGGGCGGCGGCGGCGGCCAGCGTGCCGACCAGCATCATCCAGGCGCCGCCGATGAACGCGCCGAGGTAGGTCCACCAGAACGACTCGCGCACCCCGACATCGCGCGGCAGGTAACGCGAGTAGTCCGACACGTAGATCGACCAGCTGAGCTGGTAGGACGCGGCGGCGAACATCTGCGCGAGGAACGGCACCGCGCGAAAGCCGCTGAGCTGCCACTGCGCGGCCGGGACCTTCACCAGGTACAGCGCGCCGAGGGAGAACAGCGACAGGATCGCGATCATCAGGTAGGCGAAGGCGCGCTGTGCCAGATGAATCTTGTCGTAGCCGACGGCCGCCAGCGCCAGCGCCAGCAGCGCGAACAGCACCATGGCGGGACCGGAGGTCGCCGGGATGGCGGCGTTGAGCTGATGCAGCGCCTGCGCGGCCAGCACCTGGTTGAAGGCGTTGTAGCCGATGTAGGCAACCAGCGCGACGCCCCACACCAGCAGCGCCCCGGTATAGCCGAACTGCGGGCGCGACTGGATCATCTGCGGCAGGCCGAGCTGCGGCCCCTGCGTGGAATGGAATGCCATGAAGAACGTGCCGAGCGCGCAACCGAGAACCACGGCGAGCGAGGTCCACAGCAGGTTGCCGCCGAGGGTGATGCCGAGCACGCCGACCGCGAGCGTCGCCAGGTGTGCATCGCCCGAGAACCATACCGGCCACAGGTGCCAGACCTTGCCGTGCCGCTCGGCGAGCGGCACGTAGTCGATCGAACGCTTCTCGAGGAGCGTGCCGTTACCCATGAAGGACTTGCAGGCGGCCTTACCGGCGGGAGCTATTATATTATGATGTCAACATTATCAATGCGAGCCCCGCCGCGGCCGCACCTCGTAGCCGGCGACCTTCGGCTCGTGGTCGCTGATCTGTGCCGGGAAGCCCTCGGCCAGCACCCGCACGCCGCAGGCCTCCTCGAGACGGCGGATGATGTTCGGCGAGTGCTCGCGCGCGCCGTAGCGGCGCGCGCCGTCGGTGAAGATCGCCAGCACCAGCGGTGACAGCTCGAGCGGCACGTGGTGCGCACGCGCCAGCTCATCGAACAGCCCGACGTCCTTGACGACCAGGTCCATGGTGAAGTTGATGTCGCGGCTGCCGTTGAGGATCACCTGCGACTCGGTCTCGTGCACGAAGGAGTTGCCCGAGGAGATGCGGATCGCCTCGAAGGCGGTGTTGAGGTCCAGGCCCGCGACGGCGGCGACGGTGAGCGCCTCGGCGAGCGCGGCGAGGTGCACGCTGCACAGGTAGTTGGTGAGGACCTTGAGCTGCGAGGCGCTGCCCAGCGGCCCGGTGTGCAGGATGCGCTGGCCGAGGATCGCGAGCAGCGGCAGCACGCGCTCGAAGGCCGCGCGGCTGCCGCCGGCGAAAATCGCGATGTTGCCGGTGGCGGCGCGGTGACAGCCGCCCGACACCGGGCAGTCGAGCGCGCTCGCGCCGCGCGCCTCCACCAGCGCGCCGAGGCGACGCACCTCGGCGTGGTCGGTGGTGCTCATCTCCAGCCAGATCTTGCCGGGGGTGAGCGCGCCGAGCACCCCGTCGGCCGCCTCCATCACCTCGGCACTCGCGGCCGGTGAGGGCAGGCAGGTGATCACCACGTCACTCGCCGCGGCGAGCTCGCGCGCGGAACGCGCCGCCCGGGCGCCGGCAGCGACCAGGGCCTGCACCCGCACCGGGTCCAGGTCGCGCACCGTCAGCTCCAGCGCGTGACGGCGCAGGTTGCCCGCCAGCTGGCTGCCGACGTTGCCGAGGCCGATAAAACCGATGCGCAGGTCGATCATCAATGGGGAGCAGGCGCCGCCGCCGGTGGCGGCCCCGGCGTCGCTGCGGCCGCCGGCGCCGCGGCACCTGCCGCAACGGCAGGCCGGGCGTCGCCCTTGGGCGGCAGCTCGCCGTTGTGCGGCACGCATTCGGGCAGAAAATCGCGCGTGGCTGCGACCGCCGAGTTGTCCAGGCGCTGGCAGGTCGCGGCGACACGACTTTGCGCGCGCAGCAGGTCCGCACTGGTCAGCACCCAGCGGCTGCTCACCCACAGTCGCCCGGTGCCGCGGCCGCAGGCGGAATCGTTGGCGACCTGCAGCAGGCTGTCCTGAAAACACCCCACCACCGGCAACGACTCATTGTTCGGGCTCACGCTCGACCAGGACACGGTGCACGCCGGGTGAAAGCCGTGCGCGGCATCGCCCGCCAGCAGCGGCAGCGGCCGGTTGCGGGTGCGCGGTCCGACGATGCGGTTGTCGGGCAGCTGACAGATGCCCAACGCGCCCGTCGCAGCCGGCGGATCGGCCGCCGGCACCTCGTGCACCAGGCCGAAGCTCAGCAGCGCCATCAGCAGCCATTTGTTCATGGTGCCCCTCCAGCTGCGGTGCGCGCGACGTTCAGCTCATCGACGCGCCGGCCGAACTCCAGGATCGCGGTGTGGGCGACGAAAAAGCCGAACGCGGCAAACGAGAAGTACCCGAGCCAGTCCCCCGGCGGCAGCCGCAGCCAGCGATAGCCGACCCACACCGCCAGCATGATGACCAGCAGCGACGCCGCCATGGCACCCAGGTACAGCCACAAGCCGCGCGTGCGCTGGCGAATCTCACTCTTATCGGCGACGCGCAGCTCGATCGCAACCAGGGTCGCGACGATCGCTGCCACGGCGATCAGCTGCAGGGATCGGTAGCTCGCCATGAGCAACAGCAGCACCGTCGCCGCCAGGATCCACACCGGCGTCGGCCAGCGGGCGACGAACGGGGCAATCCAGCCACGCGCGGCGGGGGAGAACAGCTGGAAGGGAGGACTGTAGTCTCCCGGGTGCTCGCCGTGCAGCCGGCGCTGGCGCCACAGGAAGATCGCCGCCAGTACCCACAGTACCAGCAGGTCGTAGAGGTAGAAGGCGATCCTCGGCGTGCGAAACTCCTTGCGGACCTTGGGGTGCCCGTCGAAGGCGAACAGGTTCTGCAGTGCGGCCGCGTGATAGTAGACGCCCGGCAGCAGTGTGTGCAGGGGGGTGGTGACCAGGTCGCCGCTGCCGCGGAAATTCGCGCCGACCATGAGGAACGCACCGTCGGCGAGATCGAACAGCTGCTCGTTGGTCGTGCCGAGCGTCGGATCCTCAACCGGGCTGAGCAGCGCGCTGGCAAACAGCGTGGCCACAGGCGGACATGCCGACTCACGCGGCAGCGCCGGCTTGTTGAGCACCGCGCGCATCGGTGACACCGACTCGACGCACGAGGCATGCGACCAGTGCTGGTTGAAGGAATCCCCTTGTGCGGACCACGCCAGCTCGAATCCGGCACCCGCCGCCTGCGCGCCGATGAGCCGCGCGAGGCAGGCGGCCGGGCTGCGCGTGGTGTCACAGTACATGCGCACCGCCGCGCTCGGCAGCCCCTGGCCGGCCGCCGTGTCGCCGCTGCGCTGCTCGAACGGGTAGCGGCGGCTGACGAAGTCGCTGTCGTCGGCCTGGCGCTCGACCGAAACGGCAGTGAACACCTGCGAGGCGCGGATCGGCTTGCCAGCGCCATCCCGGCAGTCCACCGCATCCATCGGCGCCAGATCGTCGCTGCGCGTCACGGCGAGGTACAGGGCGATGCCGTCGGCGCGCAGCCGCGCGGCCACGTTCAGCAGGTTGCAGACATCGGCCGGCGCGGCGGGATCGATCAGCAGGAAATCGAGCAGCACGGCGCGCGGCCGCAGCACCTCGAGCTCCGCCAGGAATTGCGCATGGAACTGTACCGACACCGGCCAGCGCGCCCCGCGCAGCGCGAGCGCGTGCTCATCGAGCATCACCACGACGACGCGCGGCTGGGTCGGTGTGCGCAGCGTGCGTCCGGTATCCTCGCGCGGGTAGAGCCACGCCTGGTCGCCGAACCACGCGTAGACCAGATCCTGCGAGAAGCGCCGGCTCGGGCTGGCGGTGCCGACCAGATTGAAGTTCAGGAAGAACAGCGCTACCGCGCCGAGCAGCAGGCTGTGCAGCGCGCCGCGCAGCAGCCGCGAGTGCCTGTCCGGGTGCCTGTCGGCGCCCTGGCCGCTGCCGTCGCTCATGAGATTCGCCCCCCCGCCCGCCGCACCTGGGCGTATCCCGTCCGCTGCGGCCTGCGGCTGCCGGGAGCGCCCATTGACATGACTTCATGCTGTCGTATGCTGGAGCGCGAAATCAAGTACAGCCGGGTGCGCGTACCGGCGCGGCGATAACGACAAATCTCGAAGTTTCCGAGAGTTCGGCCATGCACAACCTCCGTGGCGCGCGCAGCGCCGTACACCCCGGCCTGGTGCGGCTGCTGCCGCTGCTGCTCGCCGGCGGCTGGGGTGCAGCCGCGGACACGCCCCCGCCGGTGGTCGACAGCCAGAGCATCGTGCGCAGCCTGACGCCGCACACGGTCGCCACGCGCGGCCTGGTCATCGAGGCGAAGACCCCGGCCGGTGCCGAGCCGGGCGGCGGCAGCGCCCGCGTCAACCTCGATATCCGCTTCGCCAGCGACAGCGACGTGCTGACCGGCGCCGCGCAGGCGCAGCTGGCGCAGCTCGGCCAGGCGCTCAGCTCCCCGGAGCTCGCGCGCTCGCACTTTCTGATCGCCGGCCACACCAGCGCCACCGGCTCGCCGACCCATAACCAGCACCTGTCGGAATCGCGGGCACGCTCGGTGCGCGCGTACCTCATCGCGCACTTCAAGATCGCGCCCGAGCGCATCGCGGCGACCGGCTACGGCTCATCGCGGCCGCTGCCGGACTTCCCGCCCGCCGCGCTTCAGCAACGGCGCGTCGAGATCAGCGCCTTACCCGGAACCTGACGAGGAGCACGCCGCCGATGAGAACCTGGGTGCGATTGCTGGGGGTGCTCGCCGCGGGTCTGTTCGCCTGTGCCGGCGCACACGCGGCCCAGCGGGCGCTGCTGATCGGGGTGGCCAACGTCCCGAACAACGAGCTCCCCGGTATCGATCTCGATATCGACAACATGAAGAAGGTCGCGGCGATCATGGGCTTCAAGCCCGACGACATCAAAGTGCTCTTCAACGACCAGGCGACCTACGCCAACGTCCACCAGGCGCTGACCACCTGGGTGCGCCAGGGCGTGGGGCCCGATGACCACGTGCTCATCTACTTCAGCGGCCACGGCACGCGCGTGCCGGATCCGGACCCGGGCAACGCCAGCGGCGTGGACGATGCGCTGGTGCTGCGTGACGTGGCGCGCGCGCAGATCCAGGGCAAGGCGAGCCTGAAGGGGGTGCTGCTCGGCCACGAGCTCGGCGCGGCGCTCGCGCAGATCCCGAGCCAAGACGTGCTGGTGCTGGTGGATGCCTGCCACAGCGGCTCGGCGACGCGCGAGCTGTCCCTCGGCAACATGGCGCTCGGTGTCGGCTCGGGCGTGAAGAAGTTCTTCTCCTATCCGGGCATGCCGGAGCCGACGCACACCCGGGCGCTGCGCATGCCGAGCGGCACGGAGAACTACGCGGCGCTGTCCGCGGCGCGCGATGACGAGTTCGCCGTCGGCACCGAGCAGGGCGGCCTGTTCCCCCTCGGCGTCGTCGGCGCCATCCAGGACGCCTCGCGCGACGGCAAGCACCCGACGGTCGACGACCTGCGCAGCGCGTCGGCGACCTTCATCGCCGCGCACACCGACGAGCAGTCGCGGCATCATCCAGTCGCCGACGGCAACGAGCGCCTCATCAAGGGCGAGCTGGCGCTGATCCCGCTGCGCGACGGCCACGGACCCACCTGGCAGGCGCTGGCGGCGCTCGCCGCGCAGGGACAGCCGATCGCCGTGAGCGGCAGCGGGCAGCAGATGCACGTCGGCGAGCAGATCGTGCTCGAGGTAGCGGTGCCGCGCGCCGGTTACCTCAACGTGGTCACCGTGGACAGCCAGGACCGCGCCACCGTGCTGTATCCGAACAAGTACAACGCCAGCAACGAGGTGCCGGCCGGGGCGTTCCGCTTTCCGACCGCCAGCATGAACTTCGTGCTGCGCGCCGCCGAGCCCCTCGGCCCCTCGCTGGTGGTGGCCTTTCTCACCGACAAGAAGGTCAACCTGCTCGAGCTCGGCGCCGAGGGGCGCGATGCCGCCGGCAAGATGCAGCAGGTGTTCACCGAGGTGAACGCCCGCGGCACCCGCGCACTGGTGGTCGAGGCACGCCAGAGCCAGATCTCCGCCGGGACGCTCACCGTCAGGGTCGATCCGGCCGCGCATTGAAAGGACGCTCCCTATGCCATCCAAGCCCGCTCTCATCGTGTGCGCCGCGCTGCTGGCGGCATCGCTGGCCGGCGCGGCCGAGCAGGGGTTCCTGCTGCTCTCGCCGCGCGAGTACCAGTCCGAGCTGACCGCGCGCGCCGCGCCCGGTGCGCGGTTGATCAGCAAGGGTGCCGATTTCAACGCGCCGACCATCACCGTGGTCAAGCCCGACGCGCACGGCCCGATCCAGCCTCCGGTCGACATCGAGGTGCGCTTCCAGCCGGCACAGGGCGCCACCGTCAACATCGGCACGCTCAGGATCATGTATGGCTTCCTGAAACTCGACATCACCCGCCGCATCCTCGGCGCGCCGGGGGTGCAGGTATCGGCCGACGGCCTCAAGGCGAGCGGCGCACAGCTGCCGAGCGGCGATCACAAGCTGGTCATCGAGGTGGCCGACAACGTCGGGCGTACGGCGCGGCAAACCCTCGAGTTCACGGTGAAATAGTCCGATGCGGGTGCTCGCGGCACGCAGCTTGTGTGTAGCGGCGGCGCTGTGGCTGCCGCTGTCGCCGGCCCTGGCGCAGCAGCCCGAGCGCGCGCCGGTGTCTTTGGCCGCCACGCGCGCATCGCTGGTGCTCATTCCAGGAGCGGAGGCCACTCAGGCGCTCGCGGCGCATCGCCCCGCGGCGATCAGCGCCGGCTCGCCCGCGGAAGCGGAGCTGCTGCGCCAGTGCGCCGACGGGCAGGCCCAGCGCCCGCAGGCCGAGCGGGGCTTTCTGTGGAGCGTCGCGACCCTCGGCTGGCGCGTGTTCCTGCACCCGCTCGCCGTCAGCGTTCATGAGGAGCTGCAGAAGTACGCCAAGGTATCCGCGGGGAGCGCGAGCGGCGACTACTATCGCGCCAGCGATGGCGGCGGCGGCAGCGCCGCGGTCAGCAGCCGCATCAGCTGCCTGCGCTTCACCCGCCTGGCGGGCGAGGGCGACAGCGAGGAGGTGGCGCTCGACTTCGTGGTGAGCGTCAGGCTCGATGCGGCGCGCGATGCGATCCGTCTGCGGCCGCTGCGCCTGTTCGTCAGCCAGTCGGGCGCCAAGAGCGTCGACGGCCACTATGCGGTGGCGGTCGCGGTGCGCGCCGCGTCGGTGTGGCGCGACGAGTTTGCCGGCCACGAGGGAGTGGTGTTCGAGCAGACGGTGGCCACCGAGAGCGTCGACCTGAAATCTGGCTCGTTCCTCAAGTACTACCCCACCGACGCCGACAGCGGCACGCGCGTGCCGATCGTGCCGATTTCCTACGGCGCGGATCGTACGCATGATTTCGGGCGCACCGAGTTCACTGTCAGCGCGTGTGAGCTCGGCACCCAGCCGGCGACCCTGAAGCTGCTGGCGGATATGCTGCCCGACCCCAACCAGAACCTCAGTCAGCTGGTCATTGCCGCAGCGATTGCCGGGGCTGGAGTGCATTGAGCTGGCGCCGCGCCCGCGTCAGCGGGCGTGAGCCGCGTTCAGCGCATCAGCTCGAAGGTGCGCCAGATGCGCAGCACCGCGCCCTGGGAGATGCCGAGCGCGCGCGCCAGGCGGCGGCTGCTCCAGCGCGCCGCGTCCGGGGGCTGCTCGTGCAGCGTCTTGGCGAGCACCGCTTCCACCAGCGCATCGCTGATTGAGCGCGGCGCGCCGCTGCGCGGCTGGTCCAGCAGACCCGCCACGCGCCGCTCGAGAAACCGCCGGCGCCATTTGCCGACCGTCTGCGTGCTAACGCCGAGCCGGCGCGCCAGTTCGCGATTCGAGCGTCCGGCGCGGCCGCCGAGCACGATGCGCGCCCGCACGGCCAGTGACGGAGCCAGGCGGCGCCGGCGCGACCACTGCTCGAGCTGACTGCGCTCCGCGGCGTCCAGGGCGATGACCGCGAGCCGCGAACGCGCGGCCCACCTGCGCTTCCTTGCATGCATGGTATTGCTCATCCCGCGCTCAAGCTGCCACCGGCACGCGCAAAGTTCAACAGGTGCAATGAACTTGTGACTCAGCCGCGCCGCCGACGCTGCGCAGAAAAGTGGCTTTTTCCAGCCATTTTCGTGCACGCGAGTGCGCGTGGCCGCGCGTCTCGAAGGCGCGACACGTCGACAGCGGGTGTCGCCGCAGCGTAAACCAAGGCGTGTCAGCTGAGGAAAACTGGCGTTGCAACCGGGAGGGAGCCATGGGTACGCGTGAGCGGGTTGCGGTTCGTATTTTCGGCGCTGCATTGCTGAGCGCCGCCATGCTGGTGTGCAGTGCCGCCTGGTCGCAGGCGAGCGATCCGGGTGTGCGGCACGCCGCGACCGACGGCGGTCCGCCGCTGCCGCTGGCGGGGATCACGGCCGACGAGCTCACGTTCTTCCAGGACGGGCAGGCACGCTTCGTCGCCCTCGAAGTGGTGTCCGGCGCCACCGGCTCGCAGGGCAACGGGCTCGGCCCGCGCTTCAACTCCAACCAGTGCTCCTCCTGTCACGCCCAGCCGTACGTGGGCGGCTCGAGCCCGGTGAGCAATCCGCTGTTCAGCGTGGTCAATGCGCAGGGGGCACAGAACCAGATGCCGTGGTTCGAGGCGCAGAACGGACCGGTGCGCGAGGCGCGCTTCGTGCAGTCGAACGGCGTGCCCGACGGCGGCGTTCACAACCTGTTCGTGATCACCGGGCGCAGCGATGCCGGCGCCTGCAACATCGCCCAGCCGTCCTTCCTGCCTGCCGGCAATCCCGTCACCGGCCAGGGCGGCAACCGCAACGTCATTTTCCGCATCCCGACGCCGACGCTCGGTGCCGGCCTCATCGAGGCGATTCCCGACTCGGCGATCCTCGCCAACCAGGCGGCCAACGCTGCCGTGAAGCAGCAGGTGGGCGTGCGCGGCCACCCCAACGCCATCCAGGGAGGCACCACCAACCTCAGCGCCAACGACGGCACCATCACGCGCTTCGGCTGGAAGGCGCAGAACAAGTCGCTGCTGATGTTTGCCGGCGAAGCCTACAACGTGGAGATGGGGATCTCGAACCAGCTCTTCCCGCAGGAGCGCGACGAGACTCCCGCCTGCCAGGGGGGCTATGCGACACCGAACGACACCAATAACTTCCCCGCCCCGGGTACCGCCCCGCCGTACACCGCGGTCCTGTCGGACATCGAGGCGTTCGCCGACTTCATGCGCACGCTGGCGCCGCCGCAGCCGGCGCCGGCGACCGCCTCGACGCAGCGTGGCAGCGCGGTCTTCGGCAGCACCGGCTGCGCGCTGTGCCACACACCCTCGCTGCGCACCGGCAGCGCGATCGCGAGCGGCTCATACGTCTCCCCGAGCGTCGCCTTGTCGAATCAGCCGGTGAACCTGTTCTCGGACCTGCTGGTGCACCACATGGGCACCGGCCTTGCCGACGGCATTACCCAGGGACAGGCCGGACCGGATGAGTTTCGCACCGCGCCGCTGTGGGGGGTCGGTGAGCGGGTGTACTTCCTGCACGATGGTCGCACCAGCGACATCATCCAGGCGATTCTCGACCACGCCAGCAACGGCAGCGAAGCGAACCAGGTGGTGCAGAACTTCCAGTCGCTGAGCGCGGCCGATCAGCAGTACCTGGTCAACTTCCTGCGCTCGTTGTGAGGCTAGCTGCCGTTGAGAGTCGACACAATCGCGTACTTGGCGCTGGAGGAGGCGCCGGCGACGGCCATCGTTATCGACCCACTCGAGTTCAAAGTCGCCAGGCCGGTGAATTGCACCCCGTTCAGCACCGCGTACGACCCGGTGCAGTTGCCGTAGCTATAAGCGACTTCGTAAAGGTCATGGCTGCTGTCGGCAGTGGAGAGCGAGCCGTTGAGCACACAGCTGTTAGCGGGGTTCTGGGCCGTCATGACGCCACTGCTGGTGATCGACACGGTGGCCCCGCTGCTGACGGAGTCGGTGTCGGTATAGTTGCCACTGATAGCGCTGGTGGAGGAGCTGTTATTCGATTGCGTCTGGAAGGTCAGCGACCAGCTGCCGCTGAGCGCCGTGCCACCGTTGGTGGTGAAGGTGAGTGTGGCCGTGATGGTGCCGCCGGTGCTGACCGTACCATTGAGCGTGCCGATGCCGTAGTTCGAACCGTCAGCGAACAGGGTCGGATAGTCCTCGTAGCCGTCCAGGGTGACGGCGAGCGTGTCGCCGGATACCTGCACGGCGCCGACGAACTGCAGCCCGTCGCTGCGAATGAAGGTGGCCTGACCGCCCGAGTTGATGAGGGCGGTCACACCTAAGTTGCTGACCGAGTCGGTGCCGCTCCACACACCGGTCGCGGAGGCGTTGGTGACGGTGCTGCCCGAGCCGTCATCGATGGTGGAGTTGCACCCGCCGCTGAGGCACGCGGCGCCGGCCGCCAGGATCCATAGGTTGCGCACAGGTGTCTCCCTCCTACCAACGCCAATGGCGGCAAATCCCGCTGCGGTGACCACAGCTTTGCACGTTTAGACCACGTCAGCGGTCGCGGCGCTGTAAGCACGCGTAACAAACGGTATGCGGCGCGGCGCATTCTATGGACGATTATCCTCAGGGGTAAACGCTGCGCCTGCAGCGCGACAGCCGGGCGCGCCTGCGGTGGCCGGGGCTGAGCGCGGACGCGCCCGCCTGCGGCGGCGGTCACGCGCGCGGGGGCTTTCGCGAGCCCTGAAAGTGAACGAATTTGGCACTTCTCCCGTGCGAGGGAGAACTGCGTCACGCCCGCCAATTTTTTGCCTAGCGGCCGTGATCGTTTAGCCTCAAATTTCCGGGTGTTCTGGCCCGCGCACGCGTAACAAAAATGCCTAATGTGGAGCCCATCGTAGAGCCTGCACCCGCGCCGCGCGCCGCGGCCATACCGCGCTGGGTCGACGTGCTCTACATCGGGCTCGCGGTGTACTGCTTCATCGGCACGGTGTGGATGCTCGCCGGCTTCGGCGGCCCGCAGGTGATTCATTACGTTGCGCTGCTGTCGGACGCTCCGGCGACGCTGCTGTGCGCCGTCATTCTGGGGGCCACCGCGCGCCACACCGCGCGCGGCCCGGCGCGCCTCGCCTGGACGCTGCTCGCCGTGGCGCTCGCGCTGTACTTCGTCGGTGTCATGATCGGGGTGAGCTCCTGGTTGCAGGGGTTCGATCCGTTCCCCGGGCCGGCGGACATCTTCTATTGCCTGTTCTACCCGGCACTGACCGTGGCAGCGCTGCTGCTGATACGCGCCGCGCAGGTGCACGTGCCGTGGATCCAGCTGTCGCTCGACGCCACGATCTTCGTGGTGGGATTCGGGGCGTTCTTCTGGTTCCTGGTCATCGCACCGGCCGCCGCGCACGTGCAGCTCGAATTCCTCAAGGAGGTGCTGAGCCTCGCCTACCTGGCGCTCGACTGCGTGCTGCTGCTGATCTTCGGCGTGCTGGTGCTCACCGGCGTCGGCAATGCCGGCGGGCGGCGCGTGCCGCTGCTGCTGCTGGCGGGCTTTGCGGCCATGTTCCTCGGCGACATCCTCTGGTCGCTCGCCAAGGTGCGCGGCTATTACCTGCCGGGGCAGTTCCAGGACGTCCTCTACCTGTGCTGCTGCGTGCCGCTGTCCGCAGCCGGGCGCGAGCAGCTACGCAGCCAGGACCGGGTGCGCACCAGCTCGCGCGCTTCGGATGCGCTCGAGCGCTCGCTGCCCTACGGCGCGATGCTGGCGGCGTTGCTGGTGCTGGCGTACTACAGCCGCGGCGACATCGGCGGTCCGGCGGCGCAGATGACCGTGGTGGTGTTCGCGCTCACGCTGCTGCTCATGGTGCGCCAGGCGGTGGTGCTGCGCTGGGATGCGCTGGTGCGCGAGCGGCGCGCGGCGCAGCTGGTCGAGGAGCGTTACGCCTCGCTGATCGCCAACGCTTCCGACGTCATCATGATCGTGGATGCCCAGGGGCTGGTGCGCTTCGCTTCGCCCGCCACCGAGCGCACGCTCGGACTGAAGCCCGAGCAGATCACCGGCAAGAGCCTGCCGGTGCTGTGGGCGGGGGAGGACGGCGAGAAGCTGCGCGGATTCCTCCTCGAGGTCGCGGCGAGCGAAGCCGGCACCGTCGGTCCGGTGGAGCTGCGCATCGAGCGGGCGCAGAAGCGCTGCGTGATCGAGAGCGTCGGCAGCAATCTCATGCAGGACCCGGCGGTGCAGGGCCTGGCACTGAATTTCCGCGACATCAGCGAGCGCAAGGCGCTCGAAGAGCAGCTGCGGCAGATGGCGTTCCACGATCCGCTGACGCTGCTGGCGAACCGCAACCTGTTCCGCGACCGCGTGCAGCACGCGCTCACTCTGGCGCAGCGCGGGCAGTGCTCGGTGGCGGTGATGTTCCTTGACCTCGACAACTTCAAGAACATCAACGACTCGCTCGGCCACGACGCCGGCGACCGGCTGCTGCAGGCGGTGGCACAGCGCATCGTCAAGACCACCCGCTCCTCGGACACCGTCGCGCGCCTCGGCGGCGATGAGTTCGCCGTGCTGATCGAAGGCATCGTCACGCGCGCGGAGGTGGAGCGGCTCGCCGCGGCGCTCAACGACGCGCTCGACCTGCCGTATCCACTCGACGGCATGGAGGTGCGCGTCGCCGCCAGCATCGGGGTGACGTTCTCGGCGGCGGAGAGCGGTGCGGAGACGCTGCTCAGCAACGCCGACATCGCGATGTACCACGCCAAGGCCGCGGGCAAGAACCGCCACGTGACCTTCCAGCCGCAGATGCAGGACATGGTGCAGGAGCGCCTGCGGCTCGAGGCCGACATCGGCCGCGCGCTGGCGCAGCAGGAGTTCTTTCTCGAGTACCAGCCGATCGTCGACCTCGGCACCGAGAGCCTGCTGGGCGTGGAGGCGCTGGTGCGCTGGCGCCACCCCGAGGCCGGCGTGCTGATGCCGGGGCGCTTCATCCAGGTGGTGGAGGAGTGCGGGCAGATCGTCAAGCTCGGCCGCTGGGTGCTGCGGCAGGCGTGCCGCGATTTCTGCGCCTGGCGCCAGTCGATCACCGGCGGCGCGGGACTGCGCCTGGCGGTCAACATCTCCGGCCGTCACCTGCAGCACGGCGAGCTGGTGCAGGACGTGGCCGAGGCACTGCAGGAGTCGGGTCTGGAGCCGGGCAACCTGGTGATCGAGCTGACCGAAAGCACCACCATGTACAACACCGACGCCAACCTGCAGCGCTTTCACCGTCTCAAGACGCTCGGCGTGCGCCTCGCGATCGACGATTTCGGCACCGGCTATTCCTCGCTGTCGTATCTGCATCGTTTTCCGATTGACATCCTCAAGATCGATCGCTCCTTCGTCAGCAGCCTGACGAGCACCGAAAACGGCCCGGAGCTGGCGCGGGCGGTCATCACGCTCGGCGAGACGCTCGGCCTCGACACGGTCGCCGAAGGCATCGAGCTGCAGCCGCAGGTCGCGGCACTGCTGGCGCTCGGCTGCGTGGCCGGACAGGGCTTCCTGTTCGCCAAGGCCGGCTCGCTCGCCGAGCTGACCGCGAGCCCGTTCGTCGCGCGCCGCAATGCGTTGTGGACCACGCATTCCGCGCGCGAGGAGCTGTCCGCCACCGGACGCTTCCGGGCGCTGCGCAACGCCCGCCGGCGCAGCGCCGGCGCTGTCTGAAGCGCAGCGCCGCGCGCGCTGCGCGGTCGCGATCGCGACATCCCCGGGCAGCGCGCGGCGCAATCCGCTACCATTTCGCGGCTGCGAAAGCCTCAGCGCCGGCAGCGATCCGCGTTGCGCTTGCGAACGATGAAGGGGATGAATGAGCAGAAGAATCGCGTTCGGTGTGCCGGCAGCCGTGTTGCTGCTGCTGTCGCAGGCGCTGCTGGCGCGCGGCGTGACGCCCTACCTGCCGCTGAACCTGGATCCGGACGTGGAACGGCAGGTCGAGCGCGTGCTGATACTCGCCGGTAAGCCGGTCATGACCCGGCCGATCCCGGCGGCGGTCGTCTACGACGCCTTACCGCGCGCCTGCAAGCTCGATGCGGTGCTGTGCGAGCACGTGCGCAAGTTCCTCAGCCACTACATGCACACCGAGGGAATCGGCTTCGCCACCCTCGAGGGCTCGGTGGCGCACGGCTCGAGCAATATCATCATGCCCAACCAGCACGGCGAGACCGTCGACAGTCGCTACCAGGCGGCGGCCATGGGCTACGTGCAGCCGAGCGACTACATGCTGGTGAGCGTGGGCGGGGTGGCCTACGAGGGCCACACCGCGCCGACCGGCTCGATGCTCAGCCTTGGCTTCGACTGGGCGCAGCTCGATCTCGGCTACCGCGACCACTGGTGGTCGCCGATGACCACCAGCTCGATGCTGATCAGCACCGAAGCCCCGACCATGCCCTCGATCACGCTGTCGAACTACGAGCCGCTCACCCCGCTCGGGCTGCAGTACGAGGTGTTCGTGGCGCGCATGTCGGAGACCGATGAGATCGAGCTCACCGACGGCACCTTCACCCGCGGTAATCCGAAGTTCGCCGGTCTGCATCTCGGCATCGAGCCGGTGACCGGCTGGTCGCTGGCGGCCAACCGCGTGCTGATCTTCGGCGGCGGCGCGGCGGGCGGGCAGTCGGTGACCGACATCATCCGGGCACTGGTCAATGCGGGCGAGGCGCAGACCAAGGGTTTCGGCAACCCCGACGCCAACGTCGGCAAGCAGGAGGGCTCGGTGACGAGCCGCTTCATCGTCCCCGGCCCGGTGCCGTTCGCGATGTACTTCGAATATGCCGCCAACGATACCTCGCGCGGGCACTCCTACCTGTTCGGCAAGCCGGCGCTGTGCGGCGGCCTGCACCTGCCGCGCCTCGGGCCGCTCGACGTCACCTATGAGATCTGCGACTGGGAGAAGACCTGGTACCTGCACGGGGCGAGCCCGGCACAGGTCGGCTATCTCCAGGGCATCACCAACTACGGCGCCACGATCGGCAACTGGTTCGGCGATCAGCGCGTGTTCGGCGATGCGCCCGGTGGGCAGAGCAACATGCTGCGGCTCGGGTGGGAGCCGCCGTTCGGCGGGCGTTTCGAGACGCAGGTGAGCACCCTGGTCAATGACCTGTATGCCGGGGAGGTGTATCCGTATCACCACGAGCTCCTGGCCTCGCTGAGCTACTCCCATCCCTGGCGGGAGTTCGCGCTCGGCGCCGAAGTCGACGCCGGGCGCGATGTCTTCGGCGATCACTACACGCGCCTGGCTGCCTTCCTGCGCTACGGGGACGCACTGCGAACGGCGTATCCGGAGTCCGCGGACGATGCCTACGCCGGCGAGCGCATCCCCGGCAGCGAGATGTTCGTGGACGTCGGCGCGAATGCCAACAAGGTGCTGGTCGACATTCTGAGCACCACGCCGCGTTACGACACCGGTGTCAGCGGCGGCCCGGATCTGGGCTTCGGCGCACGCCGCGCGGTGTCCGACAACCAGGACCTGGGTGTGCGCATCGAGGGCCTGGGGGTGCGCGATCACCTGCTGCTCGCGGTGCGCGCCCTCGATTATCGCTATCGCTTCGGCAAGCATTTCGCCATGGGCGCCTTCGTCGGAGCCGCGCGCTATTCAGTGGCCACGCCCGCCTATGGCTGGTGGCTGGGCGGGGGAGCGCAGTGGCGCGAGCTGCTGCCGGGCTGGGATCTGAATCTCGACTACTTTTACGGCGACGAGCTGGCGCGCGAGCGCTCGCTGCCGAGCGATCCGCAGGGCGGCTATCGGACCGAGGCCTTCTACAGCCCGAGCGGCGTGCGTCTGTACCTGTCGCGCAAGTTCTGATCGTCAGAACTTCTGCCCGAACTTCAGCCAGTACGTCCGCGGCTGCGTCGGGACGACGTATGGCTGCGGCCCGCAGGTGGTGGTCGCGCACTCGACATAGCGGGTGAGGTCGGCGCGCTTGTCCGCCAGGTTGCTGACGACGAACTGCAGCTGCAGACCGTTCTTCTGCGCGCCGGTAGAGAAATCGAACAGCGCATAGGCCGGTAGCTGCCCGAGCGCCATCTGATCGACCCGCCGCAGCAGCGGCTCGGTGCTCGTCTGGTACATGCCGGACAACTGCCCGAATCCTTCCCACGATCCCAGCGGGAACATATAGCGCGCCACGAGGTTCGCCTTGAATTTCGGGGCCACCGGCAGCTGGGTGCCCGACGGGGCCTCCGGACCGGTCAGAGTAACGCCATCGGCGTAGTTGATCACCTGGTTCGGGCAGTTGGTGGTCAGGGTGGTGGTGCCTGGAATGTAATTGCTGACTCCGTTGGTGCCGTTGGGACCGCAATAGTTGGTGGTGGTCACGGCATGCAGATAGGTGAGTCCGCTGGAGAGCACCAGACTGTTCACCGGTGCCCACTGCAAGTCCGACTCGAAGCCCCTGATCTGTGCCGAGGCCGCATTCTGCACGACCGTCACGCTGTTGGGACCGAGGAACAGGAACTGAAAATTATCCCAGTTCTCGAGGAACGCGGCCGCATTCCACCGCAAGCTGCGATCGAGCCACTCCGTCTTCCAGCCGAGCTCCCAGTTGATCAGGGTATCGGTCTTGTACGGCGGGAAGACCGTGCCGAGAGGCGGATCGAACACGCGGTTCACACCGCCCGGCCGAAAGCCGGTGGAGTAGGTGAAGTACAACAGCTTGTCCGGGTCCAACTTGTAGGTGAGATTGGCGCGATACGTGCGACCGCTATCCGCGACACTCTGGTTGAGGTCGGTGCAGGGTGCGCCGTGGAACGGTTGGTAGTTCGGGTTTCCCCCTACGCCGGAGGGTCCGCAGGCCCACTGCCCGGATGCCTCCGCGGTTTGCGGCGGTCCGGCGCTATAACCACCGAAGCCGGTATACGCCTGATAGTTCGCCGAGTAACCGTAGAAGCCCTGCAGTGAATTGTCGTAATGGTAGAAGCGGATGCCGCCGGTGACGGACCATTGGCTGGTGATGTCCCAGACCAGCTGGCCGAATGCGGCCTTGTCCCGATCGACGCGCTCCTGATCGGTGAGCCAGATCGTGTTGCCGTTGACGCCGGGGAGGCTCAGGCTCTGCGCCAGGCCCCCCGGACTGTAGGTGTCGGGCGCGTTCTCGTTGCCGGGTATGGTGTACTGTTCCCAGATCTCGTGCACCTGACGCTCGGCGAACAGGCCGAGAATTCCCTTGACCGGCAGGTCCTGCGGCGTGCTGAGCCGCAGCTCGTGGCTCCACTTCGTGTAGTGGCCGTTAGTGGTAACGAACTCCTGCGGATCGGAAACGAACGAGCCCGCCGGGAAACTCGACGCCGCTGCGCCGCTGCAGTAGGCGCCGATTCCGTGTGCTTTCGCGTAGTTGTAACCGGTCTGAGTCAGCCAGTTGCATCCTGAGCCGAAGAACTTGTCGTAGAAGTAGCTGTAGTCGCTGTAGTCGCTGACGGTGTGCTCGTTGCGGTCGAACCAGCCGCCGGCATACGTAAGGTCGAAGTTGCTGATCTTGCCTTCGACCGTGAGCGAGCTCTGGGTGAGATTGTCGTCCTCCCCTTCCGGACCGTAGTGCACCAGGTCGAGGTCGCCCACCGCCGGGTCGAAAGCGAATACGCCGTTCGAGCGCTGATGCTGGCCGATGAATTGCGGCGTGACGGTCCAGTTGTCGCCGAGTTTCAGCAGCAACGTCGCGCGACCGCCCTCGGTGGTGACAGTGTTGTACTGGTCGTCGACGAAGCCCGCATTGCTGATCGACGCCCCCGAGGTCGGAAACGTCCTGACGCCATCGACGATCCCGGCAGTCAGATTGGTCCCCGCGACGTTATGAATGTAGCCCGCGTCGTGCTCGTCCCAGCCGACCAGCCTGATGGCCGCGTTCGGCGACAGTGGTATGTTGACGTACCCCTCACCGATCCAGCCCTGGCCGCCGTGATCGACCGAGTTGCCGGTCAGGTCATAACCGGCGGAGAACTTGCTGGGATCGGGCTTGTTGGTGATGATGCGGATGGTGCCCGCCTCCGAGCTCGCACCGTACAGTGTGCCCTGGGGTCCCTCGAGCACCTCGATACGCGCGATGTCGTACACGTGGATGTCGGGCGTACCGTCGATGGTGGTGATCGGCAGCTCGTCGATATACGTGCCGACGCTCGGCTGCGAGGCCGAGTGATTGCCGTCCTGGCCGCTGACGACACCGCGCATGTACACGTGCGTCGTGCCGATGCCGGTGCCGCCCTGTCCGAGTCCCTTGACGGTCGTGACGCCCGAGAGGTACTTGACGTAGTCGTCGATGTCCGAGATGTTGAGCTGCTCGAGCTTCTCGTTGGAGAGTGTCTGGATGCTGACCGGCACGTCCTGCAGATTCTCGGTGCGCTTCTGCGCCGTGACCACGACCTCCTCGAGACCGCCGGGCGCGGCACCAGCGCCCGCGGGGGCGCCGGCCTGCTGCGCGAATGCCGCAGGCGCCGTGGCCAGCATCAGCGGAATGCTCGTACGGATGAGAGCGCGGCGCACCGCCTCGCTCACCAACATGCGTCGTCCGCTACGCGTCATGGGTCACCCCCTGAAGTGATAATGCTGCGCGCTTTGTATTCGTCACGGTCTGCGTTGGGCCGTGACACATTATTACAGGATCAGATCGCCCGCGGCACGTCCGGATAAGCCGCCAGTACGTCGCCGAGTGCGATCTTCAGCGGCCCGAGCCACGGCTCGTAATGTCGCCATTGTTCAAGCGCATCCTGGAAAATCGGCTGGCGCACCTGCTCGGAGCTCGCCGTGCGCACCGCCCGCTCATTCTCGTAGAAGCGCAGGCAGCTCTTCTGGAACGGCAGGCCGCAGTGCACCAACAGGCGGCGGACTTTTGTCTCGGTGTCCGTGACCATGCTCTCGTAGTGCACGCGGTACACGCGCCCCGGCAGTACTGCGTCAAAGTGGTGCATCAGACCCACGTAGTCGCGGTAACAGCTACGCATGGCCCCGATGCCACGCGGCGGCGGCCGCGGCGGCTCATTGCAGCTGCGCTGCCGCCGCTGTGGGCACGCCTCCGGCGGCGGGTGCAGGCCAGGGCAGCGGCGCGAGCCGCGGCACCATCCATACCCAGCCGACCAGGCCGAACAGGCTGACGAAGGCGGCAACCAGGAATGCGGCCGTGGAGTGATGGGTTTCCCCGATCAGCCAGCCGGTGAGCGCGGGGGCGATGACGCCGGCGAGGTTGCCGATGCCGTTCTGAATCCCCACCCAGCGGGCGGACGCGCTCGGGCCGGCCAGGATCTGCGACATGGCGAAGGCACCGGGTGAGGACATCCCGGTGAGGATCTGGTAGGCGAAGATGGCGCCGAGCGCCCACGGCGGCGGTGCGAGCGCGATGCACAGCATGCAGGCCACGGTGCCGGCGTGCGCGGTCGCCATGACGCTCTTGTAGGCGAGGTTCGCGTGGCCGGCACGCACCGCGCGATCGGTGGCCCAGCCGGCGACGAGCGCGCTCAGCGCATTCACCACGTAGGCGCTGCCGGTGAGCGCGGCCATGGCCGCGGTCGAGAAGCCGCGGTCGCGCATGACGATGTACGGCAGCCAGGTCAGCATGAAATAGAACGCGTAGTTGGTCGAAAACAGCCCGAGACTCGTACCCCACAGGGATCGCTGGCGCAGCAGCGCCGGCAGCGTCGGAGCTGCGCTGTCGCTAGCGCTCGCCGCCGCCTGCGGCAGCCGCACGCGCGACCACGGCAGCAGCCACAGCAGCGACAGCGCGCCGAACATCCAGAACGCCGCGCGCCAGCCGAAGTGCACCATCAGCAGGCCGCCGCAGTACGAGCCCACCGCGGGACCTAACATGTAGGCGAAGGCGACGATGCCGTTGGCCCCGCCGAGGCTTTGCACCGGCACCGCCTGGGCGAGCAGTTTCGAGACGCACGGGAAGCCCGCGCTCTCGCCGATTCCGAGCAGCACCCGCAGCCCGAGCAGCATGGCGAACGAATGCGCGACACCCACCAGCAGCGTGGCGCACGCCCAGATCGCCAGGCCGCACGCCAGCACGCGCTGCGCGCCGATGCGCTCGGCGAGCCAGCCGACCGGCACCTGCAGCAGCGCGTACGACCAGAAGAACGCCGAGAACAGCAGCCCGAGCTGGCGCGGGGAGAAGCCCAGCTCGTCCTGCATCAGGGGTGCGGCGGTCGGCACGGCGCCGCGGTCGACGTAGTTGATGAACAGCGCCGCGGCCAGCAGCGCCACGATCGGCCAGTAGCCGCGGCCCGGCGGCGCCGCCGTCGTGGCCGCTGGCCTCAACTCGCGTAGTCCGATGCGCTGCGGTCCAACATCCGCTTCAGGGCCCGGAAGTGCAGCTCGGCGCGATCCTCACCGCCCACCTTGTCGCCCGAGCCGAACTGCGCGCGCGTCGCCTGCACGATCGGCTCCGCCACGATGTGCAGCGCGCGGCCCGTGGACTGAGCCAGCAGCTGCGCGCGGCAGGCGCGCTCGAGAAAGTACAGCCGCTCGAAGGCGTGCGCGACCGAGGGCCCGACGACCAGCACGCCGTGGTTGCGCAGTATCAGCACTGTCTGCTCGCCGAGCGCGCGCGCCAGACGCTCGCCCTCCTGGTAATCGAAGGCGAGCCCGCGGTAGTCGGCGTAGGCGATGTCGCCGTGGAACCCCAGCGCGTTCTGCGAGGCCATCTCCAGGCGTGGATCTTCGAGCATCGCGAGCGCGGTGGCGTAGGGCATGTGGGTGTGCAGCACGCAGCGCGCCTGCGGCGCCAGGCGATGAACCGACAGGTGAATGTACAGCGCCGTGTCCTCGACCGGCCCGCGGCCGGCCACGACCTTGCCGCTGAAATCGAGTTCCAGCAGGTCACTCGCCTTCACCTCCGACCACAGCAGTCCGAACGGCGCGAGGTAGAAGCGATCGTTGCAGCCGGGCAGCAGCAGCGTCAGGTGATTGTCGATGCCCTCGTTGAAGCCGAAGTGCGCCGCGAGGCGATGGCATGCGGCAAGATCGATGCGCGCCTGCCGGCGCGCCTCGGCCTGCGACCAGGCGGCTTCCGCGGAGGCGCTCATCAGCGGCTCCGGGCTGCGGCCGCGCCCGCTGCGCGTTTGCCGGCACCGAAATGCCGGTCGGCGATCAGGCAGAGGATCTCGAACATCATGGTCGCGCCCACCAGCGCGGTGTTGCCGGTCTGATCGTAGGGAGGCGCGACCTCGACCACGTCGCCGCCGATGAAGTTCACTCCGCGCAGCCCGCGCAGCAGCCGCTGCGCCTCGAGCGTGGTGATGCCGCCGACCTCCGGCGTGCCGGTGCCCGGGGCATACACCGGGTCGAGTCCGTCGACGTCGAAGGACAGGTAGGCGGGAGCATCCCCGACCACCTCGCGGGCGAGGGCGATCACCCGCTCGACGCCCAGCTCGGCGAACTCCTCGATGAACACCACGCGCATGCCGTGCGAGCGCGAGAATTCGATGCCGTCGAGGAAGTTCTGTCCGCCGCGAATGCCGATCTGGATGGTGCGCTTCGGGTCGAGCACGCCCGCCTCGACCGCGAGGCGAAACGGCGCGCCGTGGGTGAACTTCGAGCCGAAGAACTCACCCCAGGTATCGGTGTGCGCATCGATGTGCACCATGCCCACGGGGCGCTCGGCGGCGATCGCGCGGAAGATCGGGTAGGTGATCGAGTGATCGCCGCCGGCGCTCACCGGCAGCACGCCGGCCGCCTTCACCGCCCGGTAGAACGCCTCGATATCCTCGTTCTGCTTCTCCAGGTCGTAGCGGTGCGACAGCCGCACATCCCCCAGGTCAGCGATGCGGCACAACTCGTAGGGGTTGACGCCGAGGCCGAGGTTGTAGCCGCGCATGAGACTCGAGGCGTTGCGGATCTCGCGCGGGCCGTGGCGCGCACCGGGCCGGTTGGTCACGCCGAGGTCGGTGGGCACGCCGATCAGCCCGATGTCGACGTTCTCCAGCGAGCTCGCCAGCGGCGCACGCATGAAGGTCGCGATCTCGGTGAAGCGCGGCTCCTTCATGGGATCGTAGGGGCGCTTGCCGCTGATGTCCTTCCTGAAATAAGTTTCACTGCTCACGATGCTTGCCTCGCGACACTGCGGCGCACGGCCCCGGCAGCGCCGGGGGCATGGCGTAGAATACGCTCTCGGGCCATGACGGGGGATGCAGGTGTACGTTCCGGAGCATTTTCGCGAGACCCGGCCGGAGGTGCTGCAGCGCTTCCTCGCACAGCATCCGCTGGCGACGCTCGCCGCCATGACCCCGCAGGGGCTCAGCGCCCATCATCTGCCGCTGCGCGCGCAGCTGAGCGGCGCGGACAGCGGCGTGCTGCGCGGGCATATTGCCCGCGCCAACACCCTGTGGCGCGAGCTCGCCGACGGCACACCGGTACTCGCCATCTTCACCGGGCCGGACGCCTACGTGTCGCCCGTCTGGTATCCGAGCCGCGCGCAGCACGGCAAGGTCGTGCCGACCTGGAACTATGCCGCGGTACACGTCGATGGCACCATCCGCTTCATCCACGAGGAGGCATGGCTGCGACAGCTGGTCACCGAGCTCACCGATACCTACGAAGCCGGGCGCGCGGACCGCTGGCGCGTGAGCGATGCGCCCGCCGACTACATCGAGGCGATGCTCGCTGCCATCGTCGGTTTCGAGATCACCATCACCCGCATCGTCGCCAAATTCAAGGGCAGCCAGAATCGCCCGGCCGCCGACCGCGCGGCGGTGGCGGCGGCGCTGCGCGCGGAGGGGCGTAACGCCGATGAGGTCGCGCAGCTTGCTCCTCCCGAGCGGGCGGACTGAGGGGAGCATGTTCGAGCTGCAGGGCCACCGCGGTGCCCGTGGCCTGTGGCCGGAAAATACGCTCGCCGGGTTCGCCGGCGCGCTGTCGCTCGGGGTCAGCAGCGTGGAGCTCGATTGCGCGGTGACGCGCGATGGGGTGGTGGTTGTCTCGCACGACCCGCAGCTCAATCCCGACTGCACGCGCGATGCGCACGGCACCTTTCTCCCCCGCACCGGTCCGCCGATCGTCACGCTCAGCTACGCCGAGCTGCAGAGCTACGACGTCGGACGGCTGCGGCCCGGGAGTGCCTACGCCGCGCGCTTCCCGCAGCAGCACGCCGTCGACGGCGAGCGCATCCCGCGACTCGCCGACGTGCTCAACCTGGTGCGCACCCGCGGCGGCGGCCGGGTGCGCGTCGCCATCGAGATCAAGACCTTCCCCGAGCAGCCGCAACTCACCCCTGCGGCGGAGGAGTTCGTGCAGGCGGTGGGGCGCGAGCTCGAGCGCACCGGCACCGCCGCACTGGTCGTGGTCATGGCTTTCGACTGGCAGGTGCTCGGCGTTGCACGGCGGCAGATGCCGCAGGTCGCTTGCGTGGCGCTCACCGAGCAGCAGCCCGGTGAGGACACGGTGCGCGTCGGCGCTGCGCAACCCTCGCCGTGGCTCGGCGGAGTCGATCCCGCGCGGTTCGGCAACTCGGTGGAACAGCTGGTACAGGCCACGGGCGCTGGCACCTGGGGGCCGGACTACCTGGATCTTGATGCCGGGCGGGTGCGGCGCGCGCACGCGCTCGGACTGCGGGTGGTGCCGTGGAGCGTCAACGAGCCGGGGGACATGCTGCGGCTGCTCGGGTTTAATGTCGACGGGATGGCCACCGATCGCCCGGACGTACTGCGCGCACTGCTCGAAGAGCGGGGTTTGGAGCTTCCCGCGCCGGCGGGAGCAGCGCCGGCGTGAGCGCCCTGCGCATCCTGGTGATCGACGGCAACCGCGCAACGACCCGCGCGCAGCAGGTCGCCGCCGGCGGCAGCCCTTCCGGGGAAGGCTACGTGCAGGTACTGCAGGGCCTCGGTGAGCTGAGCTGCGACATCGTGCGTCCGGCCGACGGCGAGGTGCACTTTGCCACCGGCAGCGGGCTGGCCAGCTACGACGGCGTGGCGATCACCGGCTCGGCGCTCAACGTGTACGAGGGCGGTGCGCATATCGAGCGGCAGATCGAGCTGGCGCGCGCGGTGCTGGCGCACGGGGTGCCGCTGTTCGGCAGCTGCTGGGGCATGCAGGTGGCGGTGTGTGCCGCGGGCGGTAGCGTGCGCCGCAACCCGCTGGGACGGGAATTCGGCTTTGCGCGGCGCATCGAGCTCAGCGAAGCCGGGCGGCGCCATCCGATGTTCAGCCGCAAGCCCACGGTCTTCGAAGCGATCACGGTGCACCGCGATGACATCGAGCGGCTGCCCGCGGGTGCCGTGGTGCTGGCGAGCAACGACATGGGCCTGCAGGCGCTCGAGCTCAAACACGCCCGCGGCACCTGCTGGGGCGTGCAGTACCACCCCGAATACACCTTCAGCGAGATTGCGGCGACGGCGCTGCGCTACGGCGCGACGCTGCTCGCCGAGCAACTGTTTGCCAGCCAGGCGGAGCTCGAGGGCTTCGTCGCCGAGCTGCGCGCGCTCATGCACGATCCGCACGATCGCCGCCTGACCTGGAAGCACGGGCTCGGCCCGGCACTGCAGCAGCCGTCCCTGAGGCTAGCCGAGCTCAGCAACTGGCTCAAGCTGCAGGTGCTGCCGTACGCGCAGCGCCGCCACTGAGCAACCGAGGGCGGGATGAGCTTCAGTGAACACCCGGATCGTGCCGCAGCGCTCGCCCTCGCCGAGCGGCTCGCCGACGTGGCGCGCGTCATCGCCATGAAGCATTTCCGCACGCCGCTCGCCATCGAGCGCAAGGGCGATGGCAGCCCGGTGACGCTCGCCGACCGCGGCATCGAGATGGAGATGCGCCGCATGATCCGCGCGGCCTTTCCCGGGCATGCGATCCGCGGCGAGGAGTTCGCCGCCGAGGGCAGCGGGGAATTCACCTGGGTGCTCGATCCGATCGACGGCACCAAGAGCTTCATCACCGGCTACCCGCTGTTCGGGTCGCTGATCGCGCTGCTGCAGCACGGGCGCCCGGTGATCGGGGTGATCGAGGCGCCGGCGCTCGCCGAGCGCTGGGTGGGCTGCGAGGGGCGCGCGACGCTCTTCAACGGCGCTCCGGTCAGGAGCAGCGCGTGCCGCGCGGTTGCCGAGGCGGTGGTGTACACCACCACCGCGGAGAGCTTCGACGCCAGCGAGCGGCGGCGCTTCGAGACGCTGAGCGCGCGCGCGGCGCTGCGCCGCTTCGGCGGGGACTGCTACCTGTACGGCATACTGGCCGGCGGCTACTGCGACCTGGTCATCGAGGTCCTGCTCAAGCCGCACGATTTCATGGCCGCGGTCCCGGTGGTGCAGGGCGCGGGCGGCCGCATCAGCGACTGGCGCGGTGCGCCGCTCAGCGTCGCATCCGACGGCCGCGTGGTGGCGGCGGCCACCGAGGCGCTGTGGCGCGAGGCGCTCGCCGAGCTCTGCGGGGAGTGAAGCCTCAGTCGCCCAAGGTCAGGTCACCCCTGACGGCCGCGCGGAAGATGCGCGCGTAGGCGGCCGCCTCGGTCGGCAGCGGATTGCCCGCCGCGGAGGGGTCGAGCTCGGCCTCACGCCCGATGAGCGCGGCATCCCGGGACGGCACGCCGATCTCGGCGAGTGAGTGCGGGATCCTGAGCCGCTCACGAAAGCCCAGCACCCACTCGAACAGCGCCGCATAAGGCTCGCCGGGCAGGTTCAGCACGCGCGCGATGATCGCGAGGTGCGCTTCGATCGCCGCGCGGTTGTGCACCATGACGTACGGCAGCAGCACGGCGTTGGTGAGCCCGTGGTGGGTGTTGTAGTGCGCGCCGACCGGGTGCGCGATGGCGTGCACGCCGCCCAGGCCCTTCTGAAAGGCGGTGGCGCCCATGCTGGCCGCGGCCAGCATGCGCGAGCGTGCCTCGATGTCGGCGCCGTTCTCGCAGGCGCGCGGCAGGTAGGTCTGGATGAGCCGCATGCCCTCGAGCGCGATGCCGTCGGCGAGCGGATGGAAGCCCGGCGCGCAGTAAGCTTCGAAGCAGTGCACGAAGGCGTCCATGCCGGTGGCCGCGGTGATCGCCGGCGGCAGTCCGACCGTGAGCTCCGGGTCGCTGATGACCACGCCCGGCATCATCTGCGGATGGAAGATGATCTTTTTCTGCTGCGTCGCCTCGTTGACGACCACGCCGGCACGGCCGACCTCGGAGCCCGTGCCCGCGGTCGTCGGCACCGCCACGACCGGCGCAATGCCGCGCGGATCGGCGCGCGTCCACCAGTCACCCACGTCCTCGAAATCCCACAGCGGCCGCGTCTGACCCGACATGAACGCGATCACCTTGCCGGCATCAAGTGCCGAGCCGCCGCCGAAGGCGATCACCCCGTCGTGATCCCCCGCGCGGTAGGCCGCCAGGCCCGCCTCGATGTTGGCGGCCACCGGGTTACCGCGCACCCCCGCGAACAGCCCGGCGGCGGGCACCAGCGCGCGCGCGCGCCGCACGATCGCCGCATCGCGCAGCCCCTCGTCGGTGACCAGCAGCGGGCGCTGCACCTGCAGCCGCGCGCAGGCAGCGCCGAGCTCGGCGATGCGGCCCGGTCCCGCCCATACCGTGGTGGGGTAATTCCAATTGGCCTTGAGTACTGCGCTCACGTCGTTACCCGCAGGTGGAATGATTTTGGTCGCGTTAGCTGCTCGTAGCCGACGACCGACAGCGTACAGCCGCGCCCGGAATCCTTGACTCCCACCCAGGCGAGCGCCGGGTCGAGGTAGTCGCAGCGGTTCATGAACCAGGTACCGGTCTGCACCTGCGCGCCGAGCGCGAGCGCGGCGCTCGCATCGCGCGTCCACACCGCAGCGGTGAGACCGAACGCGCTGTCGTTCATGTGCGCGACGGCTTCGGCGTCCGTGGCGACCCGCATGACGCCCGCCACCGGGCCGAAGATCTCCTCGCGCATCACCGTGCAGTCCGGCGGCGCGTCGAGCAGCAACTGCGGCGCGAGGTACGGCGTACCGGGCCGGCTGCGCGCGAAGGCGCGCTCATCGATCGCCGGGCGCGCGCCGGCTGCTACCGCCGCGCGCAGCTGCGCGCGCACCGTGTCCGCGGCCGCGGTGCGCACCAGCGGCCCGAGCGTGGTCGCGGGGTCGAGCGGATCGCCGAGCCGGTACTGCCCGATCAGCTCGATGCAGCCGCGCGTGAAGGGCTCGTAGACGCTCGCGTGCACGTAGATGCGCTGCAGTCCGCAGCAGGATTGGCCGGAATTGAAGTACGCGCCGTCGACGATGTTCTCGATGGCATGCGCGAGGTCGGCGTCGTGGCGCACGTACACCGGGTCGCAGCCGCCGAGCTCGAGTCCGACGCCGATGAAGCGCTCGGCGGCGGCGCGCTGCACCGCCCGGCCGCCGGCGACCGAGCCGGTGAAGGCGACGAAGTCGACGCGCGGGTCGCCGATCACCCGCCCGGTATCCGCATGCGTCAGGTGCAGCACCTGGAAGAGCCCCGCGGGAAGCCCGGCGGCGGCGAGGCACTCGGCGAAGCGCTCCCCGCACAGCGGGGTCTGCGCGGAGTGCTTGAGCAGCACCGCGTTGCCGGCCAGCAGCGCCGGCACCACGCTGTTGACGGCGATCAGGTACGGGTAGTTCCAGGCGGCCACCGTGAACACGACCCCGAGCGGCTCGCGGCGGATGAAGCGGCGGAAGCCGGCCTTGGGAGCTGCGTCCATATCGGCAAGCGCCGTGGCGGCGATGCCGCTCATGTGACGCGTGCGCTCGAGCGTGCCGCGCACCTCGCTCGGGGCGAAGCGGATCGGCCGGCCCATCTGCCAGGGCAGCTCGGCGGCGATCGCGGCGCCGCGCCGCTCGAATTCTGTGGCGAAGCGCTCCATGATCGCGACGCGCGCGCCGAGGGGCACCTCGCGCCAGGCGCGCTGCGCGCTGCGCGCGCGCTCGAGCGCCGCATCGATCTGCGCCTCTGTGGCCGCGGTGCGCTGCGCGTAGAGGCTGCCGTCGATCGGGCTGATGCTGTTGATAGTCATCAGATGATCTCGAAGTATCGCGCCAGCTCCCAGTCGGTGACCACGCGGCGGAACTGGCGCTCCTCCCATTCGCGGCTGGCGGCGAAGTGCGCGACGAACGCCGCACCGAACAGCTCCTGCGCGGGCCTGGAGTGCGCCAGGCGGGCGGCGGCCTCCGTGAGGGTACGCGGCAGCTGGCGCTTCGCCGGGAGCTTGCGGTCGTAGGCGTTGCCGGTGATCGGCTCATCCGGCTCGATGTGATGCTCGATGCCCCACAGACCCGAGCCGATCGCCGCCGCGAGCGCCAGGTAGGGGTTGATGTCCGCCGCGGCGATGCGGTACTCGACGCGCTGCGCCCGGGGGCCGCCCTGGATGACCCGCAACGCGCAGGTGCGATTCTCCACGCCCCAGGTGGCGGCGGTCGGCGCCCAGTAGCCGGGCACGAGGCGCGTGTAGCTGTTGACGGTGGCGGCGACCATGGCGAGCAGCTCCGGCATGAGCGCCTGCTGCCCGCCGACGAACCAGCGCATCTCCTGCGACATGGTGTGCGCGGCAGCCGGGTCGTAGAACGCGGAAGTGCCGTCGGCGCGGGCCAGCGACACGTGCAGGTGGCCGCTCTGACCGGGGAGTGCTTCCGACCACTTGGCCATGAAGGTCGCCATGAGACCGCGCCGCTGCGCGAGCACCTTGACGAAGGTCTTGAAGAGCGCGGCGCGGTCGGCGGCCTCGAGCGCTTCGGTGTAGCGCAGCGCCGCTTCGAGTACACCGGGGCCGGTCTCGGTGTGCAGCCCCTCGATCGGCATGCGCATGTCGGTCGCGAGCTGCAGCAGCGCCTGGTAGAGCTCGGCGTGCACCGAGCTGCGCAGCAGCGAGTAGCCGAAATACCCGGGGGTCAGGTTGGTCAGCCCGCGGTAGTGCTTCTCGCGCACGCTCGCCGGGGTCTCGCTGAAGAGGAAGAACTCGTACTCGGCGGCGGCCGCGGCCGCGTAACCCATGGCGGCGGCGCGCTGCAGCACGCGGCGCAGCGTAGCGCGCGGGCAGACCTCCTCGGCGCGCCCGGCGAACTCACCGAGGAACAGCAGCATGTTGCCCTCGAGCGGCAGGGCGCGGCAGGTCTCGGGCAACACCCGCACCGGGGCGTCGGGGAAGGCGGTGTGCCAGCCGGTGAAGGTGATGTTGTCGTACTGCTGATCGCTCGAGTCCCAGCCGAGCACCACGTCGCAGAAACCCATGCCCTTGTCGAGCGCCGTAAAGAACTTGTCGCGCTCGAGGTACTTGCCGCGCAGGATGCCGTCGTTGTCGAACACGCCGATCTTGACGTGCTGCAGGCCGCGCTCCTCGACAATGGCCCGGGCCTGTGCGCTGGTGCGCACCTCTTCTGGCTGCATGCAGCGAACTCCTATAGGCGGCTGACGCGATGCTCCGCCGCGTCGAGCCAGACGGGATTGATCTCCACGCCCCAGCCGGGAGCGGCCGGAATGCTCACGTGACCGTCGCGTACCTGGTACGGGTCCTCGCGGAACAGTCCCTGCTGCCACGGATAGTAGTCCGCGCCTTCGATCGAGAGCTCCAGGTACTTGCCGGCGTTGGCGATCGCACCGAGCAGGTGCATGGTACACACGGTCACCAGCGACAGGTTGGCGCTGTGGGGCGTGCACGGCAGTCCGGCGGCGGCGGCGCGCCGCACCACCGCGAGCGTGCGTGACAGCCCGCCCATGTACATGATGTCCGGCTGCACGATGTCGACCGCGCGCATCTCGATCATGCGCTCCCAGGTCGCCAGGTCCCAGTCCTGCTCCCCGCCGCTCACGTCGAGAGCGAGCGCGTCGGTGACCTGTTTGGTTGCGGCCAGCTGCCAGTAGGGACAGGGTTCCTCGAAATGGCTGATGCCTTGCGATTCGAGGAGCCGGCCGACCTCGATCGCCCGGCGCGGCGAGTAGCCGCTGTTGGCGTCGACGAGCTTCGCCACGCCGTCGCCGAGTGCGCGCGCCACCTGCGGCACGATCGCCTCGGTGCGCCCCGGCCACTCATCGATGTCGTGGCCGCACTCGGCGGCGACGCGCCACTTGAAGGCGTCGAAGCCGAGCTCGTCGCGCAGCTGCACCAGCCGGCGCGCCTCCTCGGCCGGGGAGATGTCGCGGCGCATGGAGGACGCATAGGCACGCAGGCGCCGCGGCTTGCCGCCGAGCAGCTCGACCACCGGCTTGCCGGCGAGCTTGCCGTGCAGATCCCACAGCGCGGTGTCGAGCCCGGCGAGCGCGCGGCAGCGATAGCTGCCGGGAAACTTGTGCTCGCGCTCCTCGACACGGGTGATGAGCGCTTCGATGTCGAGGGCGTTGGCGCCGAGGGTCCAGGGAGCCACCTGGCGGTGGAACACCGCCGCGGTGATGTCGGCGTTGTAGGTCGAGGTCTGGCCCCAGCCGACCGCACCGCTGTCGGTGGTGAGCCGCACGAAGCACACGAACTGGTTGGCGAAGGTCTCGAGGCTGGCGATTTTCACGTCCACGGCAGCGAGTAGGTCTTCAGGTTGGTGAAGCTCTTCATCGCTTCCTGGACGCCTTCCTTGTAGCCGAGGCCGGAGTCCTTGATGCCGCCGAACGGGGTGAGCTCCAGGCGGTAGCCCGGGACCTCGCGCACGTTCACGCTGCCGACGTTGAGCTCCGCCACGAAACGCGTGATGTAGTCGAGACGGTTGGTGCACACCGCCGAGGACAGGCCGTAGGCGGTGGAGTTGGCGATGCGGATGGCATCGTCGAGGCTGCCGAAGGTGATGACCGGGGAAACCGGGCCGAAGGTCTCCTCCCTGACGAGGGGCATCTGCGGCTGCACCCGATCGAGCACCGTCGGGGAGTAGAGCGCCCCGGAGCGCACGTTGCCGTACAGCAGCCGCGCGCCCTGCGCAACCGCATCGTTGACGCGCTGCTCGCAGCTGCGCGCCGCGGCCTCGTCGATCACGGTGCCCATGTCGGTGTCGGGATCCATCGGGTCGCCGTAGCGGATGGCGCGCGACTTCTCGAGCAGCAACTCGGTGAAGCGCGCGGCGACCGACTCGTGCACCAGCATGCGCTTGACGGCCGTGCAGCGCTGGCCGGAATTCTTGTAGGAGCCCGCCGCGGCGAGCGTCGCCGCCTCCTCGAGGTCGGCGTCCTCCATGACGATGATCGGGTCGTTGCCACCGAGCTCGAGCACCTGGCGCTTGTAGACGGCCTTGGCGGCGATGTACTTGCCGACCGGCACGCCGCCGGTGAAGGTGATCAGGTCGACATCCGCGTGCGTCAGCAGCTCGTCCGCGATCTCGCCCGGGTCGCCGGTCAGCACGCTGAACATCTGCGGCGGCAACCCCGCCTCGTAGAGGATGTCCGCCAGGCGCAGTGCCGACAGCGGCGTCTTCTCCGAGGGCTTGAGCACCATGCGGTTGTTGCTGGCGATGCTGGGCGCGACCTTGTGGGCGACCTGGTTGAGGGGGTGATTGAAGGGCGTGATCGCCACGATCACCCCGAGCAGCGGCTCGCGCAGCGTGTAGACCTTGCGCCGCTTGCCGTGCGCAGTGAGGTCGCAGGAGAACACCTGGCCGTCGTCCTGCAGTGCGGCGTTGCCGGCGAACACGAACACGTCGCAGGCGCGACCCACCTCGTAGAGGGAGTCCTTCTTGCACAGGCCGCTTTCGGCGGTGATGAGGTCGGCGAGCTCCTCGGTGCGCGAGCGCAGCGCCGCCGCCGTCTGGTAGCAGATGCGATAGCGCTCATAGCGCGTCAGCGGTGAGCGAAAGGCACGCGCGACGCCGATCGCGCGGCGCACGTCATCGACCGATGCCTGGGCGACCGAGGCGATGACCGCGCCGGTGTAGGGATTGACCACCTCGCGGTGGCGCGCGGTGTCGACGCGCGCGCCGCCGATACGCAGCCCCTCCTGCAGCACGGGCGGGCGACGCGCCGCCCCACCGGCGGTGCCGGGCGCGCTAGCCGGCATGGTTCAGCACCCAGTCGAAGGCATCGAAATTGCGCCAGCGCCGATTCGTGTCGAGAGCGGCGATGCGGCGATTGAGCACCAGCGGCACCTGCTGCTCGGCGAGGCCGCCGTGCGAGCGCAGCGGGGCATCCAGTCCCGACAGATCGTGCTTCGCCGCGGCGCTGCCGAGTGCGACCGAGCGCTCCGAGACCACGACGAGATCGCCGATGCGGTCGGCGGGCAGCTCGAAGCGCACCGCCGCCTCGTGACGCGCCAGCACCACCTCGATGCCGCGCAGCGCGCTCAAACGTTGCGCGAGCGTGCGCGCATCGCTGCCGCCGGACAGGTACACCGTGGCGTAGGAGCCGAGCGCCCCGTGGTGCACGACGTACGGGTCAGTGATCGGCAGGATCACTCGCGCCCGGCCGGCACCGAGCCAGCCGTCCAGCAGGTCCTGCAGGTAGATGACGTTGGGACTGGCGTCGAGCCGCGTCTTGGCGTTCATGCCGTGGTCGGCGGTGAGCGCGATGCTGCAGCCGGCGTCCTCGAGCTGCGCGAGATAGCGGTCCATCATGTGGTAGAACGCGTTGGCTTCGGCCGTGCCGGGCGCATGCTTGTGCTGCACGTAGTCGGTGGTCGAGAGGTACATGACGTTGGCGCGGCGCGCCTGCATCAGCTTGACGCCGGCGGCGAACACGAACTCGGACAACGCCGCGCTGTAGACATCCGGCAGCGGCAGGCCGACCAGTGCCAGCACGCCCTCGATGCCGTGCTCGGCGCGGCTCGCCTGGTCGGCTTTCTCGGCGGAGAAACACATGCCGCGCAGCTGGTGACCGAGGAGCTTGCGCAGCTTGTCCTTCGCGGTCACCACCGCCACCTGGCAGCCCGCCTCGCCCAGCGCTGCGAGCAGTGTCGGTGCGCGCAGCCACTTCGGGTCGTTCATCATGACTTCGACGCCGTTCTCGACGTCGTACAGGTAATTGCCGCAGATGCCATGAACCGCCGGCGTCACGCCGGTGACGATCGACAGGTTGTTCGGGTTGGTGAAGCTCGGCATGACGCAGTCGGCGATCACCGCGCTGCCGCGCGCCAGCACCTGCCGCATCCACGGCATGTGCCCGCCGGCCACCGCCTGGGCGATGTAGTCCGGCTCGCAACCGTCGACGCACACCACCACCACGGGGCGCTCGGGCAGGCGGTAGGTGCGCCCGTTGACTTCGATGCTGCTCACCTTATCTTCTCCCGTTTGGTTCAGGCTGCGGCCCGCAGCTCCGCCAGCACCTTGCCGACCGCCTCGACCGCCCCGCCGATGCCGCGCTCGCCGAGCTGGCCCATGCAACCGACGCGGAAAGTCTCGACCGTCGTGAGCTTGCCGGGATAGAGGATGTAGCCGCGCGCCTTGACCGCGTTGTAGAAGCTCTGGAACGAGTAGCGCGGATCCTCCGGCGCGTAGAAGGTGACGATGATCGGCGCCTGGATGGCCGCGGGCAGGAAGCTCTTGAGTCCCAGGCGCGCCATGCCATCGATGAGCGTGCGGCAGTTGCCGGCGTAACGGGCGTGGCGCGCGCGCAGGGCGCCGTCTTCCAGGTACTGCGCGATCGCCGCATCGAAGGCGGCGACCACGTGAGTGGGCGGCGTGTAACGCCACTGGGTGGTCTTTTGCATGTAGACCCACTGGTCGTACAGGTCCATGGCGAGGGAATGGCTGTTGCCTTCCGCGCGCTCGAGCACCGCGCGGCGCGCGATGACGAAGCCCATGCCGGGAGGGCCTTCGAGGCACTTACCCGAGGCCGCGACCACCGCATCGAACGGCGTCGTGCGGGCGTCGATCTCGAGCGCGCCGAAGGAGCTCATGGCATCGACGATGAGTCCGCGGCCGTGGCGGGCGACCACCTGGGCGATCTGTGCCAGTGGGTTGAGAATGCCCGTGCTGGTCTCGCAATGCACCAGCGCGACGTGCGTGATCGAGCCGTCCGCAGCGAGCGCACGCTCGATATCGGCGGGGCTCACCTGCACGTTCTCCGCATAATCGATGGTGGTCAGCCGGCGGCCGAGCACCCGGCAGATGCGCGCGATCCTCTGGCAGTAGGCGCCGTTCTGCGGCACCAGCACATGAGCGCTGCGCGGAGTGAGCGTGCCGATCGCCGCCTCAACAGAGAATGTGCCGCTGCCCTGCAGCGGGACGCACTCGTGGGTGCCGCCGGCGTGCACGATCTGCAGCAGTCGCTCGCGGATGCGCCCGGTGATGCTGTTGAAGTCCGCATCCCAGGAGCCCCAGTCGCGCAGCATCGCCTGCCTGGTGCGCAACGACGTCGTCAGCGGTCCGGGGGTCAGCAGATACGGTTCGCTGCTCATCGGCGTGTCGGCTCCCTCAAGGTTCGAAGCACCAGAAGCGCTTGAAAGTCTAGCGTCTATCTGTAAACTGTCAACAGTTGACAATTCCATGGCAGGATCACGCCCGATGAACGTCGCCACACCGCGCACCGCACTCGAGCTGCTGCGCTCGAGCTCGCTCCCCGCGCTCGTGCAGGCGGAGATCGAGCAGCTGATCCTGCACGGGGAGTTGTCGGTGGGCCAGCGCCTCAACGAGAGCGAGCTGGCGGTGCGCTTCGGCACCAGCCGCGGGCCGGTGCGCGAAGCACTGCGGGCACTGGAAGAGTGCGGCCTGGTGCGCGCGGAGAAGAACCGCGGCGTGTTCGTGCGGGACATTTCCGTGGCCGAGGCGGACGAGATCTACGACGTGCGCGAAGTGCTCGATGAGCTGATCGGGCAGCGCGTGGCGGCGCAGGCAACCCCGCAGCGGGTCGCCGCGCTGCAGGAGGCGCTCGCCGAGATGCAGGCGGCGACGGTCGGCGGTGACGTCAAGCGCTACCACGCCGTCAACCTGCGCTTCCACGACATGCTGGTGGAGTTCGCCGGCAATTCGCGGCTGTGCGAGATCTACCGGCTGCTGACCAAGGAATTGCTGCTGTTTCGGCTGCGCGGCCTGCAGGACGGCGGCGGATTTGCCGTCTCGGTGCGCGAGCACAAGGCGGTGGTCGCCGCCATCGCCGCGCGCGATGCGCTGCGGGCGGGGCGGCTGCTGCGCCAGCACGCGGCCGCGAGCCGCGCGCGCATGCACAAGGCGGCCGCAGGCCGCTAGTCGCGCGCCGCCGGGAGCGTGCCGCGCAGCGCGCCGCGCAGCGCGTAGGCGCCGACCATGACTGCGGCGCTGGCGAGCCCGAACACGAGCGGCACGCGCTGCTCGGGGATGATCCCCATCGCAGCGAGGATCGCGAACATACCGATGATCGTGAGGCGCGTCAGCCAGGGGTAACCCCACATGCGGATGCGCAGCCGCTCGGGAGCCTCACGCTCGAGGCGCCGGCGCAGTCGCAGCTCGCTGAAGGCGATCAGCACGTAGACGAAGATCGCCACCGTGCCGTAGGAATTGACCAGAAATGCGAACACCCGCTCGGGGGAGACGTAGCTCATCACCACCGTCGCGTAGCCGAAGGCCGTACTGGCGAGGATCGCGGCCACCGGTACGCCGCGCGCATCGAGCCGTGCCAGCGCCGGCGGCGCGTCGCCGCGGCGCGCGAGTGCCATGAGCATGCGCGAGGAGGCGAACAGGCCGGAGTTCAGCGCTGACAGCACCGCGGTCAGTATCACCAGGCTCATGAGGGTCACCGCCGCCGGAATCTTCAGCGCCTCCATGACGCTGACGTAGGGGCGCGCCATGCGCGCCGCGTCGTTCCACGGCACGATGGCGACCACCAGGAAGATCGAGCCGATGTAGAAGATCAGCACGCGCCACACCACCGACTGAGTGGTGGCCGCGACCGCTTTCTCAGGCTCGGCGGATTCGGCCGCCGCGATGGTCACGATCTCGGCGCCAAAGTAAAAGCCGGTGGCGGCGACCGCGCCGGTGAGCACCGGGATGATGCCGTTGGGCATGAAGCCGCCGTCGGCGGTCAGGTGCGGCAGGCCGCCGGCGGTGCCCGGCCAGGCACCCAGGGCGTACGCCGCCCCGGCGCACAGGAAGGCGATGATCGCGGCGACCTTGATCGAGGCGAACCAGAACTCCGCCTCGCCGTACGAGCGCACCGACAGCAGGTTGACGATGGTGAAGAGGCTCATGAGGGCGAGCGTGAACTGCCACGGCGCGACCGACGGCCACCAGATGCCGAGCAGCTTCGCGCCTGCGACCGCCTCCATGGCGACCACGATCACCCAGAAATACCAGTACATCCAGCCGGTGAGAAAGCCCGCCAGCTCCCCGAGCGCCAGGCGGTTGTATTCGTAGAAGCCGCCGACCGCCGGGTGCGCGACCGCCATCTCCCCGAGCATGCGCATCACCAGCACCACCAGCGTGCCGGTGAGGGCGAAGGAGATGACCGCGGCCGGCCCGGCGGCAGCGATCACCACGCCGCTGCCGACGAACAGGCCCGCGCCGATGACGCCGCCGAGCGCGATCATCTCCATGTGGCGCCGCCGCAGCGAGCGGCGCAGCCCGGAAGGCACCGGGTCCGCCGTCGCCGTCAGCGCCTGCTCTGTGGCCATCGGTGGGTGGTCCGCGTTGCGTGAGCTACACGTAGTTGCGGTACTTCTCGAGGTAGCGGATCGGCTTCGACAGTGCGTCGCGGCGGAAGGGGTCGCCGAGCTCCTGCGTCACCATCATCTCGAGCACCGTCGTCTTGCCGTCGCTCTGCGAGCGCGCCGCGGTGCGCACCGCCGGCTCGATGTCGGCGAGGCGCTCGACGGTGATGCCCTCGCAGCCGAAGGCGCGTGCCACCCCCGCCCAGCTGGGGTTCTCGAGGTTGACGCCCTGATAGCGGCGCGAATAGAAGTCGACGTGATTTTTCTTTTCCGCGCCCCACTGCTCGTTATTGAACACCACCACGGTGACGCCGATGCGCTCGCGGGCACAGGTGAGCAGCTCGTTGAGGCTGATGCCCCAGGCGCCATCGCCGACGTAGGCGAACGCCGGGCGTGTCGGTGCGGCGAGCTTCGCGCCGCAGATCACCGGGAAGGCATAGCCGCAGTTGCCGAAGCTCATCGCGGCGAACATCGAGCGCGGCTTGTCGAAGCGCAGGTATGAATTGGCGACCGAGCAGATGTTGCCGATGTCCGTGGACACCATGGCATCCGCAGGCAGCGCCTGCTCCAGCGCCCGCAGCATCTCGCGCGGGTGCATGTGCTGCGAGTTCGCCGCGACCTCGAGCGAGTAGGGGTCGCGCTCGTGCGTCCAGGCGGACAGCTCGGCTTCCCAGGCGGACTTTTCCGCGGCGATGCGCTTGAGGCGCGCGGCGCGGCCGGCCGCCCCGGCGAGCGGCCGGCCGGCAAGCAGAGCGATGAGCGCCGCGGCCGCAGCCCGCGCATCGCCGTGGATGCCCACCGAGATCGGCTTCACCAGTCTGAGCATGCGCGCGTCGCTGTCGATCTGGATCACCTGCGCCTGCTGCGGCCAGTAGTCGAGCCCGTGCTGCGGCAGCGTGCCGAACGGCCCGAGCCGCGTGCCGAGCGCGAGCACCACGTCCGCCTGGGCGAGCAGCTTCATGGCGGCCTTCGAGCCCTGGTAGCCGAGCGGCCCGGCGGCCAGCGCGTGCGAGGCGGGGAAGGAATCGTTGTGCAGGTAGCTGTTGCACACCGCAGCCCCCAGCAGCTCCGCCAGCCCGATCGCTTCCGCCGTAGCAGCGGCGTTGATCACCCCGCCGCCCGCGACGATCACCGGGAAGCTCGCCCCGGCCAGCAGTGCGGCGGCGCGCTCGAGCGCCGCCGCATCGCCGGCTCCCGGCACGATGCGCAGCGGCGCGGCGATCGCCGCCTCGATCTCGCCGTAGAAGAAGTCGCGCGGGATGTTGAGCTGCGCCGGCCCCAGCTCGAGCATGGCGCGATCGAAGCAGCGCGCCGCGATCTCCGCCATGCGCTTGGGATTGTTGACGTGGCCCTGGTACTTGGTGATGCGTGAGAAGATCGGCAGCTGCTCGGTCTCCTGGAAGCCGCCGAGCCCCAGGGTCATCGAGCCGGTCTCCGGGGTGATGAACACCACCGGTGAGTGCGCCCAGTAGGCCGCCGCCACGCCGGTCACGAAGTTGGTGACGCCCGGGCCGTTCTGCGCGATGCATACCCCGTGACGCCCGGAGGCGCGTGCATAGCCGTCGGCCATGTGGATCGCGCCCTGCTCGTGCGCCACCGGCACGAAACGGATGCCGGCCGCGGGGAAGATATCGAGCGCGTCCATGAACGCCGAGCCGACGATGCCGAACACGTGTGTGACGCCGTTGGCGGCGAGCGTCTCAACCAGAGCTTCCGAGGGGCCCATCTTCTGTGGCGGGTTCATGCGTACGGCTCCGCGCGCGGTGGTTCAGGCAAACGGCAGAAATAGTCTTTACACTATAACGCGAGTGCGCCGCACCCGCTTAAGCGGCACCCGGAGATCGACATGGAAATGACGCTCGAGAAACTGGAACGCCACTGGATGCCGTTCACCAGCAATCGCGATTTCAAGCGCCAGCCGCGCATGTTCGTGCGCGCGAGCGGCATGCACTACTTCGATCCGGCGGGCCGGGAGATTCTCGATGGCAGTTCGGGACTGTTCTGCTCGCCGGCCGGCCACTGCCGCCCCGAGATCGCCGCGGCGGTCGCCGAGCAGCTGCACACGCTCGACTACACGCCCAGTTTCATGCGCGGTCATCCGGGTGCGTTCGTGCTCGCCGACCGCGTCGCCGCGCTCACCCCGCGCGGCCTCGATCACGTGTTCTTCTGCAACAGCGGCTCGGAAGCGGTCGACACGGCGATGAAGGTCGCGCTCGCCTATCACCTCGCCCGCAACGAGGGGCAGCGCAGCTATTTCGTGGCCCGCGAGCGCGCCTACCACGGCGTGAACATCGGCGGCACCGCACTGAGCGGCATGGTGCGCAACCGCGACACCTACGGCGCGCTGCTGCCGGGCGTGCTGCACCTGCGCCATACGCTGCTGCCGGAGAATCGGCTGACGCGCGGCATGGGCCGCGCGGGAGCGGAGCTGGCGGATGACCTGCTGCGCTTCGTCAACCTGGTGGGCGAGAAGCGCATCGCGGCGGTATTCGTCGAGCCGATCGCCGGCTCCACCGGGGTGATCGTTCCGCCGCACGGTTATCTCGAGCGGCTGCGCGAGATCTGCGACCGCTACGGGATCCTGCTGGTGTTCGATGAGGTGATCTGCGGCTTTGGCCGCACCGGTGCGGCGTTCGCCGCGAACTCCTTCAACGTGACGCCCGACATCATGACCATGGCGAAGGCGCTCACCAACGGCGCGCAGCCGATGGGGGCGGTGGCGGTGCGCACCAGCATCTATCGCACCATCGTCGATGCCGCCCCGGACGGCGCACCGGAATTCTTCCACGGCTACACCTACTCGGCGCACCCGGCGGCCTGCGCCGCGGGCCTCGCCACGCTCGAGATCTACGAGCGCGAGCAGCTGTTCGCGCGCGCGCGCGAGCTCTCCGGGTACTTCCTCGACAAGATGTTCGCGCTGCAGGATCTCGCCGCGGTCAACGACGTGCGCGGCTATGGACTGCTGGCCGGCATCGAGCTCAAGCCCGGCAAGGCGCCCGGGGCGCGCGGCGGGGAGCTGCAGGCGAAACTGTTCGACCGCGGGCTGCACGTGAAGACCACCGGCGACAACGCGATCATGGCGCCGGCGTTCATCGCCACGCACGCCGACATCGACCTCATGAGCTCGATACTGCGCGACGCCATCGCCGAGTACTGAAGCTCACCGTGGCGAGCCTTCCTGCGCACGCCGGTGTCGTGATCATCGGCGGCGGCATCGTCGGCTGCAGCGTCGCCTACCACCTCGCCAAACGCGGCTGCCGCGACGTGCTGCTGCTCGAGCGCCGCAAGCTCACCTGCGGCACCACCTGGCATGCGGCGGGCCTCGTCGGGCAGCTGCGTGCGACGCACGGTCTCACCCGCCTGGCGCAGTACACGACCGGGCTGTACGCCGGGCTCGAGCGCGAGACCGGGCAGGCGACCGGCTTCAGGCAGGTCGGCTCGATCGCGGTGGCGGCGAGCGAGGCGCGGCTCGAGGAGCTCAAGCGCGGGGCCTCCATGGGCCGCTGTTTCGGGCTCGAGGTGCAGGAGCTCTCCCCGGGTGAGGCGCAGGAGCGCTGGCCGCTGCTCGCCACCGACGGGGTGGTCGGCGCGGTGTACCTGCCGAAGGACGGCCAGATCAATCCGGTCGACACCACCCAGGCGCTCGCGCGCGGCGCGCGCCAGGCGGGCGTACGCATCATCGAGGACGTTCGCGTGACCACGATCCGCACCGAGCACGGGCGCGTCACCGGCGTGGTGACCGAGGAGGGCGCGCAGGTGCGCGCCGACATCGTGGTGAACTGCGCCGGCATGTGGGCGCGCGAGGTCGGCGGCTGGGCCGACGTGAGCGTGCCGCTGCACGCCGCCGAGCATTTCTACATCGTCACGCAGCCGATCCCCGGGCTCGCCCCGGGTGTGCCGGTGCTGCGCGATGCCGATGCGTGCTCCTATTTCAAGGAGGACACCGGGAAGCTCCTGGTCGGATGGTTCGAGCCGCGCGCCAAGCCATGGGGCACGCACGGCATACCCGCGGGCTTTGCTTTCGACCAGCTGCCGGCCGACCTGGCGCACATCGAGCCGTTGTTCGCCGCCGCCATGCGCCGCGTGCCGGCGCTCGAGTCGGCCGGCGTGCAGGTGTTCTTCAATGGCCCCGAGAGCTTTACCCCCGATGATCGCTACCTGCTCGGCGAGGCGCCCGAGGTACGCGGCATGTACGTCGCGGCCGGGTTCAATTCCATCGGCATCCAGTCGGCGGGCGGTGCCGGCAAGGTGCTGGCCGACTGGATCGTCGACGGGCATCCGCCGTCGGACCTGTGGGACGTCGACATCCGTCGCTGCATGCCGTTCCAGCGTAACCGGCGCTACCTGCACGACCGTACGGTCGAGTCACTCGGGCTGCTGTACGCCATGCACTGGCCGTTCCGGCAGGCGGAAAGCGCGCGCGGGGTGCGCAAGTCCGTGCTGCACGATCGCCTCGCCGCCGCCGGCGCGTGCTTCGGCGAGGTCGCAGGCTTCGAGCGCGCCAACTGGTTCGCCACCGACGGCGCGCCGCCGCGCTACCAGTACAGCTACGGGCGCCAGAACTGGTTCGCGCAGTCCGCCGCCGAGCATCGCGCGGTGCGCGAGCGGGTCGGGCTGTTCGATCAGTCCTCGTTCGCCAAGTTCGTGCTCAAAGGCAGCGATGCGGCGCGGGTTCTCGGGCGCATGTGCGCCGGCGACGTCGACGTGCCCGTCGGCCGCCTCGTCTACACGCAGTGGCTGAACGAGCGCGGCGGCATCGAGGCGGACGTCACCGTCACGCGCGAAGCGCAGGACGCCTACCTCATCGTCAGCTCGTGCGCCACGCAGACGCGCGACTTTCACTGGCTCACCCGCAGCATTGCGCCAACGGCGCAGGCGGTGGCCGTCGATGTGTCCTCGGCGTATGCGGTGCTCGGTCTCATGGGACCGCGCAGCCGCGAGCTGCTCGCGACGCTCAGCGACACGGACCTCGGCACCGCGGCGTTCCCGTTCGCGACCTCGCGCGTCATCGATCTCGGCTACGCGCGCGTGCGCGCCAGCCGCATCACCTATGTCGGCGAGCTCGGCTACGAGCTGTACGTGCCGACCGAATTCGCACAGTCGGTTTACGACGTGATCGTGGCGGGGGGGCAGGCGTTCGGTCTGCAGCTGGCCGGCTACCACGCGCTCAACAGCCTGCGCATCGAAAAGGCCTACCGCCACTGGGGCCACGACATCTCGGACGAGGACACCCCGCTCGAGGCGGGGCTGCAGTTCGCCGTCGCCTGGGACAAGCCGGGCGGCTTCGTCGGCCGCGAGGCGCTGCTCGAGCAGCGCGCCGCGGGCGTGCGCCGCCGCCTGGTGGCGCTGGCGCTCGAGCGGCCCGATCGACTCCTCTACCACAACGAGCCGATCTGGCGAGACGGCCAGCTGGTCGGGCGCGTCTGCTCGGGGATGTTCGCGCACACGATCGGCGCGGCGCTCGGTCTGGGCTACGTCGCCCGGGACGATGGGCCGGCGGATGCCGCGTGGATTGCGGCCGGCCGCTACCAGGTGGAGGTCGCCGGCGAGCGCCTGGCGGCACGCGTGTCGTTGCGGCCGTTCTACGATCCGGCGGGCGAGCGGGTCAAGTGTTGAGCGCCATGCACCGGCCGTGAAGTCGCAGGCACGCGTCGTCGTCATCGGTGGCGGTGCGGTTGGCTGCAGCGCGCTCTACCACCTGGCGCGGCTCGGGTGGACCGACGCGGTGCTGCTCGAGCGCGACGAGCTCACCGCCGGCTCTACCTGGCACGCAGCCGGCAACTGCCCGAACTTCTCCACCTCGTGGAGCATCCTGCGGCTGCAGCGCTACTCCACGCTGTTGTACGCGCGCCTGGCGCAGCAACCCGGCCACCCGATCGACTACCACGTGACCGGAAGCATCCGGCTGGCGCACAGCGCGCAGCGGGTCGATGAGTTTCGCCACGTCGCCGCCCAGGCGCGCGCGCAGGGCATCGAATTCGAGCTGCTGTCGCCGCTGGAGATCCGCGCGCGCCATCCGTTCATCGCGACCGACGGTATCCGGCTCGGCCTGTGGGATCCGTACGACGGCGACATCGATCCTGCGCAGCTGACGCAGGCGCTCGCCCGCGGCGCGCGCGAGCTCGGCGCCACGATCTGCCGGCGGGCGCGCGTCACGGCAATCCGCCGCCTGCCGCAGGGCGGCTGGCGCCTCGAGACAACGGCGGGGACGATCGATGCCGAGTACGTCATCAACGCGGCGGGCTACCGCGGTGGCGAGGTGGCCGCGATGATCGGCGAGTACCTGCCGGTGGTGACGCTGTCGCATCAGTACCTGTTAACCGAGGACGTTCCCGAGCTCGTTTCACGCGGCGCGGCGCGCCTGCCGCTGCTGCGCGACCCGGACGTGAGCTACTACCTGCGACAGGAGCGGCACGGACTGCTGCTCGGGCCGTACGAGCGCGAGGCGCGCGCCCACTGGCTGGACGGGCTGCCCGAGGAGTTCGCGCAGCAGCTGTTTGCCGATGATCTCGGCCGCCTCGAGTCCTACATCGCGGCGGCGTGCGCGCGCGTGCCGATCTTAGGTTCAGTCGGGGTGAGGCGCGTCATCAACGGGCCGATCCCCTACGCTCCGGACGGCAATCCGTTGATCGGTCCTGCGGCCGGGGCGCCTGATTTCTTTCACTGCTGCGCGTTCAGCTTCGGCATCGTGCAGGCCGGCGGGGCGGGGCGGGTGATTGCCGAGTGGCTGGTCAACGGTGAGCCGGACTGGGACGTGTGGCCGCTCGACTGCCGGCGCTACCTGTCGTTCGCCGACCGCAGCTACGCGCTGGCCAAGGCGCTCGAGACCTATCAGAACGAATACGCCGTGGCGTACCCGCAGGAGGAACGTCCGGCGGGGCGCCCGGCGCAGACCTCACCGCTCTACGCACGCCTCGCACAAGCCGGCGCGGCATTCGGGGCGCGGGGCGGCTGGGAGCGCGCGGTGTACTACGCGCGCCCCGCTGACCCGGAAGGAGCGGAAGTGTCGTTCCGCCGGCCGCACTGGCACCACGCGGTAGCGCGCGAGTGCGCCGCCGTCGCAAGCGCCGTCGGCGTGCTCGACATGCCGGGCTTCGGCCGGTTCGAAGTGTCGGGCGAGGGTGCCGCCGCGTGGCTCGATCACCTGATTACCGGGCGGCTGCCGCGCGAGGGTCGCACAGCGCTCGGCTACCTGTGCTCGGCGCGCGGCGGCATCGTCGCGGAGCTGACGGTGTCACACCTGCCGGGCGGGCGATTCTGGCTCATGGGCGCTGCGGCCGCCGAGCGCCACGACGAGGACTGGCTCACCGGCCACCTGTCGCAGCAGCACGGCACGGTCAGTCTCGCGAACCTCACCACGCGCTACGGCGCGCTCATCCTCGCCGGGCCGCGCTCGCGGGCGCTGCTCGAGCGGGTCAGCAGCGCGGACTTCTCGAACGCCACCTTCCCGTGGCTCGCGGCGCGCACGATCAGCGTCGGCGCGATCGAGGTGCTCGCCCTGCGGGTGAGTTACGTCGGCGAGCTCGGCTGGGAGCTGCACGTGCCCGTCGCGCAGTTGGCCAGCGTGTACGAGGCGCTGCTCAGCGCCGGCGGCGACTTAGGGCTCGTACACTTCGGCCTTTATGCGGTGGAGAGCCTGCGCCTGGAGAAGTGCTACCGCAGCTGGAAAGCGGACTTGAGCAGCGAGTACAGCCCGCTCGCCGCCGCGCTCGATCGCTTCGTCGATCTCGACAAGCGCACGCCCTTTCTCGGGCGCGAGGCGCTGCGCCGCGAGGCGAACGCGGGTCCGAGAGAGCGCTTCGTGCCGCTGCTCGTCGATGCCGCCGATGCCGACGCGGCTGCGATATCGGTCGTGCACCGCGGCGCTGAGGCGGTGGGTCTGGTGACCTCCGGAGGCTACGGCTACCGACTGAAGCGCAGCATCGCGCTCGCGTACGTGCGCCGCGATCTGTGCGTGCCCGGCACGGCGCTCGAGGTGGAGATTCTCGGCGAGCGCCGCGGGGCGGTGGTCGCCCGCGAGCCGCTCTACGATCCGGACAACCTGCGCCTGCGCGCCTGAGCGCGTCAGCCGGCGTGCGCATCCCGCAGCTTTTGGGGCGAACTTCCGGTCACGTGCGCGCCGCCCGCGTCAGCTTAGCCGCAAGCGCTGCGTTCGGGCGCCGTTCCGCCGCCCGCGATGACGTAGCGGGAACGGGTGCAGCCTGCGATTCGCGTTTCCCCGATCGCGGCATCTTGCACAGGTGCACTCGCGACCCGCATCATTGCGGCTGCACCGGGGAGGGATACACACGCGCCGCTCGCGATTTTGCGGCGTCCCAGTCAGGGTGACCGCATGACCAGGAAAATCCTCTGCGTGCTTGCGACGCTGGTGCCGCTCGCAGGATCGACATCGGCAATTGCGCAAGTCTCCGCACCGCCCCCGGCCAGTGTACCGCCGGCCAATTACCCGCCGCCGCCGCCGGCCAATGTGCCACCGGTCAATTCCCCGCCACCGCCGCCGGCCAGTGTGCCACCGGCCAATTCCCCGCCACCGCCACCGGCCAATGTGCCGCCGGCCATTGTGCCGCCGGCCAATCCACCGCCGCCTCAGGCGCCTCCGAACTAGGTGCCGCGGCCCAGCGCAGTTACAGCGCGCTTCAGTTGCCCAACGGGGTGCCGACGCTCAGCGTGAGCGCCGCCGCGAGCGCTGCGCCCGTCATCTTCGCGCCCCCCTCGATGCGCACGGTGCGCAGCTCGAGTCGCCCGCCCTGCGCGGCCACCTCGATGCTCTGCTCGCCGATGGCGCAGACCTCTCCCGGCTTGCCGCTGACCGCGCCGAAGGTTCGCGTGCGGTGTTTTGCGGTTTCGTAGATGCGCACGCGGCTGCCCTTGATGGTGGTCCATGCGCCGGGGGCCGGGTCGCAGCCGCGAATCAGGTTATAGATGTGATCGGCGTGCGCGTGCCAGTTGATCTGCGCTTCCGCATCGCGACACCAGCCCTCGTAGGTGGCCAGCTCCTCGCGCTGGGGGGTCTCCTGGTGGCGGCCGGCGACCACCAGCTCGGCCGCCTCCAGCAGCGCCTCGACGCCGAGCGGGAACAGGTGATTGAAATAAACGCTGCCGAGCGTGTCGTCCGGACCGATGTCGACCGTCTTCTGCAGGATGATCGGACCTTCGTCGAGGCCCTCGGTCGGACGGAAGATGGTGAGCCCGGTCTGCGCATCTCCCTTGATGAGCGGCCAGTTGATCGAGCTCGGCCCGCGGTAACGCGGCAGCAGCGAGGGGTGGTATTGGATCGTGCCGTGCCTGGGCACGCTGATGAAGTTGTGCGGTACGAACTGCACCACGTAGGCCATCACTGCAAGATCCACCCCGAGCGCGCCGATGGCCGCGGTGGCCTCCGCAGTCTTCAGTGACGGCAGCTGGAACAGCCGCAGGCCGCGCTCCTCGGCCGCCGCGCGCAACGGATCGGGCTTGGCGCCCGGCTTCTCCGGCGCGCAGAACACGCCGGCGACCGTGGCGCCGCGGGCGAGGAACGCCTCGAGCGCGCTCTTGCCGAATGCCTGTTGTCCGATGATGGCGATTCGCATACGTCAAGCGAACACTACCTCACCAGCCGACTGCCTCGCCATCCTTCCTGAAATCCGAACCGGCGCGGAAGTAGCCGTGCGCCGGATCGCCGCCGACCATGATGATCTGGCTGCCGCCCATGCCTTCCCCGTCGACGGCCCGCACGGTGTGCCCCATGGCGGCGAGCTTTGCCCCGACGAGATCGTAGAGCGGGGTCTCAAGACTCAGCACGTTCGGCACCTGGCTGTGCCTGAATCGCGCCATATCAGTCGCCGCCTGGAGGTTGGCGCCAAGATCGAACAGATTGACGAGCAGCTGCGCGTGACCCTGCGCCTGCATGTCCCCGCCCATCAGGGTGACGGTCATGAGCGGGGCACCGTCGCGCACCACGAAACCCGCCGAAAGGGTGTTGAAGGGTCGCTTGTGAGGCGCGATGACGTTGGGACTCGAAGGATCGAGCGTGAACAGCGCCCCGCGGTTGTGCAGCACGAACCCGTAGCCGGGAATCGTGATGCCGGAGCCGAACCCTTCGTAGTTGCTGTTGACCCACGAGACCATGTTGCCTTCGGCATCGGCGGTCGAAAGCACGATGGTGCCGCCGGAGAGCTCGGCATTGCCGCGCGGGCCGGGCGTCGAGGCGTGCTGCGGATCGACCTTCCTGCAGAGCGACGCCGCGTGCTGTGCCGACAGCAGCTCGCTCACCGGGACGGCGACGAAGTCCGGATCGGCGTTGTAGCGATAAAGATCGGCGTAGGCGAGCTTCTTGGCCTCAACCAGCAGATGCCAGTACTGCGCATTGGCGGGTCCGAGCGCGGCGAGCGTCTGGTGCGGCAGCCACTGCGGCACGCACGTCTGCAGGATATTGAGCAATTCGTCCGCCGCCCATGCCTGCGAGGGTGGCGGCAGCTCGAGGATCTCGTAACCGTGATAGTGAACGCGCGCCGGCTCGACCCATTCGCCGTGGTAGCCGGCGAGGTCCGCGAGCGTCATGGTGCCGCCGAGCGCGCTCGATCGGGCGACGATCGCCCGCGCGATCTCGCCCTTGTAGAAGACATCGGCACCGTGCGCCTGCAGCAGCCGCAACGTACGTGCCAGGTCGGGGTTGCTGAATATCTGCCCGGGCGAGACCGGCTGCCCGTTCGGGTACCAGGTCTTCACCGATTCCGGGTCGAGCTGCGTGCAGCAGCCCTTGAGCGGCAGCGCCTTGGGGAGCTGCCACTCAGCGGCGATACGCTCGGAAACCGGAAAGCCGTCCTGCGCGTAGCGCGCGGCAGGCTCGAGAACCTCCTTGAAGGTGAGCCTGCCGAAGCGCCTGAGCACCGCTTCCCAGCCCCACACCGCGCCGGGCACCGTCACCGGGAGGATTCCGTAGGAGGGCATCCCCGAGCTCGGTCCCCAGTTGCGCGGGTCGGCGTGGTAGCCGAGCTCGTTCAGGTGCGCGAGCGTCGCGCCGCTGGGTGCCGTGCCGCTCGAGTTGAGTACGTAGACGCGGTGATCCCTGGCGATATAGATGAGGGCGAACATGTCGGACGCCACGCCGACGCTCATCGGCTCCACCAGACTCAACACGCCGGCGGTCGCCACGGCGGCGTCCACCGCATTGCCGCCCTGCCTGAGCACCTGCAGGCCGGCTTGCGCGGCCAGCGGCTGGCTCGTGACCACCATGCCGTGCGTGGCCATCACCTCGGAGCGGGTTTGTGCCGGCCACCCTTGCGCGCGCACACCCCGCACGGCGGCGCAGAAGGCCGGTTGCGGCGTGTCGGTACACGCGGCAACGAACGGCGCAGGCGCCTGTGAGCCGGCCGGCGTTGCGGCGAGCGCGGCCGCCAGGCACGCGGCGGTGGCGATGATCCTCGGCGTCGGCATCACTGGCGGTTGCCTCGAGTGTGCGCGCCTGCCGTCACGGTGGTGAATGCAGGTCGGAACCGGGCACGCGCTTCATGATCACCTCATTGTACTTGTGCAGCTCGCGCACCTGCGACACCCGGCCGCTGGGGTCCCGCACGAATACCATCATGTGGATGCTGCCCTGCTGGAAGAAGACGAGCGGCGCGAGCGGGATCAGCCGTGTCGCGCTCGCCGGGTCCTTGCCGCCGAACAGCGCGCCATCGCGCAGCCACACGTGATAACCGGAAGTCGCCTTCTCGCTCAGGCGATACTCCCCGGTCAGCCCCGGCCAGCCACTGGTATCCACCTCGATCGGCGCGAGGTCCCGCGGCACGACCGTGACCTGCATCGCCACCGCCAGCCAGCCGTCGCCGCCGCGCCGATACACGTCCGTCTCGACGTAGGTGGTTTGCAGCTGCTGGTCGAATACGTTCTCCGACTCATCGAGCCAATAGTGCACGACGGCAGCCTGTGCACCGAGCATCCGCACCGTCAGGCCGCGCACCTTGATGCGACCGCTCGAGCCCGCCGGCAGCGGCTGCAGGTCGCGCAAGAATCTGTCCTTGTCGAGGACATCGCCGTCCTCGTTCGTAATGGTGCAGGCGACATCGAGCGTGCGCTCCCAGATCTCTCTCCGGCCGTCCGCTACGGCATCCCAGAGCGCCTGGGTCCGCGACTGAAACCACGGCGTGGCGTCATCGGGGAGCGTCGCGGCAGGGCAGCTCGCACACAGGCACAGCCCGAGCAGCGCGCCGCCGCGGATCGTTGTCATGGTCCTGGTCAGTTTCATGGTAGGCCCTTTCGGTTTAGCGCAGCGCGAGTCGCCACAGCGAGGTGAGCTCGGCGGCTCGCGCCGCATGCAGCGGGTCGCTCTCGTCGGCGGTGCGCGGATGTGTCGGCCGCAGATCGCTGCGGCCCACCACCTGCAAGCCCGCCGCGTCGAAGGCGGCGAGCAGCTGCGCTCGCGTGCGCAGGCCGAGGTGCTCGGCAAAGTCGGAGAGAATCAGCCAGCCCTCGCCCCCGGGCTCGAGGTGCGCGGGCAGGGCGGCGAGGAACCCGTACAGCATGCGGCTCGCGGGGTCGTAGATCGCGCGCTCGAGGGAGGAGCTCGGGCGCGCCGGAATCCACGGCGGGTTGCACACCACGAGCGCCGCCTTTCCGGCGGGGAAAAGGTCCGCCGCCACGAGCTCGACGTGCGCCGCCAAGCCGAGGCGCACCAGGTTGTCGCGCGCGCAGGCGAGTGCGCGCGGATCCAGCTCGGTGGCGATCACCCGCCGGATGCCGCGCCGCGCGAGCACGGCGGCCAGCACTCCGGTGCCCGTGCCGATATCGAAGGCTACGCCGGCCGACGTCAGCGCGGCTGGCAGCGGTGCGCCGGCGAGCAGCTCAACGTACTCGGAGCGAATCGGGGCGAACACCCCGTAGTGCGGATGGATGCGAGCGCCGATCGCCGCAACCTCGATACCGCGCGTGCGCCATTCGTGCGCGCCGATGATTCCCAGCAACTCGCGCAGCGAGGTGACCGAGGGCGCCTCCCCGGGACCGTAGGCTTCCGCGCACGCCTGGCGGATGTCGGGCGCACGGCGCAAGGCAATGCCGTAGTCCTCCCCGAGCATCACCAGCAGTGCCGCGAGCGTGCGCGCCCGCTGTGAGCGCGCCTGGCGGTAGCGGTGAAAGGCTGCGGCCGGGGAGACGGGCGTCGGGGATGCGGCGACCTGCGCGGACGGTTGCGGGCGCCGGTCGGCGCGCGTCGCCAGCGCTACGAGCATCTGCCGTGCGTTCTGGAAGTCGCCGCGCCACAACAGCCCGGTCCCCTGGCAGGCGAGGCCGTAGGCCTCGTCGGCGCTCAACTGATCATCGGCAATCACGACACGCCGCGGGGGTGGCGCACCGTTCTCCGAGCGCCAGCGCGCGCCGTGCGCCTCGCCGCCCTCGGTCCAATGAACGATCGGGTTGGCGTTCACGCCGCGAGCGTAGCGCAGATCGACCCGGTAGCCGGGGCTGTCTGCGAGGGCGCAGACTTGCGGCCATGCTCAAGAGCGGTCGTGTCGCGGGGATCGTGCTACTCATCTCGGCCTGCGTCGGTGCGGCATCCGCAGCGCCGAACCCGTGCGCGACGATCCGGCAACTGTGCGAGGACGCCGGCTTCGTGCAAGGTGCGGTGCAGAGCGGCAACGGCCTGCAGCGCGACTGCATCCAGCCGCTGGTGCGCGGAACCCGCCAACCAGGCGCAGCCAGCCGGCCACTGCCGCGCGTGGATCCGCAGGTGTTGGCGGCGTGTCGGGCGGCCTCGGCCGATTCCGGACCGGCGAGCACCACGGCGACCACCCAGCCGGCGCTCAGCTACGTGCCCGCCTCGACCCACAAGATCAATCAGCTCGTCGGGGAGCTCGACAAGCAGATTCACCAGCCGACGCTCAGCCGCACCGAGTCGCGTTACCGCTTGCAGGGTACCGATCTCGGATACTCGTTCGAGCACCGCGGGAAGATCTACTTCCTGTTCGGCGATACCGTGGGCGCGCGCGACGCGGCGCTCGATTCCGTCGCCGCCACTGACGCGGACCCCGGCGCGGATCCGGAGCGCGGTGTGCGGCTCGACTTCCTGACACAAGCCCCGGGCCTGTACCTGACCGTTCAGCCGCCGGGCATCAGCATGGGTGCCTTCGAGGTACCGACCGCCGGCATCAGCGTCAACGGCCAGATGTACGTGGTGGTGGACACCGCGCATTCGGAGGACTGGCAGACGGACCGAGCGGTGCTGACCCGTGTCAGCTTGCCGATGACGCCCGGCGGCTTCCAGCCGCTGCGCACGATCTCGCAGCGCCCGCAAGGCAAATTCATCAAGATGTCGCTGCACCTCCAGCCGGGCGCGATCGCCGGGTTGCCCGATGGCGGGCCATTCGTACTGACGTGGGGCACGGGCTACTACCGGCACAGCGATGCTTATCTGTCGATCGTGCCGGCGGCGCAGTTCGAGAGCGGCCAGGGCACGCTGTACTTCGCCGGCATCGATGAGCATGGCGCACCGCGCTGGGAGCCGCGCGAGTCGGCGGCGACCCCCGTCATCAGCAACGGGACGCTCGGCGATGTGTCGGTGAGCTGGGTCGCGGAGCTGGGACTGTGGCTGATGACCTGCGACAGCCGCCCGCCGGCGCAGGCGGGCATCCTGTTCTCGTATGCCACCACGCCCTGGGGCCCATGGAGTGTCCCGCAGGTGCTCTTCAATGCGCAGCGCGACGGCGCCCTGGGTAAATTCATCCACGACCCGAGCATCACTCCGGACGACGGGCTCGCCGGGCCGGTGATCGGCAAAGGCCAGCGGGATCCGTCCGCGGTGCACGGCGGAGCCTATGCGCCCTACCAGGTCGAGGCATGGACCCGGGTTCGGGGCAGCGCGAGCACGGCCCGCGAGCTCGATCTCTACTACGTCCTGTCGACGTGGAATCCGTACGTCGTGGTGCTGATGGCGTCCCGCCTGCAGGTTGCCGCACCTGCCGGCCCCGGCCACTGAAGGGCGGGCGCGACCCGTTCGCAATCGCGCCCGCCTGAAGGAAGCTTCGCGCACGCCGGCTGCGCGCGGCGCTTACGATGTCAGCTCTTGCAGAACTTGCCGTAGAGATTGCCGCCGTCGAGGCAGCCGTCGCCATCGATGTCCAGGACCATCTGCTGGCCGTTGGCATTGAGCAGCAGCTGCTTGCCATCGATCGTGTAGGTAACGCGAATCTTCTGCTCCATCATGGTGAGGGTCACCGAGTTACCTGAGCCGAACTCGAGCTTCTCCATCACGAGACCATTACCCAGGCCACCGCCCTTAGGCAGATAGGTGCCGCTCAAGCTGTGGCGACTGCAGGCGGTGACGGCGAGGCAGGCCAGCACGGCCACGGCGGATGCCAGCGACAAACGTCTCATCGGGCTGATGCGTGCCATTTTTCTTCTCCTTAGGTTGCTGTTACGTGCACGGCAGAGCTGCTTAGTCTGCGCCTTACGCCGAGGCGGGGGTACCCCCTGCGCCGGCGCGGCGGCGTGCGCGCCGCGGGTCGACCCAAGCTATGCTGCATGCAGGCTGGGCGGACATGATGAAGGCGCATGGTTGAGCGAACTTTCAGGGTGGGCTGGCGGCTCATGGCGGTCGCCGCCGCCATCGGATCACCAGCGACGCTCGCCGCGCAGACGCAGGACTGCACGCACTTCACCTGGAACGTCGCGCACGAACTGGCGGTGATGCAGAAGTCACCGCAAATGCTCGCGGCGGGCACGAAGCCCGACGCGCAAGCACCGCAAGTTGAGCTCGACAGGCTCTACGAGCTACGGCTGTCGGCACAGGGCGCGGTGAGCTACACCCTGGCGCCCGCCCGGGCGACGGTGCCCGACGATGCGCGAGGTGGCGTGGTGCGGTTGCGCGTGGCGCGTGCCGGGCTGTACCGGATCTCCCTCGGTGGCCGCCACTGGGTCGATGTCGTGGACGGCGGGCAGTTCATCAAGTCGCGCGATTTTCAGGGCTCGCATGATTGCGAGCGGCCGCACAAGATCGTCGAATTCGAGCTGCCCGCGGCACGGGACCTGCTGCTGCAGTTCAGCGGCTCCGGTGAGGATTCACTGTTGGTGGCGATCACCGCGGTGAGCACGCCCGACGTACACTGAGCACTGCGGCCGGCCGCCGCCGCGCAAAGGAGCCAGGATGAAGCTGAGTGCCCGTAACACGCTGTCGGGGATCGTGCGCCAGGTCCAGCCCGGCGCGGTCAATGCCGAAGTGGTCATCGAGATCGCGCCGTCGATCAACATCGTGTCGGTCATCACGCTCGATGCGGTCAAGAGTCTGAAGCTCAAGGTGGGTGATCGAGCGTACGCGGTGATCAAGGCTTCGAGCGTCATGATCGCGGTGGACTAACCGAGGCGACCGCGGGCCAGCGGACGGCGCGGCTGGCGCGCGCGCCTCAGTTGTGCAGATCGTCGATCCAGCGCACCAGCTCCGGGACCTCGACGGGGGTGATATCGAGGTTGACCACCAGACCCTGCTGGCCACTGCGTGCGAGCACGCAGCGCAGCTGCGCCTCCGCGCTGGCGTTGATCTCCTGGTGCGGTACGTACGGGGGAACGTAGATGAAATCCCCCGGCGCGGCCTCGGCCACGAACTCCAGGTGATCGCCCCAGCGCAGGCGTGCCAGACCGCTGACCACGTAGATGACGCTTTCCAGGTCGCCGTGATGATGCGCGCCGGTCTTGGCGTTCGCGTCGATGGTGACGGTACCGGCCCAAAGTTTCGTCGCACCGGTTCGCTGCGTGGTCACGGCCGCGCGCCGGTGCATGCCGAGCGTCTGCGCGGTGGCATCGTCCAGCTCGTCGGCCCGGATGACTCTCACCCCGTGCTGGCGCCAGCGACTCGTATTCCCGCTCATGGCCTGCCTCCGCGCATGCGCGGCAAACATACCCGGTTTTTGCGCCCAGGGCTAAGGGACGGCGGATTCAATGCTCGAGCGCCTGCATCGCCCCGTCCTCGAAGAGCTCCTGGAGCGCGCGCCGGTCGAGGTATTCCTGGTGGCGCAACGCCAGCAGTTCCTCGAGCGCATCATCGTCGCACAGTACGGTGCGCGCGCCCGGCTCTGCTTGTGCGCCGACCAATGGGATTGCCAGTACCATGTCCGTGTCCCTCCGGCTTGGCTTTGCATACCTTGTGCCAACCCCGGCAAAGTCCGCGACTCCGCCGTCATCCATGTAATTGCGACCCTGAGCGTGGGGAAAATGTTCCTCGCCGGAGCCGCCCTCTGAGCTGAGAGGGTGCGCCGCGCACCCGATCGGTGCAAGCGCCGTCAATCGCGACGGAACATCGACACGAAATCCCAGATCAGCCGACTCGCATCAGGGCCGGCAGCATCGTTGAACGGGTGACGCTCATCGCCACCGCTCCAGGCGTGGCCCATGCCTTCGACGATGATCTCGCGCAGCACGATGCGCTGGTTGTGCAGGTAGTCCTGTTGTCGATAGGCGCGAGGGGCGTCCGGGACGCGCAGTTGCGGCGATTCCGTCAGGGGGTCGGACAGCCTGCCGGCGTACTGGGCGAACGCGCGCAGCTGCTCGATGATCTGTCCGGCGTTGCGCGGATGCACGGTGGAGTCCGCGTCTCCGTGTATGACCAGCGTGGGCACGAACGCGACACTGCCGGAGGGATTCTCTGCGGCCGCGCGCGCCACCCGCTCGGGTGCCGCGCTCGAGCCGTGCTGCATCACTGCCGCCGCATCGCGCAGCGATTCCGCCGCCCGGTACATCACCCCGGAGGCGATCGCGCAGGCGGCGAACAGCTTGCCGTAACAACAGGTGAGGACCGCCACCATGGCCCCACCGGCGGACATGCCGGCCACGTACACGCGCGAGGCATCGATGGGGTAGCGGCTCACGATGCGACTGACCAGGGCGGCGATGAGTGCAGCGTCGCCGGCCCCGTCGAGCGTATCGGGGTCGAACCAGCGCCAGCAGCGCAGCGGATTGGCGCGCAGCGACTGCTCGGGATAGAGCACGACGAAGCGCTGCCGATCGGCCAGGGCATTTATACGCGTGCCCGCGGCGAGCGTCGTGGCGTCCTGGCGGCAGCCGTGCAGCATCACCAGCAGGGGGACGGCGTCCGTCGCGGTCAATCCCGCGGGCACATAGAGGAAGTATTTGCAGGACTGGCGGCCGGAGGCGTCCGTGAAAGCGGCACGGCGAATCCACCCCGCCCGTCGCACCGGTCGCGAACGTGCGGTCAGCCAGTCGGCGGCCTTACGGCGCAAGCGGTTGAGAACACTCCCCACGAGTCGAATCAGATGAGATTCAGGTCGCGCGGCGCACTCTGCGGAAAGATCGTGGCGCATTGCGCCGGCGTCAGCCCCCACAACGTACGGAACAGGCCGCCGAGTAACGCGCGATAGTCGTTGAGCACCGGGTAGTCGCGGTCCTGAAAGAGGTCAGTGCGCTCGAGCCGCTGCTGCTCGCCGGCGATACGTCCGCCGTTGATGGATCCCCCCAGGATCCAATAGACGCTGCCGTGGCCATGATCGGTGCCGTGATCGCCGTTCTCGCGAAACGTGCGGCCGAACTCGGACACCACCACCACCACGGTATTCTTCCATTCGCTGCCGAGCGCCTGGGTAAAGGCCGCCAGTCCGCCGCCGAGGCCGGTGAGATTGGCCGCCAGTGCCCCCTGTGCGGCGCCTTCATTGACGTGGGTATCCCACCCGCCGATATCCACGAACCCGATCCGATAGCTGTCGCGCATCAGACGGGCCATGCGCTCGGCCTCGAGCTCGAAACCCTTGATGCTGATCGCGCCGCGGCCCGAGGCGTTCATCTCGTCCGACAGCGCCTGCATGGCCTGCGCCACCTGCCGGCGCAGCTCCAGACCGCTGGCGACGGCAGGCTCGAGCGGGTGTCCGGCATACATGGTGGTGAGGATTCGCACCTGCCGGTCGTCGAAGGGCGGCTTGCCGACGCTTTTCAGCGAGATGTTGGGTATCTGGTCGGGTCCCTGAAAGGCGAGCGGCAGGGCATCGGTGAAGGCGATGGGGGCAACTGCCGCCGAGCCCTGTGACGTCAGCACGCCGTGCAGGCGCGCGAGGAAGCCCGAGCGGTAATCGCGCGTGCCGCCGACCGGCTGGCCGAGCTCGATGCTGTCCTGGGTCTCGAAATGACTGCGCGAGAGATCCTGGGTTCCGGCGAACGGCACGAAGGCCGCCTGACGCTGCTGGTAGAGCGCGCCGATCGAGGCGCGTAGCGCCGGCGCCAGGGCCCAGTCCGGATCGAGCGCCAGTGCGCCGCCCTCCAGCGCCGGGTCGGGTCGCGCGATCGCCAGCGTCGGTCGGGCCTCGTAATAGAAGCTGCTGCTGTAGGGGATGAGCGTGTTCGTCGCATCGTAGCCACCGCGCAGGAACACCAGCAGAAAGCGCGGGCCGTTCGGCGGAGCGGCGTACAGCCGCACACCGCAACCCAGGGCGGCAACGCCGGCTGCCGCGAGCTGCAGCCAGCGCCGCCGGGTCAGAAGCCTACTCATAGTTCATCTCCGGAGCGGCCAGCAGGAACGTGTTCCATTCCTGTGGCGAGGTGGCCTGATCGAGCGCCGCGCGCGTATTGGCGGCGAGGAACGGCTCGATCGCTTCGTAGTAGAGTCGGTTCGACAGCTGCGGAAAACCGGTGACGGTGGCGGTGCCACCATCCTCGGCATCGAACAGATGCACGTTGCCGGTGCCGATCGCGCGGGCGATCTCGAAGCGGCGACTCATCTGGCCGGGACTCTCCCAGCTGGCGGCGACGAGCGGGTAGCCGTCGGGCGTCTGGCGGCCATAGGGAGCTTCACCCAGCGCGTTCAGCCAATCGAGCAGCGGCCGGGTATTGGTAATGGTGCGGCCGTCGTAGGCGAGGCGTACCGCCGAGAGCACATAGCGCATCGGGTCCTTGAACTTGCCGGCGTGCGGCGCGGCGAATTCATCGGAGAGAAACAAGGTGCGCAGGGTCGCCGCAATGTCGCCGTCGGTTGCCTGAAAAGTCTCGGCCATGGCCTCGACCAGGCGGCCCGGCGGCGCGTCGCCGACGAAATACGTCGCGAGCTCACGGGAGATGAAGCGCGCACAGGCCTTCTGCTGCACGATCAGGGTCACGGCCTGCTCCACTTCGGTGAAACCGTTGCCCGAGATGCGATGTCCGAGCAGCACCTTCGCCGAGAAGTCGTGGCGCGCCGGGTTGAATTCGAAGGCGCCGCGGCGCACGTACAGGCGCTGCCACTCCGGTTTCAGGTGCGGGGCGGCGCCCGCGTTGATGCCGACGCCGGTGAGTACCCGCGCGAGCTGCTGCACGTCCTGCTGGGTATAGCCGCCGTCGACACCGAGCGTATGCAGCTCCATCAGCTCGCGCGCGTAGTTCTCGTTGAGGTGACCGGCGGCATTCTGGTTGTTGTCGAGGTACTGCAGCATGGCGGGCTGTTCGAGGGTGGCGAGCACCAGATCGCGAAAATGACCAAGCGCGTTCGGACGAATCGCATGCTCCTCGTAGTCGGCGAGCAGCCAGCGCAGATCGCCCTTGTACTGGAACACGCTGAAGTGGTTGAGCCAGAACCAGGTCATCTGCTCGCGCAGCTGCGCCGGGGAGTAGACCGCGCGCAACAGCTGCAGGCGTATGGCCTGGTAGGCCAACTGGTTGCCGGCGTCGTTGAGCGCCTTGCGGGCCTGCTCCTTGTCCGGCCCCTCCGCCATCGCATTGATCGCTTTGCGTCGTTCCTGCAGTGCGCTGAGCCGCGCGGCGGCCTCGCTCTGCGCAGCTTCGAGGGCCTGGATCTGCGTTGCGATCAGCGCCGGGAACTCCTCGACCGCGGGCCGCAGCTGCTGCGCGAGGTACTGCTCGCGGCCGAGGCGGCGATACTCGGCGACCGCGTGGCCGTCGAGCCCGAAATCCACGCGCTCGAGCCACAGGACGTCCGCCTGGCGCAGCGGCGTCAGCGGGCGCGCGGTGGGCGCAGCGCAGGCGGCGAGGGCCAGCGCCGCGGCGAGCGCGGCCAGCGTGCCGAGGAGCCTGGCGCGTGCGATGGCCTGCGAGCGGCGCCTGGACAAGACGGTCGGCTCCTGTGACGTCCTTACGCGATTGTAACGGCCGGAAACGGCACGCGTTGACCCCGCGTCAGTGCGCCGGGGGCTTGTCCGCGTCGCTCTTCAGACGCACCACCGGAAAATACAGCCCGAGCGAGCGGCGCTGCCACCACAGGCCCCTGGCCTTGTCCGCGCGGCTGGCATACGTGTAGTCGTAGAAGCGCGCGCGCACATACACCGGCGGCTTGGCGGGGAAAGGATTGCTCGCCAGTAGCGCCATGACTACCGGCTCGTTCTCCAGCAGGCGCGACAGGAACCGCGGGAACCAGCCGAGGGCGCGTGGATCCTCGAGCGCGGCGAACCACATCTGCCAGTCGAGCCGTGGCTGGTGCGGGATGTTCCAGGGCGGGCGGTGCGCCACGTCGCCAGGCTTGTAGCGAAACTCGTATTCGCGCCAAACCATGCCGTCGTCCGAGCCCTCGATGACGATCTCGTCGCGCCGCGTGGTCATGACCGCAAACAGCCCGTAGGCGCTCACGATGTGCAGCGGCTCGAACAGACGGTCGACGGAGCGCGCCAGGGCGGGCGGCCTGCCGCCGAAGCGTGCATCCATCTGCACCAGGCTGCACACGACGATCAGCAGCGCCACGGTGCCGACGATGAGCCGGCGCGCCGGCCGTGGCGCCGGCCGCGGCGCATGCACCGGCAGGCGCCGCAACAGACGTTGCGGCAACAGCCGTTGCACAGCGGCGTCATCGAACAGCGGCAGGCACATCAACATGGTCTGCAGGTTGAACCAGTTGTAGTTGCCGGTGAGCGAGATGCAGATCTGCAGCAGCAGGATGCCGAAGGCGGCGAAGAAGCGCAGCCGGCGCGGACAGAAGATCAGGAATGGCAGCAGCAGCTCGATGAGGAACGTGGCACCGGTGGCGAATCGCAGCGCACCCGCGGACAGCTGCGCGGCGTACCAGCCGAGCGGCGTGGGCAGCGGTTGGGTGAGGAAGTGATACGACAGCGCCGACAGGTTCCACCAGTTGGGATCACCGCTGAGCAGCTTCACCACCCCGGACATGAACAGGAAGCGAAACAGCAGCCAGCGCAGCAGCCAGATGCCGGGCGACGTGGCGAAGCTCAGCAGCAGCGCGAGAAACCCGGTTTCCAGCAGGTACGTGTCCCACTGGAAGGTCATGAAGTCCTGCCCGGCGTACAGCAGCGACAGGTACAGCACGAACAGCAGCACCAGGCACAGGCGCGGCAGGACGTTGAAGACGAGCAGTAGCGACAGGGCCGCTCCCGCCCAGCACACCGCCTGGATGGCGAAATCGCTGGCGCTCCACCAGAACACCATCGGCATCAGGTAGAAGCGCTCCGGGCCGACACGGGCGCGAATCGCCTCGATCAGCTCGGTGAGTGGCAGGATGCCGTGGCTGCCGATCAGTCCCTGCGCCTGCACCGCGAACGAGACGAACGCCGCCAGGTAGATCAGGCCAAACAGGCGCAGGAACAGAAACGCGACCAGCTCGTAGCGCGGCGGTGCGTAGTCCTTGCCCCACAGAAACAGGCTGATGCGGTAGAACGCCGGGCGGTGCGCGGCGGTGAACGCGTAGGCGCGCTCCGCGAGGCCCGCGAAACCGGGCAACCATTCATAGAGGGCGAGCCAGATCCCCTTGCCGGGTGCGTGGCTCAGGACGCGAAAGCTCGCCTCGGCGGCAGCGGCATGGCGTCCATCAGCGGTGATGTATTGGACGGCGCGCTGAAAAGCGGCGAGCGGGATGGCAGGATACTGCGTCGCCACCTGCTGGTACGGCTTGTACTCCACGCTCGCGCCGGTGAGCTTCTGCCAGTAGCGCGCCCAGTAGCCGCAGAACCCGCAATCCCCGTCGTAGACGAGCAGCGGGCGCGCGGCGGCGTCCTGTGAGGGTTCTTGGGACACGGGCTCCTCGTGCGGCTCACCGGCACACGAGCGTAACCCTTTCACCCTCCCCGATGCGCAATTCCTGCGCAGGACTCCACACGGCTATTGCAGTTGCGCCGCTTGTTATGGTGAGCTGCCCGCCGCGCGCCGACATCCAGGTGCGGGAAACGTACCTCACGAGGAGCGAACCATGAGCAAGGGCATGGACCGGAAGAAAGAAGCGAAGAAGAAGCCGGCGAAGACCGCGGACGAGAAGCGCGCGGCAAAGCGGGAGAAAAAACAGAACCGGGGATTCTGAGTCCGGTCTGTCGCGCCGCGCCGCGCCGCGCCGCGCCACAGGGGCCGCGGGCCCCTTCCTTGTCAGCCCCCTTGGCGGTACCCTCTGTGTCGCCTTAGCGCGTGAATTCGTCGAAAATAAGACACGGGGTCGGCATGCGCTGGTGGATCTTCCTGCTGCTGATGCTCTCGGGCACTTTACCCGGTGCGACCGAGGGCGCCGAGCGGCGGGTTGCGCTGATCATCGGCAATGATGCCTATGTCAAGATCAACGCGCTGCAAAACGCCGGCAATGATGCGCGCAAGATGGAGCAGGCGCTGCGCGCGGCCGGATTCGAGACCACCTTACGGATCGACGCCAAGCGGCGCACCCTCTATCAGGTGATCGACGCCTTTGCCGCGCAGATCTCCGGCTCCCCGGACACCGTCGGGCTCTTCTATTACGCCGGTCACGGCATCCAGGCGAACGGCAACAACTACCTGATTCCCGTCGATGCCGACATCGAGAGCGAGGCGGACCTCGAAGCGGAGGCCGTCTCGGCCGGCAAGGTGCTGCGCGCCATGGAGGAAGCGCATAACCGGCTCAACATCGTGATCCTGGATGCGTGCCGCAACAACCCGCTGCCAAAGGGCCGCTCGCTCTCGCGCGGGCTTGCGAAGATGGACGCCCCGAGCGGCACCTTCATCGCCTATGCGGCAGGTCCCGGGCAGACCGCCGAGGACGGCAGCGCCGGGGGCAACGGGGTGTTTACCGGGGAGCTGGTGAAAGCAATCGTGCTGCCGGGCCTGCCGCTCGAGCAGGTGTTCAAGAAGGCCGCCGCAGGCGTTCGCAGCCAGACCGGCAACAAACAGGTCCCGTGGACAGAAGCCTCACTCCAGGGCGATTTTTTCTTCCATCCCCCCGGGGCGACTGCAGCAGCAGCCCCGGCCGCCGCCCCGGCGCTCCCGGCAGCGGTGGCCACTGACGCGGGCGCGTTCGAACTGGCGTTCTGGAATTCCGTGAAGGATGCGAAGACCCCCGCCGAGATAAAGACCTATCTCGACAGGTACCCGAAAGGTGCGTTCGCCGGCATCGCCAAGGTGAGGTACGACGAGCTTCAGGCGACGGCGGCCAGCGCGGCCAAGCCACGCGCCCAGGTGGCATCCAGCCGTGACGCCCTGGCGACTGGCGCGGCGCCGTCGTCCGTCGCGGCGATGAACTCGGGCGGCAGCGCGCTGCCGGCGCATCCACCGAACGGCTTCGGCGATGAGCTCGCGGACTTCGGCATCCAACCCCAATCGACACTGAAGGTCGACGTCGGCTCGGCGACACCCACTTCCATTCCTGGCGGGCATGTCATCACCACTGAGGCGCTGGTAGGCTTCAGCCGCAACGCGCTCCTCATCGATGCCTGGCAGGATCGGTACCATCCGACCGTTCCGGGAGCGATACGGATGTGGGGGGCGGGTGCTCCGGGCAATTTCAACGATCAGGTCCAGGCATATTTTCAGCAAGGGCTGGCCATGCGGACCAACAACAATCCGCAGCAGCCCCTGGTGTTTTTTTGCCGCGGCGTGCAATGCTGGGAATCTTACAACGCAGCGCTGCGGGCCCTGCGGATGGGGTATCGAGAGGTCTATTGGTATCGCGGCGGGGTCGACGCATGGCGCGCGGCCGGATTGCCGCTGGCCCCACCGTGAGCTCAGGCCGGTAGCGAATTCACGATTCTCAAGTCCTGCGAGCGTGCTTCAATCCGTAGGAGGCATCGCCAGCGGCTGGCCGTGCGCCCACCCTCTGCAGTACGAGGTCCAGGTAAACTCATGCAAAACGAACACGGCAGACGCGGCTGGGCGATAACCCTGCTCGCAGCCGCGACGCTCGGTGCGACGGGGCTGGTGTACGCGGCCGACAGCGCCGTGCTGCCCACCGGACAGCGGGTGACCCCGACGGCGGCCCCTGGCTCGAGGATGATGGCGCTCAACCCGGGCCTTAGCGAGTATCCGGATTTCACCGCCGATGGCGCGGTGAGTCTGGCACTGAGCCCCGATCGGGCCACGATGCTGGTGTTGACGAGCGGCTATGACACGAACGGGCCGGATTATTACAAGCCGATCCCGGCCGCCTCGAATCAGTACGTGTTCGTCTACGACATCGCGGCCGCGGCGCCATCGCTGCGGCAGGTGATCCAGATCCGCAACACCTACTCCGGGATCGCCTTCGCACCCGATGGTGCGCACTTCTACGTCTCCGGCGGAGTGGACGACGACGTGCACATCTACGACCACACCGCTGGCAGCTGGCGCGAGTCCGCCGGCTCGCCGATCGCTCTGGGTCACCACGGACTCGCCAATGGCGTGCTGCAGATCGATGGCGCGCCGGCGAACAAGAACAATCCGGCGCTCACCCCCTACGTGCAGACACCGCTCGCGGCGGGGCTCGCGGTCACGCAGGACGGCAGGCGGCTGGTGGTGGCGAACCACTACAACGATTCGATCACGCTGGTGGATCTGGCCTTGCACACGGTAGCCGCCGAGCTCGACCTGCGTCCCGGAAAGAGCGGTGGAACCGGCGGCACGCCCGGCGGCGAGTACCCGTACTGGGTGCAGATCGTCGGCAACGCCAGCGCCTATGTCTCGAGCGTGCGCGATCGCGAGATTGTGGTCGTCGATCTGGCAGCCGCGCAGCCGCACATCAAGCAGCGCATCGCAGTCCCCGGTGCTCCCAACAAGATGATTCTCAACCGCGCGCAGACGCTGCTGTATGTCGCCTGCGACCTGCAGGATGTCGTCGCGGTCATCGATACGCGCAACGACACACTGCTGGCAAGCTTCACGACCGTGGCTCCGCCCGGCGTGCTCGGACCACCCAACTACCACGGCGCCTCACCGGACGGATTGGCGCTGTCAGCGGACGAGCAGACCTTGTACGTGACCGACCGCGGGACCAATGCGCTCGCGGTGATCGACGTCGCGGCGCTGGCACGCCAGGTGCCGGCCGCTGCCAACAGCGGGATCGTCCGCGGACTGATTCCGACCGGCTGGAATCCGCAGGACGTCGCCCTGAGCAGCAGCGGGGCCACTCTCTACGTCATCAATGCGCGCAGTCCCGCCGGGCCGAATCCGGGGAACTGCTATGGCATGATCTCGCCATGTCTGGCGGCCGCTGCGGGCGGCAAACCAATCACCCCCAACACTTACGTGCTGAACCTGGAGAAGGCCGGCCTGCAGTCGCTGCCGCCGCCCGCGCCGGCGACGCTGGCGAAGCTCACCGCGCAGGTCGCGAGCAACAACGCCTGGCACTCCGCGCCCGCGACGGCGGATCAGCGCCTCATGGAGGCGCTGCGGGCGCGGATCCGCCATGTCATCTACATCGTCAAGGAGAACCGCACCTACGACCAGATGCTGGGGGATCTCGGCAAGGGCAACGGCGATCCAAGGCTCGCCGAGTTTCCGCGTGCGATCACACCTAACCAGCATCAGCTGGCACGCGACTTCGTGGACCTCGACAACTTCTATGTCGCCGGGGACGTGAGCGGCGACGGCTGGCAATGGAGCATGGCAGCGCGCGAGACGGACATTGCCTCGAAGAATATCCCGATGAACTATTCCGAGTTCCCGCGTGGTGGCTCCTACGACTGGCAGGGCCTGAACCGCTTCATCAATATGGGGCTGAGCGGCGAGGAGCGCCGCCAGGCGAACCCGGCAACCCCGGCGGATCCGGATCTGCTGCCCGGGACGCGTAACGTCGCTTCCGCGGACGGGCCGGAGGCGGATGAGATCGAGCAGGGGTACCTGTGGAACGCGGCGCTGCGTGCGCACCTGAGCGTGCGCAACTACGGCTTCGACACCGACGACACCATGTATCACCAGGCCTGGGGTGCGCTCACCGTCCCCCTCGAGCGCTGGCCCGCGCGCAATCACGTGCGCCAGGCGTACGCCGGGCATCCGGAGCTGCAGGCGCTCACCGATCCGTACTTCCGCGGCTTCGACACTGACTACCCGGACTTCTATCGCGAAGCGGAGTGGGAGCGTGAGTTCGCCGACTACGTCCGCCGTGGTGATCTGCCGGCGCTGAGCCTGGTGTATCTCATGATGGACCACACCAGCGGCGAGGCGGCACCGGGGGCTCTCGACGGCGTTGATACGCCCGAGACGCAGGTCGCCGACAACGACTACGCGGTCGGTCGCCTGGTCGAAGCGGTCGGCAAAAGCCCGTACGCACGCGATACGTTGATCTTCATCCTCGAGGACGATGCGCAGGATGGACCCGATCACGTGGACGCTCATCGCAGCATCGCATTCGTAGTTGGGCCCTACGTGCGACATGCGGCGATCGTCAGCACGCGCTACACGACGCTGAGCCTGATGCGCACCATCACCGACCTGCTCGGACTCGAGCACCTGGGGGTTTTCGATGCCCACACCGGGCCGATGGCGCGGGTGTTCGATCTGGGGCAGGAGAGCTGGAGTTTCACCGCGGTGGTTCCCGACGTGCTGCGCTCTACGCGCCTGCCGCTGCCCGCCGCGGCTGCGGGTACGCACGTGGCGCATCCCTCCCATCCGGCAAGCTGGTGGGCGCAGCACACGCGTGGCATGGACTTCACACACCGCGACAGCGCCGACGCTGCGGCCTACAACCGTATTCTCTGGCAGGGACTGATGGGAGATAAACCCTATCCGACGGTGCGTTCGGGCTCTGATCCCGACTGAGCTGCGGCGGGCAGGTACGATCACGTGTGGGTGCGTTCACAGAGGAGGGCGAGGGTGCAACTCGGAACAGGCAGGCCGGCAGCCGCGGTGCTCGCGGCGGTAATGCTCGCAGGCACGGGGTTTGTGTTTGCCGACGGCGGCACGACGCCTGATCCGGCTCAGGCGCAGCTGCAGCCGCTGCGCTGGCGTGCCATCGGGCCGTTTCGCGGCGGCCGTGTGCTCACCGTCAGCGGCGTGCCGGGCGAGCCGCACCATTTCTACTTCGGAGCCGTCAATGGTGGCGTCTGGGAGACGCGTGACGCCGGACGCACCTGGGTGCCGATTTTCGATTCGGCGCCGGTCGGCTCGATCGGCGCACTGGCGCTGGCACCCTCGGATCCCAGAATTATCTACGTCGGCACCGGCGAGGCCGACATGCGTTCGGATATCGCCCAGGGTGCGGGCCTGTTCCGCTCGAGCGACTCGGGTCACACCTGGCAACCGATCGGGCTGGAGGATTCGCAGCAGATCGGCCGCATCCTGGTCGATCCGACCCATCCGGACGTGGTGCTGGTCGCGGCGTTGGGGCATCCGTACGGCGCCAACGAAATGCGCGGCGTATTCCGCTCGACCGACGGCGGCAAGACCTGGCAGCGCACGCTGTACAAGGACGCAGACACCGGCGCGATCGATCTGGCCGCTGAGCCCGGAGCGCCTCAGCGGGTCTATGCTGCTCTGTGGCAGACGCGCCGGCCGCCTTGGAATGTCTATCCACCCTCCAGCGGCCCCGGCGGCGGCCTGTACGCGTCGGACGACGGTGGGAAAACGTGGACCGCCCTGACCGGCCACGGCCTGCCGGACAGGCCCGGTCGCATCGGCATCGCCATCGCGCCTTCGAAGCCGCAGCGACTGTTTGCGCTGATCGATGTGCTGGACGGCGGCCTGTACCGCTCCGACGATCGGGGGTCGAGCTGGACGCGCGTCAGCAACGACCCGCGCATCTGGAAGCGCGGTTGGTATTTCGGCGGCATCACCGTTGATCCGAGCAACGCCGACATCCTCTACATCTGCAATACGGCTATGTACCGCTCCGAGGATGGCGGCAAGAGCTTCATCCCGGTCAAAGGGGCGCCGGGGGGCGATGACTATCACCAGCTGTGGATCGACCCGGCCGATCCGCAGCGCCGCATACTCGGGGTTGACCAGGGAGCGGTGGTCACGCTGGACGGCGGTGCCAGCTGGAGCTCCTGGTACAACCAGGCCACCGGCCAGTTCTATCACGTCATCACTGACAACCGCTTTCCGTACTGGGTGTACGGAGCGCAGCAGGACTCCGGCGCGGCGGGCGTCCCCAGCCGCACCGATAACATCGACGGCATCAATCTGCGCCAGTTCCACGAAATCACCGCCGGCGGCGAAAACGACAACATCGCCCCGGACCCGGACGATCCCGAGGTGATCTTCGGCGGGCGCGTGGACAAGCTCGACCTGCGCACCGGACAAACGCAGAGGGTCACCCCGACGCTCGCGTACCCCGGCCTGTACCGCGGCACCTGGACGCTGCCGCTGGTGTTCGGTCAGACGGGCAGCCATACACTTTATTTCGGCAACCAAAGGGTCTTTCGCACCACCGATCACGGCGCGCACTGGGAGGCGATCAGCCCGGATCTGACTCGCGAGAATCCGCAAACTCCCGCGAACCTCGATCCGACCACCGTGGAGGACAACGAGAAGGCCGGCCCGCGCCGCGGCGTGGTCTATGCGATCGGTCCCTCGCCGCGGGACGCCCGACTCATCTGGGCGGGTACGGATGACGGCCTGGTATGGCGGACTCGCGATGGCGGCGACCAATGGCACAACGTGACGCCCGCGGCGCTGACCCCCTGGGCGAAGATCGGCGTGGTCGAGCCCTCACATTTTGATGCCGACAGTGCCTACATTGCCGTCGACCGGCACCGGCTCGATGACCCGCGGCCCTACATCTATCGCACGCATGACGGAGGGGTGAGTTGGACGTTGATCGCCGAGGGCATCGCCGACCGCGGCATGCTCAACTCGGTCAATGTGGTGCGCGAAGATCCCCGCCAGCGCGGCCTGCTCTATTGCGGCACTGAGCGTGGCGTCTATGTGTCCTTCGACGACGGCGGGCACTGGCAGGCGCTGCAGCAGAATCTGCCGCCAACCTCGGTGCGTGACCTGCAGGTGCACGGGGACGACCTGGTGATCGCAACCCACGGCCGCGGGTTCTGGATCATGGATGACATCGCGCTGTTGCGATCGCTGGCGGAGGATTCCGCGCAGGCCGTGCGCCTGTTCCCACCGGCGCGGGCCTATCGCGCGCGGCCCACCGGGTTCACCGGAACGCCGATGCCCAAGGACGAGCCCATGGGGGCCAACCCACCGCCGGGCGCTTATATCGACTACGCACTGGATCGGGCTGCGAGCGGCGCAGTCACACTCACCATTTCAGACGCGCGCGGGGTGCGCGTGCGCAGTTTCAGCAGCAACGACCAAGCTCCACCGCCGGATCTTGCCAAGATCGATATCGCCCCCGAGTGGATTGTTCCGCCGGAGCCGCTGGCGAGCAGCGCCGGCACCCATCGCTTCGTGTGGGACCTGCACTATGCGCCGCAGGCCGGGCTCGCTCCGGAGGATCCGAGCGAGGAGGAGAGCGGGGTATGGGCTCCGCCGGGTCAATACCGTATCGAGCTCGACGTCGACGGCAAGAGCTATCGGCAGCCGCTGACGGTTGCTGCCGATCCGCGCCTGAAGCTGGCGGCGATCGCCTACGCCCGGCAATTCGCGCTGGCGCGTGAGGTGGAGGCCGCGCGCGTGCAGATCACGAGGACCCTGGAGGAGGCCAAGCGGATTCACGCCGCCATCCTCGAGCGCAGCAAGAGCGGCAGCAACGCAGCGGCGGCGACCCTTGCCGCGGCGGACCAGCGACTGCTGGCCATCAGCGACATCGCGCCGGACAAACAGTCGCCGGACGCGTCGGGGCCTGCGCCTGCGACCATCCGCGGCCTGCGCTATCTCGAGGCAGCGTTTCGTAACCTGGCGCGGGCGGTCGATGGCGCAGACGCGCTGCCGACACCTGATGCACTACGAGGCTACGCCAGGCATCGGGCGTTGCTCAACGACGTGTTGATGCAGTGGGCGCAATTCACGGCCATTGACGTGGCGCGCCTCAATGCGCAACTGCAGTCGAGCGGCGCTGCGCCCATCGAGCCTGGCGCGAAATAGGCACGCCGCCTTAGAAGAGCGGCGCGACTGCTCGGGTCAGAGCTCTTCGCAGCTGAAAAGGATAGTGCGGCGGGAGTCCTGCCGGGGCCGGCGTCCGAGGCCGATCATGCCCTGTCCCTTGAGCTGCAGGCTGCCGCGGCGTACGAATGCCTGCTCGCCGTCGGCGCTCTGCACGTAGGTACCGTTGGTGCTCGCGTCGATCAATACGACCTTGTTGCGGCTGATCTCGATACGCGCGTGCAGACGCGAGATTCGTTCGCCGGTCAGCACCACGTCATTTTCCTCGCCGCGGCCCAGCGTGACGCTGGCGCGGTGCTTATCCACCAGTAACTCACGGTTATCGAACCGCAGACGTACACCGTGCATCGGGTTGGTCGCGGGCGTGCGTTTGCGCAGCTGCGCGACGAGCTTGGCATGCTCGCGCTTCATTTCTTCATCAAGGCGCCGCATGTCATCGAGTGAGCGGCCCTTCGGCTTTTCCTTGTCCTGCAAAGGCGACTGACTGTAGGGGTCGACGTTCTCCTTCTGCGGCGCAGACTCCAGCGACAAGCCCTCGCCGAGCGATTTGATCACATTGGTCTCAACGGTTCCGCCTTCCCCAACCCATTTCCAGGTGGCGTTGCCTTTTTCGTCGGTTGTCGGCCGGCCTCTCAGCTTCTTCGGTGGCTTGGACATAAGCAGTCTCCCGGACCCGGGTCGTACCCGCGGGAGCATCGCGCGGACCGCGGGGGGAATCAATCCTTTACAGCAGGGAGCGTGTTCGCTGCCGCACGGACCATCTCGCGTTGGCCGGGTAAAGTTAGCGCCTGAATCCACAGTCCCCAATGAACGTCGCTCGCTCCCCGCAAGACTGTTCGACCGGATTCAGCGTTGGTCCGCCTGGCGCGGACATCCACGCCGGTGGCCCTCTTTTGCGTCGCTGAGCGCGCTGGGGCTTGGGACAATATTTCCGGGAGACTAGAACATGAAATGGGTAGTCTTGGCTTGTGCGACTCTGGTCGCCGGGTGCGCAAACTTTTCGCCTACGGACAACCGATCGTTTCCGGGTGCGGGTCAGCCCGCTGTGGACGAAAGGCGTGAATCTCGCGCGCTCGAGCTGGCGGAATCCGACTGCGTCAGTCAGGGTAAGCACGTTGACGCCGGGCGCGTCGAAGGCCAGACAGTGTACAACTGCGTCTGACCGCAGTCTCGGGCAACTCCTGGCGTCAACCAAGTACAACGTCCGCGTCGAGCCGGCGAATGCGACGGCGAAGAAGGGGCGCAAACGATGAGTGCAGATGAGGACTTTATCCCGTACCTGGTGCTGGTCAGCTTCGACAGAGGGACTGATCTTCGCGATCGCATCGAGGAGTCATTGCCGCTACTGCTGAAGGCTTTGCAGGAGATTGGAAACGTGCAGCCGGCGATGTCCTCGTATGACGGGTCGGCGGTCAGTTATTTCGTATCCACTTCAGCGGCCGTGCAACCGAGACACGTCCTGGAGCAGCTGCAATCGCCGAAGTCGCGCCGCGCTGCCCCGTTAAAGACTCATGACAAGGTGCTGGTAATCTCGGTAGAACTCGGGCTCGCTCATCGCATGGAGCGTGTGACCGATTGGCTTACCGAACACGGCCTGGTCGCCTGAAAAAGAAAGGGGCCGCCTGGCGGCGGCCCCGATTGAGGTCCGGTCCCTTCCCCGTGTCAGCGGAAGGGCGGAGGCCCTGATGAGCGGAATCTGAACAAGTCGAACAGGTCATCCAGCGCCGGGGCGTTCACCGGCACGTAGGGGTTCTGCGGCAGCGACACGGGATTCGGGAAGTTGTCCCGGCTGCGGTAGGTCACCGGCGGCAGGCCCCAGTTGCGCTCGATGAACTTCAGGATCGACACATGGTCGGCGTAGCGGTGCGAGATGTAGCCCTTCGCACGCAGGTACTGCCGCGGTGCCACCACGATCAGCGGGATGCGCGTGCCGTCGCCGAAGTAGTCCAGCGGCTGGACATATCCGGAGTCGTAGTAGCCCCCGCCCTCATCCTCGGTGATGAAGATGGCAGTGTCAGCCGCATAGGGCGAAGCCTCCACCTGATCGACGATCTTGCGCACGAAGCCCTCGAAGAGGTCGAGTTTCGAGGAGGCGGGGTGGCCGTCGACCAGCCCGCTGGGCTTGACGATGGATACCGCCGGCAGGGTGCCGTTGCTGATGTCCGCGTACAGATCCACCGTGTCCTGGATGTGCGCCTGGCGCACGGTGCTGTTCGCCATGATGGACGTGTCGTACTGGAACGGATTGCAGATGTTGCAGTACTCATCCGACGCCGGCCCGGGCACGCCGTAGTTCAGGTCGTACGGATCCGGGACGTAGGCGTTCCACTGGTCGCCGTAGTATTTCCAGGAGATGTTGGCGGCGATCAGGCTGTCTCCGATGCTCGGCACCGTGGAGGGCGGGATGGTGAACGGCGTGTTGGAGGGACTGGGGTCCGTGTAGGCGTTGTTGCCGTTGCCGAAGTATCCCGGATTGTAGTTGTTGAGCAGGTAGTAGTGTCCGGGCTCGCAGCGCGGGTCGATGTGCAGCGCCGCCAGGTAGTCGCGGATCGGCTGAACGCCCGGCTGGGAAGGATCGGCGCAGCTCGTGTAGGAGCCGCCGCCGTAGATCACCGGGCCGCCGTTCTGCTGCGGAGTTTCCCAGTCAGACTGGGGGTAACCCGCGTTGGCGTCTGAGCCGTAGCCGTCCTCGCTATACCAGTTGTTGGTACCGGGGGCGGGGTTCGGATTCTCGATCTCGTTCACCACCCCGCCGTATCCGGCCGGGTTCGTGGCATAGGTAAAGTTCTGCGGAGGTTTGGCCGGCAGGTTGTGCGCGGGATCGTTCGGGTTCGGCACGCTGAACCAGATGGCGTCGCCGTGGCCGAACATGATGTGGTTCGCACCGGTGCCGCCGTTGACGGACTGGTGGAAGTTGTCGCTCATGGCGTAGTTGTCGACCAGGTAGGTGAAGTAGGGCACGTCACCGTGCTGGATGTTGTAGAAGCCAAGCGCGCTGGATCCCTCCCCGGTGGTCTTGGCCGATGGTGAGTACTCGGTGCTGAAGTTGGCCGGCTGGGTGCTGCCGTCCGTGCCGGCGCCGACGGTCACCTCAACCCAGGAGAATAACTGCGCGTTGCAGCCCGCGGGGTTTTGCCAGCTAGCCTGCGCCACACTGCAGTTCAGCTGCTGCCACATCTGGTAGAAGCGGTGCACCGGGCTCGCCGAGTAATCGGTGTAGGCGAAGCTGGTCGTGCTGTCGTAAGTGGTGCTGTTGGTCAGCTGGAACGGCCCGGCAGGCAGATCCGTGACATTGGCGATGCGCTGATCCGGGACATGCGACTTCTGGCCGGTACCGCCGGTGACGAGCGACTGGTAGTAGGTGAGGCTGTTGGCATCCGCCGAATCCGCGGCCGAGTCGGCCGGCAGGCCGGTCTCGGTTGACACGGCGATGGACTCTACGCAGGCTGCCGTAGGAACCAACGGGTAATTAACCGTGCAGTAGTCTACCGCGGCCGTGAAGTAACCGTAGGCACCCGTGCCGGGGACACCTTCGGGGCCACCGGTCAGCGGGGCTGGCAGCGCGTTGTTTGGAAACTGTTGCTTGGGTGGGCTGAGGAGGAAGCTGTCCTTCGGACCCACGTCGGCAGCCGCGAGCTGCTGCGCCTTGGCGAAGTTGCGGCCCGGGATGGCGTTCTTGTTGGCATCAAGCGCGACGATGCCCTCGCTCAGCAGGTTGTGCACCGTCTGGCCGGGCTGCGGCACATAAGTGGCGAAGACGTGGTCGAAGCTGCGGTTCTCGCCGATGATGACGATGACATGCCTGATCGGGCTGATCGGATTGCCCAACGTGCCCGGGCTCGGAATGTCTCCCGGCGGCAGCTGGGCCGCGGCGGCCAGCTGGGGTCCCAGCGACATCTGCAGCACTGCCACAGACGTGGCCGCTGTACGCATGCCGTGCAGAGTCTGCGCGATGATCCTTCGGACGCTCATGAAACACCTCCCTTGAAAACCTACGCGCGGAGCGCGGACGGAGGTTAAGCAAGACGTGTTGCAGGCACGTGATGATCAGTTGACGCGTGCGCGACCTACGGCGGCGCCTGAGCCATGCCGGGGCGTGGATCGACGCGAATGGTGGCCATCATGCCGGCATCTTCATGCTCCAGCAGGTGACAGTGGTAGACGAAGGTGCCGATGGTGTTGGGATCGCGGAAGTCCATGCGTACCGTCACGCTCGGGTACTGCAGCATCCGACCGTTGAAGTAGGGAACATTGACGGTGTCACGCAGAAAGGGCTCGTTCACCGGCACGCCGTTCCACGCCACCAGCATGAAGTGCAGCTGGTGGATGTGGAAGGCATGCAGCTCCGTGGAGCGGTTCTCGATGATCCAGTCCTCGATGTCACCCTGCTGCGCCACGATGCTCGGGCCGTCGGCCGGATCGAAGGCCTTCGGTGTCTGGCCGTCCACGGTGATGTAGAACGTGGTCGCACTGTTGGGATCGTTCGGGTTCTCCAGCTTCTCCGAGAAGTAGAGTCTGCGTACCCGCACGGGCTGCACGTCTGCCAGCCAGGGCAGGCTGGGTGCGGGTAGCGCAGCTGTGTAGGCGGGCAGGGGCGGGGGCTCCGTAGCATCCGGGGCGGCGATGATGCTCGCCAGGGCGCGATTGGGATCGTTCTCGCCGCCCTGGCCCGTGTCGACGGTGCGCGTCACGAACAACGCGGGCACGCCCTCGTCGGGTCCGTTCACGATGAACTCCACGCGGGCACCCGGTGGCACGCCAATGTGGTCCACCCAGATCACCGCGTCCTGGCGGCCACTGTGGTTCAGGGGCACGCCGTCGATCGCTACGAGTCCGAGCTGCTGGGGCGCACGGCCGTAGATCAGCGCGAGGTTCAGGTAGGTGATCGCCGAGGCGTTGAGCACGCGCCACAGCTCGCGCGCGCCGGGCTTCAGGCGAATGCGGGCCGGCGGGTAGTCGGGCCAGGGCACGGGCACAAAGTTGATCGACAGATCCTTGGCAGGCCGGCCGAATCCCGTGCCGTTGTTGGCCGAATCGCCGTCGCGGTCGATGAGGTTATGGGGCACCACCGGCTCGGACTTTGACGGCGGCGCATTGGGGTTCAGCAGGTCCTGGTCGCGGATCACGAGCACGCGCTCGGGCAGTCCGGCGACCTGCGGCACGGCGCGCTCGATGCCCTCGATGATGAGGGCGCCCGATGCGCCGCCGATCACCTGGCGACTGCTGAAGCCGTGGATGTGAGGGTGGTACCAGTACAGTCCGGGTGGTTCGTTCTGCGGAATGTGGAATCGGTACTCGAAGGGCGGGTCCTCGGGCTGGACAGAGGTCTTGAGCACCTCATCCTCATGGCATCGGGCGGGCACCGTCAGCCCATGGAAGTGCAGGTTCGTCGACGTCCCCGTCATGGCGCCACTGTCGCAGGGGTCGATCCGGCCCGCGTGATCCGCGCCGCTGTGTTGCGGGTCTGGGCCCCGACCGGCGGGCGTCATGTTCATGCCGGGCATGGCCGCAGGCGCTGGTTCCAGGTCGGTGAGCTCGTTCGTCAGGCGCAGCTCGAGCAGATCACCGGGGTGCAGGCGCAGCGTGGGCGATTGCGCGTCGGCGGATAGATAGCAGTAGCGCACGGACCCCTCGGGGCTGCGGTAGCTGCGGATGTGCAGATCCATCTTCAGGACACCGTCGTGACTCTTCACCTCGCGTGGTTGTGACACGACACTGCCTGGTGGCGGACGGGGGCACCAGTCTTCGATTCCGGCCGCAGCCCCGGATCGGGCATGGACGGGTCCTGCACACGCGGCCGCCAGCCACGCGAGCAGCACAGGCGCTGCGCGCCCAACGTGATCGGATCGCATCTACCGGGAGCGGGCGCTGTGCGCCGCGGCCCGGTCGCGTGCGGCAGCTTGTCGTTCGTAAGTTGGCGCGGGACCCGAATCGGCGGCCTCGCGAGCGTCGGGTTGCGGATCGCCTGCGGCCAATGCAGGTGCTGCAGGCTGAGGCTGCGTCGCTGCATCGGCTGCCGGTGTTGGCATCACCGGGCGCACGACGCTGGCCTGCGGCGGCACAGCAGCCGTCCGCAAGCGCATGTGCGCGGCGGGACCAGCAACAGGCGCCGGCGGCGGCTGCCAGCGGTCCTCACGTACGGCGGCAATCCCCAGTGCGGCGAGAAAACCGACCCCAGCCAGGGTGGCAATGAGCAGCCGGTCCTTCATGCGTGCAACTCGAACAAGTGACACATCACCATAGAGGAGGATCATGACGGTTTGTTGGCACGATCTCCCACGCGCCCGCCCCGCTGGCGCTTGCGCCATGGTGGGCGCTATTGTCGCCCTCGCTCGCCAAACTTCTGGCGCGCCGCCCAACCAAGGAGTTCCTCATGTCCGATGACTTTGCCCCTGTCCGCACGGATAAAGATCTGATCGAGACGTTCGAGATGCGCCGGAGCAACGCTTCAGACGAAGCCACCCGACTGATCGCGGCCGAGTTACACAACATCAGCGATACCCTGCTCGAGCTGCTGAAGTACGCCCGGGTGACCGGGAGTCGGCTACCAAAGTGACTCGGTCGCGGGTGCAGGTCCGCTAGCTGTCGGTGGCGAGCGGCGCGCTGGCCGCCACCACGGGGTTCACTTCAGCGCCTGCTCCAGGTCGGCGATCAGGTCCACCGGCTCCTCGATCCCGACCGACAGGCGCAGCAGATTCTGCGGCGTACGCGATTCCGGCCCTTCGATCGAGGCCCGATGCTCGATGAGGCTCTCCACTCCGCCGAGACTCGTCGCCCGTGCAAAGAGGCGCGTGCGGCTGGCGGTCTCGAGCACCGCCTGCCGCCCTCCCGACACGCACACGGAGAGCATCGCGCCGAAGCCCCCCGGCATCTGCGCTACCGCGGTGGCATGAGCGCGGTGCTGCGGCAGCCCCGGATAGAACACCTGCTCGATGGCCGGATGGCGCGCGAGAAATTCCGCTAACTGCAATGCTCCGGCGCACTGCGTGCGAACGCGCAGCGCCAGTGTTGCGATGCTCCTTCTCAGCAGCCAACAGTCGAAGGGCGCCAGCGATGCGCCGGCGGTGCGCTGCCAGGCCTGCAGGTGCTCGAGCAGCGCGCGGTCCTCGCGCACCACCGCCAGTCCGCTCAGCACATCGCTGTGACCGCCGAGATACTTGGTGCCACTGTGGATGATGAGGTCGACACCGAAATCGCAGGGATGTTGGCAAATGGGTGTGGCGAAGGTGTTGTCGCAGACCACCAGCGCTCCTGCCCGATGGGCGATGGCAGTGACCGCCTCGAGATCCGTGATGTTGAGCAGCGGGTTGGTTGGCGTTTCGATCCAGACCATGCGTGCGCCCCCACCGACGGCATTGCGTACCGCTGTGAGGTCGGTGAAATCGGCAAGCTCCACGGCAACGCCGCGACGCTTACAATGTTCGGTGAACTGCTTGAGCGAGCCATAGTAAGCATCGAGCGGCGCTACCAGGCGATCGCCCGCGCTGAGCAGCTCCAGCACCGCCATGTTAGCCGCGAGCCCCGAGGCAAAGGCGGCGGCCCCGATGCCGCCCTCGAGGGCTGCGATGCAGGCTTCGAGGGAGGTGCGGTTGGGTGTGCCTTCGCGGCTGTAGCGATAGCCGCGCGGATAGCCGCCATCCGCGTCGCGCTCGAAGGTGGTCGTGAGGTAGATCGGTTGCGACAGCGCGCCGGTTGCCGGCTCGGGGGCGTGAGCGCTGTGCACACACAGGGTGTTCTGACCAACCTGCTTGCTCATCGGGAAGTTCCTTGGGTGTGCTGACCGCGTAGTGCGGCTACCTGGGGACGAAAATGCTCTTCGGCAGACGCACGTGGACACCAACGTTCGGCTTGTCGACCAGCTGCGTAATGGCCACGTTTCCGGCGATGCTGACCAGCTGATACGCCTGGTGACGCGTCAGCTGCTTCTCGCTCACCAGGAAATCGACCATTTCCTGGATCGCCGTGCCGGTGGCCACGTTCAGATCCGGGTCGGTCGCCATGCTGATGTAGTCGTTCGGCGTCTGCGCCCGCGGCCAGGTGAGCTTCATGTCCTTGCGCACGGTGAGCTGCAGGCGCGCGCGCAGCGAGGTCTCGATCGCCGTCTGATCGACTTCGCCATCACCCTGCGCGGCGTGGCCGTCGCCGACCTCGAACAGCGCGCCGCGGGCAAAGACCGGGATATACAGCGTGCTGCCCGCCACCAGCTCGCGATTGTCGAGATTGCCGGCGTGACGCCCGGGCGGATTGCTGCTGACGCGTCCGGCCTCGGGCGCAGGCGCCACTCCCATGCTGCCGAAGAAAGGGCGCAGTGGTATCACGATCCCGGGAGCGAACTGCGCGGTCATGCGGTGGCGGTCCAGTGGGATGATGCGTACCGGCGTGTTCGGCTCGCAATTTTCCGGCAATACCCCCTTGCAGCCGTTGTAGCCATAGTCGATCGCCAGCTCGATCGACTGAATCCTGACCTCGAGCACGTCGCCCGGCTCCGCACCCTCCACATAGACCGGGCCCGTCAGGATGTGACCCCCGGGGCCACGCCGGTCACCGGTCACCTGAGTGACGATTTCCTTGAGCGAGCTCTGGATGCGATCGTCGGGTACCCCGGCCTTCGCCAGCCCTTCGGGTGTGTTGGTCAGTAGTGTATCGACATCGATAACGTCGCCCGAGGCAATCCGCAACGCCGGGTGCGCTTGTGACCAGTAGTAGCCGTACACGATGGTGGCCGGTGTGGCTTCGAGTCGGTGCACCTGCGGGGAGCGGGCGTGAAGCGCGGCTGCCGTGAGCAACGCGAGGCTCGCGGCAAGGGTCAGATTTCTGTACATGGATAGCCGTTTCCCGTACACGAGACCTCCGGCGCTATCGCCGTCCTGAGCTGGTGAGGGATATTGCCTGCTTTACGCGGTGAATGCGCGCCCGGCGCACGGGTGTTCCCGCGGCATTGGACGCCGACGAATTGCGCGCGAAGGCTAGTAAACGAGTCGCCGAGTCACATTCGTCGTCGTGGATGGCCCGCCGCCGGTACGTCAATCCTCGACGGACGCGAGCGAGCCGGACGATTCGACGAACTCCGCCAACCGCTCGTAGTAAGCGGCGAGCAGATACAGTTCGATGAAGGCCTCGTCATCCTCTACCGCCGGAAGGCGAGCACGGATGGCGATTGCCCGCTCGTGGTAATAGCGGAACTGTTTGGAGGGAGCTGACGCTGAGTCCGTCATCATCGGGCCCTCCTTTGCAGCCTGCGGGGAAAGCGACTAAGTGTAGGACGGCCACGCAGGTCTGGCAGTCGGCGCTTTGATACGCTGTTCGTCGGGGACGTCCTACTTTTGGGGGCGGTCGTATTTTAGTGGCCCCCGGGTTGCAAGCGGCCATTTGCGCAAGTACCTGAGCGGCGACGAATTCAACGCACGCACGCTTGCGGTGGAGCTTGATTGAGACCGCCACTTCCGCTGAAGGACGCCGATGGAACCTGGCGTGTGGGCGACTATTACATCGCCCCTGGGGAGAAGCTGCCAGCGGGCGATAATCCGGGTGAGCGCAAATCATTCTGCAAGGTGCGAATTGTGAGCAGTAAAGCAAAGTGGAACCGTCGCCAGCATTGCCCGACCCAATGATCAAAGCGAGTTGTACGATTGCGCGCAAGACCCAATGCAGATGAACAATCTTTTCGGTGACAGCTCATTGCGCGCGGTACAAGCAGAGCTGCAGACCCGTCTGGTGAACTGGTACATCGATACTTCGCGTGTGCCGCCATTGGAGCGGGATCCGCGCGGTGCCCCGGTCCTGGACCGAGCTCCCGAGCTTCGGCACATTGCGCCGCTGAGCAGCCTGCTTGACCACTGAGCGCTCCACTGACGAAGGCCCAGGCGCCATCGCTGGCCTCTAGCTTGACGCTTCCGCGCCTGCGCCTTGCGCTGTCGCGGTGCCACGAGTGGCAAGCCACGAGCCGAGCAGAATAAGTGCGAATGCTGTAAAGCCGCCGACTCCCAGATGCTCGTGCAATAGCAGCACTCCCAGGAGTGTTGCTACGGCCGGGTTGATGTACGTAATGACAGATGCCCGTGACGCGCCGGCGTGGCTGACGAGATAGAACATCAGCAGCATCGCCACGGCGGTGCAGAGCACGCCGAGGACCGCAACTGACGAGAGCGCGACCGCCGTGGGGACGTGGTGGGGAAGGGTCATCATCGCGGGGGGCAGCAGGATGATGCTGGCGACCAGCAGACTCGCCGCAACAGGGCCAATCGCGTCGAGCCCGCTGAGATAGCGCTGAATGATCAAGGCTCCGATAGCGTAGCCGAGGGTCGCGAGCAGCATGCAGGCGACGCCAATCCATCCGAACGGCTCGGAAATCGTGCCGAAGCCCAGCAACGCCACGACACCGAACAGACCGAGTGCGAGGCCCAGCAGGCGCCCGATTCCAAGCGGTTCGTGCACGCCAAAGAAGCGGGAGATCAGGGTAATGGTAAGTGGCACAGCGGCGATGAGAATGCCGGTGACCGAGGAATCGATCCAACGCTCACCGATCGAGATGGCTGAAAATGGGATGACGAACTCAACCACCGCAAAGCTGCAGACCGCCACCTTATACGTGCCCAACGAGCGCAATGCGCCACGATGCCAGGCGATCGGCAACAGTATCAGTGCGGCAAGCACGATACGGCCCCAGGCGACGACAAAAGGCGAGAGCTCCTGGACCGCCAACTTGATGAAAAAGTATGGCAAGCCCCAGATAATTCCCAGCGTGGCAAACGCAAACCACCCTCGCCAACTCACAAAAGTTGATCCTTCTGAAGCGAAATGAGGGGAGTGAATCCAAAGCGATGCTAGCAGGAAATGGCTGGCTGTTCGGTGACCGCTCCACGTCGGGCGGCCTGCATGTTCATTGACGCAGGCGTGCGCGCAGGCGAGGTTGATTGGTGGCGCGAGGTGCACTCAGTGCAAAGTCCGTGCATGCTGGGATGTAGGTCACTGCACTGAATTTGCACGGGATGGCCAACGGAGTTTCGCATTTTTCCGGGATTTGGCCGGTGATGAGCCTGTATGGCATCGCGGTCATTCCCGTTCTTATATGGGTGTATCTCCTGCTGGGTCGGGGCCGGTTTTGGCACGTTGCGGCTCACCGCACGGCGGTCCTCCCTTCGGCCGCCGCGCGCCGTGTCGTCGTGGTGATTCCGGCGCGGAACGAGGCAGCAGTGATAGGGACTGCAGTGGCTTCGCTCGCGCACCAGACATTCAGCGGTGCTATCCATCTCATCGTGATCGACGATGGCAGCACCGACGGCACCGCGGAGGCGGCTCTGGCCGCCGCCCGCGCTGCCGGAGCACTGCCACGCTTTGAGCTGCTCCGCGGCGCTGCGCTACCCAGCGGCTGGACCGGGAAATTGTGGGCCCTTTCGCAAGGAGTAACGGCGGCCGCTGAACTCAGTGCCGACTACCTCCTTTTCACGGATGCCGACACTTGCCATGGCCCCACGAGCGTCGCCTCGCTGGTCGCAGACGCGGAGGCAAATGACCGTGACCTCGTGTCGCACATGGTGAAGCTGTCCGCGGCCACGCCCGCGGAAAGGCTGCTGATTCCCGCCTTCGTATTTTTCTTTTTCAAGCTCTATCCGCCGGCCTGGATCGCCGATCCACAGCGCAGGCTGGCCGCGGCAGCTGGCGGTTGCATACTAGTGCGCCCCGAAGCGCTGGCGCGTGTCGGGGGCCTGCAAGTGATCCGCTCGCATATCATCGATGACTGCGCGCTGGCCCGGCTGGTCAAGCACTCCGGTGGTCACATATCGCTGCAACTTACCGAAGAAACCACAAGCCTTCGAAGCTATGCCTCGTTCACGGAGATCGGCGCGATGATCTCCCGCACGGCCTTTGCGCAGTTACGCCATTCGTACCTGACGCTCGCGGCGACGCTCTTGGGCCTGTTCCTGACCTACCTGCTTCCGGCGGTTTTGCTCTTCATCGGTGATCCGCCTCTGGTTTGCCTGGGTCTGGCCGCACTGCTGCTGATGAGCCTGTGCTATCTGCCGATGGTGCGCTTCTACGGTCTGTCGCCGCTCTGGAGTGTGTGTTTGCCGGTGATTGCTATCTTCTATAGCGGTGCGGTGATCCATTCCGCCGTGCAATACGCTCGCGGTAGCGGGGGTATGTGGAAGGGGCGCGTGCAAGATGCGTGAGACTTGCGGATGAAGCGGTTGCGCACGAGCCAGATCGTCCTGGGTCTGCTTTGCCTGATGTACTTCATCACCTACCTCGACCGCGTCAACGTCAGCACCGCCGCGGCCGGATTTGCCAAGGACTTCAAACTCAACAAGACCGAGATCGGCCTGGTGTTCTCCGCGTTCGCCTATCCCTACCTCGTGTTCCAGATCATCGGCGGTTGGATCAGCGACCGCTTCGGCGCTCGCCGAACGCTGATTGCCTGCGGCCTGATCTGGGCCAGCGCCACAGTCCTCACGGGCCTTGCGGGCGGACTCGCCTCACTGCTGCTCGCCCGGGTGCTGCTCGGCTTGGGCGAAGGCGCCACCTTTCCTGCCGCCACCACCGCCATGTCTCGTTGGGTCGCCATGGGGCAACGCGGCTACGCGCAAGGGGTCACACATGCGGCCGCGCGCATCGGCAACGCCGTGGCCCCCGCCATGATCGTCTTCCTCATGGCCGCGTGGGGCTGGCGCGCCTCGTTCTACGTGTGTGCGGCGCTCAGCTTTGCCTGGGTGGCGCTGTGGGCGCTGACCTTCACCGAGCATCCGCAGAATCACCCGCGCATCACGGCGGCAGAGCTCGCGACGCTGCCGGCGCCAGCCACCAGGTCGCTCCACGTGCCGTGGAAGGCTTTGTTCAAACGCATGGCGCCGGTGACCATGGTTTATTTCTGCTACGGCTGGACTTTGTGGCTGTTCCTTAGCTGGATTCCGCAATACTTCCTGCACAGCCATGACCTCGATGTCAAGAAATCCGCACTCTTCTCATCGGGCGTATTTTTTGCGGGCGTGCTGGGCGACACGCTCGGGGGGATGGCCACTGACCAGTTACTCAAACGCAGCGGTAGCCTCAAGCGCGCCCGCAGCTCCATGGTCTCGATGTGCATGCTCATGACGCTGCTGTCGCTCATTCCCCTGATGTTCACCCACGATCTCGGCATATCGCTGTGTTGTCTTTCCGCAGGCTTCTTCTTTTCCGAAATGACCATCGGTCCAATGTGGGCGATTCCGATGGATATTGCCCCCGACTACAGCGGCACGGCGAGCGGCATGATGAACTCGGGCTCGGCTCTGGCGGCGATCATCAGTCCCGTCGTGGGCGGCTATCTGATCGACAAGACCGGTAACTGGCAGCTGCCGTTTCTCGGCAGCATGTTGCTCATGGTCGCAGGCATGGTGCTCGCATTCCGTATGCGCCCGGATAGCAGGTTCGAGGCGATGACTCAGCCCAGGTGTGCTTCGAAACGCAGCCGCACGTAGTCCGCGATCCAATTCCCCTGCGCATCGCAAAGTTGCGGCCTGATGCGTTCACGCACGCATGCGAGGTATTCCTGTCGTTCCGTCGCCGGCAGCACACCAGTGAAAGAGCCCGCGAAGGTTGTGAGCCAACCCATCATGTCGCCCGGAAGGGGAGTGGGGCGCGGGATCAGTGCGATGTAATTGACCTTGAAACCACACGCTGCTAAGCGCGCGCCGTAGTCGCTGGCTGTCGGAAGATACCAGGGGTTCGCCGCCTCGCCGTCGTAGCCGCGACGGTTCAGTTCTTCAACGAGCGTGGATTGGATGATTCTGACGTTCCCGTGGCCGCCCATCTCAGCCACGAAGCGACCGTTGGGGCGCAGCGCTCGCGCGACTCGCCGGATCACCCCGTCGGGGTCCTTCATCCAGTGAAGTGCGGCATTGCTAAAGGCTGCGTCAAAGCGCGGACCGAATTCCATGTCATAGACACTCATTTCCATGACATCGAGCCCGAGCTTCCTGGCGGATGCAACGAAGTCCGCACTGGTGTCGATACCTAACACCTTGCAGCCGCGGTCGGCGATTTTCCTGGTCAGTACCCCGTCGCCGCAACCCAGGTCGAGGATGTGTTCCCCGGGTCGCGGAGCGAGCAACTCGAGGACCGGCATGCCCAGATCAGTGACGAACCGGGCATTCTTCGCGTAGCCTTCGGAATTCCAGGTCTGTGTGGTCATAACCAGCCTGCACTTGCGCAGGGAGCCACCCGACGCGTGCCCATACGATGCCGCTGATAGTGCGACCTACGGGCGGCGCCGTGAAGCTTATACGACCGACAGCCAGTGCCCCACGGGCTCTCACGCTTCGATGAGCACCTTCAGCGCGCGCGTATTAGCCGCATGGGCGAAGGTCTCATAGGCATCGTGGATGCGGTCGAGCTTGAAGCGATGAGTAATCAGACGTTTCGGGTCGATCTTGTGAGCCTGCAGAGTGCTGAGCAGCATCGGCGTGCTGACGGTGTCGACCAACCGCGTGGTGATCGTAATGTTCCGATCCCACAGGCTCTCCAGATGGAGCTCGACCTTCGTCCCATGCACCCCGATGTTGGCGAGGTGACCACCGGGAGCGAGGAGTTTCTCGCACAACTCGAAGGTCTGCGGAATGCCTACCGCCTCGATGGCCGTGTCCACGCCGCGCCCGCCGGTCATCTTCATAATTGTTTCCACGGCCTTGCCGTCGGTGCTGTTAATCGCCGCCGTGGCACCGAAGCGCGTCGCCACCTCGAGGCGATTGTCGTCCAGATCGAGCATGATGATCTTAGCCGGGGAGAAGAACTGGGCTGTGAGCAGGGCCGCAAGGCCTATCGGCCCCGCCCCGACGATCGCCACGGTGTTCCCGGGCTGGACCTTGCCGTTGAGCACGCCGCACTCGAAGCCGGTCGGCAGGATGTCGCTCAGCATGACTAGCGCCTCTTCGTCCGCTCCTTCGGGAATGGGATAGAGGCTGGTGTCCGCGTAAGGGATGCGCACAAACTCGGCTTGCGTGCCGTCGATGCGGTTGCCGAGAATCCATCCCCCGGTCGTGCAGTGCGAGTACATGAGCTTGCGGCAGTAGACGCATTTGCCGCAGGCGCTGATACAGGAGATCAGCACCCGATCTGTCGGCTTGAATGCCGTGACGGCTGGCCCTACCTGGTCGATGATGCCCACGCCCTCATGGCCCAGTATGCGGCCAGGCTCACAACTCGGGACGTCGCCTTTGAGGATATGCAGGTCGGTGCCGCAGATCGTCGTCTTAGTGATCCTCACGATCGCATCCGTGGGCGCACCAATTGTCGGCTTCGGGCGCTCCTGCAGAGCCTTCTTCTCCGGACCCAGATAAACGAGAGCTTTCATGGCTGACATCACTTCAGTTTGAGTTCGGGCCGGGGCGGTCCGAGTCTCACGTCAGCCTGGCTGCGTCCTCGATTCCGGTCTGTACGTTGGCGAACCGTCTGTGGCGTGACAGCGAACGGAAAACACCCCAAGCGAACCGGTAACTGAGTGTTTATGAAAGAGATTCTATGCGACGTCCCTCAGATCAAGGGTGACGGCTATGTAAATGTCGGTCTCCTTACGACTTCCGTCAGATATGCGATGTGCAACGCTGCGACGTCGATGCATTTTTTCGCGGCGGCGGCATCAGCCGTCACCACGCCCCGATGCGCTATGTCGTGACGCTGTCGGCGGCTCCACATCCACTCTCCCCACCATGGTTGGCGATCGGGGTTTTCGCCCGTTAGGTCATGGAAGGCTGTGCGCACGCGGTCTCCCTCAAACGACCAGGTAATCAGCAATCTCTCTGACATGTCTATGAGGTCGCGAACGCTCTTACTGTGATCCTTCACTGCATCCATCAGTCTCTCGAGCACAAATTCGGTGGCCCATTCTCCGGCCGCGGCCGCGATGATGATGGCAATAGCGTGCTGCCCAGCCAATGACAGTGAGCGGGCTTCTGCGAGTAGTTGGTCCCACTTCGGCGCCAACACGGCGAGGGGTGTGTTCTTGTAGATCTCGGCGGTCCTGTCATGCCCGTATTGCTGCGGCATCCCACCTGTTACAGAGGTGCCGAGAGGCGACCCCGGCGGTAGCGGGTTCACCTTTGATGACGCCTTCTTACGCCTTCGCGCCCTGGGTGTTTGAGTCTTACTCATTGGTTCTCGTCAGCGTCCCGGAGTAAGCGTGCATTACGTTGAGCACGTCTGCAAGCCATCAGCGGATGGCCGCTGTGCATTCGCGGGAATGGCTGGTTCAGGGCGGAAGGAGGGTGTCTTGCTGACTCAGGGTTTCGAATCCGGCTTCTCAGTACCGAGTTTGGTGCTGCCGTCCGGCAGCGGAACCGAGATCGGGGTGACTCTGACCTTGGCGACGCCGTTGTCTTCCGTAATCCCAATCCTCTGCGCAGTGGACGGCGAGAGATCCACGATCCGGCCCTTCACGTACGGTCCGCGGTCTTGGATGGTAACTACCGCACTTTGACCATTGTCCATGTTAGTTACCCTCGCCCTGGTACCCAACGGAAGCGTTTTACTCGCGGCGTTGTCGCCGTATGGGTCCATTTTGCTGCCGTCCGCCATTTCTCTGCCTGCAAACTCCTTCGCGTAGAACGATGCATCGCCGAGGCGCGTGCGGCCCGATAGGTCAGGCTGCGGCCTCGTAGGTGTTGTGGCTATCCGTGACGGCGTCTCGTCCTGCGACGCGGCGCTCACCTTGCCGCCATAATGGGCCTCGCACGCGGCGCTGGCGACGGCAACGATGCTGAGCAGCAGAATCGTTGCATGAGGATTCAACTTGAACATGTGTAGCATTTTCCAGCCCGACGCCCTCGCGACTTGAAGTGAAGCCTATGAGCCACTCGACAGCCTGGTCTGTACGCCGGCACGCATTAGTGCTGTGGAACCGTCGGTCATAGGCCTATGCTGCCGCTCGCATATCATGCCTGGCGGAAAGCAGCGATGGATGTCATGAGAACCCGCGCGGCAGATCGAACTGTTCAAGATGAAGTTTGACTCGATCGAATCTCCGCAGGTGCGCTGCCCCAGGGGCGCGCACTTGGGCCGCCGTACCTGCTGCAGGCGCTGGATTGCCGGAGCGGCAGCCAGCCTGGGCGCCTTTGCGCTGGCGTCGTGCGCGACGCTGTCGCGTCTACCGGGGTTAGTGCGGGCGCACTCATAGCGCCCTTCGCATACCTGGGCCCCGCCTATGATGACGTGGTCCGCCGTGTCGCAACCTCGATCGGGTTTGACTACGGGTATCGTCTGGCGCGCACAGGCACGGTGTGGCAAAAGGCGCCGCCAGGTGAGACCCAGCCTGCGCGCTAAGGCATGCAGCTTAACGACGGGTTTGCTGGCAGTCCTGCCGTCGCTTCAGGCAGCGTCGCTGTGTGTCCCAATTTCGTCCAGCTCGATGAGCGCATCCTCCGGTAACTCCAACTCGGCCGCTGCCAGGTTTTCGCGCAGATGGGCGATGGAGGACGTGCCGGGGATCAGCAGGATGTTGGGCGCGCGGCGCAGCAGCCAGGCAAGCGCAACTTGCATAGGGGTGGCATCGAGGCGCTGAGCCACTGCGGATAAGGTCGATGACTGTAGCGGGGTGAAGCCTCCAAGTGGAAAGAACGGCACATAGGCAATGTCCTGGTTGGCCAGCTTGTCGATCAGCGCATCGTCGGCCCGATGCGCCAGGTTGTACTGATTCTGCACGCAGACGATCTCGCAGATCCGACGTCCTTCCTCGATCTGCGCAGGCGTAACGTTGCTTAATCCGATATGACGTACCAATCCCTTCTGCTGCAGCTCGGCCAGTGCGCTCAGTGGCACTTCGATTGAGCCTGCGGCGGGTCCATGGATGCCAAACATGCTGCGAAGGTTGACCACATCGAGCACATCCAGGCCAAGGTTTCGCAGGTTGTCGTGCACCGCCTGGATCAGCTCTGGCGGGGAGAAAGCCGGTCGCCAGGATCCGTCTGCGCCGCGCCGGGCTCCGACTTTGGTCACGATGAGCAGATCATCGGCATAAGGATGCAGCGCCTTGCGAATCAGTTGATTGGTGACGTGCGGACCGTAGTAGTCGCTGGTGTCGATATGGTTCACACCGCTCGCCACCGCTTCGCGCAGCACGGCAAGCGCTGCCTCTGGGTCCTTCGGCGGACCGAATACCCCGGGGCCGGCGAGCTGCATGGCGCCGTAGCCAAGCCGCCTTGCGGAGCGATCCCGGCCGAGGGTGAATGTGCCGGACTTATGAACAGCGGAGATAGTCGATTGCTCCTCTAAAGACCGGGCATCCACATATACCCAAGCCTCTTTCCCGGACGCCAGCACGACGGCAACTCGTTTGTACGCGGCCACCTCGTAGCGGTCGGCGCGGGCGAGCTCAGCGTCCGTGATCTCATACACGGTACCGCGCACTCGACTGGTTGCCAGTCCGTTGAGGCGGACCACGGGGTGGTCAGCCCGTCCGCTTGTGGCCACCACCTTCTCGTCATCGATCCGCAGCAGCGACTTCTCGGCTCCGACGAGCTCATCCCCATGCCCCTCGAGGAGCCTGCCGAATGTGGACAGCTGCACGTTGTCCTGCTGCAGCGTTCCGTACGAGAAAATCAGTGGCATGGCGCAGCGATCCGGCGGATTCAGGGGAAGGCGATGATAACCCGTCGTCGCAAAGAGATCCGACGCGTCCGTGCGTGCCCTCGAGAGGCAGGCCGATGGTGCAGAGGTTCTGCAGGGTGACCTGGGGCGGGGCGGCAAAGCTGCGCCCCGTTGTGGAGCACCGGGTTCAGGCACAAGCGTGGGCGGGCTCTCTCTTGTGACCGATTGTCGCGCCTCCATTGAACGTGCACGCTGAGCACTGAACCTCCCCGGAGAACCTCGCATGCAGACTCGAGCCTATGCCGCGCAATCCTCGACCTCACCATTGGCACCGCACACGATTGAACGGCGCGAAGCCGGGGATCGCGACGTCGTCATCGACATTCTCTACTGCGGAGTGTGCCATTCAGACCTGCATGCGGCCCGCGGTGAGTGGGACGGAATCCGCTATCCGTGTGTTCCCGGACATGAGATTGTCGGACGCGTGTCGGCCGTCGGCAGGGGGGTGCGCCGTCTTGCGCCCGGAACCATTGTTGCCGTCGGGTGCATGGTGGACAGCTGCCGGAGCTGCGAGGCCTGCAAGCTTGGGCTCGAGCAGTATTGCGACGGTCCGCACGGCTTTACCCAGACCTACAACGGATGGGTCAAAGGGGACGGGGAAAACACCTACGGGGGCTATTCGCGGACCATCGTCGTCGACGAGCACTTCGTGCTCACTGTAAAACACGACGCCACACAACTCGCGGCCGTTGCGCCGTTGCTATGCGCGGGGATCACCACGTGGTCGCCGCTCAGGCATTGGGGGGCGGGTCCCGGTAAGACCGTGGGAATCGTCGGGATCGGCGGATTGGGTCACATGGGGGTGAAGCTGGCCCGCGCGCTTGAAGCGCACGTCGTGGCCTTCACCACTTCGCCGGCGAAGGGGAAGGAAGCCCTTAAGCTGGGCGCGGACGAGGTCGTCGTGTCGACGAATGCCGCTGACATGTCCCAGCGCGCCGGGACCTGTGACTTCATCCTGGACACGGTTTCCGCGTCCCACGATCTGGACACCTATGTGAAGCTACTCAAGCGCGACGGCACGCTCACCCTGGTGGGAGCTCCGGCGACAGCGCACCCGTCCCCGGCGATCTTTAACCTTTTGCTACGTCGCCGAAGCATCGCGGGCTCTGCCATTGGCGGAATCCGGGAGACCCAGGAGATGCTCGACTTCTGCGCCGACCGGAAAATCGTGTCCGAGATCGAGATGATTGGGATGGCGGAAATCGAGAAGGCGTATGCACGGTTGCTACGCGGGGATGTTCGCTACCGCTTCGTAATCGACATGCGAACTCTGGCCGCCTAGTTGGAAGCGGATCGGGCGCTGCGGCGTGGGTCGCGTGTCGGAAGCGATCGATTCGTTGGTATATTATCAGGCTAAGGGGCTGGGTTCGCAGCAGCGCGCTGCGTGTTGGGGGAATGAGAATGAAGCGTGCCAACGCTCTGTGTCTGTCGGTGCTGGGATTTTGTTCGACTGCATGGAGTGCGGAGCCGGCCTTTACGCTGTCCAGTCCCGATCTTCCTGCCGGGAAGCCTGTTGCAGAACAGTTCACCGCGAATGCATTCGGCTGCCATGGTCCGAACGAATCGCCGGCACTGCACTGGAGCAATCCCCCCGCCGGCACCAAGAGCTTCGCCGTCACCATGTTTGATCCGTACCGGCCTCCGGCATCCGGGTGGTGGCACTGGTTGGTCTATGACATCCCGGCAACGGCGAGACAGCTTCCCCGCGGCGCCGGCGCTCCAGGCAACTCCGGCATGCCGCAGGGGGCTCAGCAGGGAAAGCCCGATGGCGATGCGCCCGAGGCACACTACTACGGGCCGTGTCCGGACGAGGGTGATCCTTCGCATCACTACACGATCACCGTGTACGCACTGAGTGTTGAGCACCTTGGCGTGCCTGCGACATCGACCGCGGCCAATATCGATTACGAGATCTCGACGAAGACGCTCGCCAAGGCGTCGATCGTTCGGTTGTTCTCGCGTCCGAAGAAGGCGCCGTAGGGCGCGCCTACGATGCCCGCAGGCGTCGGGTCGACGCTGCCACGAAATCCCCGGGTGAACTTTATGGGCAAGCGGCCGCTGTCGGGTTATCTCCTCCTTGTGCTTGTTGCAACTGCGGGCGGTGCGGCGCACGCGGCTTCGGCATCTGACAAGTGTCCGGGAGACAACGGGGGACTGAGTCTGCCACCGGGGTTCTGCGCCACCGTATTTGCAGACCACCTGGGGCATGCGCGCCACCTGACGGTTGCCGAGGATGGGACTGTCTATGTGAATACCTGGAGCGGTGACTACTACACCTACGGCCATGTGGACAAGCTCCCCGAGGGTGGATTCCTCGTCGCGCTTCGAGACACGCACGGCACCGGGCGTGCCGACGTTGTCAAACGCTTCGGCGAGGGCGTGAAGGAGGGCGCGGCTGGTGGCACTGGAATCGCAATCTACAGGGGCCGGCTCTATGCGGAGGTCGACGACCGCATCGTCCGCTACGCGCTGAAGACCGGTTCAGTCGTGCCGACGGGAAAACCGCAAGTCGTCGTTCGGGGACTGCCGCTCGGCGGCGATCACCCGATGCATCCCTTCGTGATCGATGGGAAGGGAAACCTGTTCGTGGACGTCGGCACTGCCACCAATGCCTGTGACGTCGCAAACCGCATGCCCGGCACGAAGGGCCACGAGCCGTGCACCGAACTGGAAACGCGCGGCGGAATCTGGCGCTTTTACGCTGATAAGACTGGCCAGAAGTTCTCGTCTTCTGAACGCTATGCGACCGGAATCCGCAACGGGGAGGGCATGGACTTTGACTCGGCGGGCCGGCTGTTCGTGACCCAACACGGGCGTGACCAGCTGCTTGAGAACTATCCGAAGCTCTATAGCGTGAGGACCGGACACGAGTTGCCGGCCGAAGAGGTGTTCGTTCTGGAGCAGGGCGGGGACTATGGCTGGCCCACCTGTTACTACGATGGATTACAGAAGAAGCTGGTACTGGCACCCGAATATGGCGGTGACGGCGGCAACAAAATCGGGGTATGCGCCCAGAAGCGCGGGCCGGTATTTTTCTTTCCGGCACACTGGGCCCCGAACGATCTGGTGATCTACAAGGGCACACAATTTCCGCAGCCCTATCGGGGCGGTGCCTTCATTGCTTTTCATGGTTCCTGGAATCGCGCTCCTGCGACTCAGGCTGGCTATAGCGTCGTCTTTCAGCCTCTGGCGGATGGACGCCCCTCAGGAGACTACCTGGTGTTCGCGGATGGGTTCGCGGGCCCGTACAGGGAGCCCGGCAGGGCACTGGCGCGCCCCGGTGGCTTGGCGGTCGGTCCGGACGGCTCGCTCTACGTGTCCGAGGATGTTCACGGGAAGATCTGGCGCGTCACTTACTCGGGGCCTGCTGAGGCCGTGAAGCTTCAGGGAGCCCCGCCACCCGTCGTAGCTATGGCAGCTGGCCCGGCGTTCGACGTCGCTCGGCTGCCGATGCCTCCCGGAGCCACGCGCGAGCAGATGCTGCTCGGGTCACGAATCTTCTGGGGCGAGTCCGCCGGAGGCACCTGTAGCGGCTGCCACGGCTCGGATGCCAAGGGCAGCACCGTTGGGCCGAACCTGACCAGCGGGGAATGGAGTTGGGGTGACGGCAGCTGGCAGGCGATCGCCGCAACAATTGACAAGGGTGTGGTGAGCCCGAAGCATGCCGACGGCGCGATGCCGCCGCGTGGCGGTGCTCCATTGAGTGACGCCGACGTTAAAGCCGTTGCAGCATTTGTGTGGGGGATAGCACATCAAAGCGGACCACGCGCCGAACGGTAGCGGGACGCGGTTGACGGGAATTCAAATCAACGATGGTATATAACTTAGTGAAATTGCAACCCGTGGAAACCTCCCGGGTCAAGGGCTAGAGTTGTACGACTCGCTCAGCGCGGGCCACCGGGAGAAGAGCATGCATCGAATTGCCGTGCTGATCGCAGTCGTTGCCGGAGCAGTCGCTGCGCTTCCGGCGGCGGCCGAGGATCAATCGGGCCTGTGGAGCGCGCCGGCGATCGAGGGCTACGGCAAGGTGCATCCGCTGCCGAAGGCGGCCTATCAGCCCGACAGCAAAGCGACCTACAAAGTCGTGTTTGCGATGACGGCTGCCTCGAAGACTCCGGAGGAGGTCAATCCGGCCATCGAGCGCGTCGCGCGCGCGGTGAATCTTTACGCGTCGGCCGGCGTGCCACTGAACCATCTCAAGTTCGTAGCCGTTGCCTATGGTGCAGCCACTTCGATTGCCCTCGACGACGCTCATTACAAGAGCGACTACGGCGTCGCCAACCCCAATCTTGCGGTGATCGCCCGTTTGCGCAAAGCGGGTGTCGACGTCGCAGTATGTGGCCAGGCGGTACTGGAACATAAGTACCAGTACGAGTGGGTCGATCCATCGGTCACCGTCGCGCTGTCCGCGCTCACCACGATCACCACGCTCGAGGCTCAGGGTTACCAGCTGATGCCGCTTTTTTGAGGTGCCGTCGGCTGTGCGTGTACCGTCCGTGCTTCGGTCTCGAAGGTCCCCGAGGAAGAGTTGTCTGAGGAGTCACGCTGCCGCGGGGCTGCTCGCGCTGAGCGCACTTGCCACGACCGTGACCACTGCGCAGACCGTGGGACAGGCGCACGCACTGCAGGCTGCTGCTGAGCGCAGCGACTGTCCCGGGCGATGGGATGATTCGATCTTTCCGCCGTGGCAGCACGGCGCCAACAACGACGCCGTGGATCGCGGACTTGAGTTCACCGTGCCCGAAGCGGATGTCCTGGCCGACTTTCACGGCGACCCGGGCAATCCGCTGCTCGTTCTGTACGTCGGTGGCAACTACTTTTTTGCCATGGCGCCGCTCGTTCACGCTTTCGAGGCACGCTTCCCGCAGTACCTCGGCCGGCTCTTCTGGGAGACGATTCCGCCGGGACTTCTGGTGCGCCAGATTCAGGCCGGCGGCCGGGTGACTGTCGGGAATATGACTTGGACGGTCAAGCCCGACGTGTACCTCGCCGGGCTCGAAGCGGTAAACAAGCAGATCGAGGCGGGTCTGCTCGCAGCGCCGGCGGTGCCGTACGTCACCAACACGCTCACCATCATGGTGCCCACGAGTAATCCGGCGCACATCGCAGGGTTGGCCGATCTCGGTAAGGCGGATATTCGCCTCGCCATGCCGGACCCTGAATTCGAGGGTGTGGCCCGCCAGATCCGCGCGTCGCTCGAGAAGGCCGGCGGTGCGGCGCTGGTGCAGGCGGTCTACACGGACAAGGTGCACGACGGGACGACGCGGCTCACCCGTATCCATCACCGGCAGACGCCGTTGTGGCTCATGCAGTGCCGGGTCGAGGCGGGCGTGACCTGGAGATCCGAGGCGCTGTTCCAGGAGCAGATCGGCCATGCGATCGGACACGTCGATATTCCCGACTCGCAGAACACTACCGGGGTGTACGCCGCTGCGCTGGTGCGGGGTGCCGCTCACGTGCAAGCGGGGAAGGAGTGGCTGGATTTCATCCGCTCGCCGGCAGCACTGGCGATCTTCGAGCGCTATGGATTCAAACCCTATATTTCCGCGTCGCGCTGAGGCGGCGTTGCGCGCGACGCTGCTCGTTTTGCTTGCGTCCGCGTCGCAACTGCCGACCGCGATCGCGGCGGACGCCGCGACCGCGCGGCGATCGGCTCCCGCGGCCGCGGTGTCCTGCGCCTCTTGCCACGGACAGTCGGGCGAGGGCAACGGCGAGAGTGGGATTCCGCGACTGCAGGGACTGCCCGTGGCCTACCAGATGCGGCAACTCGAAGCATTCGCGGACGGAACCCGCCAGAGCCCGGTCATGGCGCCGCTGGCCCGATCGCTCAGTGCGCACGACCGAACACAACTCGCGGACTACTACGCCGCACTCGGGGCCCATCCGCGCCCACCGGGCAACACCTCCGCCTTGCGTGATGACCGGCTCGCTCTGCACGGGCGCTGGTCCGAAGAGATTCCCGCCTGCGTGCAGTGCCACGGAGAGAACGGCAGCGGCATCGGTGCAGCCTTTCCTGCGCTTAGCGCGCAGCCGTCGGCGTACCTCGCCGCCCAGCTGCGCGCCTGGCAGCAGGGCACCCGACGAGGTGATCCGCTCGACCTGATGCGGACGATTGCCAGCCGACTCTCCGATGCCGACGTGCGCGATGTGGCCGATTACTTTGCCGCCATCCCGGCAGGCGCTGCCGCACTGACCGCCGCGCCCGCGGTGGCGCGTGCGGACGAGGCTCCCCCGCCCTCTGCGAAGCGGCCTGAGTCTGTCGCGGCGCCCGGGCAGCACGACTTCGCACCCGCCGATGTCCCGATTCCCGATGATGACTTCGGCAAAGTGGTGCAGCTCGGCCGGCAGATCTTTGACGATCCCGGGCATTACGCGCGGCGCTATGTGGGCAACGATCTGCGTTGTACCAGCTGTCACCTCGATGAGGGACGCCGGGTCGGCTCGGCGCCGATGTGGGCGGCGTACGTCTCCTATCCCGCGTACCGCGCCAAGAATGGCCACGTCAACACCTTCGCGGAGCGACTGCAGGGCTGTTTTCGCTACAGCATGAATGGTGAGGCACCGCCCCTCGGAGATCCGCTGCTGGTCGCGCTGGAGAGCTACTCCTACTGGATGGCGCGTGGCGCGCCGCTCGATCCGAACATCGCCGGCCGCGGCTACCTCAAGCCGCCGAAGCCCGCACTGTCTCCGGACGGCGCGAGGGGTGCAGTTGTATACGCGCAGAAGTGCGCGCTGTGCCACGGTAACAGCGGCGACGGCCAGAGCGCCTACGACGGCAGCCCGGGGTTCCCAGCGCTCTGGGGCGCAGACTCTTACAACTGGGGCGCCGGCATGGTCAACGTGACCAACGCGGCCGCCTTCATCAAGAGCAACATGCCGTTTGGTCTCGGGGGCACTCTCACGGATCAGGAGGCGTGGGACGTCGCGCTGTTCGTGGATAGCCACGAGCGCCCGCAGGATCCGCGCTACACGGGCTCGGTGGCCGCGACGCGGGCCCGGTTCCACGACCGCGACGATTCCATGTACGGGCAGCGTGTGGACGGCTACCTCCTCGGCAGCAGCTCGGTGACCCCGGGTCACCGCCCGCGCGAACGCGCTTCAGCTTCCGGGGGCAGCTAGGGTTCCCTTGCAGTACCTCATCGGCGCCGCAGCCGGGATGATCGTCGGCTTTTCACTCGGGCTGATCGGCGGTGGTGGTTCCATCCTCGCCGTCCCGCTCATCGTGTATGCCGTCGGGGTGAGTGACGCACATCTGGCCGTCGGCACCAGCGCGCTCGCCGTCGCCGCCAACGCGCTCGCAGGCGTCGCGAGCCACGCGCGGCTCGGCACCGTGCGCTGGAGAATAGCGGGCCTGTTCGCCGCAGCCGGCGTTGCCGGTGCATGGATCGGATCGCTCGGCGGCAAGGCACTCGCGGGCCCCAAGCTCCTGGTCTGCTTCGCCGCGCTGATGGTGGTGGTCGGCGTCGTCATGCTGCGGCGCCGCCCTGCGCGTGACAACCCGGATGCCGAGCCCGGTCGGGTCAGCACTCCGAGACTCCTCATCGTCGGCGTACTGACGGGCGCGGTGAGCGGATTCTTCGGGATCGGCGGCGGCTTTCTGATCGTGCCGGGGCTCATGTACGCCGCGCACCTGCCGATTCTCGAGGCCGTCGGCTCCGCGCTCGTTGCGGTGGCCGCCTTCGGACTGACTACCGCGGTCAACTACGCGCGCTCGGGCTGGATCGACTGGCCCCTGGCGGCGGTGTTCATCGGGGGCGGCGCGCTGGCCAGTATCGCCGGCACGCGTCTCGCGCGGCGCCTGGCGGCGAAGCAGGGAGCGCTGAATCGGGTATACGCAGTGGTGGTCTTCCTGGTCGCGTTCTACATGATCTTCCGCAGCGCGACCGGCGGCTAGGAGCTGCCGCGCGAAGGGTACCGCTCAGGCGTAAAGTCCACCCAGTGACCTCTACCGAATGGTGGACAAGCTGAAGCCGCTGCCGCAGATGAGTTGGTACAGGCGTTGTGCGCGCACGATACCCGCGCCTTGCGCGTCGCTGACCGCGATCGGTCTGTAGTCGAGCGATTACGGTCTATGGGGCAGGTGGAGGAGGCACTGGCGGGTGCGCAGCGTAAGGCCGAGGAGCTATTCGCCGAGGTCATCGGGCGCGGACTCATTCGGCCGGGAGTCTCAGAAAGCGAGCTCAGCGCGGAGATCCATGCGCTCGCCGGGCTGCGCTTTGGTGTGCGCCGGCACTGGCACAAACGCGTGGTTCGCTGCGGTCCGAATACGGTCCTTACCTATCACGCCGATCCCCCGGACCGACGGATAGAGGAGGACGATATTGTCTACCTCGACTTCGGGCCTTTGTTCGAGAGGTGGGAGGCGGACTTCGGGCGCACCTATGTGCTCGGCACAGACCTTCACAAGCACCGACTGGTCATCGATATCGCGACTGCCTTTCGTAGGGGAAAGGAGCTCTATCTCAAGACACCCGATCTGACGGCCGGGGCCTTGTATGACTTCGTGAGTAGTCTTGCAACGCAGGCCGGCTGGGAATTCGGCGCGCCCAGCGCGGGGCACCTGATCGGTCACTTCCCACACGAGACGAGTCCCGCCGACCCGCGAGGACTCTCGATCCGTCAGGGCAATGACTTGTCGTTACGCGCACCCGATGCACGGGGACGGCCACGACACTGGATTCTCGAGATCCACTTTGTCGACCGCCTGCAGCGCTATGGCGGGTTCTACGAGGAGCTCCTGACCATCTGATCGGGGCGATCTGCGAGGCTCAGGGGAGCAGCGAAAATTCCCGCATGGCCGGAATGAAGTTGTCGTTTGAGTGCCCGGGGCGGGTCAGCTTGAACAACGCAAAGCGCTGTAGTGGGGCCAGCGCGGCCCACTGATCGGGCGACGGCGGGGACACTCCCCGGCCACGAGCCCAGGTATCGATACGCTCGGGGACCGCCGCAGTATTCGCCCAGGGCGGCGAGTCATCCACGGGTGCCAGCTCTACCGCAGACCTCGTAAAGCGCTCGATCAGGGAGATCAGGTACTGCTTGTACGACGCCGTCTGCGCGGCGTCATCGCAAGCCCGTTCGGTAAGCTGGCGCCGCTCGTCCGGCGGCAACGTGTTCCATTGCTTCAGGGAGAGCTTGATCCCAGCCTGATCAAGCTTCATCCGCACGCTCATCGGAATGCAGCGCAGGGTGCCGCCAAAGTCGACCTCGAAAGCGAAGACCCCGGGGTACGGGGACGGGGTCTTTACGTCCCGATCGAGTGCGCGTTTCATGAACGCAAGCTTACCGCGAAACGGCTCGAGCGACGCGCTCGGCGGCCTATTGCCCCTGAGCTCCCAATTGCCGCAGGAAACTGCGGAAGTCGGTCCGCACCCACTCCTCAACGAGCCTGCCGTGATCATCAAACCTGAAGATGTTGATCAGGTCCCAGACTACGCGTTGACCGTTGGGCGCTAACGCGCCCGCCGGCGACTGCGTGAACTCCCGGACAAATCTACCCTCGATCCAGGTCTGGCAGGCGATGTAGTCACCTTCACTGACGATGATACCGCGGCGAATCGAGCGATCGTCGAAGGCCGCACGAACGGACTTGAAGTAGTTGATAAGACCTATGTAGTCAGCCTCGAAACCGTCCGGCCCGTGGAAGAGGAATTTCTCGGTATCGAAGTACGTGTCGAGCTCGAGCTGATCGCCTCCCAAAACCTCAAGTTCACCTGCCTTTGTGAGGCGGGCTACGAGTTCGTCGCGTGTTGAAGCCACAACTCCGTGGCGAGCAGATGCGCTGGCATGGCTTTTCATGGTGGTCTCCTCTGCTGGAATGTTCGTGACAGGACTGATGGCAGAAACGGCCGTGGTTTACCCACGCCGATAAGGTAGGGCCCTTCCATTACGCTGACAATCCGTCCAATATGGAATGCACTAGGGCGTGTTAACACTACGAACGTAGTGCTTCCACGATAAGTGCGAAGTAAATGAAGGCGATGAACACGAGATCGAGCTTATCGAAGCGGCTGAAGATGCGACGGAAGCCTTTGAGCCGTCGGAA